>Ga0180215_1000419_pt1 | contig 54903 bp, 54 predicted proteins | sample eDN3rd37CBELigBY_FD_128871 | JGI IMG/M metagenome (GOLD analysis project Ga0180215, IMG submission 128871) | Enriched backyard soil microbial communities from Emeryville, California, USA - eDNA 3rd pass 37_C BE-Lig BY (version 2) (version 2) | ecosystem: Environmental > Terrestrial > Soil >... | reverse complement strand
TATCGATTAGGCAGTTAAGTAAAACATACGGGGAGAAATCGGCGCTCGAGCCGTTCACGGCAGTATGGCGTAAGGGTGAAGTGACGGCGCTGCTCGGACCTAACGGCGCGGGCAAAACAACATTTGTTTCCATGCTGCTTGGTTTGCTGAAGCCGACGACCGGGGAAGTGAGCGTATTCGGCATGAAGCCCGGCACGAAGCCGTTCAAGGAGCGCGTAGGAGCGTTGCTGCAGGAAGCGAAGCCGGCGGACGGATTGAAGGTGCGGGAGGTGCTTGAGCTGTTTCGCAGCTTTTATCCTGCGCCGATGCCGTTGAAGAGGCTTCTGGCGATCGCGGGCTTGGAGGAAGAAGCATCAAGAATGGCGACGACGCTGTCGGGCGGACAGCGCAGAAGGTTAGCGTTCGCCTTGAGTATGGCGGGCGATCCGGACTTTATCGTGCTGGATGAACCGACGGTCGCGATGGATGTCGCGTCGCGCGACCGGTTCTGGGACACGATGAAGGCTCTTGCCGCACAAGGGAAGACGGTGCTCCTGACGACGCATCATCTGGAAGAGGCGGATGCGGTCGCGGATCGAATCGTCGTCTTGGCGGAAGGCCGCGTGATCGCTGAAGGAACTCCTGACGAACTGAAATCGTCGGCATCGCATCAGTCGATCTTGTTCGAAGCACCGGAAGGCACAGATGACAGCAGATGGCTTAGCATCCCTGGAGTGGAGCGGGTAGAAAGACAAGGCAGCCGGGTTCGGTTATATTCCTTAAATACGGATCAAGTGCTGCTCGACCTTGTCAACACCGGAATTCAACTTCGGAATATTGAAGTGCGCCACGCGACGCTGGAGGAAGCGTTCCGCAAGCTCACAGCTGCATCTGAAGCGCAAGACCAAGGAGGAAAACGCCATGCGGCCGTCTAATACTGTAATGAACATGTTTCGCTCACAGTGGAAAGCCGAGAGCCTGCGGCTTCTGCGCAGCCCATTCTTCTTATTGTTTTCTTTAGCGATGCCCATCGGATTTTACTTCCTGTTCGTTAGCTTGAACGGGGTCGATCTGGAGATGTCCGGCACGACATGGGGCGTATATTTCTTAATGTCCATGACTGCTTTTAGCTTGATCGGAACGGCGGTCAGCCAATTCGGAATCCGATTGTCTTACGAGCGTAAGGACGGTTGGATGCGTCTGCTCCGCTTGACGCCGCTGCCGGTTGAAGTATATATCGGTTCTAAAGTGTTATCTACGCTTGCAGTCAATCTTGTTGTCATCGGAATCCTTTTCCCATTAGCCGCCGTCATTTACGGTTTACAGCTAACCGCCGCACAGTGGCTGTTGTGCGCGGCATGGTTGTGGATTGGAAGCCTGCCGTTCCTGGCGCTCGGCGCGCTGCTCGGGACGGTAAAAAATGCGGATGCAACAATCGGTATCGGCAATGTGCTCTTAATGGGGATGGCGATCGTTGGGGGCTTATGGATGCCGCTCGAACAGCTCCCCGGTTGGATGCAGGCTGTCGGCCAGTGGCTGCCGTCGCACCAGTATGCGCAAGGCGCTTGGAAAGTACTCGCCGGCGGACTCCCCGGAATAGAGGAAATCGTAGTTTTACTTGGGTACGGCATAGTGTTTATGTTAGCTTCAGGATATCTTTATCGGAGACAGGATGCGGTGTAATTGAACAAGAACAGCTCTTGGCAATATTTGATCCTCGTCAATTTCGTTTTTCCGATTGTATTTATTATCCAGCAGCCTCCAACGCAGATTGCAGTTGGAGGTTTGCTGATTCTTATTGTGGCCGCGTTATATCTTGCGGCATTGAAGTTCCCGCGTCATACTCTTATTTTTCTCATCGCTATGTTATCCGCAATCGTTGCTCTAGGGTTCCTGCTGAATCCAATGTACATGTACCTTAGCTTTATTACTTCGCATTTTCTTGGGAAAATCCATCCGAAACGTCTGATTCCGATCGCTGTCCTGTTTGGGATGGCGGCTGCCGCGGCCGTCGCATATGCGGGATGGTTTGAACAGCCGGCATACATTGCCGCGATTATGCCGGTATTTTTCGCGGTATGCATTCTTCCGTTTATTATTCGCGTCAGCGGACGGTACCGGGAGATGGCGATTCGTCTCGAGGCGGCGCAATCGCAGATTGAGCGGCTGGCGCAGGACGCGGAACGGCGCCGCATCGCCGGCGAGCTTCACGATACGCTGGGGCATACGCTGACATTCATAGCCTTGAAGGCGGAGCTCGCGTCCAAGATCGTCCGCAAGGATCCTGACCGCGCCGTGAACGAGATGGAGGAGCTAAGAAGCACGGCACGGACCGCGTTAAAGCAAATGAGGGAGCTCGTCTCCGGCATGAGGATTGTGAAGCTTTCGGAAGAAGCGGAGCATTGCAAGTCGCTGTTCGCAGCTGCGGGGATCGATCTTGTGATGACCGGAAATTATGACAATCTGCCTTGCCCGGTTCTCCACGAGACGATTCTTGCGCTCGGTCTTCGCGAGGCCGTAACGAACGTTGTGCGCCACAGCAGAGCAAGTACATGCTCGGTCCATCTGCAATCGGACGAAGGCAGCTTACGGCTGATTGTGGAGGATGACGGCATCGGTTTCGGGAAGGAACAAGCTGCGGGAACCGGCTGGTCGGCCATGAAGGAACGGCTGCAGCTGATCGACGGCACATTCGCGGCCGAACATATATCCAGCGGGGGCACCCGGATTATTCTTGACGTGCCGCTTGTCATTCGAAGCGGGATGGGGGTATCGGTATGATTAGAATCGTGTTGGCTGAGGATCAGGGCATGCTGCGAGGAGCGTTATCCTCGCTGCTCAATATGGAAGAGGATCTGGAAGTTGTGGCGCAAGCGAATCATGGGAAAGAGGCGCTGGAACTTACTAGATTGCACAAACCCGATGTTTGTGTGCTGGATGTGGATATGCCGATTATGAGCGGGTTGGACGTAGCGGAGTCGATTCGGAGCGAGGGTCTGCCATGCCGGGTATTGATGCTCACGACCTTCGCGCGTCCCGGGTACCTGCAGCGGGCGCTAGCCGCCGGCGTCTCGGGATATATACTGAAGGACGGCTCCAGCGAAGAATTGGCGGATGCGATCCGCAAAGTTTATTCAGGCAAGCGGGTGCTGAGTCCTGAGCTTACCTTTGCCGCTTGGGAAGCGCCAAATCCGTTAACTTCCAGAGAGCAGGAGATTTTGCAGCTGGCCGCGTCGGGCATGTCAGCGAAGGATATCGCCAATCAGCTTTATTTATCCCATGGTACGGTTCGCAATTACTTATCGGAAATCATAAGCAAGCTTGGCGTGGATAACCGCATGGAGGCTGTAACCGCCGCCAGGGAAAAGGGATGGATTAAATAGGCATTTGTAAATAGAATGTCATAATTTTTTCATGCAAATTTAAGGTTTATTGATTATCATGTTAACAAATAGATTTCCCCGTTGGGAGTTGTTAGCATGAAAACCTTCATTGAAATAAAAGAAAAAAAGGTCCCCGTCTACTCGGATGAAGCCCAAAGCAAGAAAAAAGTGAAGCTTTTGGCGCGTATCTTAAATACAAAGCTGCAAAGCGGCCGCCAAGCGATTAAGAAAGCGTTAGATTGTGTCATCAGCATTGAGATCATAGATTCCGACGCGATCTTGCATACCTTCGACGAGCGGGACTCCATTGCATTGTCGTTATATTAAACCGTTATATATTGATTCATATTTGGCGTTGGATTCGCCGAAGCGGTACGAAGCAGATGCTTTGTGATCCGCGCGGCGAGTTCAACGCCTGCTTCAATTTCCGCTGGTTCCACACCAATAACGCTTAAACGTACTAGCCTGTTACCGCCACGGATCCGAAAAGCGCATCCGTCAGTCAACTCTACACCTGCAGCAGCGCACTCTCGTACAAGGTCTGATGCATTGAGCCCTGAGGGGAGCTCCCATGCAGCGAAAACACCTTCATCCGGAGTGTGAATGTTCACTTCCTTCGGCAAGTTAGCCGCGGATGACCGACGAAGCGCCTCCATCCGGCTCCTGTACAGTTCTCTCATAGAGAGAAGATGAATATCGTATTTTCCGCTCTCTATATAATGTTCCATCGCTTGTTGAAACAATGGAGGAGGGCTTATTACAGCGGCCACCTTCCAAGAAGCAAACTGGGAAATGAGTGTTTTTGGGATGACTGCAAATCCGAGGCGAATTCCCGGCATGAATCCTTTCGAGAAGCTTCCCAGATAAATCACCCGATCCCCGAAGTCATTCGCAGCCAATGGCAGATTTTCAGGATTGATTACGAATCCCGCGGCATAGTCATCTTCAACAATATACACATCATGCTCGCGTGCGAGCCTGACGATTTCGTTACGTTCGTATTCCGAATAGCTGTATCCCATCGGATTGGATAATCTTGAGACGGTATAAAAGAATTTAATCTGATTGCTTCGAAAATGCCGTTCCACCTCATCTAAGTCGATTCCTTCCGAGTTTCGCTCGAGCCCGATGACAGTGTTACCTAATAACCGCAACGAGTGCAGCATGCCTGGATATGTCGGCTGTTCCACAAGCACATTCGTTTTTCCATTGGGAAATGGCATTGAGGTTAACAGATGAAGGGTATGCTGGGTTCCCGAAGTAATGATCACCTGATCAGGCTCGGTCTCTACGGAGTGATTCTGAAGATGCTTTACAAGAGTTTGGCGGAAAGAGAAGGCTCCAAGCGGATCACCATATTCAAACATGTGCCGGCGTTGGTGGAAGATGGCCCGATTCAGGCTGTCCCGGAACGCTTGGTAAGGCATGATGTTGGGGGTGACTGCTGCAAGGTTTATCTGCCGCGTATTTGGGGCCTTTGTGACATAAAAACCCGAATTGGGCTTAGATTGTAGGATCCCTCGAGCCATTAGATGCTCGTAAACTCTTAGAACCGTACTTATGCTGCAACCGTGTTCTTGGGCAACTGTCCGCAGCGGCGGTACCTTCGTCCCCTTTGGCCAGGCTCCTGAATCCAATTGTTCGAGAACATAAGTTAATACCGCTTCGTATTTTGTACCCTTCGACATGTGATCACCCAGCTTCCTTATTTGGGAAAAATTATACAACCGCGTATAGACTACTTCAATGTGTTTGTGAATTTCCTTTATGAAATGTTTGAAACAGTTAGGAAAAGAAAAGGTAGTTTTCATGTGGAAATAAGCGGACGGACCAGAAGTGTTTCATATTAAAATAACAAATTTATCAAAAACCCTAGGAAGTATGATAAAAATTAATCAAGTGTTTCAAACATCTCAAAAGAGGGAGGCAGGATGCAGAAGAGGGGGACGTAGGAAAAAGGGATCGGGACGCAGAGAAGGGGTTGGGACTTAGGAAAGAGGGATGGGATGTAGGAACGAAGCGGGACGCAGGAAAGAGGCCGAGACGTAGAAAGAGGTCCGGACTCAGGTTAGGGGGACGGTTGCAGGAATAAAAGAAGCCCGCCACGGGGTGACGGGCGTTCTTTGCATTTATTCGATGCCTTCAAGCCAAGCGTTGACTTTATCTTCGTTGGCGTTAACCCAATCGGCCGCAGCATCGGCCGGATCGGCGCCTTCCAGGATCGCGAGCATGACGGAGTTAATGTCATCCTCAGTCCAATGGAATTGGTCGAGAAGCTTATAAGCGTCAGGGTGGTCTTCTTTCAGCCCGTTGCGTACGATGGTATTGATATTTTCCGCCTCGCCGTAGACGCCTTGCGGATCTTCAAGATATTTCAGCTCCATCTTGCTGAATTTCCAGTGCGGAGACCAGCCGGTTACGACAATCGGCTCTTGATTATCGTAAGCCGTTTGGAGCTCTGCGGCCATCGCTGCGGAAGAGCTGGAGAGAAGCTCCCAATCGCTAAGCCCGTACGCTTCAATCGCTTTTTCCGTAGCCATCATAATGCCCGCGCCCGGCTCGATGCCGGTGATGGTGTGCTCCAGCGCACCGCCGATATCGGCATTTTTCAAATCTTCAATCGAATGGATGTCCATGTAGGTTGGGACGACGAGACCGATCTTGGTGCCTTCCAGGTTCGTGCCGAGATCCTCGAATTTCCCTTGGTTTTCTTCATAATAGCTTGCGTGCGTCCCAGGGAGCCATGCGGCAACCATGGCGTCGGCGCTGCCGTCTGCGATGCCTGCCCACATCGGCCCCGCGTCGACTTGAAGCATTTCTACGTCATATCCGAGCTTGTTCTCCAATACATACTCTACAACATGGGTACTTGCAATTTCCGTATCCCATGCAACGTAAGCAAGCGTCAGTTCTTTCTTCTCAGCGCTGCTTCCCCCTGTCGAACAGCCTACAGCGGCGAGTGAAACGGCAAAGAAAAGTGCGGACATTTTCAACAATTTGTTTTTAAGCATTCGATCCTCTCCCTTTACGGTTAATCAGTGATTGCGTGAAGCGGTCCAAGACGATCGCCAAGATGACAATAGCGAGACCCGCTTCAAAGCCGACCCCTGTTTTGACTTGGGTAATGGCTTGGTACACCTGCGCTCCGACACCTTTGGCGCCGATCATGGACGCGATCACGACCATGGATAAGCTCAACATAATGGTCTGGTTGATGCCGGCCATAATGGTCGGCACGGCGAGCGGCAGCTGCAGTTTGGTGAGCTTCTGCCATTTCGTCGAACCGAAAGCATCCGATGCCTCCACAAGATCCGAAGGCACTTGGCGAATGCCGAGATTCGTCAAGCGAATAGTCGGCGGAATGGCGAAGATGACGGATGCGATAACACCTGGAACAACCCCGAGCCTGAAGAAGGTAACCGCCGGGATCAGGTACACGAAGGCCGGCATCGTTTGCATGAAATCAAGCACAGGCGTTACGATGCTGCGCACAACGTTGTTCTGGGCCGCCCAAATTCCGACCGGTATCCCAATCACGATGGAAATCAGGGCCGATGTCAGCACCAGTGCGAGTGTCTGCATCGTTGCATCCCACAGCTCCAGATTCCATATCAAGAGAAATCCCAAGAGGGTGAACAAGGCCAATCTCCATTTTCCAAGCAGATAACCGAGCGCTGTTAAAATCAGAATTAAAACCGGGGCGGGCGAGATGTCGAGTATGAATTCGAAGGAGTTCACAATGGAGCCGATGACGAGAACGATAACATCGAATAATGGCCCGAAGTGGTCGTTTAACCAATCTTCCATCGTGTCAACCCAGTTGCTTATCGGTATTTTCGGGATTACATCCATCGTTTCCTCAACCCTCCCCTATATTCTGATTTCCAGCGAGCGCCGCCAATACGGCTCCGCGGATAATGATTCCCTTAAGCTTGTCGTCGTCATCGATGACGGCTACAGGGACGGCTGTTTCGCTTACGGTCTGGAACAGATCGTTGAGCAATGTATCCGGCTTTGCCCGGGGTACATCTGTAATCGTAATGTCTTTCAAGCTTTTGCCTTCCTTAATCGCTGTTGAAGCGCCTTCCGCAGTCACGGCTCCAAGCAAGCGGCGCTCGTTATCGACGACATACAGGTTTGACACTCCGGTTTCCTTCATCAGCTGCAGCGCCACGCGTGGACCGCGGTCGAACGGAATCGTCTCCGGGCGAAGCATCACATGTGACGCTGTAAGTACCTTTGAGAGATCTACGTCCTCCACGAATCGTTCAACATAATTGTCTGCCGGGTTCGTCAAAATTTCCTCCGGCGTGCCAAGCTGAACGATGGCGCCGTCCTTCATCAGGGCAATGCGGTCGCCGATGCGGAGCGCTTCATCCAGGTCGTGGGTAATGAAGACGATCGTTTTCTTCATCTTCTCTTGCAGCTGGAGCAACTCGTCCTGCATATCCTTGCGGATCAGCGGATCGAGTGCGCTGAACGCTTCGTCCATCAATAACACGTCCGGGTCATTCGCCAAACCGCGGGCAAGGCCGACGCGCTGCTGCATGCCGCCGCTCAGTTGATCGGGCTTCTGGTTTTCCAGACCTTTCAAACCGACTAACTCCAGCGCCCGCATGGCAGCTTCTTTACGCTGCTTCTTTGGCACTCCTTGAACTTCTAATCCGTATTCGACATTGGCTAATACCGTTCGGTGCGGAAATAAGGCGAATTTCTGGAACACCATGCTGATTTGTTTCCGCCTGATCTCCCGCAGCTCCTCTGAGGAAGCTTTCACAATGTCTTTGCCATTGATCAACACTTGGCCGTCCGTCGGCTCAATCAGCCGGTTCAGTAACCGGACAAGGGTCGATTTGCCGCTGCCGGACAGGCCCATAATCACGAAAATTTCACCGGGTTCAATCGAAAAACTGACCCGGTTTACGCCAACGGTTAGCTGTGTTTCTTTAAAGATGGCGTCCTTCGTTTTGCCTTCCTTCAATAAAGGAAACGCTCGTTTCGGATCATGGCCGAAAATTTTGGTCAATTCTTTTACTTCAATGATTGCCATGTGTTGGCAGCTCCCCCTTTCATAGAAATGGGTGTTCCGTTCTTTTTGGCATGGGTTAAGTGTATCGGTTTTCAAGAAAGTGGGTCAAAACGGAAATTCGGGCGTCTAGTTTGTTCAGTAAAAACTTTACGTACAATACATACAGTATCCTCTTGTATTCGGACTTTTCCTGTCAGGCCGGGCGCTTTACATGTTTTGAACAGTCTCCTACAATAATCGTAATGGCTGAAAAAGGTACAAGTTGATGTTGTGCATGCAGACCGCAGAAGGAGGTGGCAGCATGGAATTGTCCGAGGTGGTAACCGAGGAACAAGCGCAAAGAATACAAAAGCTCCGGCAGCGGGTGATCGAAACGATCGGGAGCAATATGGACTTGTATGGTGTAACGATGTCGGTTGGACATATGTATGGATACATGTATTTTCAGAATGAGCCTGTAACCCTGGATGAAATGCGGGGCGCTATGGGGATGAGCAAAACGAGCATGAGCACCGGAATGCGCACGTTGATGGATTTAAAGATGGTCCATAAAGTATGGGGCAAAGGTTCGAGGAAGGATTTATATGTCGTCGAGCCAGACTGGTACCAGACGTTCACGGATTATTTTTCGATCCGATGGCGGAAGTCGGTGGAAATGAATATTCATGCCGTTAAGAAATCTTTGTCTGAGCTGAAGGCTTTAAAGCTAGAGGCTGTGGAATCCGGCGATTCAAAACTGGTTGAATTGCTGGAGCAGGACGAGCGGAAGATGGAGGAAGCGATAAAGTACTACAAATGGTTAACCCGTTTGATCGACACGTTCGAATCGGGGGAAATCTTTGAATATGTACCGAAAGAGGAAGGATAAAGAAAGCTCGTGCACTTCACTGATGTGCACGGGCTTTCTTTCTATTATTGCAGCGACCGTTCCATGCGGACGAAAGCAATGAACCGCTTGGCTTCCTCGGGTGTCAGCTCTCGGCCGTCAATTTTCAAGGTGAAGCGTTCTAATATCGTTTCATCGGAAAGCTCCAGGCTTTCTGTGAATCGCTGTACCGATTCATTCACTGAAGGTTTCGGGTCGTCTGTACGGCCCATGAGATAGTCTAATGAAACTTGGAAATAATCCGCAATTTTTGTAAGGGTTTCATAATCGGGCTCCCTTCGAGAAGTTTCATAGTGGGAGAGAGAGGCCCTCGTAATGCCCAAATTTTTCGCGAGTTCTTCTTGTGTGAGATTGTTGTTTTCGCGAAGCTCGGAGATACGAGGCCCGCATGAAGTCATCGTTGAACCCCTCCTATCTGCAGCGCAAATAAAAAGCAAAGTCACAAGGTGGTATATTGTTCATTTTATTATAGTGGATTTAAAACAATAAGCAAAATTAATTTTTTAGAACAACAAGTTTCGACAGATTATGCACTAGTTCTATGTTACTAATTATATAACCGCGTAAATACGATTGTGGAGGTAGTTAGTCGGGTATGGGAAAAACGGATGTAGACGTCTATGATGTCTTAGCCTTGATTGGTGTAGCGAAGGAAGAATGGGAGCTATATAATAAGAATCAACGGTCTGCTCCGAGTGATTATCCGCCTAAGATGAGCGTTGACAGCAGTGTCGCCCCCAACCTGAAAGCCAAAGGAAACGGTTAATGTGACCTGACAATGTATGGCGTACGTCACCAAGTCCATGATGCGTGAGAGAGGGTGATTGCGCTGTTGTATATGATTACACTGTTTTTTGCTGCCGTGAGCGTTTATTTTCTACTCATTTTCCCTACCCAATGGGTGAAGATCGAACGGATTCAGCACAGAATCGGAATCGGCAGAAGAATTGTCCAAATTAGCGACTTGCACGTGGAGAGGCTCCGGGTATCGCCGGAACGTCTCCGTATTCTTGTTGGGAAGCAACAACCGGACTTGATCTTTCTGACCGGTGACTATACGCAGAAGCTACGGTATGTTCCGTTGGTAGATACATATTTACGTGAGCTTGTGAAGATTGGCGTGCCGATCTACGCGGTGCTAGGCAACCATGATTATCGCTTGGGGGACGATGTCGATACGCTGCTGGACGTATTTCATAGGCTGAATATTCCGGTGCTGCGCAACGAATCCATCAAGCTGAGCGGCTTTACACTAGTTGGGATTGACGATTTCGTATCGCATAAGATGCGGGTAAAGCAGGCGTTCGAGGGCGTCGGAGAGGATGACAAGATCGTCGTTATCACTCATGATCCGAATGTCTCGCTGCGCATCTTTAGGCGCTACGATTATTTGATGTGCGGTCATTTCCACGGCAAACAGATCCGGCTGCCCTTTCTCTATTATTTTAAGCAGAAAGGCCCTCTGGCGAAGAAAGGAATCTTTGAGGGTCTGCACCGCAACCGTTGGGGTGTATTTTATATTTCGAAGGGAATTAGCCAAGCGCAGTTGAATATTCGATTTATGGTCCGAAGCGAGTTCACCGTCCACGAGTTGTAGCTATGACAAGAAGGGGAAGATCTAATGAATGAATTCATCGGCATCATCGGAGCGGTGCTTGGTCTCGTTAATTTGGTTTTTTTGGCTTTCATTTGGGCCCGGCTATCCCATGCGGGAAAGAACAAACAGCTGTCTCGGGAGCTTGAAGCGATTGCGCGTGCGGTGGCGGAGGCGGAACGCGGCCTTCGCGACGAATTTGCCCGGAGCCGGCAGGAGCAGCAAAGCATCGGAGGACAGCAGCGGGAAGAGCTCGCGAATGCGTTGTCCCGACAGCAGCAAGCCGTATCGGCAAGGCTCTCGGAATTGACGCAGATGATCGAAAATAAGCTGGAAGCGGTGCGCGAAACCGTAGAAGGAAAGCTCGCGAGCATGCAAGCCGACAATAACGCGAAGCTGGAGCTAATGCGCGCGACCGTTGATGAAAAGCTTCATGCTACATTGGAACAGAGGCTCGGCGAATCGTTCAAGCTGGTGGGTGAACGGCTGGAGCTGGTACATAAGGGTCTTGGCGAAATGCAAACGCTGGCGTCCGGAGTCGGCGATCTGAAAAGGGTGCTCACGAATGTAAAGACACGCGGTACGATGGGCGAAATTCAATTGGACACACTCCTGGAACAGACGCTGGCGCCGGATCAATACGAACGCAACGCCGCCATCCGCAGATCGTCGGCAGAACGGGTCGATTTTGTGATTAAGCTTCCCGATAAAACAGAGGAAGGCCGGCATGTGCTGTTGCCGATCGACGCGAAGTTTCCTTTGGAGGATTACCAGCGGTTAACGGACGCGCAAGAAGCGGGGGACGCCTCGGCCGCAGCGGAAGCCATGAAATTATTGGAGACAAGGATCAAAGCCGAAGCGAAATCGATCCGTGATAAATATATCGACCCGCCGCAAACGACGGATTTCGCGGTGATGTTTTTACCTCTGGAGGGGCTTTACGCGGAGGTGCTGCGCCGCCCGGGTTTATGGGACATGCTCCAACGGGAATATCGGGTCATTCCGACCGGACCGACAACGCTCTCCGCTCTCTTGAACAGCCTCCAGGTCGGCTTCCGGACGCTCGCGATCCAGAAGCGGACAGGGGAAGTGTGGCGTGTATTAGGAGCGGTGAAGACCGAATTCGGCAAGTTTGGCGATCTGCTTGAGAAGACGCATAAGAAGCTGCAGGAAGCCACGAATACGCTGGATGGCGCGGCGGTGCGCACCCGGGCGATCGAGCGCAGGCTGCGCGGAGTTGAGGAGCTTCCTTCTGCGGAGGCGATCCGGGCGATCGATGAGGGGATCGAGGAGGAAGCGGCGTATAATCGCATTGTTTCTGGAGCACGATAAGGGCGCATCTCCAAACATTTCATCATGAAAGGGGCGCCTCAGTGTATGCCGAAATCGAATCATTACGATTATTCCGAGGTGACGGAGCAGCAACGCGAGGTCCAAGAAGCGCTCATGAATATGCCGGAATTCAGCAGCATGGAAGAGGGAATTGAGGAAACGAAGCAAATGGAAAGAGCGACCTTCGACATTCAACCGCCGGAGGATTGACCTGGGCGGCGGGTGCGCAGCATATGATACGAAATTTTGCTTTGTTAAAAGTGACAGCGCTGGCATGGGATATACCGGAGGAGCAGCTTAAGGTGTATCTCATGCCTATTTTCTGGTTGACGGGACGATTTTGCGGCTGTTATAGTTTCATAATGAAATAGTTTGACTATGAAACAAATTGGACGGAAAGAAAGGGAGCGAACGAGCAGGAATGAACCGTGAGCAGTTAAAATCCATCATTGAGCGGTATGAAGAAGCGTCATTCACGGTTTACCGCCGGATCAACGCGGCGATTCGCGAATCGCTGTCGGAGGACCTGACGTTGGACCAATGCTCGCTGCTTCGTTATTTGCAGAAGAGAGAAAGATGTACGGCGACGGAGCTGGCGGAAGTGTTCTGCGTAGGCAAGAGCTCTATTACCGCGATGACAACGCGGCTGTTCGACAAGTCGCTCATCCGCCGGCTGCCTGACGCGAAGGATCGCCGCGTAACTTATCTCGCTTTAACGGAAGAGGGCGTCCGCAGATCCAACGAAATGGATGAGCGGATTCAAGAGGTTCTAATGCAATATATTAATCAGTTCACTGATGAAGAAGCGAGAGTGTTTATTGAAACATATGAAAAGCTGGCGAGGGTGCTGCTTGGACCGCCAGGGGAAAAGGAGATGGAAACATGAGAACGGTTGTCAAGCTGAGGTGGCTTATTCTGGTGCTCTGGATCGCTGCAGCGGCAGGGCTGTTTCTTTCGGCGCCGAATATGGAGGAGCTGGTCAGGGAAAAAGGGCAAATTACAGTGCCGGACGGATATTCTTCTACCGTGGCGGCTGAGATGATGGATGAGCTGCAAGCGAGCTACGGAGACGGCGGTGGCCTGTCAACGGTGTTGGTGTTCCACAACGCTGACGGACTGAGTGCAGACAATTTGTCGGAAATCGAACAAGGCCTGAAGCAGTTGTCGGATGCCGGGAAGGAGATCGGCGTTACAAGCGTCACGACGCATTTTGAGATGCCGGAGCTGGAGGAGCAGATGGTGTCGGAGGACGGCACGACGCTTCTGACGCTCATCACGGTGGATCCGGGGGAGCGGACCCTTGCCGAAACGAAAGAGGCACTTTATGAAGCCGCAGAGCGTATTTCCGTTGAACACTATTATACCGGTGCGTGGCTGATTACGGAGGATGTCCTGCAAAGCTCGCAGGATGGGGTGAAGCGGACGGAAGTCATTACGGTTGTATTCATTCTGGTCATCTTATTGCTTGTATTCCGTTCCTTTGTAGCTCCGCTAATCCCGCTGTTGACGGTCGGGATCAGCTACATCGTCTCGCAATCGGTCGTGGCGTACTTGGTCGAATATACCGATTTTCCGCTATCCACGTTTACGCAGATATTCTTAGTGGCGGTCTTATTCGGCATAGGCACGGATTATTGTATCCTCTTGATTAGCCGGTTTAAGGAAGAGCTGGCTCATTCGGGCGACAAGATAGAAGCTGTAATTGCTACCTACAAGAGTGCGGGCAAGACCGTTATCTTTTCCGGTTTGGCCGTGTTGGTCGGGTTTTCGTCCATCGGGCTTTCGGCCTTCTCGTTATACCAATCCGCCGTTGCGGTAGCGGTCGGCGTTGCGGTCATGCTGATCGCCCTGCTTACTCTGGTGCCCTTCTTTATGGCGACGCTTGGGAAGGCGATCTTCTGGCCGGCGCGAGGTTCTCTGGAGCATAAGCAGAGCCGGGTATGGGGCGCGATCGGAAGCTTCTCCTTGAAGCGCCCGATCTGGACGCTGCTGATTTTAGCGGCTGTTATGGTGCCCGCTTTAAGTGTATATCAACAATCCACGTCCTTTAACTCATTGGATGAGATCGGAGACAGCTACGATTCGGTAAAGGCTTTTAACATGATCTCCGCCGGCTTCGGGCCTGGGGATTCGTTGCCGAGCTCCGTCGTGGTTAAGGTCGATCAAGCGCTGGATACCCAAGAAGGCCTGACCGTTGTAGAGCGGGTCAGCAGAGAGCTTGCGTCCGTTGACGGCGTGAAGCTGGTTCGCAGCGCAACGCGCCCGACCGGTGAAAGCTTGGAAGAGCTGAACGTCAGCGAACAAGCGGTTACCCTTGGCGACGGTCTCGGACAGGCGGAAGAAGGCTTAGGCGAATTAAGCTCAGGGCTGTCCGAGGCGGGCGAAACGCTCCGTGCCAACGCGCCTCGCTTGGAAGAGGCGGCTGCAGGAGCGGAGCAGCTGACTGCAGGCACGATTGAGTTGAAGGAAGGCGTGCTGGCGCTGAGTGCGGGATTGCAGCAGATCGAGCAAGGGCTCCGCGGCGGCGCCTCTGGAATTCGCGAGCTGAAGGGCGGGCTCGAGCAGGCGCGCGCGAGCGCGGAACAGCTTGCGAAGGCGGGTGCCGAGCTTGCAGCCGGATACAAGCAAATCGAAGGCGGCTTATCGCAGCTGTCAGACGCGTATCAAGAGGTTTCCGCGCAGCAGAGAAGTCTTGCGGGAGGGTTGACTTCCGTAGGTCAAGGGCTCGGCGGACTCGCCATGAAATATCCGGAGCTTGCGCAGGATACGGACTTCTTGCAGCTGCAAGGCGCTGTGGAGCAGTTGCAAGCCGGCGCGGTTCAGCTCGGCGAAGGCTTGAACCAGCTGAATGCACAGCTTGCGGGCGTGATTAGCGGATTGAGCACGGCGAACGCGGGACTGGAACAGGTGAGCGGCGGACAGTCGGCGTTGACCGACGGGCTTGGGGCGATTGTCCAAGGCATTGCGCAGCTAGAGGAAGGCATCCTCGCGGCGGCCAACGGGCAAAGCCAAATTATCGGCAAACTACCGGAGATGACGGCAGGTATGGAACAGCTGTCCGCCGGCCAGCAAGAGCTTAGCGCCGGCTTCGCTGAACTCGTCGGGCAGCTTGGCGAGCTCACTTCCGGCTTGGATCAGAGTGTTGAAGGCTTGAATCAAGTAACCTCCGGTCTTCGTTCCGCCCAAGATTATTTGACAGGCTTATCATCTGGCTCGGATCCTGAGATGTCCGGCTGGTATATGCCGCAGGAAGCGTTGGAAGCCGAGGAGTTCCAGATGGCGTTGGATACGTATATGTCCGCGGACCGCAGGATGGCGAAATTCGATGTGGTCTTCGAAGGAAATCCTTATCAAGCGGAAACCTTCGTCAAGATCGATGAGCTCAACGCAGCGGTCGAACGGGGGCTGAAGGGGACAGCCTTCGAGAACGCGAGCTTCGCGATCAATGGAGTCGCGAGCATGAATAACGATCTGCGCAACATCTCTAACGAGGATTATTCCCGGACGATGGTGCTGATGATCATCGGGATCACGTTGATTCTGATTATCTTGCTGCGTTCCATTGTGATGCCGATCTATCTCGTGCTGTCGCTGCTCTTGACGTACTACACGTCGTCCGCGATTACGGAGTTGATATTTGTACGCCTGTTAGGTTATGACGGTATGACTTGGGCGGTGCCGTTCTTCGGCTTCGTGATGCTGATGGCTCTCGGCATTGATTACAGTATCTTCTTAATGGACCGCTTCAAGGAATATCGCCATCTCAGTCCGAAGGAAGGCATCCTGCTCGCCATGAAAAATATGGGCACGGTCATCATGTCCGCGGCAGTCATCCTTGGCGGCACGTTCGCGGCGATGCTCCCTTCTGGTGTGACGTCGCTGTTCCAGATCGCGACACTGGTACTGTGCGGGCTGTTCCTATATGCCCTCGTCATGCTGCCGCTCTTCATTCCGGTAATGGTCCGCACGTTCGGCGAAGCGAACTGGTGGCCGTTCATGCGCCGGGAAGACGAAGCCGCGTCAGCGTATGTACCGGCGCAGCCTAGAGATGTGCATATGTAACGAGGTGAAATGAATACGGGCATGGGATTCTACCGGAAGTGTTAAGGTAGATCCCATGCCCGTTTGTTTTGCTTTATTGCAGCAGTGTGCTGCCGGTGCTTGATTTGTACGTATTTTGCACTTGAGTGATCACATTGTCTATGTTCTGCTGCATCTGTTTCAATTGCCGCTGCTGTGCGTAAATTTGCGCCTCAAGCTGCTTCTGGGCGTTGACAAGGTCGTTGCTGATGCTGCGCAGCGCATTGACCGTGTCCATGACCTTCTGCGAGAACGAATCCGCGCCTGCTTTCATAATGGCCTGTTGGGCCATGGCGGATTGCCGCTCCTGCTGCATGAAACGCTGCTGCTGATATTGCTGATAGGAAGAAACAGGAGCGCTCTGGTTCTGGGATGGATTCGTACTCTGGGATGTTTGCATAGGGTTCTCTTGCATGTAAAGCGGCCTCCTTTATTGGCGGTTTCTGCTGTCGGTAGTTTGCGGAGCAGCCAAGAAAATTATGCAAGGAAGCTACCGAAGCTGTTTATGCCATCCGTACGCTCCAACGGCGGCCAGCGCCGTAATGCCCGCGGGGAATAAATAGATGGCATCCGTATAGCGTCCCAGCAAGGGCTCTCCTTGAAGCTGGATGACGGCGGAGAAGGCTACGAAGCTGCCGACCGATACGTTCAGCCACGATTCTTCGCTGGCTAGCCGATACAGCCGAGGAGCGAGCAAGATTAGCAACGCCATAGCGATGACATTGCCGGCCGCCGTTACGATGAAGCTTGGGGATGTGGCGGAAACGAGCACGGAGGTATCAATGGATGTGATCGCGTCAAGCCAAACCGTAGTGCCGATCAGGGCAAACACGGTGCGGCGAGTGGTTTTGGAATGGCTGGAAAGCTGCGGCGGCTCGCCGGACAGGCGGAACGCGTAGTAGATAATTATTAAAGCGGACACAAGGCGGAGACCCGGGAACCGCGCAATCGAATCCACTGCGTAGCTGTAAAGCGGATGGACGGTACATAAGATGCAGAAGATCATAAAATACGTTTTTCTTCTCCGGTATAAAGAATTGCTCACGGCGTTGAGAATGAGCAGGATGGTGTCAATAGAAGTCACAAAAAAGAGCACGGCGACAACGGCGACATCTCGAATCATAAGTTTCCTCCCCAAAAACAAGCCTCTCTTTTTTTTATTCGGGCAAGGGGGGGAGATATTCATTGAAACTCAAGAAAAAAAGCCCCCGGCTTCATCAACCGAAGGCTAGAGAGCAGCTTATTGCTGATAATATCCTTGATTGTATTGATAAGGCTGCCCGATTGGCTGTCCTTGCGTTTGTTGCGCGGAATACTGCTGCGCCGCTTGCATGGAGCTCAACTGTGAGCGCAAAGTGCTCTCCAGCTGACGGCAAACCTGCACGGCTTGTTGAAGCTGATTAATAGCGGTGTAATGTTCTTGCAGCATGGATTGAATCTTCTGTGCGTTCTGCTGCTCCAGCTGCGCCATCTGCGCGTACACTTGGTTATGCTGCTGCGTTTGGCGGATGACTTGCTGGCATAAATTTTCAATCTGCCCGATTTGTTGAGAGACCTGGTTTGTTTGTTGGAACATCTTCGTTAAACCCTCCTGATGGTTGCTTTAGCTTCACGAATGTATTATTCATCGAGGATGGTAAATTTATGCACGGTCGATTAACTTGTAAAACGGTCCGCAACCGCGCTTGCCCCGAACGAATCGGGTTTAATGCAAGCGGTGTAGCCGACGGAGGTGACCCAGCCTTTAATTTCCGTAATGAGCGCCTTCGTGTCCCCTTGCCGTCCAATGTCAATATGAATTTCAAGCGGCCACTTCGTCAGAAGCTCGCTCATTCCCCGTTTATTTAGCGTTTCAATTAATTTCAAGCTTAGATCGGTTTCGCGGTATATCCGGTGCCGGAGATCGAATAACGGTTTCCCCTGCTGCTTGCGAAAGAAGAAGCGCGCGCCTTTGCCGATGCGGTGAATGACGACGGCTGTCACGAAGGTGGTTGCTTGACGGTTCGTTTGGGAATCGGTGCCGATGACAATCTTATGCGGAGCTGTTGGATCTTCTTGCATATATTCCTCTATTATTCGAATCATCTGTTCAATGGAAAGCACACCCCACGTTGGGCTGACAAACTGCATATGATTCCATCTCCTTCGATTCAGAAGATCTCTCTCCCTTTCTTTTTATTATAGACAATTTTCTGAATATTCGCGCCAATTAAAGGATAAAAAAACCGTCTTTGGGAAGTCCCAAAGACGGTTTCTGGAGCATTACAAGGTTACGGTATTGCCTGATTGTGTGAAGCTTTGTTCCTTCAGGTTCTCATAGAATGCTGCGAGAGTTGTGTGAATGTAAGGCAATAACCACAGGAAGCCGATTCCGAATGGAATCGCAGCGAGAATGGCCCAGCCGATGAAGCTTAAGTAGAGCAGGAAGAGCTTGCCCTTGTAGCCTTTCATCATCTCACCGCTCCGTCGAATCGCCTCCATTGCGCCGATGTCAGGATTGTCGTGCAGGATGAAGTAGGCCATCGAATAGCGGAACGCCGCAATAATGCCTGGAATGATCAACAAGAGCGACCACAGGAAAGTAAAGATCACCATGAGCAGATAAAGAAGGAATGTCTTGCCGAATAACGAAAAACCGGAAAACATAACGCCGATTTCAGGACGTTGATCGCGGACAAGATGAAGATAATACGCATACACCCCGAACACTAACGGACCGGAAATAATGAGAGAGACAATCGGGCCAAAGAATGGGATGTAGCCTAAGACAGAGCTGATAACCACATATAGCAGTGCGACCAGCACCGCCATGCCCCAGTTGCCGCGCAGCCTTTCCCTTGCTGCGTAACGAAGTTCCGAGTTAGCTAGTTTCCCCTGAAAAAGTCAGGGTGTTTTGAGCATAATTAAAAGGAATTCAGCACCTCAAAATGGAAATTGTTATTGTCGAGATAACAAAGTTCCACACCCCGAGGGAAGAATTCCTTTGCTATAGGAGTTCAACAGAAGCCCTCGGGAATCCTTCCAAGAGGTGAAGAAAATGTTGAAACTTCGAGACGAGCAATTGACCATCTGGGATGCCATTCTCCCGGAATCTGTTAGAAAGTTGCCGGTCGAGCTTGCAATCATAGATCAATTACTGGATGACGACCGTTTTCTTCAACCGTTTACTGAGTTGCACCCGAAAGGCAAGAAAAGCGGCCGTCCTACGCTTGCAATTGAAAAGTACATCCGTCTTATGGTCCTGAAGCATAAATACAATTTGGGCTACGAGTCACTCGTGAAGGAAGTCGGTGACAGCATCACATGGCGAATGTTCTGCCGGTTTGCCATCGACGAACCGATGCCCGACCCGTCTACGCTCATCTATGCCCGCAAACGCTACGGCGACAAGATCGTCGAAGACATCAATGCCGCACTCGTAAAGCAGTGTGAGGAAAAAGCCGTTCTGAAAACCCGCAAATTGCGCACGGATACGACGGTTGTGGAATCCGATATCCATCACCCGACAGACGCTACGCTGTTGCAAGATGGCGTAAAAGTCATCACTCGAACGATTCAGAAAATCCGGAAAGTCGCCTCCCACACTGTTCAAGGCTTTGAAGATCGTACGGCAGAAATCAAGGAAAAGATTCTGTCCATCGCGAAAGTTCTACGTCGCCGCACCCGTGAATCTTGGGAAGAAGTTGACCGGATCACTGGGAGCGTAATCGAAGTAGCCGAGAACGTTGTGAACAAGGCGCAAACCGTTATCGAGAAACTGCAAGACAAGGGCAAAGCTGCTCTTCGACAAAGTAAAACCAAACTGACCGAGGCGGTCACGCTAACCGGCAAGTTGTTGGAACAAGCCAAACAGGTCGTTTCCGGCAATCGAATCATCGCAGATCGGATCGTCAGTTTCTTTGACCCGGAAGCAAGACCGATTAAGAAAGGTAAGCTGGCCAAAGGAACTGAGTTCGGCTACAAGGTGCGAATCGACGAGACGGAAAGCGGCTTTGTGACCGGCTACGCTGTCTACGAGGGGAACCCCTCGGATGATGAACTGCTCGTTCCCGCTGTACAGGCGCATATCAAGCAATTCGGCAAAGCGCCGCAAGCTGTAGCGACCGACCGCGGTTTCTCAAGCAAGAAGAACGAAACGGCCATTACCGAACTTGGTGTGAAGCGAGCTAGCTTGCCGCGAAAGGGCAAAAAAGGCATTGCCCGATCCGAGTACGAAAACGAATTATGGTTCAAAGACTTGCAGCGTTACCGTGCAGCTGGAGAAGCGAAGATTAGTCTTCTCAAGCGGAAGTACGGTTTGAACCGCAGCAGGTATCGGGGCTTTGTCGGCTCAAAATGCTGGGTCGGCTTCGGGATTCTGACCCACAACCTGCAAAGAGCGGCAAAAATGCTCCAAAACTAACATGGAAACCGATCATTAGGGAAAGTTCCCCCTCACAACCCAGCCAGCAACCCGAAACTATTTTTGAAAATCGACTTTTTCAGGAGCAACTAACTAAGGTATAGGATGCGTTAGAAGAAACGTACCCTATACTCGTAGTTAGGAATTACTGGCTCCTTGTAGAAACCCTCAAACCATTACTTGAGGATATACGAGTTGTACACAGCTTCACTAGAATAAATGAATAGGAGAAGCGTTGTCAATAGGTTTTATGTACTTTTGATCGGTATTTCCGAACGATCTTATAAATCAGAAGATCTATCATCCGTTGTTTAAGGCTATCCTCTAGTTTTCGCTCAAGGATAGCCTCGTCTCTTAATCGCTAGTCGTTATTCTCTTGAATGAGGGAAAACTCATCGACAACGATTCCTTCAACGCCAATAAATCCGTCTGCAGCTGTTGAAATGGAAACGATGGCACCTGCGGTATCTTCTGGCGCGATTTCTAATATCGTGAACCACCGATAGTTACCCTCTCCCATTTCCGGCAAAGTTAACCGGTTAAATATTTTGGTTACCGTGTGCAAAACGACTCCGCGCTTATCGATAAATTGTAATCTGACGGTTGTTGTGGGGTTTTCCGGTTGATCAATGGAGGAAGTCGTTAAATCATCGGCGAGGGCTCCGTTGAATCGATATACTCTTTTTTCCTTCAAACCTCGTGGAATGACTTGCTGTATGGTGGAATTCGGGCCAAGAACTGCAGTAAAACTGCCGGAAAACGCCCTTTTGCCGGTCGTTACGACAGCCGTTCCGGCAACAATCGTCCATGGTGCCAACACGCCTTTCTCAAATCCGCCGTTTACTAACAGCTCCGTCAATCTATGAGACATTCTAGTCCCTCCTTTCATTCTTCATTAAATACTCTATGAAAAATAATAGGAGAGTGCTTGGACAGGTCCAATGTGTAACAAACAAAATTAAAACAACTTGGCTAAAGGCACGGTTAAACCGTCAAACCAAATAGACCGGAGCATGCCGCCCACCGCTTTACTGAATGTCCGATGTTCGGCAATATCCTGGTTTTCAAAAGAGTAGAGCTGTATCATCTCGTTCATTGGATCCACGATCCAATACTCCTTAACCCCGCATAACATGTACAGCTCTAATTTCTTCGTCAAATCCTTGCTTCGGGTTGTTGGAGATAACACCTCGACGGCAAGAGCAGGAACTACTTGATATTTTCCACGATCATCCAAATTGTCTTTGTCGCATGTGACAACGATGTCCGGTTGAACGACACAGATATTGTCCTCGGACTTCCTTAATGTGATATCGAGGGGCGATGTAAGCGGAATACAGGACTTGCCTTGAAACCAGTTATAGAATGTTCCTGAAAGTACATGGATGATGTACTGGTGATGGAAAGCAGGGGATGCAAGGTTGTAAACGATTCCGTCGATCAGCTCAAACCGCTGTTCGGAATGCTCGGTCAGCTCCAAAAATTCGTCGTAGCTCATCTTCTCAATAGAACCATAATGAGAAGAAGATTCTTTCAGGAGTGTGGAGTCGTCCTCCCAGGGGATGAGCGTTGCTACGGTCTTCCCGTTACGGGTAAATATTAGCTAACTTTTCAACGGTATAGCTAATATCAACTTCCGCTAACGAATGTGCTTGCTTATCTGCTATGCTAGAGGAAATCAACCTTGCGGAACGGAGGGATCCTGGATGAGCGATTGGTTGGATGCGAACAGCATGAATACATTTTCCGCGTTCTCGCCGACTCATCTTATTGCCCTTGCTGTATTCGTAGTCTTGGCGGCGGTTTTATTTGCTGGCCGGAACTGGCTCAAGCACGAGCAAAGAAGAACCTTAGCCAGAGTTGTCCTAGCCGGGGTCTTGATTTTATGTGAGTTATCCTTGAACCTCTGGTATGTATCGGAGGGGATCTACAGCCCGAGGGATACGCTGCCGTTAGAGCTGTGCAGCATCTCCCTGTATATGTGCGCAGCGATGCTGCTGCTGCGCAGCCGAGCGATCTTCCAGATCGTCTACTTCACGGGAATCGGCGGCGCGATGCTGGCGTTGGTCACACCGGTGCTTTTTTACGATTTCCCGCATTTTCGGTTTATCGAGTTTTTCGTCGCGCACTTCTTCATTATTTTATCCGTTCTCTATATGGTCTGGGTGGAAGGCTGCCGGCCGACGCTGAAGTCCGTCGGAATCACAATGATCTTCCTGAACGTGCTGCTGCCAATCATCTATGCGATCAACACGATAACCGGCGGAAATTACATGTTCTTGTCCCGCAAGCCGGAAACGGCGTCGCCGCTAGACTACCTGGGCCCGCATCCTTGGTATTTGTTGTCCATGGAGGCCGTCGCGTTCTTCATCTTCCTGTTGCTCTATTTGCCCTTTGCAATGAGCGAGAGAACGAAGCAATACAATAACTCCACCAATGCATAACGCCGAAAGGCGTTTTTTCTTTAGGCTTTCGCTGCCGGAAACCTCAATACGGTTTTCAATTTGGACGATTCCGTCTTACGGGGATCCGACAAGTAAATTTCCCGATGAATTTTACTGGAGCGGACATATCCCTGTTCCGTCACGAACGCTTCCATGCGCGCGAAGCTTTCCGGCTCATCGTCAAAGCTTCCAACATGCATCATTTGACAGCATAATCCTTCTTCGACATGTCCAAACCGCACGCCTTCCAGATACGGGTTTGCCTTCTTTCTCTTCGACTGTTCTAAAAACCTTTCATAAAGTTCTGCCGTTACAAAATCGGGCTGGCGGATCATGATCGTGTACTTAAAATTGCTCTTGTCTGTCGGGGACTTTGAATAATCAAGCAAGTCCCATACGCCCTCAAGCGGAAACACCGTATATTCATAATATCCGGCAGGGACATCCGCGCTCTTGTAAGACATACGCACCGCGTAGCTCATTGTGTACAAAGCTTCGGTGGCCAGGGCGAATTCCTCGCCATTCGGGTCCCCGGAACCATCCACCATAAAAAATGGCATCCGCGGGACATTGATGATTTCTGGCAACGGCTTGGGCATATAAAGATGCTTAAAATCCTTCTTATAATTAACCTTATTGACCATGAACATGTCTCCTTATTATACAAAATTAGGAACGTGTGATCTGACTTCATTATAGAACTAACGTTCGAACTCATCAAACAGGAACAGGACTTACTTTTGTATGAAAAAAAATCTTGATTTCTATGACGATTTATCATAATATTGCTTACATCTAAATACAACTAATCTCATAGGATTTAAAGGTATTGGCGGCAGGAGGTTGATGACGGCTTGGGAGAAACGCCGATTATACAAGTGAACAATGTACATAAAAGTTTTACAAACCTTGGTCATTCCCGTAAAATCCTCGATCAAATTTCGTTCGATATCCATAGGGGAGAGATTGTTTCCTTGCTTGGGGAAAGCGGCTGCGGGAAAAGCACGCTGCTGAATATCATCGGCGGATTCACTGGATGTGACGAAGGAGATGTGTTATTCGGCGGAAAGATTGTGGAGAAGCCGAGCCGCAAATGTGTCATGCTGTTCCAGAATTACGGCTTGTTTCCGTGGAGATCCGTCCTTAAGAACGTTGAGCTGGGGCTCGAAGCCAACGGCCTATCTTCGAAGGAACGCAAGGAGCAGGCAATGAAGTATTTGCAGATGGTTGGTTTGGAGGATAAGACGGAGTTGTTCCCGCGGCATCTTTCTGGCGGAATGCAGCAACGGGTTGCCATTGCCCGCGCCCTTGCGGCACAGCCTGAATTGCTGCTTATGGATGAGCCGTTCGGCGCGTTGGATACGTTTAACAGGTATTATCTCCAAGATGAACTGCTTCGGATTCAAGAGTCGGAAGGAACGGCGATCATTCTTGTCACCCACGATATTGATGAAGCGATCTATTTATCCGATCGTGTACTGATCATGGATGCGAATCCGGGCCGGATCAAGAGGGAGGTGCGCATCCAAGAATCAAAGCCGAGGGACCGCAGTCATAGCAGCTTCCAATATTACAGGAAATTAATTTTTGAAGAGTTTCATTTTGCCCGTTCTTCAGAAAGTGTTGAGTATGTTATTTAGAACTTATTAGGGGGATATTTCTTTGTTCAGACAAAAGAAAGCAGTCATTGTATTGTTAGCCGCTGTTATCAGCTTCAGTATGCTTCTGTCGGGATGCTCAACATCCGGTGCGTCCGAGGCAAGCAAGGAGAAGATTACGTTAAAAATTGGCTACTTGCCCATTACTCATGCTGTGCCTCTGTTCATGGAGGATGACTTTGGCAAGGAAGGTTTTGAGAATTTCGAACTGGAACTAGTGAAATTCGGCTCGTGGCCCGATTTAACGGATGCGCTGAACGCCGGGAAGATCGATGGGGCTTCCATGCTGGTCACGTTGGCCATGGCTGCGAAGGAGCAAGGCATCGACATTAAGGCGGTGGCTCTAGGCCATCGTGACGGAAACGTGCTTGTGACCTCGAAGGACGTGGGGGAGACGGCAGACTTGAAGGGAGCCGACTTCGCCATCCCGCACCGTTTCTCTACTCATAATATCCTGTTGTATTTAATGTTGAAACAAGCGAATATGCCGTACTCGGACGTTAATCCGATTCAATTGGCTCCAGCGGAAATGCCCGCATCTTTGGCGCAAGGGAGCGTTTCCGGATATGTCGTTGCCGAGCCGTTCGGAGCGATTGCGGTCAATATGGGTCAAGGGAAAGTGTTGTACCAGGATAATCAGATTTGGGCAAATTCGATCGATTGCGCCTTAATCTTAAGAGGAGAACTGATTCGGAAACATCCGGAGGTTGCGCAAGCGTTCGTGAATGAGTATGTCAAAGCGGGAGAAGCGGCGGAGAAGAAGGATGAGCACACACGCGAAGTCGCTAAGACGTACATGAATGTTGACGATGAAGTATTAAAGTTATCGTTCGAATGGATCAAATATGACGATTTGCGCGTGAATGAAGATTCTTTCAATGAGTTAAGAGAGTATATGGTGGAGATGGGACTTTCGGAGAATCCGCCAACCTTCGAAGATTTTGTAGACAATTCATTATTTGACAATGCTAAGAAGTGATTCGATGAACAGACTGAAAAAGTTGGGTTACGCAATCGGAGGATTTGCGATTCTGTTGCTCATATGGCAGATGATCTCGTGGTTCGGGGGATACAACGCAGCGTTATTTCCCCCTCCAATCAAGGTTTGGCGCGCTTTCATCGAGCTTTCGAAATCCGGAACGCTGTGGGTCGATCTGCAGATTAGTTTGTTCCGCTTCTTTACCGGCTATTTGACCGCGGCCATCGCAGGTGTCACATTAGGCTTGATCATCGGCAGAATGAACGTGTTATGGTCGCTGCTTGACCCGATTGTGCAAGTATTGCGGCCGGTTGCGCCGATTGCTTGGTCGCCGATCATCATTTTATGGTTCAATTTAGGCAGTGCGTCCGCGATCGTCATTATCTTTATTGCCGCGTTCTATCCGATGCTCTTGACTACCGTATCTGCGATCCGGAAGGTCGACACGAACTATTTGCGGGTGGCGCAAAATTTCGAATTTAACCGGCGCGAGCTTACCGCCAAGGTGATCATCCCCGCGATCTTCCCGCAAATTACGCATGGATTGCGGATTGCACTCGGCACCGCTTGGATTTTCTTGGTATCCGGGGAGATGGTAGGAGCACAGTCCGGACTCGGGTATCTGATTATTGACGGCCGCAATTTGCTGCGCTTGGATTATGTGTTTGTCGGCATTATCGTCATTGGCCTTTGCGGCATGCTGCTCGATAAGGCGATTCAATGGTTCGAGCGGCGGGTAGAAAGAAAATGGGGATATGAATAAAGAGAAAGATACAAAATCAGTGTTGATTTTTTAAACCAAGTAACCTAATATGAATTAGAGGACTAATGAATACTTCCTATAAGGAGTGGTATGTTATGGCATTATATTTAGTAGAATCTGTTTCTTCGGGAACACAGAATAAAGATGGATTTGAGAGCAAAATTCAAGAGGTTCAAGCTGCGTTGAGCGGACAAAACGCTGCGTTGATTGAAGTGCAAGTCGCTTCGGATCTCAGCAGAGCGTTCTTCATCGTAGAAAGCGAGAGCCGGAATACGGTTACAGAAGTGTTGCGCGCAAACCAAATTCCCGTAACACTCATTAAACCTGTGCGTCTTGTCGGCCAAGAGCTGGAAGATGTGAAGAAGCAAGCGGACAAAGTCAATTATTTGGTTGAGTGGAATCTACCTGAGAATCTAACTATGGAGCAGTATCTGGACAGAAAGAAGACGAATTCGGTACATTACGCGGAAGTGCCGGAGGTGTCCTTCTCCAGAACCTATGTGTGCGAAGATATGACGAAATGCCTTTGCTTCTATGACGCTCCTGATGAAGCAGCGGTGAAGAAGGCGCGTGAAGCGGTCAAAGCTCCAATCGATACGATTACGTCGCTGAAAAACTAATTTCTTTTCGAAAGAAGATGAGTCAATGATACATGATCAGGTAGAAACTCATCGGATCTTGGATGACTTGTTGCATGAGAAGTTAAAGCCGATTGTCAAAAAGGTAGACTGCGAAGCGCATTATGCGGAGGATTACTTAAAGTCTCTTGGGCAGGCGGGATTGTTGCAGTCTCAAGGCCTTACCGAGAACGAAGTATTGCTGAACGGAGCCCGGCTCGTAGAGGAAACGGCGAAAACCTGCATGACAACCGCGTTTAATTTATGGTGCCACTTAGCCTCGTTAACGTATTTGCGTCATAGCGACAATGCTTTCTTGCGTCAAGAGATTTTGCCCCTTCTCGAAAACGGTCAAAAACTCGGAGGAACCGGCTTATCGAACCCGATGAAATATTACAGCGGCCTGGCAAAGCTGCATCTAAGCGCCGAGCGGGTGCCAGGGGGATATGCCATTACCGGACATTTAGGCGCCGTATCGAACCTTGGGGCGGGTCATTGGTTCGGCATCGTAGCCGAGGTTCACGAGGGACAACGGATGATGGCGTTAATCCCTTGTGACGCGGAAGGGCTCACGTTGAAGGCGAAAGCGGATTATTTAGGTTTGAACGGAAGCGCAACCTACGCTTGTCAATTTCAACAGGTGTTTATTGCCGACCGGTACGTCATTACGGAGGATGCTGATGCGTTCGTGAAGAAAATACGGCCCGCCTTCATTGTATATCAAATTCCTTTAGGTTTTGGCGTCACACATGAATCCGTCCGCGCCATTGAGAAGGTTTGTAAGCGGCAAGAGCCAGGCAATGCCCTCTTGCCGGTGCAATCTGAGGAATTAGAAGCGGAACTCGTGCAGCTGCGTAATACATTCATTCAACTCATTGAATCCGGAACCTTGAACTCCCGCTGGAGTGAATTGGCGCAAATTCGGTTGGATTCCGCGTATCTTGCTTTAAAGGCGGTTCAAGCCGGAATGCTGCACGAAGGCGGCTCCGCGTATTTGCGGCATAGCCATGCCTCCAGGAGGTTACGGGAAGCTTACTTCTTTGCGAATTTGACTCCGACGATCAAACACTTGGAATTGATGCTGAATCATTCTTGATCATCCTTTTTCGAATTGGCTCCTGCCTATAGGCGGGAGCTTTTTTATGGAAAACCTGTGCTGTATCTATGGCCTTTCGGCACAATGTTAGATAAAATGGACAAATTAACGGGAAGGTATTCTTATATATTGAAGATAGGAGTGGGGAGCGGTGCTGCCGAAAGACCAATTGGATCGAATCAACGATCTGGCGCGCAAAGCCAAATCAGGCGGATTAACCTTATCGGAGCAGAAGGAACAGATTGAATTAAGGAAAGCGTATATCGAATCCTTCCGCAGCGGCATGAGGAACACTATTGAAGGGCTGAAGATCGTCGATGAGGAAAACAATGACGTCACCCCTGATAAATTGAAAAAAATACAACAGGAAAAAGGCCTGCACGGGCGCCAATGGGAAGGCGGGGGCTTCTTTCGATTGAAACATTAAAAACTGATAAACCCACCTCGATGTCGTACATCGCAGGTGGGTTCGTTTTTTTGCATAAACTACGGAATTCGTATAGAAGCAATGAATACAATGCCCCCATGCTCCTCATACTGACTAAAGAAAGAATGGAAAGGTGAGGAAAAAAAGGTGACAGACCGCATCAGCTTCAAGCCAACATCCAAAAAGCGGGCTCCCATTATTAAGAACACATCCGGTGGACCGAAGCGGCCGACATTGGAGCACACGCTTGCCGAATTAAAGGATTGCACCGACGTCATTCACCGCACCTTCCCGCACATCCAGACACATATTGTGTATTTTCCGACGATGACCGATCCGAACCTGCTGATGGATGATGTTATCATTCCTTTAACACATGTGAATGAGCAGGATGTTGATAATCTGTTGATGCAATCCCAATTCGTGGAAACTACAGATCCGAAGAAATGCATCATAGACATATTAAGCGGCCATGTCGCCATCTTTCGGGGTGAACAAACGTATACGGTCTACGCGTTCGGACCGCAGTCGCGCCAGGTGCAAACTTCAGAGATGGAGACCGTTATTACAGGGCCGCATGATGCGTTCGTCGAGGATGCGGAGAAGAACATATCGCTTATTCGCAGGCGGTTGAAGAGCTCCCACTTGAAGGCTATAAGGATTGGCGTCGGAGAAATTACCAAAACGAACGTATTCGTCCTGTACCTTCAGGACATTGCCAATCCGGATATTGTGCAGAAGTTTATTGACCGCATTAAAGGGATCGAGACGGACAGCGTACTGGATAACAATATGCTTGTCCAAATGATCGACGAAAATCCGAATTCGGTGTTTCCGCAATATATGACAACGGAGAGGCCGGACGCGGCGGTATCCAAGCTGCTCGGAGGCAAGGTGATTGCCGTATCCGACGGAAGCCCTTCGGCGATCTGCGGGCCAACGAGCTTCTTTGAATTTTTTGCTTCACCCGAAGACTATTATCAGCGCTGGGCATTGGGTACCGGATTACGTCTTCTGCGCTTGATCGCATTCATCATCACCTTAACGTTTACTGCTTTCTATGTTTCAATCACGACGTTTCATTATGAGATGGTCCCGAAAGATCTGTTGGTCAGTTTGGCGGAGTCAAGAAATAAAGTGCCTTTTCCTCCTTTGATGGAAGCGTTGTTAATGGAAATTACAATCGAGCTGTTGAGAGAAGCCGGAGCCAGACTTCCGACGAAGATCGGCCAGACGATCGGCATCGTCGGCGGTATCGTGATTGGATCAGCCGCTGTGGAAGCGGGACTATACAGCAATATTTTAATTATTGTGGTCGCCTCCTCAGCCATTGCTTCTTTCGTCATTCCCAGCTATACGATGAGTGCGTCTATTCGCTTGCTCCGATTCGGGTTGATCTTTGCGGCGGGCATGTGGGGGAATATCGGGTTGATTCTTGGACTAGGTGCTATTATTATCCACCTGTCCGGCGTTACAAACCTGGGCACTTCTTATTTAACGCCGATTGCGCCAATGACTTTCTCCGACTGGAAGGATACATTCCTCAGAGCACCTCTATGGAGTCTCAATAATCGGTCGTCTCAATCCAAGGCAGTGAATCATGAGAGAAACAAAATGAAAAGATAGGGCGGATCCGAGTGAACGAGAAGCTAAACCAGTACCATCTGTGTCTTCTGATTTATATGATTCAGTCCGGGCTCGCCATCCTGACTCTTCCGCGCATTGTGGCGGAAAGCTTCGGCACGAACGGCTGGATCGTTATCATAGTGTGCAGTTTGGCAGCATCTGCCCATATTTGGCTCATATCCTTAGTCTACCGGCAATCGGGAGGGAGGTCGGTTTTTGATATTCTGGAGCAGTCCATTCATAAGGCGGTGTTGTTTCCAATTTATGCGGTGCTGGCTATATTATGGATCCTCATCGGCTGCTTAGTATTAAAGCAGTATATTTTAATACTGCAAATGTCTACATATCAAACGGCAAACCCGATGGTTTTTAAATTGGTTTGCGATGTTTTGATTTTCTTGATGTTGTTGAAAGGGATCTATAATATCACGAAGGTTGCGACGGTATTCTATTACCTCTCCTTCTGGATCTTATTTTTGAGTTTCCTGCTGATGGACGATTTCCGATGGGAACGTGTCACGCCGTTTCTGTTTGCAGAAGGCAACCCTTCGCTCATGGATTGGCTGGAAGTATATATCGCCTTTCTTGGGTACGAGCTAGCCCTGTTTCTCTTCCCTTATGTTTCCCGGAAGACGAAATTCACCCGTGCCGTATTGATCGGGAACGGGATCGTAACCGTCGTTTATTTGGTTACAGTCATCTTAGCCTACGGCTTCTTTAGCTTTGAGCAGCTTCGCCACCTCGTTTACCCTGTGATGGATATGTTAGCGTACGTTGAGTTACCTTTTGTCGAGCGGATTGAAAATTTATTATTTTCATTATTTTTATACAAAATTTTTATCACTACGGCGCTTTATTGCTGGGTTGCTGTAGAAACGCTCGAGAGGATGTTTCAGAAGGTAAGGCGAAACATGCTCAGCTTCGTGGTGATGATTGCAGGATACATGATTTCTTTTATACCCAAGGTCACAAGTGAAATTCGGCAATGGCTGCTTGTGTTGTCTTCCGCTCAAGTTGGAGCCACTGTTATGCTGACGTTGATTTTGTTAGGCCTCGTATATTTTCAGATCCGCCGCAACAGGAGGAAGCAATCGAATGCGTAAAGGGTTAATCGTTATTGTATGCAGTTTATTTTGCGTATTGTCGGGTTGCCAGAATCCGAGAATCATCGAAGAAGTCGGAATTGCAGATATGTTAAGCTTTGACGCGGCGGATGATGCAATGCTCCTAGTTGGCGCCAGTATCCCGAAAGTCGATCCGGAAGCGGTGGTGAAACGAATTGTGCTTTCCGCAATCAGTGACTCGCCGCAGGAATCGAGGCTCAAGATGTCGGGGATGAGCAACCGGACTCTGGTACCAGGGCAATTGCGGGTAACCTTATTCAGCAAAGAAATAGCGCAGAGAGGCCTGTTTGATCAGCTTGATGCGCTGATGAGGGATCCTTTCGTCGGACAACGGATCAGAATCGCCATTACGAAGGAGAAAGCATTCGACATTCTTAAGAAAGACTACCCGCAGCATCCGCCCACGGGTCGTTACATTAATGATTTGCTGGAAGAACAAGCGAACGCCCAACGTAGTTCCTATTTCAAATTTGCATTTGTTTGTAAGGGATTATTATGATGACGGCATCGATCCGGTCGCACCGATTCTTAAGGATGTAGGGGAGAGTATCGAGGTTGACGGCATCGCGCTGTTTCACGAAGACCGGTTTGTCGCGGCTGTCGAGCCTCTGAAAGGGGTTCTTTTGGCCATGTTGCGGGATGAGATGAAAGAAGGGGAAATGTTCATACGCTTACCGCGCGGCGATAAAGAAATGATCACCTTTTCTACGATAAAAAGCAAGCGGAAGGTGAAGGTTCGTCAATCGACGGCAGCGGAATCAGGCATCGCTGTAGAGGTAGAGGTGCGGGTACAGGGGTCGATTCGGGAATATGTCGGCAACCAATACGATTTAAGCCGGGAGGAAGATCTGAGACAGATGGAGCGGGACATCGGGCAATTTATCAAGAAAGAATCGGAAGCGCTGATCCGAATGATGCAGGAGCATCAAGCGGACAGCATCGGCATCGGGCAATACGTTCGGAACCGCATGAACTACCATGAATGGAAGAAGCTCAAATGGAAAGAGGTTTACCATGACGTGAAAGTTACCGTGTCTCCGTCGGTGAAAATAAGAGACGTTGGAAAGCTGAATTGATGGATTGGAAATCGGAAGTATTTTTGCTAACATGGGGTATTGTGAACAACGAAGGTGTTAGAAAGACTGGTGGATTATGACGAAATCAGCTTCATGGACGACAACGTTTGCATCCTTGCAGTGGCTTTTCTTTATTTTTGCAAATACCGTAGTAGTGCCGATCTCCGTCGGTTCGGCGTATGGCCTGCCGGCTGAGGAGATCGCTGGAATATTGCGGAGCTCATTCATTTTTACAGGTATTGCTTGTATCCTGCAAGGCTTGATCGGCCACCGGTTTCCGTTAATGGAAGGCCATTCGGGGGTCATATGGGGATTGGTGCTGAATTTATTTTTATCCGCCTCCGCAATGGGGGTTAGCTTGGAAACCATAGGCGGAGGGGTCGCAACCGGAATGCTGCTCGCAGGAGCGGTGATCATCGTGCTCGGTGCGTTCAATCTGCTGTCCATTATGAGGGTCATCTTTACCCCCATGGTGATGACGGTTTTTTTGTTTTTGTTAACCTTTCAATTGATTTTTATCTTCATTGAGGGAATGCTGAAGTTTACCGATGACGGGATGTTGGATATTCCGGTCAGCCTCTTTTCTATAGGGGTTGTCCTGTTTGTATGCTTGTTGAAAATAAAAGGGAACCGAACCATCGGAAATTTCTCAATTCTCATCGGGATCGTCGTCGGATGGGCGTTGTATAGCTTCGTATTCCCGTCGTCCGCTTCGGCGATTCTTCCTTCGGCCGTTTGGCATATCCCAATCTTCCCTTTCGGAGCGCCGAATTGGCATACGGGCATCGTATTGGTGACTTTCATCGCCAGCTTAGTGAACGCCAGCAATACCATTACAGCGGTGGAAGCGGCGGCTCATCTGTTTCGCGAGAAAGTGTCGGAGAAGCAGGTGAGGATTTCTTATCTGCTAACCGCAAGTTATTCCGTGATCGGCTCCATCTTGGGGTTAGTCGCGTACGCCCCGTTCGCCTCATCGATTGGATTTCTGGAAAGCACCCAAATTTGGAGCAGGAAACCGTTCTTGATCGGAGGGGCGCTGCTGTCGATTCTCGGGTTGATCCCTTATGCGGGCGGAATGTTGGCAACCATGCCGATTACAGTGGCGAATGCCGTATTGTTTGCCGCGTACATGCAGCTATTCGGCACATCCTTGAAGAGCGTACAGGGTGTTGAATTTAACTCCGTAACGATTCATCGGCTCGCGGTCCCCGTTCTGGCTGGCGTCGGGATTATGGCGATCGGCGCGGATCGGTTTGCGAATTTGCCGGTTTTGATCCAGCCGCTCGTGACGAACGGCTTTATTGTAGGCGTCTTATTATCGATCGCGATGGAGAAGCTGATTCGATGGAACCGCACCGTATAGAGGGAACGGAGATCTGCAGGCAAGTCTCCGTTCCTGTTTCGTTTAGCGGGCGCTGGGCCGCACGATTCTTGTCGTCAGCACGCGAAGTGCATCCCTCGTTTTACGCGCGAAGGCGACCGGGTCGTCCACGGATTCCCAGTGCATATACATCAGCCGCGGGTTATCGAACAGCCAGTGATTATGCACGGCCGTAACGATGATCCCATGCTTGCGCAGCCTGCTGATAAACGGATTGATCTCAGAGGAGAGGATGACGGTTTCCCCGCTGCACAGCGCACGGCCATCCCGCGTCAGCGATTCGAAGGCAAACATCTGGGGCACTAGGAGAAACGACCTTCCACGACGGTTCAGCACGCGCGGTTGAAGATTGTTCCTAGATTTCATAACTGTGCATACACCGTTCTGCGCCGTATGCGTCCCGCCCAGAATGGTTGCGAATTGTCGGCATGTCTGCTCAAATGTCCTTGCCACTTGGGTACCTCCTTTCCGGCTGATTTATCCGCGAATGATTCGGGACATTAACACTCGATTGGCATCGCGCACCTTCCTGGCAAAATCCAACGGCCTATCAATCGCCTCGAAATGCACGTACATCAGGCGCGGACTGTCGAACAGCCAATGGTTGTGCTGCGCCGTCACCTTAATGCCATGCTTGCGAAGGCGGGAGAGGAACGGATTCAATTCGGATTGCAAAATGACGGTTTCTCCTAAGCATAATGCCCTGCCCTGACGATCGAGGTTTTCATAAGAATAGGCTTGAGGGACATACATGAACGAAAGAGCGTTCCTTCCTAACACCTTCGGTCTAATATTGGTTCGCGACCGCGTTGCCGTGCATACTCCGTTGATGACGGACGGCGCAGCGTCCAAGATTTGAGCGAACCGCCGGCACATCGTTGTTGCTTGTGTTTGCTTCGCCAACGATGATCACCTCCTGCGAACAGCTTATGATTCACGGGCGGGCGTTGCCATGGGTGAGAGCGGGTTATGCGAAAACGCTGATGCAGCATGTTTTCATGACATAACACAAAGCCTAAGTGAACAGATATAAATTCCAAAGTTGGAGGAAGCTCGCAGATGGAAATCGGCGTCTATACCCTCGGTGATCTATGTCCGGATCCCCGCACGGGAAAGATCTTGACCGCTCAGCAACGATTACAGGAAATTCTAGAGGCAGCAAGGCTGGCAGACGAGGCGGGATTGGATGTATGTATTTGGCGTCGGGGAGCATCATCGATTAGACTACGCGGCAACTTCGCCGCAGGTCATCCTGTCCTCGATCGCCCAGGTGACGAAGAACATTCGCTTGGCGAGCACGACGACAGTGTTGTCGACGGTGGATCCTGTGCGGTTATTCGAGGACTTTCGCTACGCTGGATTTGCTTTCGAACGGCCGCGCGGAGATTATGGCAGGGCGCGGAGCGTTTACGGAACCGTTCCCGCTGTTCGGCTTCGATATGAATGATTATGGCGTACTATTTTCTGAAAATATGGATTTACTCTTACAGTTGAATGAGCACGAGATCATCTCATCCTGGAGCGGCCAATTTCGCTCTTCGTTGCGTCATGCCGAGATAGCGCCGCGTCCGCTGCAGGAGCGCATTCCGATCTGGATCGGTGTCGGAGGATCGGAAGAAAGCGCGGAGCGCGCGGGGAGACTGGGCGTTGGCATGGTCATGGCGATCCTTGGAGGCCATCCGTTGCGGTTTCAGCAGCTAGCGGAGCTTTACCGCAAGGTTGGGACTGAATCGGGACATGCTTCGGAGCGGCTAAGGCTCGGTGTGACCGGACACGGCTATATTGCACCGACGTTACAACAAGCGAAGGATGAATTTTACCCGTACTATTCTAATTATTCTTCGTATGTCGGACGTCAGCTAGGCAAGGAAAGAGTCGTGGCAAGGGAAGATTTCGAGCAGATGGTTGCACCGAACACCGCTCTGTTCGTCGGGGGCCCGCAGGAGATCATCGAGAAAATCATGCGGCAATACGAGCTTTTCAACCATAACCGTTTTATGGTACAACTCGATGTAGGCGGGTTGCCATTCTCGAACGTCGTGCGGGCGATTGAATTGTTGGCAACAGAAGTCGCCCCAACCATTCGGAAGGAAATGAGGAAGAACGGATGACCCACACCAAGGTTGACAGCAAGCTTCTCACCATTTTACATGATAAAATTCGTCTCATTGAAACAGATGCAGGCGCCATCTATTTGGTCGGACCGATCCGGCTGCCGGTGAATTTGTACGGAGAGACCGTGGAGTTTCAGTGGTATTGCTGGCTCCAATGTAAAGAGGTAACGGACAATTATGAACGTATCATCGATAAATTGTCCTCGATTAATTTGGCGGAGCTTCAGCAATCCAGCGTCCTAGTGTACGGAGACTTCCGCAACGGGGAGGACGCTCTGATTCGGATGCACTCGATTTGCCATACAGGAGATATATTCGGCAGCAAGCGGTGCGATTGCGGATATCAGTTGAAGCAATCGATGCGAATGATCGCAGATCACGGGACAGGAGCGTTATTTTATTTAGCGAACCACGAGGGCAGGGGAATCGGCCTGTTCAGCAAGGCGATGGCCTATATTCTTCAGGAGAACGGATATGATACCGTGGAAGCGAACCAAGCGCTCGGCTTTGTGGACGATTCCAGAAATTACAGCGACGCGATTCAGGTATTGAAGGCGCTTAGGGACAAGCCCGTCACGCTCATTACGAACAATCCCCGGAAGTTGGAGGCGCTCCAGCGCTCCGGGTTGACGGTATCGGGAAGAGTGCCCTTATGGGGCGATGTGTCCGAGTATAATGAGAAATATCTCGAAACGAAAATCAATCGTTCCGGTCATCTGCGGGACGGGGGGACATGCTGCAACGATTAACGAAAGCGGCTGTCCCCCGTTTTCTTTCGGTGAAGAAAAGCTTGAATCGCGAAGGAGGCCGCACCAAGCGCCGTGGAATCAAGTCCCAGTGTTGTGAATTCTACCCGCGCGCACTCTCTGTGATGGCGGAGCGAGCAGCGCGATGCGGAATCGGCGATCTTGTGCTCCAGCCACGGCTTCGCGAGTGCAAGCCTGTTGCCGATAATAATCAGATCCGGGTTATATGCGTTCATGATCGAAGCGAGGCCGATGCCTAAATAACGTCCGATGTCCGCCAACGCGGCGATCGCTTCAGCATCCCCAGCGGAAGCGAGCCGCAGCACATCCTCCAGCTGTTCATACTCCTGCGTCCGTCCGGTCCGGCGCAGGAGCGCTTTCTCCGAAGCATACATTTCCCAACAGCCTGTGCTGCCGCAGCTGCAAGACAAGCCGCCATCCGCTTGAATGGTCATATGGCCTAACTCTCCGGACAATCCCGAAGCGCCGCGATACACCTCGTTGTGAAGAATGAATCCGGTGCCGATTCCTATGCCGGCACTGATATACACTAAGCTGTCGGCATCCTTGCCTGTGCCGTATTGCTTCTCGCCTGCGGCGCCGGCATTCGCCTCGTTATCAATCGTTACCGGGATGCCGAGTTCCGCTTCGAGCATATCCCTGAGCGGGACGCCATTCCAGCCGAGATTCGGCGCAGTCAGAACCACACCGTTCCCGTTTACGATGCCGGGCACGCCGACACCAACCCCGATCACGCCGTATGGAGCATTCGGGGCTTGATCGATAAGGTAACGTACGGTTTGCACGATCTGTTCGGCAACGTTCTTCGGTTCTGTTTCGGTAAGGCGCCGCAGCTCTCTTGAGATCACCTGACCGTTGAGATCGGTTAGCAGAGCCGATACATAATTAACGCCCAGGTCAACGCCGATGGAGCAGCCTGCTTCGCGATGAAACAGCAGCATGACCGGTTTGCGTCCGCCGCTTGACGTTCCTAGACCGGTCTCGAACACCAGTTGTTCCTCCATCCATTCATTCACGAGGGATGAGACGGTCGCCTTATTGAGTCCGGTGAAGCTGGCGATATCTGAGCGCGAGAGCGGTGCGTGCGCAATGATCGTATCCAGCACGAGCGACCGGTTGATTTGTTTGATGAAATGCTGATCCCCTGACTTCTTCAAAAGTGTCCATCCCCCAAGAACTGTTAGTTATCTAATATCATAGCATAAAGAAAATGTTCAGCAAAACTTACTTTGTTTAATGTACAAACAAAGTAAGGAGTGATATAGTTTTATTAGAAAGCGTTGTCATTTGTCCATGGTTATAATCAGAAGGAGGCTTTGATGATGGGAGTATTTCAAGAGGTCGGCAGCATCGTTTACGAAGGTCCAAAGACGAGAAATCCGTTAGCGTTTAAGCATTACAATCCGGATGAAGTGGTTCTTGGACACAGAATGGAAGATTATCTCCGATTTGCTTGCGCGTATTGGCATACCTTTACAGCGGAAGGGGCGGATCCGTTCGGCGCCGGGACGGCCGTGCGTCCATGGCAAGGCGCATCCGGGATGGAGCTTGCCAAGCGCCGTGTGGAGGCTTCTTTCGAGTTTTATGAGAAGCTGGGCATACCGTTCTTCTGCTTCCATGATCGCGACATCGCGCCGGAAGGAGATACGCTTCGCGAGACAAATAAGAATCTGGATGTCATTATTGGTATGATGAAGGATTATATGAAGACAAGCAAGGTGAAGGTGCTTTGGAATACGGCGAATATGTTCACGAATCCGAGATTCGTCCATGGCGCGGCGACATCGAACAACGCGGATGTGTTTGCGTATGCCGCGGCGCAAGTGAAGAAGGGGCTTGAAACCGCCGTTGAGCTTGGCTCAGAAAACTATGTGTTCTGGGGCGGGCGCGAAGGGTATGAGTCGCTGCTGAACACGGATATGAAGCTGGAGCTGGATAATTTAGCCCGATTTTTGGAGATGGCCGTTGCCTATGCGGACGAGATTGGATTCCGAGGCCAATTGCTGATCGAGCCGAAGCCGAAGGAACCGACAAAGCATCAGTACGATTATGACGCAGCAACCACGATCGCGTTCTTAAAGACATACGGCCTGGACCATCGCTTTAAGCTGAACATTGAAGCGAACCATGCGACGCTGGCCGGGCATACGTTCGAGCATGAATTGCATGTTGCCCGCATCAACGGGATGCTCGGTTCTATTGACGCCAACCAAGGCGATCCGCTGCTCGGCTGGGATACGGATGAGTTCCCGACGGATTTATATTCCGTGACGCTCGCCATGTATGAAATTATTCAGAATGGAGGCCTTGGCTGCGGCGGGGTCAACTTCGACGCGAAGGTGCGCCGATCCTCCTTCGAACCGGTGGATTTGTTCTATGCGCATATCGCCGGGATGGACACGTTCGCCCGCGGATTGAAAGCCGCGGCGCGGCTTGTGGAGGAGAATGTGCTGCAGCGTGTGTTGGATCACCGCTATGCAAGCTTCAAATCCGGCATCGGGCTGGATATCGTGAACGGTAAAGCAGATTTCAAGTCGCTGGAAGCGTATATTTTAGACAAAGGCGAAATCCCGAATCAATCGAGCCGCTTGGAGCAGCTTCGCAGCCTGTTGAACGACTACATTTACTAAAGAACGGAACCTGTTCTTGCTGAGGGGGTTGTCGATATTGAAATACGTGATCGGTGTTGACCTGGGCACCAGCGCTGTGAAGGTGCTGATGGTAAACCAAGCGGGACAGATCGCAGGCGCTGCCAGCAGGCATTACCCGATGCTGCAAGCGCGTTCGGGATACAGTGAGCAGCGTCCTGATGATTGGGTCCGGGAGACGATTGCCGCGCTGGCGGAGCTGGTTCGCACCGCAGGGGTTTCCACCGGCGATATCGAAGGGATCAGCTTCTCCGGGCAGATGCATGGCTTGGTGCTGCTGGACCGCGAACGCCGCCCCATACGGAACGCGATATTGTGGAACGATACGCGTACGACGAAGCAATGCCGTGAGATGGAGGAGGCGCTTGGAGAAGATTTGCTTCGCATCACGCGGAATCCTGCCTTAGAAGGATTTACGCTTCCTAAGATCCTATGGGTGAGAGAGAACGAGCCGGATGTGTACGCCCAAGCGGACGTGTTTGTATTGCCGAAGGACTATGTTCGGTATAAGCTGACCGGCGGCATCGCGATGGATTTATCCGACGCGGCAGGTACATTGCTGCTCGACATTGGAGCGGAGGCGTGGAGCGAAGAAATCTGTCAACGGGTGGGTGTGGATCGTTCGCTATGTCCGCCGCTGGTGAAGTCCAGCGCGCTTGTAGGAACCCTTTTGCCGGAAGCGGCAGAGGCGACAGGCTTATCCCCGGCGACCAAGGTGTTTGCCGGCGGCGCCGATAACGCCTGCGGTGCCGTCGGAGCGGGAATACTGCGCGAAGATTTGGCGATGTGCAGCATCGGCACCTCCGGGGTCATTCTTGCGTACGAACAGCAGAGAGATCGGGATTTCAGGGGGAAGATTCATTTCTTCCATCATGCGCGGGACGACGCCTATTACGCGATGGGAGTGACCTTGTCCGCCGGACACAGCTTGAACTGGCTGAAAGAAACGTTCACTCCCGGCCTGTCGGTGAGCGAGCTCGTTCAGCCGGTCGGCGACGTGCCGATTGGGTCGAAGGGGTTGCTGTATACGCCGTATTTGGTCGGTGAACGAACCCCTCATGCGGACGCTGTGATCCGGGGAAGCTTTATCGGAATGGATGCGTCGCATACGCTTGCTGATTTTACGCGAGCGGTTATGGAGGGGATCACCTTCTCGCTGCACGAGTCGGTTGTGATGTTCCGCGAAGCGGGGAAGCGCGTCGACCGGATGATCTCCATTGGGGGCGGTGCGAGAAATCAGATTTGGCTGCAGATGCAAGCGGATGTATTCCGTGCGGAGGTTAGACCGCTGGCTAACGAGCAAGGTCCGGGGATGGGCGCGGCCATGCTCGCCGCCGTCGGCTGCGGGTGGTTCGACACGCTTGCCGAGTGCGCGGACGCCTTCATTCAATACGGCGAGCCTTACGAGCCTATGGCGGAGAGCGCGGAAAAGTACGCGGAGCTGTTCGCGATATATCAAGAGGTCTACGCGCAAACACGCGCATTGAATGTCCGGCTGCAAAAGTTTAGAGTATAGGTAAGTCGGGAGGGGGACAGAACGTGGAATCGACGTTGTTTCGCTTGTTGGAAGTAAACCGCGGACGGACGTTGGAGCTGATTGATTCAACGGATCCGGCCTTGCTGCATGTGATCCCGGACGGGTTCAACAATAGCCTGCACTGGCATATCGGGCATATTCTAACGACACAAGAGAGGCTGGCTTTTCGCTTCATCGGAGAGAAGCTCGAGCTGGAGGAGAGGGCGCTGCGCAGAGCGGCGTCCGTTACGGTACGGTAATAAAAAAGCCTTATTTGTAGTTTTGGGGTGGGAAAGGCTTCCGCCTCAATTTTGTTTTTGGTAAACAAGATCAGTGATGTGTAGGGATAACACGGAATTGGGCATGGGATGTACCGGAGGAACGACTTTTGCGGCTGTGTTATTACCTGAAAGCATCAATCAAAGAACACAGCTGCAATCGGAGTGACGGAGGTACATCCCATGCCCGCTCTTAGCACAGATGTCGCAGACGCTCGAACTCAAAGGACGCCGCAAGGCGTTTTTCTTATTGCAAATGGGACAAAAGGACATATCGGAGCGACGGAGGTATGTCCTTTTGTCCCAACCACATTGTTATTTCCACGGAAGAAGCCTGTTTTCCACCCACTGCAGTAACCGGTTAAACGCCAAGCCTAAGAGCGATAGGACGACGACGCCGGCCATGAGCTTATCCGTAAGCATCAAGTTGCCGTAATGCAGCACCATCGAGCCTACACCTTCGCTTGCCGCAATCATTTCCGCCGCGACGAGCAGCAGCAGGGAGGTTCCCGCGGCCAGCTTCAGTCCCGCGAAGATCACCGGCAATGATCCTGGAAGCAGCACCTTCCGAATGACATTCACATGGTTTGAGCCGAAGGTGACAGCGGCCTTGACGAGTGTAGGGTCTACGTTCTTCACTCCGGAGAAGGTGTTGATCACGACCGGGAAAAATACGCCAAGGGCGATAATCGCCACTTTCGGAAGCTCGCCGATTCCGAGCCAGAGCACGATCAGCGGGAGCAGCGCAATCTTAGGGATGGGATATAACGAATAAATAATCGGCGTACCCAGCGCCTCCATCCAGCGGGAGAAGCCCAGCAGAAGGCCGATGATAATACCAACGGAAGCGCCAAGAGCGTATCCCAGGACAATCCGGTATAGGGACGCGCCGACGTCCTTAATCATGCCGCCTTGTGTGAACAGCTCCCATAGAGCAACAACGATTCTGGTCGGAGCCGGTAGAAATAGCGGAGCGACCCAGCCCATGCGGCAAATAAACTCCCAAACGGCGAGGATGGCCGCTACTCCAAGATATGAAGCGTAGCGCGGCACCTTCGTTTCAAGAAAGGAGACCCGGTTTTTAATATGTTTGCGAGTGACTTCTGCCATCAGTCTCCCTCCTTCAACGCAGATTGGGCGTCATGGCGGATCAAATTCCAGATTTGCTTGACATAATCATCGAATTTGGCGATGTTCTGTTCGCTGTCGCGTCCCGTCTTCGGCATATCGATGGTAATGATTTCCTTCACTTGGCCCGGATGACGGGACAATACGACCACCCGGTCCGCTAAATATACAGCTTCCTGGATGTTATGCGTGACGTACAAGGTGCTAAGACGGGTTCGCTCCCAGATGGTCAGCAGCTCTTCTTGCATCAAGGTGCGCGTCTGCGCGTCCAAGGCCGAGAAGGGCTCGTCCATAAGGAGCAGGTTCGGTTCAATGGAGAGCGCCCGGGCGATCCCCGCGCGCTGGCGCATCCCGCCTGACAGCTGTTTCGGATACGCTTTCTCGAATCCGGTTAAGCCAACCATATCGATATAGAGCTGTCCCTTTTCCTTGATTTCCGATTTGCTGAGGCCAAGCTCCTGCAAGCCGTAGACGACGTTCTCAAATACGGTTCGCCAAGGGAACAGGGCGATGTCCTGAAATACAATACCGAGGCGCGGGTCCTGCATGTTCGCATCGGTCGATTCAAAATACACGCTGCCTGTCGTAGGAGAGAGCAGTCCGCCGACAATGTTAAGCAATGTCGACTTTCCACAGCCGCTGGGACCGACGAGCACGACGAATTCTTCCTCGCCGATGGTCAGCTGAATGTTATTCAGGGCGGTAATTTCCCGCCCTGATTTGTCTTTGAACTTTTTTGTAACGGAATCGATGACTACTTGCATGTCCATTACTCCTTGGAAGCGAGTGCTTCATCCAGGAATTCAGTGTTTACAATCGTGGAAGCATCAACGCTTCCTTCGATCATGCCGTTAGCCACATACCAGTCGATTTGAGTTTGAATATCCTCCGCGAGCAGCTTGCCGTCACGGTCCATGTATGGAAGGCCAAGTTCGACGTTTTCTCTCGGCTGATCCGTGTATTTCGCGATAATGTCGATGACTTCATCGTAATTTTCGCCTTTCACGAGTTGGCCGTTTTCTTTGACAAGAACAGCGTCATAGTAGTAGTTCACTGCTTTTACGTAAGCTTTCATGAAACGAACAGCAGCGTCACGGTTTTGCGCCATCTTCTCGGAGAAGAAGATCCCCGATGTTTGATATTCGAATTCGTCGCCGATCGAAGAAATGACCTTACCGTAGCCTTCATTCTCGACTAACGTGATGTTAGGCTCATTCAACAATACAGCGTCAACTTGCTTGCCTTTCAAGGCGTCCATCATTGCGCTGATTTTGCCGAGCGGAACGAGTTCTACGTCTGCCAGCGACAAGCCGTATTTTTCAAGCAGCTTGCCTGCCATGTAGTGATAAGTGGAACCTGTCTGCGTGATGCCGATCTTCTTGCCTTTCAATTCGCTAACGGACGTTACTGCGGATTCGCTGTGAACCATTAAAGCAGAAGAGCGGAAATTAGGCGCTTCGCGGCCTTTATCAGCTACGATGAACAGCTTCTGGCCTGCTGCGATCATATTGTATAAGCTCGCCGTAATCCCCGTTGCACCGACATCGATATCGCCGGATACCGTAGCCACTGCAATCGGTTGAGCGGCGTCAAACCATTTTTCGTTTACGGCAATGCTCTCTTCTTCAAAGAAGCCCTTCTCCAACGCGATGAAGAGCGGCGCCGAGCTCGTCAGCTTCAGCATCCCGAGGTCAAGGGTGACCGGATCCGGAGCAGATGTTTCCTCAGAAGTATTGTCAGGTTGTGCCGCAGGTTGTTCGCCGCCGGTGCTGCTGCCGCCGCAAGCGGACAGTATCATAACCAGGGCGAGCAAAATAAGGACAGAGAATGATGCTTTTTTGTTCATTTTGCTTCCTCCATGATGTAATTTTGTAAAGTGAATAAGACACGTACATTAATATAACATATTTCGACGAAATCTGACATCGTTTAGGGGAATGTAATTTATGTGACCCATAAGCCCGTACTCGAACGATTAGGACAGCATAACATGAATTACTCACAAGTCCTTTGAGATTTGGGAATGGGAAGGGGGGAGTGGGGATGGCTTGGGGCTACGGATATCCGGGTTATTATTACGGCGGCAGCTGGATCTTATGGGTGTTGCTGCTTCTGGTTCTCCTCTATGCTTTCTACCCTCGGTACGGACTCAAATAAAAGGTAACGGAGCCCGCATGATATCGTGGGCTCCGTTATCTGTTTACTCACTCTGATCTTTCTTTTCTTCCATCAGGCTTCGAATCGCCGCCTTCAGCCGGCCGTCGTGCTGCCGTAAAATTTCGGCCGCTTGCTCTGCGTCTGTGCCTGTTGCGATCATCATAATTGCTGTTTTCACATGCATGTTTGCTTGTTGCAATGCTTCGATCGCCCGCTCCTCGGAGACACTGGTAACGGTGCGGACAATCCGGATCGAACGGTCGTACAGCTTTTTGTTGCTGGCCTTTACATCGACCATTAAATTGTCGTACACCTTGCCAAGCTTGATCATGACACCGGTGGTCAACATATTTAATACGAGCTTCTGGGCCGTACCGCTCTTAAGGCGGGTCGATCCCGAGATCACCTCAGGGCCGACTACGGGAGCAATGCAGATATCACAAATTTCGCTGATTCGCGAATTTCCGTTGGTCGTAATCCCGATCGTGGGGATTCCGAGCTCCTTAGCGCGCTTTAGCGCGCCAAGCACGTAAGGGGTGGAGCCGCTTGCGGTAATGCCAATCACTACATCCCTTGATGTAATGCCTTTATCCGTGATCAATTGCTTGCCGCTTTCCTCGTCATCCTCGCAGCCTTCAACGGAGGTTCTTAAGGCAATATCACCGCCTGCGATGAAGGCTTGAACGAGCTCCGGATCGGTGCCGAAGGTCGGCGGGCACTCGCTGGCGTCTAACACGCCGAGCCTCCCTGAGGTGCCTGCGCCAAGATAGAACATCCGCCCGCCGTTCTTTAAGGATTCGTATAACGTGTCTACCGCTGCGGCAATCGAATCGATCTCTTTGCGAACGGAAATCGGCACCTGTTGATCCTCGTCATTGATCAACAGCAGCATATCCCGAGTATCGCATTCATCGATAAACTGTGTAGCGGGATTGATCTTCTCGGTAGTCAATTGTGCATAATATGAAGTCATAATGTACCATCCTTTTAATGGCTCTATAATCGGATTATCCTTTCACCGAACCCAACATGAGTCCCGCGACGAAGAATCGCTGCAACATCGGGTAGAGAAGGATAATCGGCAAGGTCGAGGTGATGATGACCGCGCTCTTGATCGACATCGCAATCGTGCTCTTGTCGGCAGCGCCTGCACCCTCGCCCACCGCCATCGTACCGTTCACGATATTGCGGAGGAACAACATAACCGGATATTGGTCCGTGTTCAGATAGATCAAACCGTTAAACCAGTCATTCCAGAAAAAGACCGCCGTGTACAAACCGATCGTCGCTAATGCCGGAGTGGAGAGGGGGACGACAATCTTCCATAGTATCCCAAAGTAATCCAATCCGTCGATAATGGCCGCTTCCTCGACCTCCGCCGGGATCGAACGGAAGAAGTTAATGAGGATAATTAGCAGGAACGGATTGATCGCGAAAGGCAGCAGCATCGCCCAAACCGTCCCTGTTAAATGAAGGTTGGACACGAGCAAGTAGTTAGGAATAAGTCCGCCCGAGAAGAAAAGGGAGAACACGATGAGCTTCATGATGACCCCGTGCCCCTTGATGACATTCTTGCTCATGGCGTAAGCGAACAGGGACATCATAAATAAGGAAATGATTGTGCCCGCGCTGGTGTAAAAAATCGTATTGCCATACGCCCTAAAGAAATTAGGGTAGGTGAAGATCTGTTTGTAAGCTTCAAAATTCAGGCCGACCGGAATGAGACTCACCTGATTGTTAATAATCGCTTGAGGGCTTGATAACGACAAAGCCAGCATGTAAATAAAGGGCACAAAGCATACTAGAATGACAAACACCATGACGGAATAGATTAGCACGTCGCCAATTGTGATAGGGCGTCGTCTTCGAAGTTGGGCCATGAATTGTTCTCTCCTTTCCCGTTAGTAGATGCTCTCGCCGGAAAAGCGTCTGCTAAACCAGTTTGCGCTAGAAACCAAGATGACACCGACGACACCGCTGAAGAGCCCGATCGCTGTTGCATAGGAGTAGTTCTGATTCATTAAGCCCTGCCTGTAAACGAGTGTGTCGATAATATCGCTGACACTCGAATTCGAAGGCGTAAACATTAACAAGATCTTCTCAAAGCCTAAGCTGAGCATCGAGCCAACTTGAAGAATCAGCATGATCATGATCGTAGACATGATAGATGGAACCGTTACATATATAACTTTCTGAAACCGGCTCGCCCCGTCGATATCCGCTGCTTCGTACAACTCATGGTTAATACCGGAGATCGCTGCGAGATAAATGATGGCTGTCCAACCGGTGAATTGCCAGGTTTCGGATAGAATATATAGTGCTCTGAAATATTGCGGCTCGTTCATAAAGTAGATGGGTTCAATATCAAACCATTGCACTAATATGCGGTTCAAAATCCCTGTGCTCGGAGAGAGGATCTCCCCCATGATGGCGATGACGACCACGACAGAGATAAAACGCGGCATGTAAGAAATCGTCTGCACAAATTTCTTGAACCAGACGACTTTGACTTCGTTGAGCAAGAGCGCAAAAATAATCGGAATCGGGAAGTTAACCAACAGATTTCCTAACGATAATACCAATGTGTTACGGAACGCGCGCCAGAAGGCAGGGTCTCGGAAGAATCGCTCGAAATACGTGAATGCAACCCAGTCGGTCCCGAACGGGCCCATCCCCGGCCGGAAGCGTCGGAAAGCCAGTACGTTGCCGAAGAGCGGGACGTATTTGAATAATAAGAACATTCCAAGCGGCACAACCACCATTGCATATAACTGCCAATATCGGCGGAAGTGGCGAGCGAATGGAGAAGGACCTGGTTTCAGTGCGGGTTTGTTTTGTTTCACGCTTGTGCGTACAGATGTACTGGTCAAAAGCTTCACCTTCTTCTGGTTGTTTCTGCAAAAGAGAGGGCCTGCCTGGAATGTCGTAATTAGCGACTTTACTCTGCGGCAGGCCCCGTGGGTCTTAAATTATTTTCTCAAGTTTTCGTTATACATTTGAACCAAACGATCGATTTGCAAATTCTTCATTTCTTGCACGTACGCATCCCAATCCTTGTTGATATCTTTCTTACCGGTCAGGAACGCGTCCATCCACACTTCGAACGTATCGGCAAGCGGCGTTCTCAGCGTGCCTGCTTCTTCCGCTTGCAAATCGTCAAACATCGGCGCAGGCGGAATCGCGCGAATCGCTTCATCCATCGCTGCGACGGTTTGGTTGATTTGCAGATAGTTCTCGTCGTACTTCGTCATCTCACGAGCGTTAATCCATACGTATTGGAGCGGGTCAGCGCCCATGCCGTACGCCAGCTGCATATATTTGTAGATGCCTTCCGGCGCCTTCATAATTTCATCGTTATACTTGATCTTGTCGCCATCCTTCGTATAAGTGACGCCTTCTACCCCGATGCTGGTCAGCGCAGCGCCTTCTTCGGAGAAGAACATCGCGTCAATGGCTCTGACGACTTGTTCGAAGTCCGCACGGTCCTTCGTCTTAGACGGGAAGAGAATCCCGGAACCGGTAAAGCTCTTCTCTTGGTGGTGCGCTCCGCCAGGACCTGCCAACGGCGGATACATATTCAGTTTATATCCAGGCTCCGTAGCGGCCGCCGTAACGCCGCCGATCTGGTCATAGTAAGCGTACGTCGCAATGGCACTGCCAGTCGCCATCTTCTGTGCCCAACGATCGCCGTCGATCGGCTCTGCCATTTCGGGATCTAACAGGCCTTCTGCATAGAGCTTCGAGAAGAAGGTGACGTAATCTTTAAACTGCTCGCTGATTGCGCCGGCGAAGTATTCTTGCTTGTCGTAATCCCAGCTCAATGTGTGTGTTGAGGAAGCGGAGTTTTTGCCTACGCTGATGCCCCAAGAAGGCATCGTCATCCGGTACAATACCCGCGGTCCGGCAAGAATCGTGAGCGGATACGAGCTCGGATTTTCTTCCTTATATTTCTTAAGGATTGCGTAGAGATCGTCGAAGGTCTTCGGCGCGCCTACGCCATACTTTTCGATGATATCTTCACGCATGATCAAACCGCCGTCATAGAACGGTTTATCGAACAATCTAGGAAGGAAGTAGCGCTTGCCGTCCTTCAGCGCGAGATCTGCAACCTGTTTCTCCAGGCCGAATTCTTTGACTCTAGCGTTGAAGTTCGGCGTCCAGTCGGAGTAATCGCTGATCGGAACGATAGCGCCGTTGAGTGCGAGTGAAGCGTTTTCACCGGCGGTCGACTGGTACAAGATGACGTCCGGAACGTTCGTGCCTGTGTTCAGCGCGAGGGATACCTTCGTCGCATAGTCGGCAATCGGGATCGGCTCAATCTCTAAGTCTACGTTGAATTGCTTCTCGAATTCTTGGATAAGCAGCCAGTCTTCTTTAAACGGCAATGTCGCGTTGTCGGCATAGTACATCGAGATTTTAATCGGAGCTGCCGGTTCCGGCGTCGTTGTACCGGTGCCAGAATTCGTGTTGTTGTTGCTGGGCGTGGTGTTGTTTGAGGTTGACGGCGGGTTTGTGTTGCTGCCGCTGTTTCCTCCAGAGCTACAAGCGGCAAGTACAGTAGTCATCATGAGGATAAGTGCCATGGTGACGGTGAAAAACTTTCTGGTAAGCATACAGACATTGACCTCCCTTAATCTTTAAAATGGTGGTTAAGATGAGGAATTACCAATGATGAAAGCGGCAACATAGTTCGGTAATAACATGGTTGCCATTACTGTTCCACCCAATTAGAACTATAGAATATTTTATTTATTAGGTCAACGGTTTTTTGAAGTTTTACTCCAAAAAATTCGGAATATTATGCAAAAGAAATTTATCATTTCAGGTTGATAGTCATCTTAGGAGAGTTTATATTGTAAGAATGAACATATTGCAGGAAAAATGAGGGTGAATATGAATCAAATTCCTGATGAACTTGACATGTTCCTTCAGCAGCAGGGGCTGCGGAAGGAACATATTCTTTCTTGGGTCTTATGCGATCGCAGCTTATATGAAAGCGTGTACGAAGAGACCTATGTGCTGCTCAGCAAAGAGGCCTTGCACGTAGTGTGCCAACGCGGCGGCAGCCGGGTAGTGGATACAACAAGCGTAAACTCAATAGAATCCTTGACTGTCGTAAATCTCGTCGCTTCCGGCATGCTGGTGATCAAGTCCGATGACGGGAAGGAAGCGGCGATCGCCGCGTTTACGAACAGCCGGATGCAGCAAGCGGCAAGGCTCGCACAGCTGTTTATGAAGGTGAAGAAGCAGGAGCCGATTTTGCCGGAGGATTTGGCGGAGGACGCTATGAAAGATACGTGCCCGACATGCGGACTGCCGTATCCCGAGAAGGGGCGGCAAGTGTGCCCGAAGTGTATGAAGAAGCACGCCATTTTCGGAAGATTGCTGTCCTTCGCCGGGAAGTACAAATGGAGTATCTTTCTCATTATATTGTTCATGCTGTTGAACTCTGTTACGTCGTTGGCGATTCCTTACTTTATGGGTACGGTGCTATTCGACCAGGCGCTTGGCGGCAGCGGGACGTTCGCCGGGCAGATTGGCCTTGTCATCGCGATCATCGTTGCCTTCCGGACCCTGTCGCTGTTGTTTACCGTCGTGTTCGGCATCATTAACGCGAGGCTTGCGGCGAATGTCGCCTTCGATTTAAAGGCGAGCGTCTTTGCTTCCTTGCAGCGGCTTTCATTAACCTTTTTCCAAAAAAGGCAAACAGGGCAGTTAATGACGCGGGTGAACAATGATGCGATGGACGTGCAGTATTTCTTCACGGACGGGATATCGTATTTCATTGTGAACGCGATGAACATTATCGGGATTACGATCGTCATGCTCGTGATGGATTGGAAGCTTACGCTGCTCGCCTTCATTCCGATTCCGTTCATTCTGTTTTTGGTTCGATGGGTATTTCCGAAGCTGTGGAGACTGTCGTGGAGAAGATACCGCCGGGTGAGCGTGATGAACTCGATCATCAGCGACGCGATGCGGGGAACCCGGGTCGTGAAGGCGTTCGGCAAGGAGCACCAGGAGATCGATCGCTTTACGCGTTCAAGCACCTCTTACGCCGCGGTGGAACAACGGTTAGGCCAGATGGCCAGCACGATATTTCCGCTTCTGACCTTCTTCATGACGACCGGCGGGATCATCATCTGGGCATTCGGCGGCTGGCAGGTCATGTACGGGGGCATTACATTCGGGTATGTGATGACATTCTTGAACTATTTATTTATGCTGTACGGTCCGATTCAGTTCATGAACAACATTGTGAACTGGTGGTCGCGGTGTATGGCGGCGGCGCAGCGGATATTTGAAATTCACGACGCGGTTCCGGACATTGTGGAGAAGGCGAACGCCGATGTGCTGGATCAGATCGAAGGAGATATCGAGGTTCATCAGGTGACCTTCGGATATGAACCGAATAAGCCGGTGCTGAAGGATGTGTCGATGCGGGCGAAGCCCGGAACGATGGTCGGTGTCGTCGGGCATTCCGGCGCCGGAAAGTCCACACTGGTGAACTTAATTTCACGCTTGTACGATGTGAATGAAGGCTCGATTACGATTGACGGTGTCGATGTGAAGGATTTATCCATGAACACGCTGCGCAAACATATCGGCATTGTGTCGCAGGAAGTATATGTCTTCATGGGCACGATCGCCGAAAATATCGCCTACGCCAATCCGGAATGCACGCTGGACGATATCATACGCGCCGCTCGAATCGCCAACGCCCATGACTTTATCGAGAAGCTGCCGGACGGGTACGACACCGTTGTCGGCACGGGGGGCTATGATTTGTCAGGCGGTGAGAAGCAGCGGATTTCGATCGCGCGGGCGGTGCTGCAAAATCCGAAAATTCTCATCTTAGATGAAGCGACGGCTTCCCTCGATACGGAGACGGAGCTGCAGATTCAAGAGGCTCTCGAGAAGCTGATGAAAGGACGGACGACGATCGCCATCGCCCACCGGTTGTCCACGCTCCGGAATGCGGACTATTTAGTCGTAATCGACAAAGGGAAGCTCACGGAGTCGGGCACCCATGAGGAATTGATGGAGAAGAACGGCATATATGCCGGAATGGCGAAGAAACATGACGAAGCGCTGAAGATGAGAGGGGTCGGATAAAATGGAGATTCGTTATTTGACGCCGGACAACACGGTATTTACAGAGACGGAAGGCAGGCTGCTGGCGGTCAAGGCCAACGGCGAGGAGCACCCGATTGTTTATTTGCATCGATCCTTTCCACACACGAATCAAAGAATTCATATTTCGGTTCGGACGCCGGATAACAAGGAAGTCGGCATGATCCGCTCCTTGGACGACTTTCCGAAGGATACGGTGGAGCTCTTGGAGAGGCATATCCAGCTCCGATATTTTGCGCCAAGTATCACGAAGGTTCTTAGTGTTAAGGAAGAGTTCGGATATTCGTTCTGGGAAACGGAGACCTCCGCCGGGCCGCGCCGATTCACCGTTGGCCGGGGCAACAACGTCCGAATCATGGGAGAGAAAAGGTTGTTGATTACAGACGTGGACGGGAACCGTTTTATCATTGAAAATTTGGATCAGCTGAGCGAAAAGGAATACCGAATGGTCGAAATGAGTTTGTAAGCGGGGGATGGTTTCGGCGTGAACATTAATTATGAGCTTCCGGAACAGGACCGCATCGCGGTTAGGGGATATCTGGGGGAACAGATCGACTATTGCGTCCCCGCGGATCTCGCTCTGGAAGGCAAGATGACAAGAGGGTTTCTTGCCATCGGAGGCGGCAAATGGGCGTACGTAGAGAACGGGACGGTTGTGGAATGCCGGGAGATTAAAGATGCTGCCGATTATAAAGTGACGCCCCTTGTCGGCAACGCGGTACTGGAAGCAAAGCAGGACGGCGAGCAGCGTATTATCGTACGGATTACGATGCAGCACGTGGCCCGCTATGGCTATATCGCCAAAATATTGAATGATATCGCATCGGACAGCAGGATTCGGATTTACAACGATGAGCCGGACCCGAACTGCCCGATTTGCGGCGGTCCGCTCGTTCCGGGCACGAAGCATTGCCGCAATTGCGTCAACAAGATGGAGGCGTTTAAGAAGCTGCTCGGCGTATCGAAGGCGTATTGGAAGCCGCTAGCGGCCGTGTTGGTCTTGTTGATCGCTTCGTCCGCTGTTACGCTTCTGGGGCCGTATTTCCAGAGGGTATTGGTCAATTCTGCGCTGCAGCCGCCGGCGGGTGAAGGACCAAGCCTGTTTGCGTTTTTTTTCGGCATCGGCGGTCTGCTGTTCGAGCTGATTGCCGGCCAATTGTCCTGGGTCTTTAGAGGACGCATCATGGCGGCGGCGAGCACCGGCATCGCGGCAGACCTGCGCCATATGGTATATGAGCGGATTCAGCGGCTCTCTCTCGGGTTTTTAACCTCGCAGCGCGCGGGCGACCTGATGAACCGGATCACGGGTGACACGGAACGCATCCGGCACTTGCTCCAGGAGATTTTTACGACGGCAATTTATCAAATTCTCATCTTAATCTCGGTTAGCGCGCTGCTGTTTTATATGGATTGGCGGTTGGCGTTGCTCGTCATTTTGCCTGCACCTTTGGTGTCGTTTCTTCAGGTTTATACTTGGCGGGTGGTGCTGCACAAGCTGTTCCATAAGCAATGGCGCATCAGCGATAAGGCGAACTCGTTCCTTCACGATGTGTTAAGCGGGATCCGTGTCGTGAAAGCGTTCGGTAAGGAAGATCGGGAAATCCGGAAGTTTCGGGAGTACAACAGCAGCTTTGCTGCGGCATCGTTTCAGACCGAGAAGGTGTATATGTACTTGGCGCCGATCTCCCATTATCTCATCCAATTCGGAAGCTATCTGGTGCTGCTCGTTGGGGGATACATGGTGCTTGGCGGAAGCTTCACGCTTGGCGAGCTCGTGCAGTTCAGCGGCTATGCGATGATGATCTACGGCCCGCTGCAATGGCTGATGAATATGCCGCGGTGGATTGCGAATGCGTTGATCGCGGTGGACCGGGTGTTCTCCGTCATTGACGAGCAGCCGGAGATTGTGGATACGGAGGCGTCTGTGAGCCACCGCATACAAGGGCATATCAAGTTTGACGATGTGACCTTTGGTTACAAATCTTATGAGCCGGTGTTGAAAGGGATCAATTTAGAAATTCAGCCGGGCGAGATGATCGGGCTTGTCGGACATTCGGGAGCGGGGAAATCGACGATGATCAATCTGGTTTCGCGCTTCTATGATGTAAATGAAGGCGCGATATTGATCGATGGGATCGATATCCGGCGCATTAAGCAGGATGAGCTTCGCTCGCAGATCGGCGTTGTGCTGCAGGAGACATTCCTGTTTAGCGGCTCGATTCTGGACAATATCCGATACTCCAAGCCTGATGCAACGCTGGAGGAAATTATTGCGGCGGCGAAGATTGCTAACGCTCATGATTTCATTGTAAATTTGCCGGACGGTTACGATACGCGGCTTGAGGAGAACGGCGGGAATTTGTCCGGCGGCGAGCGTCAGCGGCTTGCGATTGCGCGAGCGGTGTTGAACGATCCGCGGATATTGATCCTGGATGAGGCGACAGCTTCGCTCGATATTGATACGGAGGCGGCCATTCAGGAGGCGCTGAAGCGGGTGACGGCGGGACGGACAACGATCGCCATCGCCCACCGGCTCGCCACCCTCCGCAACGCGACGCGCCTCGTCGTGCTCGACAAGGGCGAGATCGCAGAGGTGGGTACGCACAACGAGCTGCTGGAGAAGCAGGGCATCTACTACAAGCTTGTCAACGCTCAGCGCAACATGGTGAAGCCGAAGCAAGAGTCCGCGCCTGCACCGGCGCCCGTCAACGCCAGGTAGCGCGGGGCGCAAGCACGGGCGGGGCTGCCCTGGCCTGTGCTTTGGCTCTGGAAACGGTGCCCGAGCCGCTCCAACGACGGGTAAGGGAAAGAGTGCGGGACCAGTAAGAAGAAATTTCCTCTTACAGACGGGAGAACCGGGGTCAAAGCGGTGGGTGGGAAATTACCGGCAATAATGAAATACAAGGACAAGGCCGCAGACCGCAGCCTTGTCCCTGTACGCTGAATTAATACACGCGATGCTTCCAGCCGGCGAGCTTCGCGAAGGCTTCTACATAGAAGTAGTCGCCGTAAATCAGCGAGCCTTCGATGTTCTTGCCGGCGGGTTTGTGGCCGGTGGCGCCGACGAGAATCGCTTGATGCTCCGGCTGATCCCACGTGCCGTAGTTCTCCGTCAAGCTCCGCAGGATGCCGCATGCCCCATCCAAATATACGCGCTTCTCGTACTTCGGCACGGCGTCTGCGATCTCGAGCAAGCCCGACGCGGCGATGGCGCCGGCTGAGCTGTCGCGCGGCTCGCCTTCCTGCGTGGGCAGGCGGAAGTCCCAATACGGCACCCGGTCTTCC
>Ga0180215_1000418_pt1 | contig 54916 bp, 52 predicted proteins | sample eDN3rd37CBELigBY_FD_128871 | JGI IMG/M metagenome (GOLD analysis project Ga0180215, IMG submission 128871) | Enriched backyard soil microbial communities from Emeryville, California, USA - eDNA 3rd pass 37_C BE-Lig BY (version 2) (version 2) | ecosystem: Environmental > Terrestrial > Soil >... | reverse complement strand
TTTTTTGCCCAACCTGTTACCCCATATTGGACAGCTTTCATTTGTGAAAAGTAACGATAGCCTACGCCCTGTACTTTCCCAGATACAATAATATGCAACTGGATCATTCTTACCCCTCCGGTTAACTTTTACACTCTTACTCATATCCTCCCATAAATCGACATGTGATGCAATATACAAACTGTTTTTTTACTATTGATAAGGGTAATTTCGTAAGAATCATTAAAAAGCCCAGTTACCGTTTCTAAATACAGGTTCAGCTTCCCCGTTAGCTGTAATGCCATCGATGTTCATCTGTTCTGATCCAATCATAAAATCAACATGTGTGATGCTATGATTTAACCCATTCTCTTGAAGCTCCGCCTGCGACATAGTTTTTCCGCCTTCAATACAAAAAGCATAAGCACTGCCGATAGCAAGATGGTTAGAAGCATTTTCATCAAATAATGTATTGAAAAAGAGAATATTCGATTGTGAAATAGGTGAGTGATATGGCACGAGCGCCACTTCCCCTAAATAATGCGAGCCTTCATCAGTTGCGACAAGCTGCTTTAATATATCCTCGCCTTCTTTTGCTTTTACATCAATAATTTTCCCGTTCTCGAAGGTCAGCTGAAATTCATCAATAATATTTCCACCGTAGCTTAATGGTTTTGTACTTGAAACAGTACCATTGACACCGGTTTTGAATGGAACAGTAAATACTTCTTCCGTCGGCATATTTGCCATAAATTCATAGCCTTTTTCATTTATGCTTCCGGCACCGCACCAGATATGCTTTTCAGGAAGCTCAATCGTTAGATCTGTACCAGGAGCTGTATAGTGCAGCTTTTTGTATTTTTTGGCATTTAAATAGTCTACCTTTGTATGTAATGTTTCATCATGGAGCTTCCAGGCAGCAACAGGATCTTCAGCATCAACCCGAACCGTACGAAAGATTGTATCCCACAGCTTTTCCACTCGAGTTTTCTCTGGTTCATCCGGGAATACCATATCAGCCCAGCCTTGAGAAGGTGCAGCAATGACTGTCCAGCTGATCTTATCTGATTGGACATATTTGCGGTATTGCTGAAGAGCCGTTCCGGCTGCTTTTTGGTAATTTGCAATTCTTTCCGGATTTACTCCCTTTAATAATGCAGGACTGGAAGATAGGATCGACATGAAGGCTGCCCCGCTCTCAGCAAGTGCTGTCTGCTCTTTTGCTCGAAACTCCGGATATTCGATGAAGGCTTCATCAGGTGCCATGTCATATTTTAATCTCGATACAACATCATCGCTCCAATTGACAATGACATCTTTTGCCCCGATTTCATAGGCCGTTTTAACAATTAATCGAACAAACTCTCTCGAATCTAAATTTGCATTAACCACAAGTGTCTGCCCTTTTTGGATATTGACCCCAACCTTAACAGCCAGCTCTGCATACTTTTCTAATTTTCGTTGGAATTCACTCATATCATTCAGCTCCTTTATTAAAAAATACGAATTACCTTCATTGTAGCTTTTCTAATTGATAAAATAAAATAAGAAGGCTGATAATTAGCAAAAATAGACTGAGCGGTGAAACCGATCAGTCTATATAGTCTCTTAGGCTTCTTTGTCATCAGAGTAAGAAGCTACTACAGCTGCCATTGCTTTCGCACTAATGATAAGGCTTTTCTCGTTGATATCAAATTTTGGATGATGATGAGGGTACGCTTCACCTGATTCAGGAATGGCACCGACATAGAAGAAACATCCAGGTACCTTTTGAAGATAGTAAGCAAAATCTTCAGAAGGAGGCTGCGGCGGTGTTTCTAGTACAGCCTCGACTTCAGGTATGGCCGCTTGTTCGAGTGCTTGTCGTACATGTTCCGTTACGTCAGGATCATTATAGAGGACAGGATAGTCATTGTGGTATTCAAATATAGATTTTACACCATATGATTTTTCTAATCCTTCCGAAAACGCACGGACTTCCTTTTCTACGATTTCACGAGTCTCGGGAGACATCGTTCGAACATCTCCTTCAATGGTAACGGAATCCTTGATTACATTGAAGGAACCTCTTCCGTCAAAATTTCCAATTGTAATCGATGCTGTATCAAATGGGTTAATACGCCGGCTGACGATGGTTTGTAAATTCATGACAAAGGAGCTGGCAGCCACAATAGCATCATTTGCAAGATGGGGCGATGAGCCATGCCCGCCTTTACCTTGAACAACTAATTTAAAATAGGATCTTCCTGTTTGCGTGTTTCCACTTCTGTAATAAATATGACCTGTTTTCATATTGCTCATGACATGAATCCCAATGATAGCATCAACGCCATCGAGGACACCTGCTTTAATCATCCCGATTGCCCCGCCTGGAGGGGTTTCCTCTGCTGGCTGATGTATCACGCGAACCGTCCCTTTTAATTGATCCTTACACTCTGCTAATGTCTCAGCTAAAACCAGCATGTAGGCGGTATGGCCATCATGACCACAAGCATGCATAACGCCTTCATTTTTAGAGGCAAAAGGAAGTCCGGTTTCTTCTTTAATTGGTAATGCGTCAAAATCAGCACGTATCGCAATTGTTTTTCCAGGTTTTGAGCCTTTTATGGTTACAACGATGCCACGCTCTCCGCCGAAATTTGTCTCTACAGAATCTACTGGGACCTCTTTATAGAAATCGGCAATATACTTTGCCGTTTGTTCTTCATGAAAGGATAGCTCAGGATGTTCATGAAGATAGCGGCGAATTTCAATGATGCGATCCTTTTTTTTATCAATTTTTTTCATTAATTCTTCCAATAACATCAATTGGCACCCCTTTTTTATATTACAGATTACAGACTATTTCTAATGACTTGGTTCAGGCTCTCGTTGACTGGTCGGGGTAGTACGTCGTTGTATTGGTGCTTCTATTGTTTTTGTTTTCCCTGCATCGCTTGGAACCATCATAATAATGGAAAGTATAGAGAGAATACCAAATATTACATTCGTAATTATCCCTGCTGTTGCAGCCGTTTCGAGGCTTCCAACGGCAGAAATTGAACTATAAACCGTAGCTGAAATGGCAACCCCGAATGCACCGCCGAGTGAACTCGCCATTTTGTATATGCCAGCTGCTTCCCCAACTTTATTTGAAGGTGCATTTGATACGGAAGTATCTGTAGATGGGGTTGCATAAATTCCAAGTCCAAGACCAAATAAGGCAAAGCCAATAAAAACCACAACCGTATAGGCAAAGTCTGGTAAGAAGGTTAATCCCATAAGGGCCACACCAACTGTTGTGATAAGTGCTCCCCAAATCATTGGCTTTTTCGCGCCTGCTCTTTGTAAAATTTTCTCTCCGACACGAATCATTGCTAACACGGCAACTAAGTAACCTAACGATAACATCCCGGATTGAAAGGCATTAAATCCTCTGCCAACTTGAACATACGTGTTTGCGACAACTAGAGTACCTGCAATTGCATTTAATAAAAAGTTAGAGAAAGTGGCACCAGAATAAGGTTTATTTTTAAATAAAGAAAAGTCGATAAGAACAATTTCTTTACTTTTTTCCACTTTGAAGAAAACAATTGCTCCAATAATTGTCACAACCGCCAGGACAATTGTAATCAGGCTTGTCCAGCCCAAATCTGCACCATAATTGATAAAAATATTTAATGCGAGCATCGTGATGATAAATATAACTAAACCCGCGTAATCGAATCTAAAAGCACCAGAAGATTCGCCCTTACTTTCCGGAGTATCTTTAATCAACCACATACCAAGTAAGGAGAAGATAATGGAAAAGATGAAAATCCACTTCCATCCCATATAAGTAGCGATTGCACCGCCTGCGAAAGAGGCAACACCTGATCCACCCCATGAGCCAATGGACCAGAAACTAAGTGCACGCTGCCGTTCAGCACCTTCAAAATAAGCCTTCATTAGGGCAATAGTTGCTGGCATAATACATGCTGCTGAAAGTCCTTGAATAACGCGGCCGATGATCAAGAGCACTGCTCCCTGTGTCAATACAAGGCATAGTGAACCGATAACGCTTAGGATTAACCCGATATAGGTCATTTTTTTTCTCCCAATTTTATCGGCTAACCCTCCAGCAGCAACGATAAACATTCCTGAGAATAAGGCGGTTAAACTAATGGCAATGTTTAAGGTGCCAAGTGAAATGCCTAAATCTTTCTGAACTGCAGGAACAACGTTTACCATCGCTTGGGCGAAGAGCCAAAACGTGATAACTCCAAATACAATTCCGGTAATCATTTTATTTGTGCCTTTATAACCTGTTGTTTCCATCGTTAGCCTCCATGTATTGGATAATTATTTAAAAGTGTGTAAATATCGATGCTACTAGTAGATAATGCGTATCAACAGCCTAGTGAAAGTGTTTGAATAAACCTAACCGGTTATTCCTTGTAATCATTGGAGTAACTGAATCTGTTACTGACGTATGTTATACTGTAAGTTATGGAAAATCGAAAGGATGATTAATATAAATGGCAAAAAGTGTTGTAATTGCTGAAAAACCTTCTGTCGCACGAGATATTGCACGTGTGCTGAATTGTAATAAAAAAGGAAATGGATACCTCGAAGGTAATAAATATATCGTTACGTGGGCGCTGGGACATTTAGTCACACTTGCTGACCCGGAAAGCTATGATGTGAAATATAAAACATGGAATTTAGAAGATCTGCCGATGCTGCCTGAACGCATGAAGTTGACCGTTATTAAGCAGACTGGAAAACAATTCAATGCAGTGAAAAGTCAGCTAATTCGAAAGGATGTCAGTGAAATTGTCGTGGCAACTGATGCCGGCAGGGAAGGAGAACTTGTCGCTCGGTGGATTATTGATAAGGTAAAAGTCAATAAACCAATGAAACGTCTATGGATATCTTCTGTTACGGATAAGGCGATTAAAGACGGTTTTGCTCATTTGAAGCCGGGGAAAGCATATGACAATTTATATGCTTCAGCTGTCGCACGTTCTGAAGCAGACTGGTATATTGGGCTTAATGCCACACGGGCCTTAACAACAAGGTTCAATGCGCAGCTGAACTGCGGGCGTGTACAAACTCCAACTGTTGCAATGATTGCAGCACGAGAGGATGAGATCAAAAACTTCAAGGCACAAACCTATTATGGAATTGAAGCCCAAACCATAGACACCTTAAAGCTAACGTGGCAGGATGCAAAAGGGAACAGCCGCAGCTTTGATAAAGACAAGCTAGATGGTATTGTGAACAGGTTGGGTAAAAAAAATGCCATGGTCACGGAGGTAGAGAAAAAGCCGAAGAAGACGTTTGCGCCGGGTCTTTATGATTTAACAGAATTACAGCGTGATGCCAATAAACTATTTGGCTACTCTGCTAAAGAGACGCTCAATATAATGCAGAAGCTGTATGAACATCATAAAGTACTAACCTATCCACGAACAGACTCACGCTATCTTTCGTCAGATATTGTTCCAACGCTTCCAGAGCGTTTGAAAGCATGTGGAATTGGAGAATATCGTTCATTAACAAGTAAAATCTTAAAAAAGCCAATCAAAGCGGCAAAATCGTTTGTTGATGACAGCAAGGTATCGGATCACCATGCGATCATTCCTACTGAGGAATACGTGAACTACGGAGCTTTCACTGATAAGGAACGTAAAATTTATGACCTAGTAATTAAACGCTTTTTGGCAGTGTTATTCCCGGCTTTTGAATACGAGCAACTAACGCTGCGTGCAAAAATAGGCGATGAAAATTTTGTTGCTAAAGGAAAAACGATTTTATCGATCGGCTGGAAAGAGGTATATGAAAATCGCTTTGAAGATGAAGATGCAGCAGATGATTTGAAGGAGCAGATTTTACCCCAGATAGAAAAAGGGGATGAATTAAAGATAAAAATGATCGTGCAAACATCAGGGCAGACAAAGCCGCCGGCACGCTTTAATGAAGCTACACTACTTTCAGCAATGGAAAACCCTGTAAAGTATATGGAGACGAAAAGCAAGCAGCTTGCCGACACATTAAAATCCACAGGTGGACTTGGAACTGTTGCGACACGTGCAGATATTATCGAAAAGCTGTTCAATTCGTTTTTAATTGAAAAGCGTGGCAAAGACATTCATCTTACATCTAAAGGACGTCAATTATTGGATTTAGTACCAGAGGAACTGAAATCACCCGCTTTAACAGCTGAATGGGAACAAAAGCTTGATCAAATTTCACATGGCAAGTTGAAAAAAGATGTCTTTATCGGTGAAATGAAAAAATATACGAAAGAAATCGTTGCTGAAATTAAAGCAAGCAGCAAAAAATATAAGCACGACAATATCTCAACGAAAAGCTGTCCGGATTGTGGAAAACCAATGCTTGAGGTAAACGGTAAAAAGGGAAAAATGCTTGTCTGTCAAGACCGTGAATGCGGGCATCGGAAAAATGTCTCCCGTGTTACAAACGCACGCTGTCCACAATGCCATAAAAAACTAGAGCTGCGTGGTGAAGGGGAAGGTCAAATCTTTGCATGTAAATGCGGATATCGTGAAAAACTATCTGCTTTCGAAGCACGACGAAAAAAGGAATCCCGTGGTAAAGTAGATAAACGGACTGTACAAAAGTATTTGAAAAACCAAAATAAGGATGAAGAACCTTTAAATAATGCTCTAGCTGAGGCATTAAAAGGGTTGAAATTTGATTAAGTCATAAAAAAGGAGAGTCCCGCATTGCTATGCAGCAGTACAGGACTCTCCCTCTTTTTTAAATGTATGATTTCAAGTAATTTTGTTATTCCATTTCCTCGGGATCTACTCGGTTTTTAAAGGCTTCCTGAGTAACAATAAGCTCTTCATCCTCCTGAGCTTCAGTTGTATGTCTTTCTACCAAATGTTCTGGGAATTTTCCAGGATGATTTTTCTTTTTGTGATCAAAACTTTTGCCACGACCCATTCTTGCACACCCCTTTCTAGTTCTTGAATAGTTTTTGTTGGTGTAACAATATTTATTCCAATGAAAAGCGAGGAAAAAAGATTACAGAAAACGTGTGAAATCATTCACAAAATATCCATAGATTTTTATGGAAAAGAGTCATATAATAAACTTGTTCAAACATTCACATGATCTATGTTTGACCCCTCCCCTAATTAATAGTTAAATAGAGGACACCCTAAGATGATGCTCTTCCCCAGGGAGCATTTCTTTTTTTTGTCTTGATTTATATGTAATAAAAGGGCAGACTGTGAGGGTTTTTCCTGTGAAATCATTCACAAAATATCCATAGATTTTTATAAAAAAGAGTCATATAATAAACTTGTTCAAACATTCACATGACAAATGTTTGAGCCCCTCCCCTAATTAATAGTTGAATAGAAAACAACCCTAAGATGATGCTCTTACCCCAGGAGCATTATTTTTTTTGCATTGTATGTAAAAGACTAAAGAAAGTCTAAATAATGTCGAAATAAATAATAACGAGAATTGAATAAGATAGGTGATATAGATGGATTTAGCTACATTAATTGGAATTCTATTGGGGATTATTGCAATCGGGGTTGGGATGGTTATGAAGGGGGTAGCTATATCTGCCTTAGCCAATCCAGCTGCATTCCTGATTATCATTGCAGGTACCATTGCATCTGTTACAGTGGCATTTCCAATGTCAGAGCTAAAAAGAGTCCCGAAGTTATTTGGAATTCTATTTACAGAGAAAAAGTCAGTCAATTACACTGATTTAATTAAATCATTCTCTGATTTAGCCCAGCTGGCAAGAAAGGAAGGGCTGCTCGCACTTGAGGTAAAGATAAGTGAAGTGGAGGATCCCTTTCTGAAGAATGGATTATCGCTGGCTGTTGATGGTCAATCAGCTGATTATATTCGTGATGTGCTGACAGAAGAAATAGAAGCGATGGAGGAAAGACATGAGTCTGGCGCTTTAATTTTCTCGCAGGCAGGTACTTACGCTCCGACACTAGGGGTGTTAGGAGCCGTAATTGGATTGATTGCAGCACTTGGGAATATGGATGATACTGAAGCGCTTGGTCATGCCATTGCTGCAGCTTTTATTGCTACCATGCTCGGGATTTTTACCGGTTATGTATTGTGGCATCCATTTTCAAATAAATTGAGACGAAAATCTAAAATAGAGTCACAGCAAAAGTATATGATGATTGAAGGGATATTATCGATTCTAGAGGGAGAAGCACCAAGAATTATAGAACAAAAGCTAGCCTCCTATCTTCCTGCAGGTGAAAGAAAAAAATTTCTTGAAGGCAGTGTGACAAATAATGAGCAAGCGTAGAAAAAAGAAAAAAGGTGAAGAGCATATTAATGAATCATGGCTGCTGCCATATTCGGATTTGTTAACCTTGCTTGTAGCCCTATTCATTGTTCTTTTTGCAGGCAGCTCAGTAGATATGCAAAAGTTTTACTCCTTATCAAACGCATTTAGTAATGAACTAATGTCAGGTGGAACAGGCTTTTTCCAATATCCTAATCCTGTTCCAGGGGGAACTAGCAGTTCATCGAACAAAAAAGACAAAGAACAAAATGAGGGAGATGAACAAGGCCAGATTAAGGAAGAAGTACCACCTGAACAAACAGAAGAGCAAAAGGCCGAACATGAGAGGCTGGAAGAAATACAAGGTCGAGTCAATTCTTATATTGAAGAAAATGGATTAGGTGAGCAATTAGATACTTCACTAACTGTTGAAGGATTATCCGTGAGAATCAGGGATAATGTACTGTTCGACTCTGGAGTTGCAGAGGTTCGATCAGAAAATATCGATATCGCCAATGAAATTTCAAAGCTATTGGAAATGGACGTGCCAAGAAGCGTTATAGTTAGCGGGCATACAGACAATGTTCCAATCAAAAATGCACGCTTTGATTCCAATTGGGAGCTAAGTGTCATGAGGGCTGTTAACTTTATGAAGCTTATGCTGCAAAATGTAAATTTGAACCCAGAGTTATTTAGTGCAAAAGGGTATGGAGAGTTTCAGCCCATTGCCGCAAATGATACTGCTGAAGGCAGAGCCCAAAATAGGCGGGTTGAAATCTTAATTCTGCCAAGAAGCGATGATACGTTTCAATAAATGCAAGAGAGGGGACTTTTCCTCTCTTTTTTTCTAATGAAGTTTTGTAAATTTGATGAATTCTAAGTAAAGCGAGAAATCCTTTTTTGTTATGCCATGATTGATGGCTTCTGTAAACAGTTTAATCCATTCATCATCCAAATGATTCACACCTATTTCTGGATGTGGATTCTCTTCAAGCAAATCCTCCACCGTTGTGCCTAATGTGCTAGCTAGTTTAGAGATAATATGCAGAGAAGGGTTTTTTTGAATTCCTCTTTCGATATAGCTTAAGTATGATTTTGAAATACCGGCTTTATTTGAAAGTTCATTAATAGAATATCCTCTTAATTTTCTTAATTGCTTAATTCTATTTTGCATCATGTATTTTTTTCTCCTAAATCAATAAAAAAATGAAAGAGCATTCAAATACATTATAAAGAACAAGTAGTTCAATAAAAAGCACATTTTGAAAAATCATACATAGGGACTATGCTTCATAATATGAAACTTGAGTAGGAGTAAAGAAGTAAGTAACATTTGAATATATTGATTTTTTGTAAAATTAGGAATAAAATTGGCTGTGAGTGACAAAATGCGACAGTATTCAATGCAGTAATAGGTTAAAATATAAAAATCATAAGCTAATTAGGAGAGAAATCCAGTTAAAAGAGTAGATAGTAATAGGTCTAACATATTGAAGGAATCATGCTATTACAGTGATTTGGGAGGATATTAATGTGAGTGAGGGGAAGGAACGGAGCATAGATTACGACATCGAGTGGATTAAACTAATAGAAGAGGCAAAAAAACTAGGCATTGAAGTTGAAGAAATTAGAAAATTTTTACATGATCAAGTTCGTAGTAAACAGCTATAGTTTAATAGTACTCCGTCGTCCGTAGGATTACATTATACAATTTAAGTGTTTCTCGACAGAGAAATGCTTTTTTTGTCGTTTATTCCATCAAGTGAAGTAAACTCCTTCATGTTCTTAAAGGCAAAAAATGGAAGAACAATGCAGGAGTTTCTACTTAATATCCAAGGTCCTTCTATATTTAATATTTACTTAAAGTAAAGTCAATCCAAGTTTATTTCTTTTGTGTTTCTCTCCATTTGCTGAATTCAAGAAAATCACGGAACTGTTCCTTTGATACACCTGATTCCATCGCCTCCTGAACAAGCTTCATCCATTCTGAGTCCAATTCATCTTTGTTAGGGCTCTCAAGGATTAGACTGTCTACAGGAACTCCCAGCACAGCTGAAATCTTTTCTAAAAATTGGATAGATGGATTCGTTTGTAGATTCCTTTCAAGCGAACTTAAGTAGGACTTTGCTACTCCTGCTTTGAGAGCGAGTTCCGATAATGATATTTTTTTTTCCTGACGAAGTTTTTTTACACGATCACCAATCATTCAATTCACTCACTTTAGTTTATTATCAAGCATCAACGCATTTTACATGTTAATAAAGCGCTTTAATACGAAGGGTAAGTATATTTTAGGATAATAACATAAATTGAAAAGAGGTTCCATATTAAGAACATGATATACAATTTAATGATTTGTTTTTTATCTATTTATTCACATTTTGCCACATTTTAAAGCGAATTAGTAGTCCAAATTTAGAAGTTTTTTTACTTGGATAGAATAATGTATTGTGAATATTGGTTTTCTAACTATTTGGATCGTTAACCTATTTTGTAAGAATACTTTAGATTTTGCAAGACACCTTGAAAATTACTACAATGAATGTAGAATAATGAGTAGTTTATCGAATGGAAGAGAGGCTGTACAAATGATTATTTTAAAATCAGAGAGGGAAATTGAAAAAATGAAAAAGGCTGGTGAAATTCTTGCCTCTGTACATAAGCAGTTGGCAAAAATGATTAAGCCAGGAATTACAACATGGGAAATTGAGGAATTTGTAGATAAATATTTAAAAAAACAGGGTGCAACGCCTGAACAAAAAGGGTATCGGGGATACCAATATGCTACATGCGCCAGTATAAATGATGAAATTTGCCATGGGTTTCCTAGAAAAGAGCCTTTAAAAACAGGAGATATTGTGACAATCGATATGGTTGTGAACTACAATGGTGCTTTGGCGGATTCAGCATGGTCCTATGCGGTTGGTCAGGTATCTGATGAGGATCAAAGACTGTTAGATGTAACGAAAAAAGCACTTTATATCGGGATTGAACAAGCAAAGGTTGGAAATCGAATCGGGGATATTGGACATGCCATTCAAACATATGTAGAAGGAGAAGGTTTTTCTGTCGTTCGTGATTTTATCGGTCATGGAATTGGGAATGCCATTCATGAGAAACCAGATGTTCCTCATTATGGGCTGCCGGGAAAAGGTCCTCGAATTAAAGAAGGAATGGTATTTACGATTGAGCCTATGGTCAATGTTGGAACCTTTAGAATGAAAATGGATAATAACGGATGGACATCAAGAACAGAGGATGGTAAGAATTCTGCCCAGTATGAGCATACAATTGCCATTACAAAAAATGGTCCAATCATTATAACAGATCAGGACGAAGCTTGAGGTAAGATGCTCATCCATAAGTTAAAAGCTTATGGATGAGTACTTTATATAGTTATTGCTTTCTTAAGCTGCCAAGTTCCTCAACAATCGCTTGCATTTCATTTGGACTAAAGGAGTTTTTCTTCATGACTAATTCGTAGATTTCCTTTAGCTCCTCATACATATTCTCATCAAAATGAGATGGTTTAATCGCGCCAAAATTTAATACATTTAATTTTTCTTTTATCTTCTCGATCATATACTCTACATTTTTAACAGATTTTTCAGCTAAGTTCATGGTTTTCATCCTCTCATTTTATCTTTGCTGTACAGAATCTATGAGTGCAGACACTGCGTGCTGCCGGTAGACAGGGAATGCAACAACAATGATAATCTTTCTTTTCATCTTTCCATGTTCATTTTAAAATGTCAATAAGATAATAATGTTGGAAATACATAATTCAATTCCAAAATATGTTCACCATGTCTATTATGGTAAAGTAAAGAATAAAAGCCCATAAGGAAAATGGAGGAAATGATAATATGATACGTGTTATATTTGTTTGTCTTGGAAATATCTGCAGATCTCCGATGGCAGAAGCGATATTCCGTGATCTTGTTAAAAAGGAAGGACTGGAGGATAAAATCAAAATTGACTCTGCCGGAACAGGTAATTGGCATATTGGTAACCCTCCGCATCAAGGTACGAGAGAGATTCTTAAGAAATATCAAATATCTGACGAAGGATTAAAAGCAAGGCAAATAACCAATGCTGATTTGAGCTTTGATTATATTATTGGGATGGATTCAGAGAATATAAAGAATATTAAAAAGCTAGGCAGCCTGCCGTCACATGTCAAAGTAAAACGTCTTCTTGATTTTGTAGAAGGCAGACAAGAGTTGGACGTTCCTGATCCATATTACAGCGGTAATTTCGAGGAAGTATATGAACTTGTAAAAGAAGGCGCAGAGAATCTCTTACTGGAAATGAAAAAAGACTTACAGGAAAAGGGGGTAATCAAATGAGCAGCTCGAAGTTTTGGAAAGGTATCATCATTGGTGCAGTTGCTGGCGGAGTAATAAGTCTATTTGATCGCACAACAAGAATTTCGGTGCTTGAGGGCTGTCAAAAGGTGACAGGAAAAGTGAATCATTATGTGAAGCACCCCGGAGAAGTAGTTGAATATGTAAAAGAATCTACCGGGAAAATACGGTCAACCATTGAGGAGGTTGGGGAAGAAGTAACCTTTATAGCTGAGAAAATTGAAGAGCTTAGAGAGATAACTCCGCAGGTGGTTGATGTAGTAATGGACACGAAAGAGGCGTTTGTGGATAAAGAGCAGCATGTTTCAGAAAGGGAAAGAGAGGTATAATACCATCTTTCCCTTTGATTTTTGATTAACAATAAATATTTTTCATCAAAGATTAGCAGTCTAATGAAAGAAAATGGTTTTTCATTCATACGGGAAGGGGGCATGTGAAAGAAAAATGGCATTGGTAAAGCATTTATGGAGGAACTTTTTTGATGATGATGTTTTTGACATTGCGGCACAATTATCGTATTTTTTTCTGCTTTCCTTATTTCCGCTTCTTATTTTTTTAATGACCTTATTTCCTTACTTACCCATTACCCAAGAAGACCTGCTCAATCTGTTTCGAGATTTTGCACCAAGTGGGACGATGGAATTAATCGAAACCAATCTAGATCAAGTGTCACAAAAAAATGGTGCCTTACTATCTTTTGGGGTTATTGGAACGATATGGTCTGCATCTAATGGAATTAACGCTATTGTCAAGTCATTTAACAGGGCCTATGGAGTTAAGGAAGGGCGGTCCTTCCTCAGGACGAGGCTAATGTCGATTATATTAACCTTTGCCATGATTTTAGTTATCGTCGTGGCACTTATTCTGCCGGTGTTTGGGAAGCATATAGGATCGTTTCTTTTCGCGCAGTTTGAGTTGTCAGATCAATTTATTACTGTCTGGAATGCATTGCGCTGGCTCGTTAGCTCACTGATAATTTTTGTCATCTTTATTGGCCTCTATTGGCTTGCGCCAAGTAAGAAGTTTGCTTGCCGAAGCGCAATTCCCGGGGCTGCGTTTGCTACAATTGGCTGGATTATCACATCATTTGCCTTTTCGTTTTATGTAAGTAACTTCGGTAATTACTCAGCTACCTATGGAAGTATTGGAGCTATTATTGTGTTAATGGTTTGGTTTTATATCTCGGGAATTATTATTATTGTCGGTGGGGAGGTAAATGCCTTTTTCAGCAATCGTATAAAGGATTGTTAACTTCCTCTAATTACCTACGTTAATTCCTCTATTGCTGTTAAAAATATAACAGGGACGTCTTATTACCCATTATATTTCAGGAGGAATAACCATGACTAAACATACAAAAAAAGATGGCGGTACTAAGCAGCAAAAAAGTAAAAATCCATCAAGTAAAAAATCATCCAGCTCAGCTAATGGTTCAAACGGATACCATTAACAACAAAAAAGGTCTGGAGCTTCCAGACCTTTTTCAAGTTGCATTTTCCTATGACCTTAATAACCGTAAACCGTTTAAGATAACTAAGATAGTACTGCCCTCATGACCAATTACACCTAGCGGTAAATCGACAGCCTGTAAGAAATTAGATGAAATTAACAGCATGATGACACTGATTGAGAAAATTACATTTTGTTTTACAATTTTGTTCATTCTTTGCGAAAGGGAGATTGCTTCCGAAATACGCGGTAAATCATTTTTCATAAGCACAATGTCAGCTGTCTCAAGAGCAACATCGGTTCCGCCGCCCATCGCAATACCAACATTTGCTGTAGCAAGGGCTGGAGCGTCATTTATTCCATCGCCAACCATAGCGACATTGCCGTATTTCTCTTTTAATGCTTTGACATGCTCGACTTTATTTTCCGGCAGACATTCTGCAATGTATTCATCGACATGGCATTCTGCAGAAATGGCCTGAGCAGTACTTGAACTGTCACCGGTTAACATAATCGTATAAATCCCTTGAGCCTTTAAACGTTTTAATGCTTCCTTTGTTTCTTCACGGACAATATCCTTTAATGCAATCATGGCTGCAAGCTGGTTACCTCTTTGGACAAAGACAATGGTTTTTCCTTCTGATTCCAATTTTTTCTTCGTTTGCTCAGCGGATTGACCAATATCTTCAACAAATCCTGCTCGGCCGATTCTCCACTCCTCATCGTGAATGACGGCCTTAACTCCCCAGCCTGGTACATCCTCAATCCCGTTAGGGTGAATAAGTTCTTCTGTCAGTGACTCCTTTGCATATTTCACAATGGAGCTTGCAAGGGGATGATTGGAATGACTTTCAATGGAAGCCGCAATCAATAATACCTCTTTTTCATCCAGTCCATCATTGACTACCACGTCTGTTACTTCTGGTTTGCCTTTTGTCAGCGTTCCCGTTTTATCAAAGGCAATTGCCTTAATATGATTTAAATTTTCTAAATGGATTCCTCCCTTAAAAAGGATTCCATGTCTGGCCCCGTTTGATATCGCTGATAACGTTGCTGGCATAATAGAGGAAACAAGCGCACACGGTGAAGCGACTACAAGCAATACCATTGCACGATAAAAGGTTTCATTCCAGCTCCAGCCGAGCAAGAAATGAGGAAGAAACATCATCACTACTACTGTCGCAAGAACGATTTTTACGTAATTCCCTTCAAAGCGCTCAATAAAAAGCTGGGAAGGAGATTTTTCACTTTGTGCTGATTGTACTAGATCGATGATTTTTTGGAATAAGGTATCATTTGCTGGTTTTGTAATTTCTACCGTAATAGAGCCGTTTAAGTTTACTGTTCCGGCAAATACATGATCCTGACTTTGTTTTGAAACTGGAATTGATTCACCTGTAATAGCCGCTTCATCGATTGTCGTAAATCCCATCAATATTTTTCCGTCAGAGGGGACCCGTTCTCCTGGCTTGATTAAAATGTGATCCCCTATTACTAATTCAGCTACATTGACCCGTTCTTCCACTCCATTAGTTACCCGCAATGCTTCCTCGGGCTGGAGCTCCATTAAAGAAGATATTTCCTTATGGCTTTTGTTCATTGTGTAAGTCTCTAATGCACCGCTTAAGGCAAAAATAAAAATTAAAATAGCACCTTCAGTCCAATAGCCGATAACAGCAGATCCAATTGCCGCCAAAATCATCAGCATCTCTACATTGAGCTCCTTATTCTCAATAGTAGCTTCTATTCCTTCCTTTGCCTTTGCAAACCCCCCGATGATAAAAGCAACGATATATAATACTACTGGAAGTGTTTCATATCCATTTCTATCAAGAATCCAGCCAAGTAATATGAATAATCCACATACAATGGCTGCAATCAATTCCCAATTAATTTTTGCCTTCTCCCAAAGACTTTCATGTGAAATATTCTCTTGTCTTTCTAGGACCTGGGCCTTCGTTTCCATTTTATTTCCCCCTTTTTTCTTTTTACCTATTTACATACTAAAAACTTTTTAATTGAGAAGAAGAATCAGAATCAATACCCCTAAAAAACACGAAAGCTGCCACCAAGCCGGTGACAGCAAAAAAGAACCTTTTTTTATTATTTCAACTTTACCATACAAAGGCTGTTTAAGAAAAGAAAGATGCCTTATAATGAGAAATGGAAAATTTTTATATATTATATGATGCGGCATTTTTTTGTTACTTCTTTTTTAAATTAATAAGGTATTAATTTAATGCAGGGGAACAGAATGATAAAAGGAAAGGAATGAAAGTGATGGTAAACAAAGTCTTTATGCTTCTAACTTTCATTGGTGTGCCATTATCCGTTATTGGCTCATTGATGCATTGGCCCAGTATTCTTTTATTTGTGATTTACTGTTTAACTATTATTGCTCTAGCAAGCTATATGGGGAGAGCAACTGAAAGTCTGGCAGTTGTTGCCGGTCCTCGTATCGGAGGGCTTTTAAATGCAACGTTTGGAAATGCAGTTGAGCTAATCATTTCCATATTTTCATTAAAGGCTGGTCTCGTCGGAGTTGTTCTTGCTTCGTTAACAGGCTCTGTTTTAGGAAACCTTTTATTAGTTGCCGGGTTATCCTTTTTCATTGGCGGCGTAAAGTTTAAACGGCAGAAGTTTAATGTATATGATGCCAGACATAATTCAGGGCTCTTGATGTTTGCTGTTATTGTTGCTTTTGTCATTCCTGAAGTATTTTCAATGACGATGAATGAAGGGGACACAATCGCGCTAAGTGTAGGAATTTCTATCATATTAATTGTCCTTTATGTTGCTGCCTTGCTTTTCAAGCTTGTCACTCACCGAGGGGTATACCAGCCTAAAGAGGACAAGGGTGTGGTACATCATGAAGAAGAGCCTGAATGGGGGAAAGGAAAGGCAATGGCTATTCTGGCTGTTGCAACAGTAGCGGTTGCATATGTTTCAGAGAATCTTGTTCATACATTCGAAGCCGTTGCGGAATCATTTGGCTGGACTGAGCTATTTATTGGGGTCATCATTGTAGCAATTGTCGGAAATGCTGCGGAACATGCTTCAGCGGTATTGATGGCTTTAAAAAATAAAATGGATATTGCTGTGGAAATTGCAATTGGTTCAACACTACAGGTAGCTATGTTCGTTGCACCTGTTCTCGTTTTAATCTCGCTCCTATTTCCAGTTAATATGCCGCTTGTTTTTACACTGCCTGAGCTTATATCCATGGCCTCGGCGGTTTTGTTAATGGTTGTCATATCAAATGATGGAGAATCAAACTGGTTTGAAGGTGCCACATTGCTTGCTGCCTATTTTATTATGGGCATTGGATTTTATCTTTTATAGATAAAATCTGTAAAATAATCTTCTTCACATGGATAATCTCGTATCACTCCGAAAACAATATACTATGTGAAATTCAGCCTGCTATATTGAAAGGAGTTCTTTATCGTGAAGAAGAAACTGATTTATTCGATTATCGGATTTGTCGTCATGCTTTCCTTCCTGCCCTTTGCCAAAGCAGAGAAGCAGCAGGAAAAAATAGACCAGCATCCAAGACAAACGATTTCGGTTCCAAGTTCAGTTATGAATATCGCAAAAGACAATACTTATCCAAACCCTACAGTCGATATGCCGAAATTAGAGCCTAGTGACTTGACTAAAGAACTTATTGAATCATCTAAAGTAAAAATTGAAAATCCTGACCTCATTCGTATGCTGAACGAAACAACGGTAAACAGTACGCCATTTGCCTTAGGATATCGGGCGATTGTCTACCTTGGTCAATGGCCGTTAAATTATGAATCTGTGGAAACAGCTCCCAATTGGGAATATCAAAAGATTAATACAAACTATTTTGATAATCGCGGTGGAAATACTCCATATCAAATTCATTACGTACAGGAAGCACAAAAAATTGTCCGTGGTGGCTTAACGGCAAAGGTTGGCAATACAGAAGAAGTAAAAAATATGATGATGATTAAAGCCATGCAAAAGTCGGGGCTGCCATTATCATTTGAAACCGTGATTGGCGGGGGAACGAAAAAAGATCAAATCTACAATGTTCCGCCGAAAATGCTCGGATATTTACATGCCTTTGCACCTGCGGTAAATGAAAAAGGGAAAATAACCTACGGTGAAGTGTACCTGATGCTAAAAGGCGGCAAGAAAATGATTGTCATTAAAAATGTAACATCGCAGGGAATAAGCGCTTGGATCCCAATCCAAGACCACGTTTCTTTTGGATTCATCGCCAGCGAACAACCACGTTAACGGTGTCCACTAACGGTGTCAGGCACCACAAAAAGACAAAATGTATTATTTTGTCCATCTGTGGTGCCTGACACCATTTTTTAGATTAACGATTTTCGTTTTTGAAAGTTAGTATCCTTATAGTAACTGTTTTTTACTAATACATTTGGACCAAGGCACTGAACTTCCGGGCAATGACAATTTAGTGAAGCTGCTAGCTTTGTATGTAGCCACTTATCGAACACATCAATAAGCATATCGTCCTGAATATTACCAAGCGGCGGGGTATCGCCGAAATCCGTTACAATGACATCGCCGGTGAAAATATTAATATTTAGGCGGGAACGGCCGTCAGGGTCGTTTCGAACGGACACATTTTTTTCCGATGACAATCTTTTTAACAGCTGCAAATCCTCTTCTTTACCCATGCAGGAATAGAACGGAAGCGTTCCAAACAGCATCCATATATCTTTATTGCGAATATCTAAAAGCTTATGAATGCTGGCACGAAATTCATCTAAACTAAGGGTTTCCAATGAAGAAGCAAAATCTGACGGATACATCGGATGAATTTCATGTCTCTGACACTTCATTTCATCGACAATTTGCCTATGGATATGCTCTAAGTGCGGAAGTGTTCTCTTGTTTAACATGGTTTCAGCTGAAACCATCACGCCGTTCTCAGCTAATGTTCGGCTGTTTTGAATCATTCTTTGAAACAGCTGTTTTCTTTGTTCTATCGTTGGCTTTCGTTCCATTCTGGCAAAACCGCCCTCAATGAAATCCTCCTCCGTACCCCAATTATGTGAAATATGAAGTACATCTAAATATGGAATTATGGGAGCGTATCGTTCTATATCAAGAGTTAAATTAGAATTAATCTGTGTTCGAACTCCACGCTCAGAAGCGTATTTCAATAATGGTACAACGTAGTGTTCGACAGATTTGCTTGAAAGTATCGGCTCTCCTCCGGTAATACTCAGCGAACGTAAATGAGGAATTTCTTCAAGTCGTCTCAATAATAATTCAAGTGGAAGACCTTCATCATCCTTAGCCTTTAATGTGTATCCAACAGCGCAATGCTCACAGCGCATATTGCATAAATTTGTGGTAGTGAACTCGATATTTGAGAGAGTTAATTTTCCATGCTCTGTTATATCCATATACGCTTCCCAAGGATCATAATTTGGTGTTAATGTTTGTTTTTCAGAGAGCATTATATTCTCCTTCCCTATATTTACATATTTTATATCTATATCTGGCCATCTTTACCATTGTCATTATTCATTTTTATCTAAACAGTGTCAATACAGATTAATATGAAATAAAAGAGATTTCATGAATTTATTATCAGGATAGGTAAATGATTTTTTGATGGATATACTAATACTAGTTTTTCTAGCAGCATGTTTCTTTTTGGTATTGCTTATATGAGGAATTTTCGGTAGGATGGTTACGATAGTGAAAGGAGAGAGTTTTTTGGGTAGCCCGATACAAGATAAAAATATGCAGGTTTCGTTTTTAAAGCAACGCTTAAATATGTTTATGGATGTTTTAGATGCTATTGATCCAGAGGATACGGATCTTGAAGATATTGATCGATTAATTGCCATGATCGATGACCTTGAATCAAAATGCCGAGAATTTAAAAACAGGGAATTGTAAAAGAGTCATATTTTATTGACTCTTTTTTCTTTTTTATTCCTGTGTATACGAGTATAATTGAAGGTGTCGAAATTATCGAAAAATAGAGTTTTGTTTATGGGGAGGAGAAATCATTCATGAATATTGAAAAATTTCAGGAGAGTATGTACAAGCTGATTGTTGAAACATCAACCCAGCTTCCAAATGATGTCCGACGCGCTATTATGGCGGCAAAGGAGCAGGAAAATGCGGGTACAAGATCAGCCATGGCTCTTGGAACCATTTCGAATAATATTAAAATGGCTGACGATAATATCTCGCCGATTTGTCAGGATACAGGTCTTCCAACTTTTAAAATTAAAACACCTGTTGGAGCAAACCAAATCGAAATGAAAAAGGCAATTTATCATGCGATTGCCGAAGCAACAAAGAATGGAAAGCTTCGTCCAAATTCAGTTGATTCTTTAACTGGTGCAAACAGCGGCGACAACCTGGGCGGAGGAACACCTGTTATCAAATTTGAACAATGGGAAAAGGATTATATTGATGTTCGTCTTATCTTAAAAGGCGGCGGCTGTGAGAATAAAAATATTCAATACAGTCTTCCTTGCGAGCTAGAAGGACTAGGCCGTGCAGGACGTGATCTTGATGGCATTCGTAAGTGTGTCCTTCATTCCGTTTATCAAGCACAAGGACAAGGCTGTAGCGCAGGATTTATCGGTGTGGGCATCGGTGGAGACCGTTCAAGCGGCTACGATTTAGCAAAAGAACAGCTTTTTCGTTCAAATGATGATGTGAATCCTATCGAAGAATTACGCGAGCTTGAAGAGTATATCATGGAAAACGCTAATAAACTTGGAATCGGTACCATGGGTTTTGGCGGCGAAACAACTCTTTTAGGCTGTAAAGTTGGTGTTATGAACCGTATTCCGGCAAGCTTCTTTGTATCTGTTGCGTATAACTGTTGGGCATTCCGCCGTTTAGGTGTAACCGTTAATCCTGAAACAGGCGAAATCAAGGACTGGAGCTACCAGGAAGGCGAGAAAATTGACTTCGGTGCTGCAGAAGCTGAAAAAGAAACAGCTGCCGCTTCAGAAACATCTGTGAATGTTGTCGAATTACAAGCACCTATTACTGAAGAACAAATTCGCCAATTAAAAGTGGGTGACGTCGTTCGCATTAATGGAAGAATGTACACAGGCCGTGACGCCATTCATAAGTACCTTTCCGACAATGATTCACCAGTTGACCTAAATGGACAAATTATCTACCACTGTGGTCCAGTTATGCTAAAGGATGAAGATGGAAACTGGCATGTAAAAGCAGCTGGTCCTACTACAAGTATTCGTGAGGAGCCGTACCAAGGGGATATCATGAAACGCTTTGGTATTCGTGCAGTTATTGGTAAAGGTGGAATGGGTCCAAAAACATTGGCTGCATTACAAGAGCATGGCGGCGTATACCTAAATGCAATTGGCGGAGCAGCACAATATTACGCAGACTGCATTAAATCTGTTGACGGTGTTGATCTAACACAATTCGGTATTCCTGAAGCCATGTGGCATCTGCAGGTTGAAGGCTTTACTGCCGTAGTTACAATGGATTCCCATGGTAACAGTCTTCACAAGGACGTTGACCAATCTTCACTTGAGAAATTAGCTCAATTTAAAGAGCCGGTATTTAAATAATACGATTTCCCAAAAAAGGATGAACATATTTGTTCATCCTTTTTTGCTTTTTTTGGAAATAGATTAACCGCATGAATCTGCCACACTCACAAACAATAAAAACAAAAGATAACCTGATAAGGAGAAGTGTTCATGAAGAAAATAATGAAACAGCTGATCATGATCTCTGTAATACTTTTTGTTTTTGGATCGAGTGTATCGGCAGAAACCTATCCAAACCAGCCTATTCATTGGGGCTTTAAAAAGGCATCAGATGGCAGACCTGCAGAAGCCGGACAAGAATGGGATGAATTGATTGAAAAACACGGAGCCTATTATAAAGGCGATCCAAATAAAATGGATATCTACTTAACCTTTGATAATGGGTATGAAAACGGATATACAGAGAAAATACTAGATGTTCTAAAAAAAGAAAAAGTACCAGCTGCATTTTTTGTAACAGGACACTATTTAGAATCTGCACCAAAGCTGGTTAAGAGAATGGTTAAGGAAGGTCATATAGTAGGAAACCATTCATGGCATCATCCTGATTTAACGCAGGTAAGTGACGAACGATTAAAGGAAGAGCTTGAAAAGGTAAAAGTGAAAACAGAGGAGCTTACAGGCGTAAAAACGATGGATTATATCCGCCCGCCGCGTGGAATATTTAGTGAAAGGACAATGGCATTAGCGAATGACCAAGGCTATAAACATATTTTTTGGTCATTGGCTTTTATAGACTGGAAAACAGATCAGCAAAAAGGAGCTCAATATTCCTACGCTAATATTATGAAACAGATTCATCCAGGAGCCATTCTTCTTCTGCATACCGTTTCAAAGGACAATGCAGATGCACTGGAAAGCGTAATAAAAGACCTAAAAAAGCAAGGGTATAAATTTAAAAGTCTAGATGACCTGACAAATAAAACAAAACAGGAAAAGAAACCGAAGAAAACAAAGAAACAAAAGAAAAACTAAATCAACGCGGTGAAGTGCTGGGGGCCTGTCCCCCAGTGGTTTAACGCGATAAAGTACCTTAATGAAGAATTTGATAGTGCTTATGTGCTACTACGGTTACAGGTGTTTCAATTTGTATCAATTCAGCATCCTGCTGGCTGATGGATACCAATACACTTGCATCTTTTACCTTTAGTACTTCCCCGCTAATTTGATATCCATTTCTTGTAAAGGTAATTCTATTTCCCTCGCATGCAATGATTTGTCCTGTCATAAAGATATCTCTCCTGTTATAAGTCCTGCAAAAAAAACGATTCATGGCTTATTCAATTTAGTCAAAGGGGTGAAATGATAATTGAATAAAACATGAACCGTAGTTCAAGTATTGCACCGAATCAAAATAGTGTCAATCATAATGAACTTTGGTTCATCTTTTGTTCTATGGTACTATTAAGCAGAGGTGATTGTATGGCAGAGCATGGAGATCGAGAGCTCGTTGGTGTATTTCCTTATGTGCCTAAGCAGGAAAGGGCCCAGCAAAAAAGGAATTCATTACTTGAAAGCGGCCGTGAGTTATTTATTAAGAATGGATATGAGCCAACAACAGCTAAAGAGATTGCTGCACATGCAGGGGTTGCAATTGGAACCTTTTACCGATACTTTTCTGATAAACGTCAGTTATTATTGTCCTTATTACAAAATCAATTAGATAAAATGCTTCCCCCAGAACCTAATTGGATTAAGACAAATCCGGAGGAATTCATGGCGGGAATACTTGAAAACCATTATAAACAGCTTGAACAAATAGGACTGCATCAAGTACTGCCTGAATTATTAATTAGGGACCCTGAATTAGCAGAAGTATTAATTCAATCTAGAAAAAATTGGCATACTAGAATTCTTACTGGATTGCAGCATGCAAAAGAAAAGGGGTTAACATGGCCTGATTTGGAACTGGAAATGGTAGCCTGGTCCATTTTAATCATACTTGAAAATATACCAAAGAAAGATAAAGAGAGCGGAATGAAGACTGACTATGTTGAATTAGCTAAATTAATATGCCGTATGGTTTTCCCACCAGAATGGATGATATCGCCAAATCAGAAATAGAACATACATAGTACATGATATTGAGAATAATGGAGTGAAGATACACATGCAGAAAGAACAAGAGGTCAAAATAGAGTTAAAACAAACTTTTCCTTTAACGATTAAACGACTTGGAATTAATGGAGAAGGAGTAGGTTATTTTAAAAGAAAAGTGGTCTTTGTCCCAGGAGCTCTTCCAGGAGAAGAGGTTGTAGTGGAAGCAACAAAGGTTCATCCGAAGTTTACGGAAGCAAGGATTAAAAGCATCCGTAAGCAATCTGAGTTTCGCGTTCAGCCTCAATGTCCTGTTTATGAAGAGTGTGGCGGCTGTCAGCTGCAGCACCTTCAATATGATCAGCAGCTAAAAGAAAAACGGGATATCGTTATTCAATCGTTAGAGCGTCATACAAAGCTTCAGATTGAACAATTAGAAATTCGAGAGACAATGGGGATGGAGAATCCATGGAACTATCGTAATAAAAGTCAGTTTCAAGTCGGAAGCAAAGACGGAAAGGTCCTCGCTGGTTTATATGGTATGAATTCTCATAGTCTAATTCATATCGAACAATGTGCGGTGCAGCATCCTAAAACAAATAAGGCAATTGGAACAGTAAGAAAGGTCCTGCAAAAACTAGAGATACCAATTTATAATGAAAGATCTGGTAAAGGGATTGTCAGAACAATTGTCGCCAGGGCAGGGCTTCAATCGGGTGAACTTCAAATCGTCTTGATTACAGCAAAAGAAGAGCTGCCAAAGAAGGATCTATTGATTGAAGAAATTAAAAAAAGACTCCCAAATGTCAAATCAATCATGCAAAATATTAATGGGCAAAAGACTTCCCTTATTTTTGGTGAAAAGACTGTTAATCTGGAAGGGAAGGATTTTATTCAAGAGACATTGGGTGAGTTAAATTTCGAACTGTCGGCAAGAACGTTTTTTCAGCTTAATCCAGAACAAACGGTACATCTTTACAATGAAGTGAAAAAGGCAGCTGAGCTTACCGGAAGCGAAAAGGTAGTAGATGCCTATTGCGGAGTCGGAACTATTGGCCTTTGGCTTGCGGATCAAGCGGCAGAGATTCGTGGTATGGATGTGATTCCCGAATCTATTGAGGATGCAAAGAAGAACGCTTCCCGGCACGGAATTAAACATGCAAAGTATGTAACGGGAAAGGCAGAAGTGATGATGCCTAAATGGGTAAAGGAAGGCTGGAAACCGGATGTCATTATCGTAGATCCGCCAAGAACAGGTCTTGATCAGCAGTTATTACAGACCATCTTGAAAATAAAGCCCAAAAAAGTGATCTATGTTTCCTGTAATCCATCAACTTTAGCAAAGGACATTAGCGTACTTGCCGTCAACTACAAGCTTGAATACATCCAGCCGGTTGATATGTTCCCACAGACTTCACATGTAGAATGTGTCTCGAAGCTGGTATTGAAATAATAATGAAAATATGAGAACGAATAGTAGGTAAGAGGGTGTTGCTGACAGCCTCTTTCTTTCTAATGAATAATCTGATCTATTATAAAAATTAATTTTTCTGAAAACATTTCATCCTTAACAAAAAAACAATTGAATTTTACTATTTTCTTGTTATAATTCATGTATATCATTCCTTGTTAAGGAGAACGTTATGGGAGAGACATGTAGATTTGTTGTAAATGCGGTTGGAAAAGGTGGGGAAACCTACTATACTCATTTTAGTAGTAAACAGGATTTGGATAAGTGGGTATCTGATAACCAGGAAAAATTATCAATGGATGAGTTAAAGATCGTTGATAAGAACAAGAAGAGGAATCCAATCTTGAGATTGTTTAACCTATAAAAAACATCAAATGAAACGCCATTCTCTAGGGAATGGCGTTATTATTTTTTTCAAGTATGTAACAATTAGTAAGGGATATTCCAGTTATTGTTTAGGGTACTTTAGAGAACTCTAATATTAAATTATTTAAGACATCTATCAATTAGTTGAAAACGCTTCATAAACGTTTAAGAAATGTTCACAGGGAAATGGACAAAAATAAGATACAATGAAGGTGTTAGTTATTGTGAAATATCATACAAAAAATTATTTTAATCATATTATTAGGTTTAACTTTTTAACATCTCAAGTATGTGCTGTTGAAGTTAGGATCTAATCAGGAAAGGTGAATATTATGGCTGGACTTTCTATTAGTGCATTACTCATTCGATTCACATTGGGAGGATTAGCAGTAGTAGTATCCACACTAGTAGCCAGAAAGCTCGGTGAAAAGGCTGGAGGTATTTTTGCGGCATTCCCTGCCGTTTATTTAGCAGCGTTACTCACTGCAAGTCTGGATTTCGGTGGGACTGAATTGATTTCCTATTCGATTTTATTATCGAAGGGTGCGATTGTCGGCATGGCAATCAACATCGTCATTGCTATTATTGCAGGATATCTTTTACCGAGAAAAGGATGGAAAAGTGGATTAGTCCAAGCTGTTGGTTGCTGGTTTATCATTTCAATAATTGTAGTAGTGTTTACCTCCTACTAATAAGATTAAAAGCAGCTTTTGAAAATGATTGCATTCGATTATAAAGGAAAAGGTGTGTAGTTATGAAAAGTAAAGACTTACTTATTCGTTTCTTATTAGGCGGGGCAGCTGTTATGTTAAGCTATTTGGTAACTGTTATTTCCCCTTGGAAAATTCTTGCCGGTATGTTTGCAGCATTTCCGGCCGTTATGATCACTGCTGTATTAATGATGGGAATTGCCTCTGGTTCAAAAAATGCCGCAAAAGTAGCAAATGGTTCTGTTTACGGTATGATTGGCGGCGTTGTTTGTGTTGCAACTGTTTGGACCACACTTACAATAAGCAATAATTGGCTGTTCAGTATCTTTCTAGGATTGGTGTTATGGCTTGTCAGTTCTATTGCCGTTTCTACACTTAGAGAGCGAATGATGGGCTTTAACATTAAACATGCCAAACATGCGATGGGAAGCATGAGGGAGCCGCAGGTTCGTCAAAATAAATGAAAAATTCCAAAAAGGGTGCCTGTAAATAGGCACCCTTTTCCATTAATGTACTTGTAATAATGATTCTTTACTATAGTTGAGTGAAAACTGTTGAAATGCTTCTGTAGCTGGACATAGATAACGATTTTTAACGCATGCCATATGAATATCGAGGCTTGCCAATGGATGGTTAATCGATAATACCTTGACGTTATAGCTGCTAAGGGCAAGTGTTCGCGGCATGATGGCCATCCCAAAATTGACGGAAACCAGGCCGGCAATGACATCTGTTTCATCCATTTCACAAGCAATTTGAGGGACTACTCCCACACTTTCAAATAGTCTGTCTATAATAGGTCGAACATCGCTAGTAGGATGAAATAAAACAAATGGATATGGTGCAGTATCTTTTAAATCAATACGGTCATAGCGTGCAAGTGGATGATTGTAGGATACGACAGCAACCATTTCTTGTTCAAATAATGGTGTAAATTCAATCTCCGGTTCATCTTCATCCCTTAATGTATATGCAATGTCAACTTTTCCCGCCTTTAGGTCCTGAAAAATCTTTTTGTTTGAACCTTGAGTTAGCGTAAATCTAACATTTTTATATTCATCCTTATGTGAGAAGGTCTGAATCATATTTGGAACAAACTGAGGACCTAATTGATACATGAAGGCTACATCGATTACTCCTCTTGAAGGACATGTGATGTCATGCAGCTTCTTTTCCCCTTTTTCCAGTTCATCCAGAGAACGCTCCACATATTGCAGGAAAAAACGACCATACTTTGTTAGACGAATATTTCTTCCGTGTTTTTCAAATAAATAGGTACCCAACTCCTTTTCTAACTCTGAGATTGCATGACTTAAGCTTGGCTGAGTAATGGATAACTGTTCAGCAGCCTTTGTAAAATGTTCATATCCTGCAAGTACCCGAAAATAATGAAGCTGTTTCAAATTCATTCTAACCACGTCCTTTCAATTTTAGAAAAAAGTATGACGATTAACCGTTTGAATGATGAATGAAGAATAGATAAAGACAAAACTCAAAAATAGTTATCGGCTATTAATTGCAGATATGATGGATGTAAATAACTATACTATATAACTAAATATTACCATTTCTTGTACAATAATAGAGTGTCTAAAAATAAAAAATTTTGATATATATGTGAAGAAGGTAACAATTAGTTGCAAATTTCTATATAAATTAGTAAAAAAGTCTCGTAAATTCAATATGTGCAAAGAAGGAGGACAATAAATAATTGAGTATTTGAAAAATTTGCCTGTGCATGTTAAAATGAACACAAGCAAACATATGGAAAATAGAGGGAGTAACTGCCTGTCATTTCAGGATTCAAAGCCGTCAAACCGGATATCATCCCGGCTTTGAAAACTATATTTAGTTAAGTGAGACTCTATAGCTAGGAAGTTTCCTAGCTATAGAGTCTTTTTTTATAGGATTGCTATGATGATCATTGTAGACCCTTGTAAGCAGGTTGATTGCAGTGGAAGGCACGAAGACTCCTCGAAAATTCTATCGAATTTTCTCGTGCGTGGGCGTATTCAAGGAAGTAATTCAATGTCCTGCAGGAGAAGCGAGACAGGTGAGACCCCACAGACACGAAGTGTCGAGGAGGCTCGGCGGTCGCCTGCGGAAAGCGAAGTTTCTTGAACGGAAATCAACAACCAAATTATAAGTTAATATTGTTATATTCTATGAAAATAAGAATGGAAGTACTGATTTAACTCTAGTATCTAACGGAAGGGAGAAAACAATGAGTAATTACTTTCGGAAACCAGCTGATGAAGTAATAAAAGCCTTAGGTGTATCCGATAAAGGCCTAACCTCAACTGAAGTGGATAAGAGAAGAGAGCAGTATGGTTTTAATGAGCTGCAGGAAGGAAAAAGAAAAAGTACACTTCAAGTTTTTCTTGAACAATTTAAAGATTTTCTTGTCATCATTCTACTTGTAGCCGCGATTATTTCTGCTTTTTTAGGTGAATTAGAAAGTACGATTGTTATTATGGTCGTTGTCATCTTAAATGCCATCCTTGGAACCGTTCAGCATGTGAAGGCAGAACAGTCGCTCAATAGTTTAAAGGCCTTGTCCTCTCCTACGGCAAAAGTAGTAAGAGATGGAATGATGGTTGAAATTTCCTCACGTGAAGTGATGGTAGGTGACATCCTCACATTAGATGCGGGTGATTTTGTGCCGGCAGACGGCAGAATCCTTGAGAATCATAGTCTTCAGGTAAATGAAAGCTCTTTGACAGGTGAGTCCCTTGCTGTTGTAAAAGAGACTGCTGCGATTGACAGAGAAGATGTGTCAATTGGGGATAAAAAAAATATGGTGTTTTCCGGCAGTTTTATTACTAACGGCCGCGGAATTGCTGTCATTACAGATATTGGAATGAAAACAGAAATTGGGAAAATTGCGAATCTATTAGGATCTGCTCAAGAGAAAAAAACTCCGTTACAGGTTACGCTCGATCACTTTGGTAAAAAATTAGCCATTATCATTATCATAATTGCCCTTATGATATTTGGAATTGATATTTTCAGAGGACGGGAGATTGGCGATTCCTTCATGTTTGCTGTGTCTCTCGCTGTGGCGGCCATTCCAGAGGCTTTGAGCTCCATTGTGACAATCGTTCTTGCCTTTGGTACGCAAAAGATGGCCAAAGAAAATGCGATTATGCGTAAGCTTCACGCAGTAGAAAGTCTGGGCAGTATTTCTGTTATCTGCTCCGATAAAACAGGGACGCTTACGCAAAACAAAATGACTGTACAGCAGCTGTATGTAGATCAAAAGGTTATTCCTCATGACCAGTTAAACAAAGAAAACGCATTAGAAAAAAATCTCTTGCTAATGGCCTTATTATGTAATGACTCTGTCACGATGGACAAAAAGGAAATCGGTGACCCGACGGAAGTTGCCTTAACAAATTTAGGTGAAGAATATGGTCTCGATGAGCTTGTAATCAGAGAACAATACGGAAGGATAGGAGAAATTCCGTTTGACTCTGATCGAAAGCTGATGAGTACAGTAAATAGGATAGATGATAAGTGTATGATGATTACAAAAGGGGCACTGGATGTTCTGTTATCCCGCGTGAAGAAAATTGAAACATCTGAAGGCGTTCTTGATTTTACTGAAAAACATCGGAAAGAAATTGTAGCTATTAATAAAAAATTTTCAGTTCAAGGGCTGCGTGTCCTTGGTTTTGCCTACAAGGAAGTATCTGAAGGACAATCGGTCGATGTGGAAGATGAGTATGATTTAATATTTGTTGGCTTAACAGCCATGATGGACCCGCCAAGGGCTGAATCAAAGACAGCTGTGGAGAATTGTATATCAGCCGGAATTAAGCCGGTAATGATAACTGGAGATCATAAAATTACAGCTTCAGCGATAGCTAAACAGATAGGGATTTTAAAGGATGAAACAGAAGCGATTGTAGGCGTTGAAATTGAAAAGCTGTCTGATGCGGAGTTAAAAGATAAGGTGGCAGACATCTCTGTTTACGCCAGAGTTTCACCTGAGCATAAGATCCGTATTGTAAGAGCATGGCAGGAAAAGGGCAATATCGTAGCCATGACTGGTGATGGGGTTAATGATGGCCCTGCCTTAAAGCAAGCCGATATTGGAATTGCAATGGGGATAACAGGTACCGAGGTTGCTAAGGATGCATCGGCAATGATCTTAACAGATGATAACTTCTCAACTATCGTCAAGGCAGTCTCAAATGGAAGAAGCATTTACGCGAATATCAACAACTCAATCCGGTTTTTACTTGCAGGCAATACAGCTGGTATTTTATCCGTCCTGTATGCCTCCATACTGGCTCTGCCTGTGCCGTTTGCACCTGTTCATCTTTTATTTATTAATTTATTAACTGACAGTCTGCCTGCTATTGCACTAGGCCTTGAACCGCACAATAAAAATATCATGAACGAAAAACCGAGGAATATTCAGGAACCATTGTTAAATAAGAAATTTGCCGCTTTAGTTGGGATTGGCGGTTTGTTAATTGCTATTTCTACCTTACTGGCTTTCCATATTGGCCTGAAGACCGGTGATGAGGTTGTCGCAAGTACCATGGCGTTTGCTACATTATGTTTAGCCAGATTATTTCATGGCTTTAATGTAAGAGCGAAGCAGTCGATTCTTCAAATCGGGGTATTTTCGAATAAATATCTTTGGTTTTCAGTTATAGGAGGCATCATTTTATTACAGATTGTCTTACTGGTGCCGTCACTTATGGGTATATTTGAAGTAACGCCTTTAACGTTAACCCAATTTGGCTGGATTTATGGACTGGCCTTAATGCCTTTACTGGTCAGTCAAATATACAAATTACTTTTTATAAAATAATCAATAAAAGCTTTTCGAGGGGCTGAACGAGGCTTGTGGATGCATTCGTTCAGTCCTTTCGTTATTTAGGAATGAATTAGTAGGCTAATTGGGAATTCTAGAGAAACAGGTATCATTTGATTGAAAGGAAAAGAGTGGTAAGATATACTGGGGAAATTTTCATATAAAAGTATTCATTACTTATTTACTTACTTGGAGGTTGGTCCTCGTTGCTAACGGAAATAGTGGTACTTATTGTTTTAATTCTATTAAATGCGTTTTTTGCTGCATCTGAAATAGCGTTAATTTCATTAAATGATAATAAAGTAAAAATGATGGCTGATTCAGGTGATAAAAAATCCGTTATGCTTCATAAATTAATTTCTGAACCAAGTCGTTTTTTGGCAACCATTCAAATTGGTATCACATTAGCTGGCTTTTTGGCGAGTGCTTTTGCAGCAGAAAGCTTTGCCGGCAGACTCGCTCATGTTCTCTTTGAATTGGGTGTACCTATTTCAAGGGACCTGCTTGGAACCATTTCTGTTGTTTTCATTACACTGTTATTATCCTATTTTACGTTAGTTTTTGGTGAGCTAGTCCCGAAGCAGCTTGCGATGACAAAGGCGGAACCCATCTCGATGTTTGCTGTAACCCCGCTGACACTTTTGTCAAAGCTAACCGCTCCTTTTGTCAAATTATTAACGCTATCCATGAATGTTACCGTGAAGATGTTTGGCGTGGATCCCAATGCTGAGGATGATAACGTAACAGAAGAAGAAATACGGATGATGGTTGATGTTGGGGAGGAACGAGGGACGATTCAGTTAACAGAAAAAGAAATGATTAATAATATCTTTGATTTCGATAATAAAACAGTCTCAGATATTATGACACATCGGACAAATATTAGTGCGATTCCGCTTGATTCCAGCCTGAAGGATACTGTCCATTTGGTTAATGTGGTAAAGTACACAAGATATCCTGTTTATTCAGAAGACATTGATCATATCGTCGGTATTTTTAATTCGAAGGACTTGCTTGAGTTTTTAGAGGAAACAGATTCAGAGCCAAAGGAATATAACCTAAAAGAGATGATTCGGGATCCGTATTTTGTCTTAGAGTCAACCAAAATAGATCATTTATTTAATGATATGCAGATGAATAATGTACATATGGCCATCGTGATAGATGAATATGGCGGAACAGATGGAATTGTGACCATCGAGGATTTAATTGAAGAGATAGTTGGGAATATCTTTGATGAATATGATGAGCCTGATGAAGGTGAACCCGTTATTACAAAGCTTGATGACCATACATACCAAATGGATGGAACGGTAAGTCTGGACGATGTTGAGGGGATTCTACAGAAGGACTTACCAACAGAAGAGTATGACACATTAAGCGGCTTTGTTATTAGCCTGCTTGGGTATATTCCAATTGGCGAGGATAAACCGAGTGTAGAATTTGAGGATGTAAAATTTACCTCCCTTGAGACGAATGACCGACGAATTGTGAAAGTACTAGTGGATGTTAAAGAAGCTGTAAAGACTGAAGAGGTGTAATCGTGACAGAGACGTTTGTAAAAATTAAAGCGAAATACAGTGACAAAATGAAAAAGGGAAATCCCATTGTTTTGAAGGAAGCAATCGTTGACACAGACCACTTAGAGTCTGAAGGGATGATTATCAGACTTGTGGATGAGCATGATCATTTTATTGGAAAAGGGTACTATGGTAAACAGAATAAAGGGTATGGGTGGATACTAACAAGGAAAGAAAATGAACAGATAAACAATGAATTTTTTTATAACAAAATCATGAATGCAATCCAATTCCGAAAGCCCTTTTTCGAGGATAAGGAGACAACGGCCTTTCGGGTATTTAATGGCGAAGGCGATGGAATCGGCGGCTTGATTATTGATTATTATGATGGCTATTATGTGATCAGCTGGTACAGTCTTGGGATTTACCAATTTAAGGATAGCATAATAGAGGCCCTGAAGGATCTTGTCATCTATAAGGGGATTTATCAGAAAAAGCGGTTTGCTGAAGATGGAAAGTATTTGGAAGAGGATGATTTTGTTACAGGTGAGCGTGGAGAGTTCCCGCTTATTGTAAAGGAAAATGGGGCAAGCTTTGCTGTTTACCTAAATGATGGCGCCATGGTAGGTGTGTTTTTGGATCAGCGTGAAGTAAGGAAGGCTATTCGTGACCGCTATGCGAACGGAAAGCATGTACTAAATACCTTCTCATATACCGGTGCATTTTCTGTTTTTGCTGCATTGGGCGGTGCTGCTAAGACGACGAGCGTAGACCTTGCTAATCGGAGCCGTAGTAAAACGATTGAACAATTCAGTATTAACGGAATTGATTACGAGGCACAGGACATCATTGTTGAAGATGTGTTTCATTATTTTAAATACGCTGTGAAAAAGCAGTTAACATTTGATTTAGTGATACTAGATCCGCCGAGCTTTGCACGATCCAAAAAGGTAACCTTTAGTGCTGCAAAGGATTATACCAATTTGTTGAAGCAGGCTATTTCCATAACAGAGGATGACGGGGTGATCGTTGCCTCTACAAACAGCGCATCCTTTGATATGAAAAAGTTCAAAGGCTTTATTGATAAAGCATTTCACGACAGCGGCGGAAAATATAAAATTCTCGAAGAGCACACTCTCCCAGCCGATTTCAAAACAATAAAAGAATATGAAGAAGGAAACTACCTAAAGGTTGTTTTTGTGAAAAAAATAAAATAATGGTGTCAGGCACCACAAAAAGACAAATGCTAAGCATTTGTCTTTTTGCGGTGCCTGACACGCTACTAGTTATTTATGATAAAGTCTTTAAATTTTGTTACAGGCGGTGACATATATTTATGTGTGCAGTAGCTTAAATAAATGTACCGTTCGTAATGCGGATTGATGATTTTAATAGCTTTGACAGGGAAGCGGTCAAGTCCAAATATATTAGGAACAATGGCAATCCCTAGATTTGCAGCAACGAAGCCACACACGGTTCCATCATCTGCTAATTCATAGGCAATAGTAGGCTTCACATCGATACTTTTAAAAAGTGAATCAAGTATCGGACGTAATCCGCTGTTTTGTTCGTAAAAAATAAAAGGATATTTCGCTGCTTCCGCTAGATCAATTTCCTGCTTATCTGCTAATGGATGATCTATAGGAGTAATCAATAAAAGCTCCTGTTGCATAATTGGAATGGATGTAATCCCTTCACCTTCAATGTTAGATGTAAAGGCAATATCAATTTTATTGGCCTGAAAATCCTCTTTAATTTCCTTCGTTGTCCCTTGATGTAAGTTAAAGTTAATTTGACTATTTTCCTCAATTTGTAAAAAATCATGAATCAATCTTGGAATGAAATATTGTGATAAGGAGTGTAAAAAGGAAAGGTTAATGGTCCCTTTTCTAGGATCAATTAAGAGCTGTAATTCACTTTTGGTATTTTCTAAACTAGTTAGAATGGGACGAACCTGTTGATAAAGAAAATAACCATATTGATTTATTTTTACATTACGGCCTTGTTTATTGAACAAGCACACGCCCAATTCTTTTTCTAATTCTTTTATCGAATGTGTTAGGCTTGGCTGGGTGATTGCTAATAGTTGGGCTGCCTTTGTATAGTGCTCGGTTTCAGCTAAAACACAAAAGTACTGGAGCTGATTAATATTCACAGTAACCACCGCTTTCAAAAATATCTGGATTAAATGTTTAACGTAAGGTCGATATAATCAAAATTTACTTCATTCTAATAGAGGTTGTCTATAACTTGTTCAATTGTTCACAAATAGTTCGGACGTTAGTAAAAAAATTGTGAAAAAGTCGCCATAATTTAAAGCGGTACATAGAAACGATAGGAATATCCTATTAATTTCATTAAAAAGTCCGATTAGACAATCTGCATTCCGCATAGCATAATGTGGTTGTTAAGAGATTCACATTAGCGTATTGAAATAGATAGTGCATCATTTAAAAATAAGCAAAGTGAGGGCCGCTTATATGAGTACATTAAAAATAAAGAATGTTACTGTCGGTGAAGGGATTCCAAAAATCATTGTTCCGCTTGTCGGCACAACAGAGGAGCAGATTATTTCTGAGGCTGCTCTTGTGAAAGAACTTGCACCAGATGTTGTTGAATGGCGTGTCGATTTGTATGAATATGTGGAAAATACCGAGGCTGTAAATAACTTGCTGCAAAAGCTTAGAAGCATTTTTACTGAGGAGCTTATACTTTTCACTTTCCGCAGTCATAAAGAGGGCGGAAATAAAGAAATCAGTGATGCCTATTATGTGGAATTAAATCAAAAGGCAATTCAAACGCAATATATTGATCTTGTTGATATTGAGCTTTTTAACGAAGAAAGCAATGTTAGGGCTATCCTTACAACTGCTAAGGAAAACGATGTATTCGTTATCATGTCCAATCATGACTTCTATAAAACACCGGCTAAAGACGAAATTGTATCTCGCCTTCAAAAAATGAAAGAATATGGTGCTGATATACCTAAGATTGCAGTAATGCCTGCTTCTGTGGATGATGTCATTACATTAATCGATGCAACCAATACTATGAAGACACAGTATCCAGAAACTCCTATCATTACAATGTCAATGGGTGGAAAAGGTGTGATCAGTCGTTTAGCAGGTGAAGTATTCGGGTCGGCATTCACTTTTGGCGCTGGGAAGGAAGCTTCTGCTCCAGGTCAGATCCCTGTAGCACAGCTAAGACTGGTTTTAGAAATATTGCATAAAAGCATGTAACGAAAGTGAACTAACAAAATTTTTTTGAACAAAATGTGAAAATATTCACATTTTTATCATAGCTTGTCATAAAACAAATAAAAAATAACTAAGGAAAGCAACAGGAGGAATTTACAATGGCAGACCAAGGACGTATTGATGGAAGAACACAGCTTATCGGATTAATTGCTACACCAATTGGACATTCTCTATCACCAGCAATGCACAATATGTCATTTCGTAAATTAGGACTAAATTATGTATACCTTGCATTTGAAGTAGGCAATCAACAATTGGAAGATGTTTTGACGGGATTTCGTGCATTAAATATTCGCGGCTGCAATGTGTCCATGCCGAATAAAACCAAAATTCTCCCTTATTTAGATGAAATTTCACCAGCAGCAAGATTTGCCGGTGCTGTAAACACGGTTGTGAATGAAAATGGTAAATTAGTTGGACATATTACGGACGGTATTGGCTATGTACTTGGCTTAAAGGAATCTGGTGTTGATATTAAAGGCAAGAAACTTACGTTAATGGGTGCAGGCGGTGCAGCAACTGCGGTTGCTATTCAGTGTGCGATTGATGGTGCTGCTGAAATCTCTATTTTTAACCGTGACGATGAATATTATGATCGTGCTGTGAAAAATGTAGATATTATTAATAATGAAATTGAAGGTATTAACTGTAAAGCGAATGTATTCCGTCTTGAAGATTTGGATCAATTAAAAGCAGAAATAGCTACAAGTGATATTTTAACAAATGGAACAGGAGTTGGCATGAAGCCGCTTGAGGACCAATGTTTAATTCCAGATGCATCCTATTTACGTCCAGACTTAATCGTATCTGACGTCGTGTACATCCCGCGTAAAACTAAATTGCTTGAGCTTGCAGAATCTGTCGGCTGTAAAGCAATTAACGGGCTAGGCATGATGCTGTGGCAGGGAGCAGCTGCATTTGAAAAGTTCACTGGGCATGAAATGCCTGTTGAATATGTAAAAGAACAAATGTTTTAAGATATATAGTGTAGGATAACTGGGTAAAAGAGAATCCACCCTGCTCGATACACATGGCACTTTTTGTTTATAAAAATGGAACAAAAAGTGTCCTTTTTTATGACTTCATTAATTGTGAACGAAAGATTCACAAGTATTTTCAAGGCTGTTTTTGCAGAAGATTGATCATTTGATTACAAAGCCCTGATCTAAGAGGGGCGGAATATAGCTTTGTTGGATTAATAGAATTTCCGAATTGATTTCATAAAAAAAGGCAATTAGACTTTATCGATTGAATCTTAGATAATATGCTTGTAAGTTATTTCACAAACAGTTAAATAAGCAGCTGCTAGCAAAAAAAAGTAATCTGAAAGATAAGTAGATTGATAAATAAAGCAAGAATTACTTTAGGGGGTAAATAAAATGGCTAGTTATGAAAACCTTTTCAAACCATTAACAGTAAATAGAATGACTATAAAAAACCGTATCGTTATGCCGCCAATGGGAACAAACTTTGCCGATCCCAGCGGTGCAATTAATGAAAAGCATATTCAATATTATGAGCAAAGAGCAAAAGGCGGAACAGGATTAATTATTCTAGAAAATGCCTGTGTAGCGTTCCCATTAGGCTCAAATGGATCAACACAACTTCGCATTGACCACGATATGTTCATACCAGGACTCTACAAATTGACAGAAAGATTGCATAATCATGGTACAAAAGTGGCGATTCAAGTCAATCATGCAGGCGCATCAGCAGTGCCTGAAAGAATCGGTTGTCAGCCAGTTTCCTCATCAACTATTCCTTCAAAGGATGGCGGAGCCGTTCCAAGACCTTTAGAAAAAGAGGAAATCCTAGAGATTGTTGATCAATATGGTAAAGTGGCAAGAAGAGTTGTACAGGCAGGCTTTGATGCAATTGAAATTCATGCAGGACACTCTTATCTCCTTTGCCAGTTCCTATCACCTGTCTATAACAAACGAACAGATGAATTTGGCGGAAGCAATGAAAATAGAGCAAGACTAACAAGAATGGTGATTGACCGAATTAGAGCAGAAGTTGGACCATTCTTCCCAATCATGCTTCGTATTAGTGCAGATGATTTTGTAAAAGGCGGCAACACACTAGAAGATACTTTAGAGATTTTAGAGTATTTAAATGAAGGAATAGATATCTTTAACGTATCAGCTGGATTAAATGATTCATTACAATATCAAATTGACCAAATGAGCCTTCCGGATGGCTGGCGTTCCTATATGGCTAAAGCAGTAAAAGATAAATTTAATAAACCAACCATCACAACAGGCAATATTCGTAACCCACAAGTAGCAGAATCTATACTAGCAGAAGGCGAAGCCGATTTAATCGGTATGGGACGCGGTTTAATTGCGGAACCTTTCTGGGTAACAAAAGTACAAAATGGGCAGGAAGAGGATCTAAGAAAATGTGTTTCCTGTAATATCGGCTGTGCTGGTAATCGGATTGGCCTAAATCGACCATTAAGATGTACAATCAATCCGGATTTATTTCATAACGATGAATACAGAGAAAGAAACGTGATGAAGGAAACAACAGTGGTTGTGATTGGCGGAGGAACAGCAGGTCTTGAAGCTGCCTGTACAGCCGCAGAGGTTGGCTGTAAAACGGTCCTAATTGAGCAAAACCTTGAATTAGGCGGACTTGCAAAATTTATTGCAAAATTACCTGAAAAGAAGAGAATTGCCGATTTTCCACATTATCTTGTGAAGCGTGCTGAAAGACTAGAAAATCTAAGTATCCTAACAAATACAAAGGCAGATATCGGTTTAATTGAAAGTTACCATCCTGATGTCGTGATCAATGCAACAGGCTCAAAACCACTATTGCCGCCTATCAATGGATTAATGGATTATATCGATAAAGAAGATGGCACGGTCTATTCAATCTTTGGTCTATTAGGTAGAGTTGAACAATTTGAGAACGTACAAGGTAAAAAGATCGCGGTTATAGGTGGCGGGGCAGTAGGCTTAGACGTCGTTGAGTTCTTTGCTGAAAGAGGAAACGATGTCACCATTGTTGAAATGATGCCGATAGTGGGAAAAGATCTGGATGTCATTACAAAATTATCAATGATGTCGATGATTAAGGAACATAACGTAGACGTACGTACAAGTACCGCCCTTACAGCTGTTTCAGGAGACCATTTCAACGTGAAGTTTGATGGAGTTGATTCTGCTATCGAGTTCGATTATGGCTTTGTCTGCTTAGGGATGAGACCTGAAAATAGTGGATTCGGAGAATTAGAGACTTATTTCACTGCACAAGGTGTTGAGGTTGTTAATATTGGCGACAGCTGGGGAGCAAGAAAAATCATGGACGGTGTTCGTGAAGGCAGAAATATCCTTACAACATTAACAAAAATCGGTGCGTTGAAAGAAGGTAGCGGAGTGAAGCCTAGAGAGGCTGTACTAGTTTAAGTCGAATTGTTTTTACAAAAAGGATGTAATCCCCCTATATTATAGGGGGATTTTTATTATTAATGAATATCCTGTGATATCATCGTTAAATCAGTCGCAGAAACTGCTACTTCCTTAAAGGCAGAGCCTAATTCATTGGTTCTGTTGACAAAGGACAGAAGCTCCTGTTCAATCTTTTGATTTTGGATTTTTGTTTCATCCAAAGTGACTAATATTTGCTGGAAGTAATGTTCGGTTTCTTGCATTGTGTAATTCTCATCATTGACGGCTGTTTTGATCATTTCTAGTGATTGCTTTAGTTTTTCAATTTGCGTATTGGTGTTTAAGGTTAGAGAGGATACATTTGTAACGGATTTTTTCGTTTCTTCAGATAGTTTTCGTACTTCATCTGCAACAATAGAGAAGCCCCGTCCGTGTTCCCCGGCTCTAGCTGCTTCAATAGCGGCATTTAATGAAAGTAAATTGGTTTGATCTGCAATACCTGTAACGATTTCAACTATTTCCTGTGTTTGTTTTGAGATATCTAAGAGAACCTGGACATCACTTGAAATATCATTCACAGAACGCTGGATATTTGATAAATTAAGCGTTTGTTTATGCAATTGTTCCTTTCCTTTAAGTGCTCTTTCCTCTGCCAAGGTGGATAATTCCGAGCCCTTGTTAGCGATGGAGACAATTTCATTTGATTGCGTGCATAAATGCTGAAAAGATGCATCCGTTTCTTGAGAGATGGCTGCGAGATTGAGCGATGCATTTGCGACGGATTCCCGGATATTTCTCTTTTCCTCCTCTGTTTCAATATTGATTCGATTAACCTCCATCTCATATGCTTCCAATACGATTTGTTGTTCAAAGTTTAAGATTTTTGTGACTGCGATAATAGCGGTATGACAGTCCTCTTTATTTGGAAGCTTTTCAACAAGAATAGAAATAATGGAAAGAATCAAATTTTGGAATGCAACCATATACCACTTTGTCGGCAGATCTATCTTGACATGCATAAAGGCTATTCTTTTTCGTTTTTCTATAAATTCTTCATCAATGACACCAGTAAACATTTCAAGGAGATGCTGCTTCAGTGTGACCTTCAATCGATCTGTTGAACTGTAGGCTTTAATAATCTTAACTAGTGATGGCTCCTGTTCAAGGGTCCAATAATATTGATCCGCTATCATATCCAGCTTTTCTTTAATAAACGGCTGCAAAGCATGGATAACGTCCAAATCATCCGTTGTCATACCAATCATTTCCAATTGTTTTTTTACATCGGTACCATCCGAAATGTCTATTTTGCCGATTCCTTTTGCTAGATCCCATGCCTGCTGCTCTTGCTTTTGTTTGATAAAAAACATTTTAACCCCTCCCACCTAGCAATCTGTTATGAATAAATAATACCATATTATAGGAGGTATTTCTTTTTTTATTAGGTTAAATTACTTGTTTTTATGTTCATAATTAGTGCTAATGACTTATTTGTAAATAGAAAAGAAAGGAAGCACGATAATCAGTATACAAAGACAAATGGTGGCTAGTGCACCAAATTTTTGCTTATCCTTCCACAAAGTGATGGCAAAGCCAAGGGTGTAGAGTGTTATAACAAATAAGATAGCGGCAATAAAGTAATTCAATTAGTTAATCCTCCTTGTTATTCAGTACCTTTTTTTGAATGCCAAAGTCCTCAATTACAATATCCGGCTTTATGGTAACATCCGCTTTAGGATATGCCTTTGCCCAATTAAACCGCTCGAATTCCTTGTTGGTTTTAAAATGTTTTCTTGCATATAAAGATAAAGGGTACGGGGATCCTTTTAATTCGGTTTGTGTTTTTTCCTGAATCTTTTCAAATAATGCTGTCGTATCTTTTACTATAAATTCTTTCAAGAAATTTTTTTTCTCTGGGTCCTTTGCATAGTTGACCATGGATGGATTTGACATGATTGTCAAGGTCAATGGGATTGTGATCTCAATCTTTGGCCTAACTCCATTCAGATTCATCGTGATTTTATTATTATTCGTTTTTGTAACTCGAGCTGCTAGCTGGTTATCGCTTTCCGAAAAAGGATCTGGTACATTGACTAAAACATCTTGTATATCAGTTGTATCGTCAAGAATATTGATGAGACGTGTATCTAATCCATCCAATTTATCAACCATGACACCGTTTTTGAAGACGGCTGATCCGGAAAATTGTGTTTTATCCAGTTCCCCTGATACATTTAATTGTCCTGCCGCGTAATGATCCTCCCCTTTAAAGTTAGAACTCTTTTCTATTTCTGTAGTGGTATACATGGCCATAAAGAGGTCCGTTCCTCTGTCTAAAGCAGAGAAATAACGAAAAAGTGTAGAGTCAGGAATTAACCCGTTATTTATTCCATTATCAATCATGAATTGAAAATACTTATGCGGTCTTGTTTCCATCCTTGGGTGGTTTTTCAGAAAATACTCGGAAGCCTTTTCTTTACATACTGCTAAATAACTATCTAGACGAATTTCCTTGTCTTTTAGTGTAGACGTAATGATAGGGAGAAAATTTGGATCTTTCGCAAATTCCTCCGAAACAATGATTACTTTTAATAATTCATAGCTGATATCACGAGAGATGACGGAATTAGCAGTTGCTTTTGCGGCAATGAAGTCATTTGCATCAAATGAGATAATTTCTCGTGGTTTTTCCGTTGATCCACCGCCTCCTTGTACACTCCCAACCTCAGGGTTAGCGATTAACATGGTTACTTTAATTTTCCCTTTGAGTTTCGAATGGTCAATCCCCAGTCCAATGACATATGCGTTCTCCTCCAGTTCTTCGCGGTCCCAACAGCCTGTTAATGAACAAATGATGCTTATAATAATCAACAGTTTACATACCCTTTTTATGTTTTGCATAGTTGAATTCTCCTTTTAACAAAGCAACTGTCCATAATAGTAGGGAAATGGCAGCAAATGTCGGACCGGCTATTAATCGAATCTTAGCTTTGAATACAAGAGCTACGTCAAGAGGTGTTTCCGGAATCATACCGGTCAGCAAATAAATAGTAGCAAGTGCTGGAATCAAGTAACCAGCCTCTTTAATGTGAAAGATATGAGCGAATAGCTTCGTACATATGTACAATAAAGCAGCAAAACGGATAAAGGCGGCCATTAACCAAATTGGGAAAAATAAGGTTTCTACATTTGTTAGGAAATTCCCAAATGAGAAATAGCGAATCGCTGTATGGAATGGATACCCAAGGCCCCCTAAGGATCGATCAAACAGGCAAATAAAAATGAAAGCAGCGGCACTTATATGAATAGCCGTTAGTATAAAAGCAATCCATGTTCCTTTTGCAAAATCTTTAAAAGATGACATGCTCGATAGTAAGACTGTTAAGAGAACCAAGTCCGCAAAAAGGGTTGTTCCAGGTATACTTGATTTAATTATATCGGGTATTCCGGATCCCAAAATTGGATAGATAGATCGTATATTGCTATCCATGATGCTTAGTATCATAGCAAGTACAAATGAAAAAATGATATACCAAACCATAATATAGGAAACTGATCCAATATGTTGAATGCCCTTTTTCGCCCCATAGACACAAACAAGTAGGAAAATGATATATACGACTACCAGTGGTGTTCTTCGAAAATAGAATGAGTGAATGATGTCTGAATACATTCTCGTATCGAAGGAAACTGCAAGGGAACTGATGATAAATAAATAAAGAAGTACAAAAAATCCGATATACTTACCAAGTAACTTCTTAACGACGACAAACAGGTCTTTGCCCTGAAACACAGAGAATGTTTTTAATAATAGGAACAGCGGAATAAGAAAGAATCCTGCTGAGATGAGCGGAATCATCCATGCTGCGCTTTGAACATCATTGTAAAATGCGGAGGGAGTATTTTCTGTTGCTTTCGTACCCATCATTAAAATCACGATTGATGTATAGTCGCGAATTCCAACTTTTTCATGTTGTTTCATATGGATTATCCCTTTCCTTGTTTGCCCATATCCTTTGGCTTTAAATACCCCGGACGGAATCTTTCTTTTATTGGGATATGACGAATAATCATGTCCTTTGATGAGGGAAATCTCGGTGTCATAGGCGCAAAGTATGGTGTACCGAATGATTCTAGTGATACTAAATAAAATAGTCCGACAACCAATAAAGCGGAGGCTCCGTAGATGCCAATGAATCCGGCAGAAAAAATAAATAAGAAACGGGTAATCCGAACGGCAAAATTCATGCTTGTATCACTGATGATAAACGAGCTTAATCCACTCAAGGCGATGACAATAATGACAATCGGACTAATAATATTTGCTTGTACGGCTGCTTGTCCCAGAATTAACGCACCGACAATCCCAATCGTTGGTCCAATTGGGGATGGTACACGTAGTCCTGCTTCCCGAATAAGTTCAAAGGCTATTTCCATCATAAGCACTTCAAACAGAGCAGGAAATGGGACACGTTCCCTTGTCCCGGCAATCGCCATTAATAAATCAGGCGGGAGCATTCCAACGTGAAAGTTTGTTACGGCAATATAAAAGGAAGATGTAAACATCGCGATAAATACAGCAAGAAGCCGTAATATTCTGATGAAATTGCCATATGGTGTCCGTAAATAATGATCTTCCGGAGAATGAATCAATGCCCAAAAATTCGTTGGTAGTATCAGACTGCTTGGTGAATTCTCCATTAACAGGATGATATGGCCTTCCTCAATGAAGGAGGCAGCTCGATCAGGCCGCTCTGTATATAACGTTGTAGGATATAATGACCGCGGCCGTTCCTCTATGTACTGCTCAAGAATACTTAAATCGACGATTGATTCGACATCAAGGGAATGCAATTTAGCTTTCACGTTTTGGAGCAATTCTTCATTGACAAGATCCTTTTGATACACAAGGAATACGTCGTTTTTGGATCGTTTTGAGATAATCATTGACTCTACAATGAGGTTTTCATTTTTTAATTTTTTTCGGATTAAGGAGATGTTTGTCACGACTTTTTCGTTAAAGGATTCTTTTGGTCCTTTGACAATGACTTCAACGTCGGGCTTGCCGATAGCCCTTCCTTGAATATTTGCTGTATCAAATAGATAGCATTGTTCGTCCCCATCAACGAAAAGCGCCGTATTCCCGCTGTTTATAGATTCAAGGATTTTTCCAATAATGGTTTCAGTCGAAAAAAAGGTTCCCGTACAAAGATCAGGAATACTTTTATTCGGAATATCGTTTACGATTAACTTTTCCGTAATTCCTGCCTGGATGACACGTTGATCTGAAATAGAACTTAAAAAGATAATAAAGGCATGACGATTCGTTGAGCGAACCGTAAACTCTCGTATTTTCACATCTATATTTGCAGGGACACTATAAATGGCTTTGAATGTCGATAAGTTTTGTTCGTAATGAACGCTGATCGCTTGTTTTTTCAACTCAATGTCCTGTGCATTGGATTGTTCATGAAATTGTGGATCTTTAAGAGATTTATTTAATAACATTTCGCTCAGCTTTTTTCTCATCACGGGATTCCTCGTCATTTTTTTTTAGTAGTTTTCCACAGGTGGCAAATAATATGTAAAAAAATGGTTTGCTGCATTAAAGCACCGGGGGACTGTCCCCCAGTGCTTTAATGTGATAAAATCTTCTATCCAAATGAATGATTATGAAACTATTATTTTGTGCTTTTCGTTTATAATAGGGGTAGTTCAATACGAAAGGATAAAGTATTTTGAAAAGGAAATGGATAGGAAATTCTTTCATTACATTTGTTCTTGTGTTTATGGCTATTATTTTATATCTTCAATACTTGATGCAGCAGAACGGGGATCCTGAGGGAAATGTAAATACCCCGATGCCAATGGGACTTCATCCGGTTGTTGAGGAAAAGACAAATCAATTGATTCAGCAGGCGTCGGAAAAGGGAATATCAATGGTCATCACTGATGATTTCCGAAGTGCAGAGGATCAAGATAAATTATATGAAAAAGGCCGTTCAACAGAAGGGACCATTGTCACTTATGCAAGGGGAGGCGAATCCTATCATAATTTTGGTCTTGCTGTTGATTTTGCAATCAAGGTTCCATCAGGCGATGTCATATGGGATATGACGTATGATGGAAATGGAAACAAGGTTGCTGATTGGACGGAAATAGTATCCCTAGCCAAAGATCTTGGTTTTGAGTGGGGCGGTGATTGGGTACGCTTTAAGGATTACCCACATCTGCAAATGGACTTTGGTCTTTCGATAGCTGCACTTCAAAGAGGGGAGAGGCCTGAAGAGACTGACAGCTGATTCGAGCTCTGGACAGAAATAACTGTCTGGAGCTTTTTGTCATAGTAAAAAACATTGAGTTGTAAACAGACTTTTCGGGTAACCTATCCTGTAAAAGAGAGGTGGTTTTATTGAAGGACAAGAGATTTCAAATTGCTCATAAGGAGGCAATTGTTGGAGTTATTTTAGTCATTATTAATTTTCTTTGGTGGTATGGCTTTGCCTATGGATTGGGGTCAGGTGATCCGCGGAAGTATTCATATATTTTAGGGATGCCTGCATGGTTTTTTTATAGCTGTGTTGCTGGAACAGTCGTTATGAATGTGATTGTTTACTTGTGTATTAAATTCATTTTCAAAGAGGTTTCATTTGATGAGGAAGAGGGGGATGGACTATGAAGACAGCTGTTATTATTCCATTACTTCTTTTTCTGGTTTTATATTTTTTGATAGGTGTATGGGCCAACCGATTTGTGAAATCCTCAAATAACTTTTTACAGGAATATTTTCTTGGAAGCAGGGAGCTTGGCGGCTTTGTTCTGGCCATGACATTGATTGCTACTTACGGAAGTGCCAGCAGCTTTATCGGAGGGCCAGGTGTTGCGTATACGACAGGTTTAGGCTGGGTATTGCTCTCAATGGCGCAACTTCCTACTGGTTATTTTGTTTTAATGGTGCTTGGAAAGAAATTTGCCATAATTGCAAGAAAAAAGAATTACATAACCATTATTGATTATTTAAAGGACCGATATAAAAGTAATAGTATTGTTTTAATCTCAGCTTTAAGCATCATTATTTTTCTTTTCTCATCAATGATTGCCCAATGGGTTGGCGGAGGAAGGTTAATTGAGTCTTTAACAGGATTGTCGTATCGTACGTCTTTATTGATTTTTGCGATCACTGTCTTAGTGTACGTTCTAATCGGAGGGTTCAGAGCAGTTGTTCTAACTGATACGGCACAAGGTATTGTTATGTTAGTAGGGACGATTGTCTTGCTTGCAGCAACGATTGCTGCGGGTGGAGGGTTACAGGCAATCATGTCTAAACTAACGGCAGAAAATCCAAACTTTGTCTCACCCTATGGTGCGGAGCGGCAATTAACCTCACTTTACGTATCGACATTTTGGATTTTGGTGGGCGTAGGAGTTATCGGACTTCCACAGATGGCCGTAAGAGCGATGTCCTACAAGGATTCCAAGTCCATGCACCGGGCCATCATTATTGGTACGATTGTTATCGGGACCATTATGTTTGGGATGCATTTAATTGGTGTATTAGCCCGCGCAATCCTGCCGGGTATAGAGATTGGTGATAAGGTAATGCCGATGCTTACATTGGAGGTATTGTCACCCATTTTGGCAGGCTTAGTTCTTTCAGCGCCGATGGCTGCTATTATGTCTACCATATCTTCCTTGTTAATCCTTGTCAGTTCCACTATTGTTAAGGATATTTATTTGAATTTTATTCAGCCGAATGCGACCGAAAAGCAAATAAAACAAACCAGTTTTTGGGTAACGACATTAATTGGTGCAGCAGTCATTCTTTTTGCCCTAAATCCACCTGATCTATTAGTATGGTTGAATCTCTTTTCATTCGGGGGACTTGAGTCCGTCTTTATCTGGCCGATTATTTTAGGGCTGTACTGGGGAAGGGGGAATAAATACGGCGCCATATCCTCTATGATTATCGGAATGGGTTCCTATATTCTGTTTGATCGGTTATATCCTAATGCACTTGGAATGCATACTGTTGTTTTACCAATTTTCTTTTCATTCATCACCTTTATTCTCGTCAGCCTGGCAACTGCCTCTGTCGAGTTTCAAGGTGAGACGTGGGCTGAATAAAACACCTATAGTATGTTAAACTGGTACGAATTAGATTCAATATCGTTCATTTTCTGTCCATTGACAAACTAATTATTCTATACTACTTTTAAAATAAATTCTAGCATTTTCTAAGCCAGTCAAACGTAGGAGTATATCAATGGACAGAAAAAAGGAGATCAAAACATATATAATTCTGGCAGCAGGGCTAATGGCTCTCGGCCTCACTCATTACTTCTCTGCCTTTTTTTCACAGTTCTATAATCCGAAAAATCATTTATCCTTACATATATTAATGGAGCTGATTTCAGTTTCGGTGGCATTTGCTATTGCGTTGCAAGGCTGGATGATTTTCACCCACACATTATCAAGACACCGATTGTTCATTGGTGCTCTTTTCTTTTGTATTGCTTTCCTTGATATATTGCATGTGTTGTCATTTAATGGCATGCCGTTTTTTATCGTGGAAAACTCCGTTTTAAGGCCAACTTGGTTTTGGATTGTTTCCCGCTTTATTCTGTCGATTGGTCTTTTTATGATCCTCACTCAAAAAGATCGTGCCATTGCGCCAAAATACCGGTCATATATTTTCTTGTTAAGCTTTGTATGCGTAATTATTATTGCATCCATTATTTATTTCCTGCCGCGATCTTTGCCGGTTCTTGTCGTTGAAGGTGTTGGCGTTACACCTTTAAAGCGTGCCCTTGAATATATTCTCAGTTTTATTTTTTTTAGTCTTATGATTGTCATGGTTTATCAATATCGCAAGAGTAAAAATCCTGCACAGCTGGTGTTGATTGCTGCTGTTGGATTTTGCTTTTTCTCAGAAATTATCTTTACTTTATATAAAAGTGTTCACGACTTTGATAACTTTATGGGTCATATTTATAAGGTCATTAGCTATTATTTTTTAATGCAGGGTCTTTATGCATCAACAATTGAGGAGCCGTTTTTTAAGCAGCGAGAGGCACAATTGGCATTAAAAAAGAGCGAAGGCCGCTTACATACAATTGTCAGCACAGTTCCAAGCGGTATCATTATTACTGATTCAAATGGGTTTATACAATATGTAAATAAGAAGGTCGAGAGGATTTCCGGTTATACCTCCGATGAATTGCTTAATAAGCATATGAATGATCCCTTATGGCACAAGCATCCGATTGATGTTAGAGCATTCCCATCATTAGGGTCTCAGAATCAAAGGGATTTATCCGAAACAAATGAATCGCTGTACATGTCCACCAAAAAAGGCGGGGAAAAGGTTTTTCTTTCTGTAAATTCTACTGATATGTTTGATGAAAAGGGTGAACGAAATAGTATTATTTTCTCATTAAGTGACATTACTGAATTGATGAATGCACAAGAAAAATTGAATTATTTGGCATATTATGATGAACTTACAGGTCTGCCAAACCGTTATTATTTTAAAGAGCAATTAGAAAAGGTATTAATAGATAATTCTCCAGCACACAGAGCAGCATTACTTTTTATTAATTTAAATCGTTTCCGTACCGTTAACGAATCGTTAGGCACAGATACAGGTGATGTCTTTCTAGCTGTCATTGCAAAAAGGCTAAAAGGCTATTGTGAACCGAGAAAACGATTGGTTTCAAGAGTAGGCGGAGATGAATTTGCTATATTAATCACAGACCCGAAGGATTCCAGTTTAATTGAAGATATGGCAATAACCATTCACTTACTTTTGCAAAGCCCGTTAAAGGCTAAGGGTTTTACATTTCATATTGATCCGGTAATCGGGATTTCCATTGTTAATGAAGAGATCGAAAATGGGGAGCAGCTATTGAAAAACGCCAGGATTGCTATGCATGAGGCACAGAAAAATAACCTTCCCTATATGTTTTATTCTCATGATTCTGATAAGAAATTATATGAAGAAATTGTACTTGAAAATGATCTGCGGAAAGCAGTTGAAAGAAATGAGCTACTTTTATATTATCAGCCGCAAATAAACCTAGATACCGGGAAATTAATTGGTGTAGAGGCTCTCATCCGTTGGCAGCATCCGGTAAGAGGAATGATTCCACCGAATAAATTTATTCCATTAGCAGAAGAATCTGGGCTAATTGTTCAAATCGGTAAATGGGTAATTGAAGAGGCATGTAGGCAAATGAAGGATTGGCTTGCATCTGGCTTCAGCTGTTCAAGGATTTCAGTTAACTTATCGAGGAGACAATTTTTCCAGGACGATTTAGTAGAGTTAGTTGCGGAGGCATTGAAAAAAGCAGACTTAGAACCGCATTTCTTAGAATTGGAAATAACTGAAAGTATGACAATGGATGTGGAGCGGGCTATTACTATGCTACAGGATTTGAAAACATTAGGTGTCCGTATTGCAATTGATGACTTTGGAACGGGCTACAGCTCATTTAGTAATTTGCATTTGCTTCCAGTGGATCAGTTGAAAATAGATCAATCCTTTATTCGTAATTTATCCAAGGATAAGACAAATGAAGCGATTGTCGGTACCATTATTTCTCTTGCCCATCATCTTCAATTGGAGTTGATTGCTGAAGGAGTTGAGACAACCGAGCAGGCTGAATTTCTTTCACGTAATCAATGCTATGGAATACAAGGGTACCTAATCAGTAAACCATTACCGGCCACTGGGGTGGCAGATTTTTTTCAAGATGAAGTGCTATATAGCAGGGTTACAAGTTAAATAATAGATAGTGAAAAGCCGGGGGATCTAAACCCGGCTTTTTCTGTTTTGTAAAGTAAAAGGTAAACATACCTATATAAAGGTTATCAACAGAAGAAAACTATATATAGTCACATTTCCACAGATTTATCCACATTATCCACAGAAAATAACTCAAATCCAAGGGATTTTATTCACAAGCATTATCCCTATTGAGGATTGTTTTAATCATATCCTTTAAAGTTATTAACAGTATTAACAGTTATGTGGATAACTTTATACACATATCTAACTTATTTGTTTTTTTGTTTTACGCGTTGATTTGCTGCTTCAGCTCTAGCTTGCGCTTCCAAATCGTCCTGGTCGGCAAGCTCTCTTGAAAACTCTTCATCCACACCATCTGATTTGAAGTTGTTTTTAAATTGATTCTCTTTAGTCATGACAACTATTCCTCCTATCCATCAGGTAGGTCTTCGAATCGAGACCCTGTTTAATCCTATTATCCGTTATTTCCTTGATTTCTCTGATTAGCTGCATTTGCTAATGCTTGTTCTTCTCTGCTGATTTGATTATTTAATTCCTGAGCATATTCTTCGCTCATACGATCATATTTCATATTTTTCGGCACTTGAGGAAGTGAGCTTTTATTTCTGTCACGTGTTTTATGCCCTTGAGCTCGACCCATGTACAAAAACCCCTTTCAATAAATAAAGTATGAAGCATCGCTCCATACTTTATTATGCTCTAGCACCAACTGACTATGAAAGGTAAGTTGTTACAAGATAAAACTGAAGTTGTCTCAGCTGTTGTTTTTACTTTCTTCCTTTTCGGTCCATAAAACCGCCGGCACGATCTGCCATTTTGAAATCACGCTGATAGGTAACAGCCTGCATACTTGTTAACGTGCTTTTTTCCTTGTCTGTTTTTTTCGGCATTGGAATCCTTCCTTTCATGAAAGTATCTTCCACATTTTTCCCTAATAAAAATGATTCATACTTAAATGGAAATAGTAAAAAAATAAAAAATATTTCACAAGGGATATTTCTTTCTTTTTTCAGCTCTATTCAAATTTTGAAGTAGATTATGCTACAGTTAATGAGAGGTGAAGTTGATGCCGATTATCACAAAGATTACGACCCAGAAAAAAAATAAAGAACGCTATAATATTTTTCTCGATGAAGGAAAAGGGGAACAATATGCATTTAGCGTGGACGAAGCAGTATTAGTAAAGTTTCAGTTGAAAAAAGGCATGGAATTGGATGAGTTTTCAATTACCGAAATTCATTACGAGGATGATATCCGAAAAGCCTATAACCTAGCTCTTCATTATTTAACGCGAAGAATCAGATCAGAGTCAGAGGTTCGCGCTTATTTAGGAGAAAAGGAAATTGATGAGCCGATTATTCAAGAGGCTATCATTAAGCTTTATGAGTACCAGTTTCTAAATGATGAACAGTACGCCATTGCTTATGTGAGAACACAAATGAATACGACTGATAAAGGAACTGTTTTAATCAGAAGCGAACTAAAGGAAAGAGGAATTAGTGAAAATTATATCGCTCTAGCCCTCAAAGAATATCCGTATGATTTACAATTAGAGAAGGCAAAAATTCTTTGTGAAAAAGCCGCGCAGAAAAATCAAAAGGATTCTGAGCGGGTGCTAAAAACAAAGCTTGAACAAAAATTGATCCGAAAAGGCTTTAGCTTTGACATTATAACCAATGCTATCGAAAGTACAAATTTAGAAAGAACTGAAGATGGGATGGAGGCATTGCGTTATCAAGCTGAAAAATTACAGCGTAAATATGTTAATGAAACGGGATATGCATACGAGCAGAAAATGAAAAGTGCACTATATCGAAAAGGTTTTTCACTGGAGCAAATTGAAGCATATTTAAAAAATCTTGATTGGAATGAATAGGAAAAACGCTTTTGTTTCTTATTCCATACTTTTTTATTATACTAAAATATAGGTTATATAGGTTCGCAAAGAAAAGGGGATGGTTTCATGCAATCACAAGAGAAGAGATACAGCCAGTTATCGCCATATGAACTGCATCAGGAGATTGCTCAGTTACATGAAAAGGCAAGGAAGGCAGAGCAAATGGGTATGGTAAATGAGTTTGCTGTATTGGAAAGAAAGGCAGCTATGGCCAAGGCCTATTTATTAGACCCAAATGATTTTATTCCTGGGGAGATTTATCAGATTGAAGGAGCGCCAGGTGCTTATTTTAAAATAAGCTATTTAAATGGTGTGTTTGCTTGGGGGCATCGCTTGAGAAATGGGGAGGAAGAAGAAGCATTGCCAATCTCCATGCTGGTAAAGCTCCAGTAAGGGAGTTAGTCCTTACTGAAGCATTATGCTGGTGGAATTCATTGTATATTTTTATTAGCCCCAAAGCCAGTGGAGAAAAGATGAAACGGGCGTCTTCCGCATCTTTGTTTTTAAAATAAATTTGATGTATCGATGTCTCTATTGGAAGATGCTCGCATTCTTTCCTGCGGATGTGTATTAATGGTTCCGTCAGCTCGTTTAGAGGCATACTCTGCTTTTGCACGAGGTTCCCCCTCTAATTTATTATTACTTAGATTAGGAAAACCCTTTTGTTTATTACGCATGTAAAAACCTCCTGAATGCGGGATAAGAACCGTGATCAAGAAGAATCATTCTTAATCACTTACGATTAGTATGTTCAGCCAATGGATAGCTATTACTCGTTTTACTGCTTAATTTATGGAAAAGTCGAAAGTCGCGTAATCAGGAATCAAAAAAGCGATGTCTTTAACGACATCGCTTTAACTTGGAATAATATCCAGTTTTTTACGGAGTTTTTCCTCGCTGAAAATCCAGCCGGTATATGAAGTGGTAATGTTCAATTCTAAATCAAGATGGACAACCGCTACGAACGGATAATAATCCTTGCTTCGATAGCGTAAGTCAATAAAACGAACTTCATAATGGTCATCGTATTCATCAACCTCCCAACGATATACAGGCGAGAAGGATAGAAATGCTGCTAAATTTTCATCCTTTTTTGCAGCCTCTATAACAGGTGTTTCAGGGACCTCAATACGATTGAACTGATCTAATATTTGTACTTGTCTATTTACGGACCGTCCGACAAAAAATTGATGTTTATTCATCACTGCAATTTTCCATTGATTATGCTTCATCGTTGGAGCTATGATAATTTCAGTGGCATCAGGAATCCTTTGCAGAACCTTCTTATAAACATTTTGTCTTGCGATGAAGCGGACAATATAATAGACCACCAATATTGCGTATATGACGGCAAAGGTATATCCGGGATCTGTACCAAATCCCCATAAAATTAAACCGAGTACATGTATCGCGAAAATGAACGGATCAAAGGTGTTGATTACACCAAGCGCCACCCATTTTGCGGAGAAAGGCCGTAATGCTTGTGTACCATAAGCGTTAAAAATATCGACAAAGACATGCAGGAAAACAGCTAGAAATGTCCAAAGCCATAGATGAAATAAATCAGCTGCTGGAAAAAATGGATAAACGACTGCAATTATACCTATTGGCCAGATAAGAACTGCTGGAATTGAATGTGTGATTCCACGGTGATTGCGGATATAGATGGCATTGTTTCTTAGTTTCAATACTGTATCAATATCAGGTGCCTGCGAGCCAACTATTACTGAAATTAATACACTTGTGGCTGTAGCCGAGCTCCCAGCTACAACGGGATCAAGAGTTGCCAGACCGCCAAGGGCTAGCCCCATAACGACATGTGTACCTGTATCCAAGGAAGAAACCTCCTTAATTCGGTATTTACAGTGGGGACAAACTATAGATACATATATCAGCTTTACCCCACACCACTATTTATAGCAGCTTAATAATGGAAAACAACATTCAATATTTTCTATATATTAAGTGTATCAGAATATCTTTGCTTTGACTGAGAAAAATATGTATTTTTAACGATAAAAATTTAACTATTACGTTTAATCATTTACCTTAATGAATCCACATTAATAATATTACCCAATTTTATATGTTTAACATCCTGGAGGAACAAAAGTGACGAAAAATTACTTGGAAAATTTAGATAAGGTTGATAGACAAGAGTTTCGTCAGGATTTGATCGGCTGGTTTGTGAAAGAAATGCGAGATCTTCCATGGCGAAAGGATCAAGACCCTTATAAAATTTGGGTCTCTGAGATTATGCTGCAGCAGACAAGAGTGGATACGGTGATTCCTTATTTTAACCGCTTTATGGAGCAGTTTCCGACAATTGAAGCATTGTCAAAGGCTGAAGAGGAGAAAGTATTAAAGGCATGGGAAGGTCTTGGTTATTATTCAAGAGCCCGGAACTTACATTCTGCCGTCAAAGAGGTTCATGAAAAATATGATGGGAGAGTCCCTGACGATCCAAAAGAAATAGCAGCTTTAAAAGGAGTCGGTCCGTATACAGCAGGTGCTATTTTAAGTCAGGCATACGGAATACCAGAGCCTGCCGTAGATGGTAATGTGATGCGAGTCCTATCCCGTATATTGTTGATAGAGGATGATATCGCTAAAGCATCATCACGAAAAATATTTGAAAAAGCAGTTAGAGAGCTAATTTCCCATGAAAATCCATCTTATTTTAATCAGGCTCTAATGGAGCTTGGAGCAATTGTTTGTACGCCAACATCGCCATCCTGTCTGCTATGTCCTGTTCGCGAGCATTGTGTAGCATTTCATGAAGGGGTACAACATGAATTACCTGTAAAAACAAAAAATAAAAAGCTTCGTGAAGTACACTTGGCAGCAGCTGTCTTAAAAGATGATGAAGGACGGACGTTGATCCATAAAAGAGACGAAAAGGGTTTACTCGCGAATTTATGGGAATTCCCAAATATTGAAATCCATTTACCGTTTAAAACGGAAAAAGAGCAACTAAAGGAAGTATTGAAATCAGAATACGGAGCCGA
>Ga0180215_1000417_pt1 | contig 54941 bp, 52 predicted proteins | sample eDN3rd37CBELigBY_FD_128871 | JGI IMG/M metagenome (GOLD analysis project Ga0180215, IMG submission 128871) | Enriched backyard soil microbial communities from Emeryville, California, USA - eDNA 3rd pass 37_C BE-Lig BY (version 2) (version 2) | ecosystem: Environmental > Terrestrial > Soil >... | reverse complement strand
GCTACGACTTCGACGGGAAGTCGAGCATCGTCGAGATCTACATCTCGTACCTGCGCAAGAAGATCGACGCGGGGCATGCCCCCATGATCCACACGGTTCGCGGGGTCGGGTACCTCATCAAGGCTGCATCATGACGGACCTGCCAGCGCAGGTTCCCCAGCGCTGGTCGCTGCGCACCCGACTGCTGCTGAGCATGGTTGCTCTGTTCGCTGCCTCGAGCCTGGTGGTCGGCGTGGTCAGCGTTCTGGCCCTCCGCGGGTTCCTCATGGACCGCCTCGACGAGCAGCTGGCCGCAGCGACGGGGCGCAGTCAAAGCGCTGTCGGTGGTGATGCGGCTGATGCCCCCACTCCCTCCCTGCCCCCCACCTGGTCTGAGTTTCGGGCGGGCGTGCAGGGGCCGCTCACGGTGACCGCGATCGTGCTGGAGTCGAGGGTGCTCGCGGTCGTCGTGGCCGAAGACGGCAATTTCAGGCAGTTGACAGCCGACCAGGCCCGGGCGCTCGCCGCCGTGCGAGTCGGCTCGGTCACGACTCTCGACCTGGGCGGTGAACTCGGCAATTACCGCGTCGCCGCGACGGCAGTCACGTTCGCCCCGACAGGAGCAGGCGGTGTTGTTGTCACAGGGCTCCCCATGGCCGAGGTCGAGGCAGTGCTGTTGAGGCTCACCGTCATCATCGGACTCGTCACCGCGGTCGCCCTCGCCGCTGCGGTCGTTGCAGGCGCCGTAGTGGTGAGGGTGGCTCTTCGCCCGCTGGAGCGAGTGGCGGCCACCGCATCCACCGTCGCCGACCTGCCGCTCGACCGGGGGGAGGTCGCCCTGTCTGCCCGGGTTCCCGATGCTGACGCCGACCCCAGCACCGAGGTGGGCAAGGTGGGCTCAGCCATCAACCGGATGCTCGGCCACGTGGCATCCGCCCTCGAGGCCAGGCACGCCAGCGAGAACAAGGTGCGCCGCTTCGTGGCGGATGCCAGTCACGAGCTGCGCACGCCCCTCGCGTCGATCCGCGGTTACGCGGAACTTACGCGCATGAGCGGGCACGCGCTGCCAGACGACATCGTGCACGCCATGGGCAGGGTCGAGTCAGAGGCGAAACGCATGACGTCGCTCGTCGAAGACCTCCTGCTGTTGGCACGACTCGATGAGGGGCGAGAGCTCGAGCGCCAGCCGGTCGATCTGACCCGGCTGCTCATCGATGCTGTGAGCGACGCCCACGCGAGTGCTCCCGAGCACGAGTGGGTACTCCACCAGCCCGATGAGCCAGTCACCATAGAGGGTGACGGCCCCCGCCTACACCAGGCGGTCGCGAACCTGCTCGCTAACGCGAGAGTGCACACCCCGCCGGGAACAACCGTCGAGGTCGCGCTGGTCGTGGGGCAAGACACGGTCGCCATCTTGGTGACGGATGACGGCCCAGGGTTTCCGCCAGAGCTGCAGGAGACCCTGTTCGAGCGTTTCGCCCGAGGAGATGATTCGCGTTCGCGCGCATCCGGCAGCACCGGACTGGGGCTCGCGATCGTGCGCTCGGTGGTGGAGGGTCACGGGGGCACCGTCACGGCAGAGAGCGTGCCGGGCCGCACGCGGTTCACGCTGGTACTACCCCGTTAACGGGGGCAGAACGGGTCGGATCGACAGAAAATCGTGTCACACTGTCTGTCTACCCCGCGCAATTCGAAGGACCCGAAGTGAGAATCGCGTTAACCCTGGGGGCTGTCAGACACGTCAGCCTTGCCGTGCTCGCATGCTGCGGCATGCTCGTGCTCGGTGCTGCGCCCGCGACGGCGAGCGAGTCGCCTGTGCCGGAAGAGGTCGCGGCGTATTTCTCGGCTGACCTGATCCCGCGCCTGGCCGACCTGTACGGGCCGAGCGCCGACGGTGAATCCGGAATCGATTTCGACGAAGAGACCACGCTGATCGGTGACATCACCAGGGTGATGGTCTGGACCGAAGCCTTCCGCGCCGGAGAGAAGACCGACCGCGCCGTCGAACTCAGCAACACGTGGGTGGCTGCTGTCAGTCGCGTTGACGGCGACGCGGCAGAGTCGAGCGATGCGGAGGGCGAAGGCGCCGAGGTGGTGGCAGAGCAACTGGGACTGGCCACCGTCTGGATCAGCCCGTACACGAGCGCGCCGGAGCTGGCGAACTTCGTGCCCAGCGACACGCTCGGCGACGCGCTCTCAGCGGCCCCAGAAGGGTCGATGCTCGTCTACGACGAAGAATACGACGCCTGGTTCGCCCTCAACGGCGACCAGCTCAAGCCGCTCGCGCACGGGGCATCCGCGGTGTCAGGCGCAGCCATGTCGCTGACGGATGCGCAACAGTCCCTCTGGAAGCAGTTGGAGACCCTGCCTCAGACCCGCACGAACCAAGGCTTCGTGGTTGCAGGGCTCACCCTCGCATTCGTCGTGCTTCTGCTCGCGGTGTTCGTGCTCGTGCCGGACCGCCGCCGGTCGGTTCTCGACCCGGAGGTCGCGCTCGGCTTCTCGCCGCGCACATCCGACCGCGGCTGAGCCGCACCGTCAGGGCTTCAGGACGACCTTCACGCAGCCGTCCTCCTTCTTCTGGAAGGTCTCGTAGAGCGCGGGCGCGTCGGCAAGCGGAACCTCGTGCGTGACGAGGTCGGTGACCCCGAACGGGTCGGACTGGTCTTCGACGTACGGCAAGAGTTGGTCGACCCAGCGCTGCACATTGCACTGCCCCATTTCGATGGTGACCTGCTTGTCGAACAGCGTCTTCATGGGCACGATGTCGGCGTCGCCCGCGTACACGCCGCTCAGCGACACCGTGCCTCCCCGCCGAACAGCGTCGAAGCTCGCGTACAGCGCTGCCGTCCTGTCCATTCCCGCCTTGTCGAGTGCGGGGGCCGCCACCGCATCGGGAAGGATGCTGATGAGCTGCTGCGCGAAGCCGATGGCCGGGCTGCCGTGCGCCTCCATCCCGACGGCGTCGATCACGCTGTCTGGACCCCGCCCGTCGGTGAGTTCCTTCAACTCGTCGCTGATCTCATCCGTCAGCGCCAGCGTCTCGACGCCGTGCCGCTGGGCCATGGTGCGGCGCTCCGGCACCGGATCAACACCGACGACCCGATACCCGCGATGACGGGCGATGCGGCTGGCCAGTTGACCAATCGGGCCGAGCCCCAGCACGGCCACCGTCCCCGCGTCGGGGATGCGCGCGTATTCGACGGCCTGACATGCGGTGGGGAGGATGTCGCTCAGAAACAGGTAGCGCACATCCGGAAGGTCATTGCGCACGACGATGGCATTTGCATCCGCCAATTGCACGCGAAGGTACTCGGCCTGCCCTCCCGGTACCTGTCCGTAGAGCTTGGTGTACCCATACAGTCGCGCACCCGTGCCGTGTTCGCGCACCTGCGTGGTCTCACATTGCGTATGGAGGCCACGCAGGCACATGAAGCACTCCCCGCAGGAGATGGGGAAGGGGATGACGACGCGGTCGCCGATGCGCAACCGGCGAATCGCGCTCCCGACCTCGACCACCTCGCCCATGGCCTCGTGGCCCAGAATGTCTCCCGCATCGAGGAAGGGCCCGAAGAGCTCGTAGAGGTGCAGGTCGGAACCGCAGATCGCGGCAGAGCTGACGCGGATGATCGCGTCTGTTGGTTCGATGAGCCTCGGATCCGCAACCTCATCGACGGAGACGTTGCGCTTGCCCTGGTAGGTGACGGCCTTCATGGTGTGCCCTCTCGTCGGATACCGCGAAACGCTAGGTCGGTAGTCCGCAGCGCGTGGCGAATCGGGGTCAACTGTCAGCTTTGCCGCCGGTTTGCGGGCGTACTCGGCATCCCGTAAGCTTGTCGGAGCCAAAGACCGCAGGTTGACGGTGTGCTGCACTCGAACGGGTGGGGCAGATCGTTCGAAGGTCGCTCGCAAGAGCGCGACCCGCGCAGGTGTGTGTAGTCAAGATTTCCGGCCGATCTGGCCTGTCTCTCAGCTCCGTGCGCTTGCGCCGGAGCTTTTTTCATTGGGGCAATAGCCCTCAGCTGACGAAGCCCTGCGATCCACGGAAATGCACCACAACGATTATTGAGGAGCCACATGGCGAACAAGGAAGCTTCGGTTGCCGAGCTCACGGACCTGTTCCGCAGCTCGACTGCTGTTCTGCTGACCGAGTACCGCGGCCTCACCGTTGCTCAGCTGAAGGAACTTCGGACGAGCATCAGGAGCGACGCGACTTACGCCGTGGTGAAGAACACGCTGACCAAGATTGCGGCGAACCAGGCAGGCATCTCGTCTTTCGACGATGAGCTTGTTGGGCCGTCAGCCATCGCTTTCGTTCACGGAGACCCTGTCTCTGCGGCGAAGGGTCTGCGCGACTTTGCCAAGGCAAACCCTCAGCTGGTGATCAAGGGCGGTTACTTCGACGGTAACCCGCTCTCCGCCGCTGAGGTCACCCAGCTCGCTGATCTCGAAACCCGCGAAGTTCTGCTCGGCAAGCTTGCCGGCGCCTTCAAGGCTTCGCTGTTCGGCGCGGCTTACATGTTCAACGCGCCGCTCGCGCAGGCGGTTCGCACCGTCGACGCGCTGCGCGAGAAGCAGGGTTCCGCGTCCTGATCCCAGGGCCGGTACACGTACTGAACGGCAACGGCCCGCTCGCGACGCGAGCAGCCGAACAGCCAAAGAATCAAGGAGAAAATAATGGCAAAGCTGTCAAGTGATGAACTGATCGAAGCGTTCAAGGAGCTCACGCTCATCGAACTGAGCGAGTTCGTGAAGAAGTTTGAAGAGGTGTTCGAGGTCACCGCTGCCGCCCCGGTTGCTGTTGCTGCCGCGGGTGCCGCTGGTGGGGCTGCTGCCCCTGAGGCCGCCGAGGAGAAGGACTCGTACGACGTCGTTCTCGAGGCCGCCGGTGACAAGAAGATCCAGGTCATCAAGGAGGTGCGCGCGCTCACCAGCCTCGGCCTCGGTGAGGCGAAGGCCGTTGTTGACGGTGCCCCGGCAAACGTGCTCGAGGGTGTCAACAAGGAGACCGCTGACAAGGCGAAGGCTCAGCTCGAAGAGGCCGGCGCCACCGTCACCCTCAAGTAGTTCCGCACTACGCAACACAGGAGCCGCTCCCGATGGGGGGCGGCTCCTGTTGTCTTGTCCGGACGCACAGAAGAGTGTCCTGCCCTGGCTCGCACTGACGAGCGCGGAGCATGTCTGACCACGGACATGCTCCGCGCTGCCGCCGCCTGGCCGGCCCGCCGGGGATCAGGTTCAGACGGGCCGGCGTTTCACTACAGGGCCATCCGACGGCGTAGGCGACCCGTGACTATGGCTCCTCCCAGGGTGAGCAGAAGGGCAGCGGCGCCACTCAGCGGCAGCAGCACTCCGGGCCCGGTGAGGGCGAGTGTGGGCAGGCACATCGTGAGGTCGACGGAACCGCCGCTTGTCGCGGCAAGCTGCTTACCCGGATCGATGAGCAGCTGTGCCGTGTAGGTGCCAGGCACCGGAACGGCGGGGAAGGTGACGGTGGCTGTGGTTGAGCCCGTCACGGTCTGGTCGTCCCCGCCCGGCACGGTGGCTCCGGTGCTGTCGACGATCCGCACGTAGTACGTCTTGGTCGCGTCGAGATCGATCATGCGCGCAGTCAGCACCTCGGGTGAGGTGACGTCGTCACAGACCGGTGCTGCCAGCTCGATGGAGGGTGGTGCCATGGTGGGCAGGTCGCACAGCGGGGCGCTGATCGAGTCTGAGACCAGGTTCGTAGACGGCCCCGTGACGGTCACCCTGTAGTCGCCCGGCGACGGCACATTCGTGAAGATGTGCGTGAAGCTTGCGGAGGTTCCCGGTGTGACGACCGACGAGACCACCGTTGCGGCAGCATCATCGGTCACCAGCTGCACGGTGTAGATGGTCGACGCGTCGAGACCATCGACAGTGACGCTGAGTTCACGCTCAGCAGGAGAGGGGCCTGTGGCCAGCGCACATGGCTCCAGTTGCACCGTGATGGTTGGGTCGTCGGGGCATGGCAGAACCGCTGCGTGGGCAGAGGTGGTGAGTACCGCACCGCCCGCGTCTGTGACCTCGATGTAGTACGTGCCCGGGCCATGCTCACCGAAGGTGTGCGAGAACGTGGCCTGCGTAGCTGTGAGGGGCAGCGTCTCAAGCGCGACTGCCGAGCTCGTGGAGTAGAGCGCCAGCACATAGCTTGAGTTCACGGTCAGCTTGCTGAGGTTGGCCGTGACGGTGCCCGTGGTGCCTCCTGTGAGGCAGGGAGCCACGTCAAGCGCGACCTCCGGGGCGACCGGTGCACACGTGGCGACCGTCACCGGATCGGAGGTCGCACTCTTTTCGCCGGGTGCCGAAGCCCTGACGGTGTATGTTCCGGCAGCAACTGTGCTGAACACGCCACTGCCACCACTGCTCTTGGTCTCCAGCACCGACGAGGAGCCGGAGAGCAGCTCGACCTTGTAGGTCTTGGTCACGCCGCTCAGCGAGAAGCTCACGGTGCCGGTCTTGCCACCCGGGACGGTGCAGGTGTCAGCAGTGATGCTGATCTTCGCGGAGTCTGGCACCTTGCACGCCTTGACTGTTCCGCTCTTGGTGAACGACCAGTTCCTGGTGAAGTTCGGGTCGTCGGGGGAGAGCACAGTCACGGTGTAGCTGTGATCCTTGGTCGAGTCCCAGGTGAACGACTTCGACCAGTTACCACCGAAGGTGGTGTCGACTGTCGTTGTGCCGTCTATCACGACGGTCACGGCGGTCTTGCTGGGATAGGACGTCAGCACGACGCTCAGGCCGTTCTCGCAGTCGGCCTTCACCTTGTAATCGTGGGCGGATGCGCTGAGGGCGGGGGACAGCACGACAATACCGGCGGCGATCAGGAGCGCAGCAAGTGTGCTCGCGATGGCACGCCGGAGTCGCATGAATTCGGGTTTCATGACTTTTCCTGTTCCTGCGATCCGTCGGGGGTAAGACGGCTGGGGGAGCCGGTGGTCTAATCCGGACCGCACCTTTTAGGGTGCCACTCGAACGGGGGGTTCGAAAGATGATCGGAGGGTTAGAAGGGGGTGATTTTCACGTCGAGACCCAGTTCGTGCACGCGACGGACGGCTTCCTTGCGGTTGGAGGCAGACAGCTTTCGGTAGATGGAGCGCACGTGGGTCTTCACGGTGTTGGTTGAGATGAACAGCTCCGCAGCGATCTGGCCGACGGTCTTGTCTTCGAAGAGGTGCTGGGCGACATCCAGTTCGCGCTCACTCAGCGGTTCGACGAGCTCGCCGGAGCTCGCGCTGCCCACGCGCAGCTCATTGAGCAGGCGCTGCACGGCCTCTGGTTGGTAGCGATCAGCCGCTCGGTTAAGCATGCGCAGCATCGTGATTCTGGGGATCACCAGGAACGGAACCCGGATGCCCGTGATGGTTCCAAAGTAGAGCGCCTGGTCGAACGCGAGGTCTGACGATACGGTCTCGGCGAGTTCGTAGCCCGCGGCAGCCCTGAGCAGCAGCACGGGCAGCATGGTGCGCTCAGAGTGGGCTTCGCTGCAGCCAAGGCACTCCTCGAGTGCGGCCAGGCATCCGGCCGGATCGCCTGCGTCGAGGCGGATGCCGGCGATGATCGTGGCAGGGCACACGATGTGGTCTTCACCGGGAGGGATGCCGGCGGCTAGCTCCGCAGCGTGGTCTGGTTCTCCCAGGTGCCGGTGCAGGCCTGCCCGCAGGGCTTCTCCCAGGGCACGCACCAGTGGTTTGCCCTGCCAGGTGCGCGCTGTAGCGAGGCAGCGACGCTGCAGGTCGAGCGCCTCGATCAACTGGCCGCCCACCGCCGCGGCCGCGGAGCGGGCATAGAAGGCGAGGGGCTCCCAATCGCTTCGGTGCGCAGCCGAAGCCAGCGCTGCCTCGATCTCGCGAGCGTCTGCCGGTGCATTCCGGTCGACCGCGATGAGCATCCGGGAGATGAGGGCCGGCGCACTGAACGGGCTTCCGCCGAGGGTCAGGTCTGCCTCGAGGGTGTTCGCGCGTGCCAGGAGCCGCTCTGCGTGCTCGAAATCACCCAGTGTGTAGTAGGCGAACGCCAGGGCGCCGAGGGCTTCGAGCTGGTGGGCCGGGGCGAGCCCTTTCTCGCTGAGACCGAGGGCGATTCTGAGCTGGCGAAGCGCCTCCCCCAGCTGGCCGAGGTGGATGGCGATCAGGCCGAGTTGCAGGGCTGCCTCCGCCCGCCCCTCGAGCAGGGTGGGCAGCTCCCCGTGTGCGTCGGCTCCGAGGAGCGCACTCGCGTGCTCCGCCTTCCGCGCTGCCGCTTCCAGCTGCCCGAGGCTTCGCAGGCTCGCCGCGTGATGCAGCAGGATGAGCGGCAGTCTGCCTGCGTGGCCCGTGCCGCCCCTGGCGTGCTGCTCGGCGAGCTCGAAGTGCGGGAGAGCAGCTGAGCGGCTGGGAGAACCGGCCGACCGATAGCTGGCGGCGAGGGCGGCGATGATCCACGGATCGTGGCCCCAGAGGTCTTCTGGCACTGCCGTGATCAGCGATCTGAGCTCCGAGCCGTCGAGACCTGCGAGCCTCGGCCACTCGGCCGAGATGATTTCGAGCGCGCCCGGATGATCGCCGTCGGCCAGTCTTGATTCGACCGACTCTGCAAACGACTCGACAGTCGGGGTAAGCGAGTACACGGGTGCCTAACAATCCGCATTCGGGGGAGCGCTCTCAGCTCGGGGAACCTGCGAACGCATACGGGTTTGGAACCTGAGGATAGCTGCGAATGGGGTCGATTGTCCACCCCGGATGCATGTCACCGGAATGGGGGGCAAAATTTGCGCAAGCGCTTGCAGTAGCGAGGTCCACCGCGCTAGCTTGAGACGGGAGTCGAGCGGTGCCGCCAGCATCGGTCGACCGCCACACACAGCCGAGCCCAGCGGGTTGATTGCTGCACTCGCAGACTCAAAGAGGAGAATCTCATGCGCTCTACCTTGCATCGCAGAACGACTGTCCCGATCGCCATCCTCGCTGCAGCGGGAATAGCACTCACCGGATGTTCCGGTGACGGCGGTGACGGAGCATCCGGGCCCGGTGATTACGGCGAGGCCGACGGCGTCGTCACCATCTACGGCACCATTGCAGACACCGAGGCCGAACTGCTCAACGAGTCGTGGGCAGACTGGGAAGAAGAAAACGGCATCGACATCCAGTACGAGTCGAGCAAGGAGTTCGAGGCACAGATCGGCATCCGTGCACAGGGTGGTAACGCGCCAGACCTGGCGATCTTCCCGCAGCCCGGTCTTCTCGCCGACCTCGCCAGCCGCGACTTCATCCAGCCGGCGCCCGACGGCGTTGCCCAGAACGTCGCCGACTACTGGTCGGAGGACTGGGCAGGCTACGGAACCGTGGACGGAACCCTCTACGGTGCACCGCTCATGGCCAGCATCAAGGGCTTCATCTGGTACTCGCCGAGCCAGTTCGCAGAGAACGGCTGGGAGGTGCCGACCACGTGGGACGGCCTCCTGGACCTGACCGAGCAGGCAGCAGCCGACCTCGGTGGCCCGCCCTGGTGCGTCGCCTTCGGTTCTGACGCCGCGACCGGCTGGCCGGGCACCGACTGGGTCGAAGATGTGGTTCTTCGCCAGTCAGGGCCCGAGGTGTACGACAAGTGGGTGAGCCACGAGATCCCGTTCACCGACCCGGCCATCAAGAGCGCGTTCGACGCCGTGGGAGAGATCATCCTCAACCCCGACTACGTCAACGCCGGTCTCGGTGACGTCTCGTCCATCAACGCGACCCCGTTCGGTGATGCCGCGCGCGTTCTGGGCACCGGCGAGTGCGCGCTGCACCACCAGGCATCCTTCTTCGACGGATTCATCCAGGACCCGAAGAACGGAAACGCGACGGTCGGACCAGACGCTGACATCTGGGCGTTCATCACCCCGTCGATCGACGGGCAGGGCAACGCGGTCACCGGTGGTGGCGAGATCATCGGCGCATTCGCCAACGATGAAGACACCATCAAGGTGCAGGAGTACCTGTCGAGCCCCGAGTGGGCAAACAGCCGCGTCTCGCTCGGTGGTGTCATCAGTGCGAACACGGGTCTCGACCCGGAGAGCGCGTCCAGCCCGATCCTGCAGCAGGCCATCCAGATCCTTCAGGACCCGGAGACGACCTTCCGCTTCGACGCATCTGACCTGATGCCCGGTGCAGTGGGATCGGCAGCGTTCTTTGAGGGAATGCGCAACTGGGTCAACGGAACGTCGACGGACGAGGTGCTCTCGTTCATTGACGCGGCCTGGCCTTCGGACTAGACAACTAGTCAGGCAGTGCGGTGAGCGTCGGCAACAGAGGCCGGCGCTCACCGCCCCACGCACCCAACGCGATGCCCGCATCCGCGCCGTGACACCGTAGTCGAGAGGGAACCAATGTCGGACTTCCTTAACTGGGTCGCCGGACTCAACCCGTTTGTACAGGTGCTGCTGGTCGTCGTGGCCTTCCTGGCCGTCTTCGCGATCATCCTGTTCTTCGTCGAGATCGCCCCGCGGCGCGGAAGGCTCTACACGGGCATCCGGCTGGCGGTGTGCCTCGCCGCGCCTCTGCTGCTGATGCTGCTGTTCGGCTCGGTACTCTGGGCGGCCGCGCTCGCGGCCGTGCTCGGCGGCGTCTTCTTCGTGCTCGACTACAGGGCGAAAGCCGGGGCGGGCTACCTCTTCCAATTGGTCGGCTTCCTCGGGCCTGCGATGCTGCTGCTCGCGATCGGCCTCATCTACCCGTCGATCAAGACGATCTTCGACTCGATGCACTCCGGCCGCGGCAACTTCATCGGCATCGATAACTACGTGTGGATCTTCACTCAGCCCGCAGCGTTCCGCACGGTCATCAACACCATCGTCTGGGTGCTCATCGTGCCCACGCTCTCCACCATCTTCGGCCTCGCCTACGCGGTGTTCATCGATAAGTCACGGGGCGAGAGGGTGTTCAAGGCCCTCGTCTTCATGCCCATGGCCATCTCGTTCGTGGGCGCGAGCATCATCTGGCGGTTCGTCTACGCGGCTCGCCCCGCCGACCAGGAACAGATCGGCCTGCTCAACCAGGTGGTCGTCTGGTTCGGTGGAGAGCCCGTGCAATTCCTGCAGAACTCGCCGTGGAACACCTTCTTTCTCATCGTCGTTCTCATTTGGATCCAGACCGGATTCGCGATGGTCGTGCTCTCCGCAGCAATCAAGGGTGTGCCGGCAGACCAGATGGAGGCGGCAGAACTCGACGGTACCAACGCGTGGCAGCGCTTCGTGAACGTGACGGTTCCGGGCATCCGCAACGCCCTCATCGTCGTGCTCACCACCATCTCGATCGCCTCACTGAAGGTGTTCGACATCGTTCGAACCATGACGGCAGGCGCCAACGAGACGAGCGTCATCGCCAATGAGATGTACACGCAGTTCAAGACCTTCGAACTCGGCCGCTCCGCCGCGTTCGCCGTCGTGCTGTTCCTGCTGGTGATGCCCATCGTCATCTACAACGCGAGACAGCTGAAGAAGCAGAAGGAGATCCGATGAGCGCCGTAGCACCTGTCGAACTCCCGGTCGACGAAGGCACCAAGAAGCAGCTGTCCAGCGGTGTGGCCAAGCGGGCGAAGCGCAGGCTGACCAGTCGCTGGGCCACGCTTGCTGCCCTGGTCATCGCAGTACTCTGGACGCTGCCGACTTTCGGCCTGTTCGTCTCGTCGTTCCGACTCCCCGCACTCGTCAACAGTTCCGGCTGGTGGACCATCTTCGAGAACTGGGGCTTCACGTTCGACAACTACGCCGACGTGCTCAAGTCTGGAAACGGGTCTCTCGACCTGGCCGGCTCGTTCGTGAACTCGCTGGCGATCACCATCCCCGCCACGATCGCTCCCCTCGTGATTGCGAGCCTCGCCGCTTACGCCTTCGCGTGGATCGACTTCAAAGGCCGTGACTGGCTGTTCATCTTCGTATTCGCCCTGCAGATCGTGCCCATCCAGATGGCGCTGGTTCCACTACTCAGCCTGTTCTCCCGGGGGGTGAGGGTTGGTGGCACGCAGCTTTTCGAAGGGCTGCAGGCCAGCGGGTCGTACGGACAGATCTGGATCGCGCACACCGTGTTCGCGCTGCCGCTCGCCATCTTCCTGCTGCACAACTTCGTCTCAGAGATCCCGCGCGAACTCGTCGAGGCCGCTCGCGTCGACGGCGCGGGCCACGGTCAGATCTTCTTCCGGATTGTGTTGCCGCTCACCATGCCGGCCATTGCGGCCTTCGCGATCTTCCAGTTCCTCTGGGTGTGGAACGACCTGCTCGTCGCCCTCGTCTTCGCCGACGGAGCCGTGGCGCCGATGACCAAGCTGCTCGCTGAGATCACCGGAAGCCGCGGCCAGGACTGGCACCTGCTTACCGCGGGCGCGTTCATCTCGATCCTCGTACCGCTCATCGTGTTCTTCGCACTGCAGCGGTACTTCGTACGCGGCCTGCTCGCCGGCTCCACCAAGGGGTGAGAACGTCGGCCGGTTAGGCTGATCCAATGAGCGGGACGGGCAGGTACGGAAAGCCGCGCACCCGCGTCAGCAGCCAGGACACAGAGGCGCAGCGCCGAGAGAACGCGGCCGCCCCACGCGTCCCGCACCTGCTCAGGCGCATCCGTCACCTCTTCGCTCCGCATCGGACGGCGCTGACCGTCACGGTGATTCTGGTGCTGCTCGGTGCAGGCATCAGCGTGCTGCCGCCGCTGCTGACCAAGGAGGCGTTCGACCGCGGACTCTTCCCGCCGGGCGGTTCGCCAGACATGCCCGTGCTGATCGAGCTGGTGAGCATCATGATCGTGCTCTGGATCGCCTCGGCCGCTCTGGGCGTCTGGCAGACCTGGCTGACCGCGAGCGTTGGCAACAAGGTGATGGGTGCGCTGCGCATCCGGATGTTCCGGCACCTGCAGGCGATGGAGCTGGGCTTCTTCACGCGCACCAAGACGGGCATCATCCAGTCACGGCTGCAGAACGACGTCGGTGGGGTCGCCGGTGTGCTCAGCAACACGGTGGCGAGCGTGATCGGAAACACCGTCACGGTGATCGCCGCGTTCGTCTCCATGCTCGTGCTGAGCCCGCAACTCACGGTGGTCGCCGTCATCCTGCTGCCGCTCATCGTGGTCGCCCAGCGTCGCATTGGCCGCATTCGCGCCCGCATTGCTGCGCAGACCCAGGAGTCGCTGAGCAACCTGACCGCCATCACGCAGGAGTCCCTGAGCGTGAGCGGCATCCTGCTGGCGAAGAGCTTCACGCAGCAGGGAGCGGAGGTCGCGCGCTACAGCGACGAGAACGCCAACCAGGTGAAACTTCAGGTGCGGCAGACCATGAGCGGGCAGTGGTTCTTCGCCACCGTGCAGGTCTTCCTCTCCATCATCCCGGCGATCATCTACCTGGTTGCTGCGTGGCTGATCCTCGGCGATGTGCCTGTCACCGCTGGCACGATCGTCGCGTTCACCACGGTGCAGGCGCGCCTCACCTGGCCGCTCATGGGGCTCATGCGCGTTGCCCTCGACCTGCAGACCTCTTCTGCGCTCTTCGCCCGCATCTTCGAATACCTCGACCTGGTGCCCGCCATCAGCGACAAGCCGGGGGCAAGGCGGCTCGAAGAACATGCCTCAGAGCTCGGAACCATCGAGTTCGACGACGTCGTGTTCCGCTACCCTGACGCTCCTGCGGATGCGCCCGCAACGCTCAAGGGGGTCTCGTTCACCATCGAGCCGGGTGAGTTTGCGGCGTTCGTCGGGCCGTCCGGCGCCGGGAAGACCACGGTGTCGTACCTCATTCCTCGCCTGCATGACGTGTCGACCGGCGTGGTCAGGTTCGCCGGTGTCGACGTGCGAGAACTGCAGCAGGAAGACCTGATGCGCCACATTGGAATCGTGAGCCAGGAGACCTACCTGTTCCACGCGAGCATCGCAGACAACCTGCGCTACGCGAAGCCGGATGCGACGCAGGAAGAGCTCGAGGCCGCAGCCAGGGCGGCGAATATCCACGACACCATCGTGTCGTTCCCGGATGCGTACGACACCATCGTGGGCGAGCGCGGCTACCGGCTGAGCGGCGGCGAGAAGCAGCGCGTGGCGATCGCGCGGGTGCTTCTGAAGGATCCGCCCGTGCTCATCCTCGATGAGGCAACGAGCGCGCTCGATTCGGTGTCTGAGGCGATTGTGCAGCAGGCGCTTGAGACCGCGGCTCACGGACGCACGACCATCGCCATCGCGCACAGGTTGTCCACGGTGCGTGACGCTGACGTGATCTTCGTGGTCGATTCCGGTCGCGTGGTTGAGAGCGGCAAGCACGACCAGCTGCTCGCGGGCGGTGGGGTGTACGCGTCGCTGTATCGCAGGCAGGTGGGCAGCGCAGCGACCCACGATTGAGGGTATGTGCCCCCCCTTCTCCCCACGCGGCAAACACGCTAGAGTGAGCACGGCAAGTCAGCCGATGCCGACTTGACCGACCCGAAGTACCCGTACCACCTAGCACCCTCGAACCCCAACGGCTGTCTGCGCCGCCGGCAAACCCCGCCGGTGATCGTGTTCGGACGCGCAGAAGTCGCAATGTGTCTTAACCCGAAAGAGTCACACCGATGTCTACCGCTACCCTGCCGCCCCGCATCGTCACCACCTCGAACACCACCAGCGATATGCAGTGTGAGGCGTGTTCGTCGAGCATGACCATCTCGCCGAACCCCTACTTCGGAACCGGGCTCGCCGTGCACCGCCACATCGCGGAGTGCGAGACCTGTGGCGCCGTCGCCTTCGTGCCAGAGCCTGAGCCGGTGCCCAGCCTGATGGAGCGGATCGTCGGCGTGCTGCGGGCCATGTTCTCGAGGCCCGCAAGCGTCTGAGCCGCCTGAGCCGTCTGAGCCGTCTGAGCTGCCCGAGCTGCCCGAACTGCCCGAACTGCCCGAGCGGTCCGCACGGCACAGGCCTACAGCCTATTGGCGTTCCGCCAGCAGGTCCCTCATGTAGTTGATCTCGCCCTCCTGCACCACGACCATACCGCGCGAGAGGTTGGTGACGGCCCGGTTGCTCGAGCGCTCGAGAATGGCCTCCGCCATCTCGACCCCGCCGATGTGGTGGGCGATCATCAGCTCAAGGAAGTACTTCTCGGCCTCGACACCCGTCAGTGACTTCAGGGTCTCCATCTGCTCATTGGTGGCCAGGCCGGGCATCGGGTCACCGGGAACGTAGTCCTTGCCGGTGTCGCCGCTGTGGTCGTGCAGCTTGCCCTCCAGGGTGGGCCGGCTCATCCACGTCATGACCGGCTCAGGGGACGCCTGCGGTAGTCCCCAGAGGCTCAGCCACGCGTGCATCTGCCCGGCCTGCTGCGCCTGTGCTGTGGCGATGTCGTAGGCGAGCAGCCTGATCTCCGGATCGTCGGTGAGGTCACGCACGATGAGCGACATCTCCACGGCCTGCAGGTGGTGCGTCTGCATGTCTCGCGAGAACCCGGCCTCGGCGCTGTTCGACGCCGGTGTCGGCTCGATCGGCACAGACGCACGCCCCACCGCGAAGGCGGCGGCCACAAGCACCGTCGCCCCCAGGATGATGGCGACGATGAGGCGAGTGCTCAGCCTGGGCTTGTCGGAAACCTCAGGCAATTTTTCCAGGACCATTGATCGCACCCGAGCACGAGGCGCCGGGCTCCGGCACGGTCGGGGACTGCCAGTACTTCTCGACGAAGTCGGTGAGCCTCTCGTCGTCGACGCCGTCGAGCTTCACCTGGGCGGCCCACGCAGACGCCACGACGGGGGAGTCGAGTCCCGGGTACGGAGACAGGATGATGTAGGTGCCGGGAAGCTGGGACCGCAGCGTGTCGACGTCGGACTCGCTCAGAGCATCCGGATCGTAGGTGACCCAGACGGCCCCGTGCTCGAGCGCATGCACTGCGTTCTCATTCTGCTGTGGCTCGGTGTACACACCACAGTTGAGCCAGGCCGGATTGTGGCTGCCGCCGGCGGGCGGGTTCATGCCGTACAGGCCCTCGTAGTCGACGGGGCCGTTGGTGTGCACGTACTCCAGGTCTTGCCAGGTCTGTACGCCGGCGACGTCGATGTCTGCCGGGTTGCGCTTCGGGGTGGCGTTGGAGATGACGACCGTGACGATGAGCGCGAGCACGGCGACGGCAGCAACCGAGCTCAGAACGATCGCGATCAGACGGTTGCGCTTCGCGCGAGCCTGTTGCTTCTTGAACTGCTCGACCTTTGCCCTGCGGCGCTCCTCGCGCTCCTGCTTGACGGTGAGCTTCTTCGCCGACGGCGGCACAACGGGGTCGGTCTTGGGGGTGTCGCTACGGGCCACGAGAGTCGAATTCCTGTCGTTCGAGGGGCAGGGGTATACAGACAACTTACCGAGTCATCACTGGGAACTAAGTATGTGGACGCATGGACTATTCCCGATCGGCCCCGATTCTGGCCGACGTAATCTCAGAGGGGCCGCTGGTAGATTGGCCGAACCATGAAGTATGCGAACACTGTGCTCGACCTCGTCGGCGACACACCACTGGTCAAGCTGAACAGTGTGACAGAAGGCATCGCGGCGACCGTGCTGGTCAAGGTGGAGTACCTGAACCCCGGCGGGTCGTCGAAAGACCGCATTGCGACGCGCATCATCGACGCTGCAGAGGCATCAGGTGAGCTGAAGCCGGGTGGCACCATCGTCGAGCCCACCTCGGGCAACACGGGCATCGGTCTCGCCCTCGTTGCACAGCAGCGCGGCTACCGCTGCATCTTCGTGCTGCCAGACAAGGTGGGCGAAGAGAAGCGGAACACCCTCACCGCGTACGGCGCACAGATCGTGGTCACTCCAACGGCCGTCGCACCCGACAGCCCAGAGTCGTACTACAGCGTCTCCGACCGCCTGGCCAGGGAGATTCCCGGAGCGTTCAAGCCCAACCAGTACGCCAACCAGAACGGGCCACTGAGCCACTACGAAACCACCGGACCCGAGATCTGGCGAGACACAGACGGCAAGATCACCCACTTCGTTGCGGGCGTCGGCACCGGGGGCACGATCAGTGGAACCGGCCGATACCTCAAGGAAGTGTCGAACGGCGCGGTGCAGGTGATCGGCGCAGACCCCGAGGGTTCTGTGTTCTCAGGCGGCAACGGGCGACCGTACCTCGTCGAGGGAGTCGGAGAAGACTTCTGGCCGACCGCGTACGACCCGTCCGTCGTCGACCAGATCGTGGCATCCACCGACGCCGAATCATTTGATCTCACTCTGCGTCTCGCCCGCGAGGAGGGCCTGCTGGTGGGAGGCTCGAGCGGCATGGCGGTCGCCTCCGCACTCAAGGTGGCCAAGGAGCTTCCGGCCGAGGCGATCATGGTCATCCTGCTGCCGGATGGCGGCCGCGGCTACCTGAACAAGGTGTTCAGCGACCGCTGGATGTCGTCGCATGGCTTTACGGCTGCGGTGGAGGGCCCGAGCGTCGGCGACGTTCTCGACGGCGTGCAGCGCGACTTCGTGCACCTGCGCGCCGAGGCCACGGTGCGTGATGCCGTGGCGCTCCTGACCGAGCGCGGACTGAGCAGCGTGCCCGTCACCACCGCGCCCCCACCCGTCGTGATGGGCGAAGTGATCGGCGCCGTAAGCGAGGCAACAGTGAACGACGCATTCTCCAGCGGTCGTGCCGCACTTGACGATTCCGTGAGTGCCGTGCTCGACGAACCCATTCGGCTGGTGGGTGCTGGTCAGTCGATCGACGATCTCGCGGCGCTCCTCGCCGACACCGACACGCTCATGGTCGCTCGTGACGGCAAGCCGGTCGGCATCCTGACCCGCCGTGACCTGCTCGCCCACCGAGCGCGCTCCTGAACCTCCCAGAGATCGGACCCCGATGAGCAAGAACCTCGATTTCAGCACGCGCGCCATCACGGCAGGCCTTGCGCCGGATGCGACGACAGGCGCGGTCATCCAGCCCATCTACCAGACCTCCACCTTCGTGCAGGACGGGGTCGGGCAGCTCCGCAACGGCAATGAGTACTCCCGGGGCACCAACCCGACGCGCACCTCGCTTGAGACGCAGCTCGCGAGCATCGAGGGGGGCAGGCACGGGTTCAGCTTCTCGTCGGGGCTCGCCGGTGAAGACGTCCTGCTGCGCGCGGCGCTGAAGCCCGGCGACCGCGTGGTGATGGGCAACGACGTGTACGGCGGCACGCACAGGCTGGTCAACCGCGTCTTCGTGCCGTGGGGAATCGGACTCGACGTCGTCGACATGAGCGACCTCGACGCCGTGCGTGCGGCGATCACGCCGGAGACCAGGGTGCTCTGGGTCGAGACGCCGAGCAACCCGCTCATGAAGATCTCAGACATTGCTGCGCTCGCAGAGCTCGGCCACTCCGCCGGGGTGCTCGTGGTCGTTGACAACACGTTTGCATCGCCCTACCTGCAGAACCCGCTGGCTCTGGGCGCGGATGTCGTCACGCACTCGACCACCAAGTACCTGGGTGGCCACTCCGACGTTCTGGGTGGTGCGGTCATCCTGAACGACGACGAGCTCGCAGAGAAGGTGGGCTTCCTGCAGTTCGCGGTCGGCCCGGTGTCGGGGCCGATGGATGCCTGGCTCACCACCCGCGGAATCAAGACCCTCGCGGTGCGCGTCGAGCGCCACAGCGCCAACGCCCAGAAGATCGCGGAAGCCCTGGTCGGGCATCCGGCGGTCGAGCGCGTGTATTACCCGGGCCTTGCGGACCATCCGGGCCACGAGCTCGCCGCTCGCCAGATGCGCGCGTTCGGCGGCATGATCTCTGTGGCGCTCAAGGGTGGGGCGAATGCCGCGCGCACCCTCACCGAGTCCACCGAGATCTTCCATCTGGCCGAGTCGCTGGGTGGCGTGGAGTCGCTCATCAGCTACCCCTACGAGATGACTCACGCCTCGGTGCGGGGTACCGAACTGGAAGTGCCGGACAACCTGGTGCGCCTGTCGGTGGGCATCGAGGGTGTCGATGACCTTCTCGGTGACCTCACTGCCGCACTCGCGCGCCTGTAACGACTCCCGCTGCGCGCGTGGGGCGCGCACACTGGGGGGATGAGCCATCCAGACGAACTTGTCGACGAGGCGGAAGAACTCGTCTCAGCCGTTGCACACTACGCGGGCAGGTCGAAGCGACGCATTGCCGTTGCCGAGTCGCTGACGGGCGGCAAGATCGCTGTTCAGCTCGCCGCCGCGGAGGGTGCAGCCGATTGGTTCTGCGGCGGAGTCGTCGCCTATCAGAGCGAGGTCAAGTTTCGCGTGCTGGGGGTCGACCGTGGGCCAGTGGTGACGTCCAGCGCCGCTCGCCAGATGGCATCAGGGGTGCGCGAGCTTCTCGGGGCAGACGTCGCCGTGGCCGTGACGGGTGCTGGCGGGCCTGAACCCCAGGACGGCCAGCCGGTGGGAACCGTGTTCATCGGGCTCTCCCACGATGACGGGGTGCGGGTCGAGGAACACCACTTCGATGGGGAGCCGCAGCAGGTCGTCGCCGCGACCACGGTTGCTGCACTGCGGATGCTGCTGAGCGGCATCCGGCGCTGAACCTCGCCGCCACGCGAGGCAGCAGCGCGGTGGGATGATGGTTAGGCGGGAACTGCACCCTGAATGGCAGTTCTTGCCTCGACACACTATTTCTGCCAACCCGACAATGGAGCCATGTCCGAACCGCTGACCACAGACGTGGCTGTGCAATTGCCTCGCGCAGAGCAGGGGAGCGTCGGCCTGCTGCAGGGTTCCGCGCTCTACATCGCCTCGGTGCTAGGCACCGGAATCCTCGTGCTGCCCGCGCTCGCTGTGACGGCTGCGGGCCCGGCCTCCGTGGTTGCCGTCGCCGCCGTGCTGCTGCTCTCCATCCCGCTCGCCGGCACCTTTGCTGCCCTGGCTGCGCGGTATCCGGATGCCGGTGGCGTCGCCACCTTCGTTCGCCTGGCCCTCGGGCGCACGGCAGCGAGGATGACGGGGTACTGGTTCTTCTTCGGCGTCTGCGTGGGAGCGCCCGTCGTCGCCGTGCTGGGAGCCTCGTACATCACAGACATCTTCGGGGCCCCGCACTGGGTCGTCGTGGTCATCGCCGTGCTGATCTTCATTCCACCCCTCGTCTCGAACTACTTCGGGCTGCGCCTGGCCGGATGGGTGCAACTGGCGCTCACCGGCGCCCTCGTCGTGATCGTGGTGGGCGTCGTGATCGTGGCTGCCCCCGCGAGCCGTCCAGAGAACTTCGAGCCGTTCCTGCCGCACGGCTGGTCGGGGGTCGGCGCGGCCATCAGCCTGTTCGTCTGGGCGTTCGCCGGCTGGGAGGCGGTCACCCACATCGCCGGCGAGTTCCGCAACCCGCGCCGCACCATCCCGCTCGCGACGGCCATCGCGATCGCGGCAGTCGGTATCGCGTACCTCGCACTTCAGGTCGTGACGGTTGCGGTGCTCGGTGAGCGCGCTGGTTCGAGTGCGGTTCCTCTGCTCGAGCTCGTCTCTGCTGCGGCACCCGGCATCGGGCCAGTAGCGGTGGCGGTCATCGCAGCGGTCGTCGCCCTCGGGGTGCTCAACCTCTACCTGGGAGCCTTCGCCAAGCTGGGTGCCTCGCTGGGGCGAGACGGAGACCTGCCCCGCTGGATGGCATCCGGAGCCGAGGCGGGCGGGATCGCGCGGCGAAGCCTGGGTGTCGTTGCGGTGCTCGTCTTCGTCTACCTGACGGCCCTCGTGCTGCTGGGGCTCGACCTCACGCCGTTCATCCTCATCCACACCAGTTGCATGATCGCCATCTATGTGCTCGGCATGGTCGCAGCAGTCCGATTGCTCGAGCGGTGGAGCACGGGCTGGTGGCTGGCAGTGACGTCGGTCGTGCTGGTTGCCGGACTGGTCGTGCTGGCCGGCCCGAACCTGCTCTACCCGCTCATCCTGGCCGGCGCGGCCCTCACGGTGGCGGCTGTGCAGTCGTGGAGAAGGCGCTTCGCAGAAACCTCTTGACATGCAAGCATCCGCTTGCCTATTGTGGCGGATGTGGCTGACGTCTTCAAAGCCCTGGCAGACCCCACCCGCCGGATCATCCTCGATGAACTGAGCGAGCGGAACGGACAGACGCTGTTCGAGCTCTGCGCACGCCTGACGACCAACCACGGCTCCCGATCCTCACGCCAGGCGATCTCGCAACACCTCGAGGTGCTCGAGTCCGCCGGCCTGGTGCAGACCAGGCGAGAGGGCAGGTACAAGTTCCACTACATCGACACGACACCCATCCAACCGATAGTCGAGCGATGGCTCGGCGGGAGAAGCACAGGAGAGTTGCCATGAAGATCCACCTGACGAGCGTGTTCGTCGACGACCAGGAGAAGGCGCTGCAGTTCTACACCGGCAAGCTGGGTTTCGTGAAGAAGCACGACATCCCCCTGGGCGACGACCGCTGGCTGACGGTCGTGTCGCCTAGTGACCCCGACGGCACAGAGCTGCTGCTCGAACCGAGCGGGCATCCGGCAGTGAAACCCTTCAAGGATGCACTCGTGAACGACGGCATCCCGTTCGCCTCATTCGCCGTAGACAACGTGCACGACGAGTACACGCGGCTGAGCGGGCTCGGCGTGCGCTTCACTCAGCAGCCGACCGAGATGGGCCCGGTGACGACAGCAGTGCTCGACGACACTTGCGGCAACCTCATCCAGATCGCGCACCAGGCCGGCTAGCTCTTCACCGATCCGCTCATGAGGCCGCCGATGAAGTACTTGCCCAGCACGATGTAGACGACCAGCGTGGGCAGGGAGGCCAGCAGTGCGCCGGCCATGGCCGCGCCGTAGTTGGCCAGCTGGGCGCCCTGCGCGAGATTGTTGAGAGCGAGTGACACCGGCCCCTGGCGCTGGTTCGACAGGAACAACGCGAACAGAAAGTCGTTCCACGCCGAGGTGAACTGCCAGATGATCGTCACCACGAAGCCGGGCAGCGACAGCGGCAGCACGACGCTTCGGAAGGTGCGCAGCATTCCAGCCCCATCGACGCGCGATGCCTCCATCAGCTCCATCGGGATGCCGACGTAGTAGTTGCGGAAGATGAGTGTGCAGATCGGAAGACCGTAGATGATGTGCACCAGGGTGAGCGTTCCGATATCACTCGGCAGCCCCAGGGAGGTCTTCATCTGCACGAGGGGCGTCATGATCGCCTGGTAGGGGATGAACATCCCGAACAGGATGAAGGTGAACACCCAGTCGGCCCGCGGGAACCGCCAGCGCGACAGCACGAAACCGTTCATCGCTCCGAGGAACGACGAGACCAGTGCTGCGGGAATGGCGAGCATGAAGGTACGGCCGATGGCGGGGGAGAGTGCCTCCCACGCGATCGCCCAGTTGTCGAAGCCCGTCGGACCGCCCGGCGCAACCGACTCCCACGGCCAACGAACGGGCAGCCCCCACGAACTCGCGGGGTTGACGTCCTGCGGTGGCTTGAGGCTCGTGACGATGAGCACGTACACGGGCATCAACACCACGACGAGGAACAGCACCAGAAGTACATACTTCGCGGTTCTGCTGAGGCGGATGCGCGCTCCACGACCCGAGGCGGTCGGCGCCTTCTTCTCGATTCCGGTCGTGATGGTCATCGGTGGGCCTTCTCTGCGCGAGCCGTGTAGATGAGGTAGGGCACGATCAGCACTGCGACGAGCAGCAGGAGGATCGTGGCAATGGTCGCTGATTTCGCGTAGTCGTTCGCCGTGAGTGCGATCCACAGGTAGGTCGCGGGAACCTCCGTCTGGTAGATCGCCTTGGTGATGGCCATGATCAGGTCGAAGACCTTCAGCGACATGTGGCCGACGATGATGAGCGCAGACAGTGCGACGGGGCTCAGCTGCGGGAACACGACGTGCCGGTACAGCTTCCACTCCGAGGCGCCGTCCATGCGCGCGGCCTCACGCAGCTCCTCTGGAATGCCGCGGAAGCCCGACAGGAACAGCGCCATCACATAACCGGAGAGTTGCCAGATTGCGGGTAGCGCGATCGCCGCCATGCCCCACGTCGGGTCGCTCCACCACGGGTTCTGCAGAAAGCCGAGGCCGAGATTCTCAAAGATGCGGTTGAGGCCGGATGCCCGGTCACCCTCCGCGCTGTTGAGCAGCCAGCGCCACACGACTCCGGATGCGACGAACGAGATGGCCATCGGAAAGAGGTAGACGGAGCGGAAGACGCCCTCTGAGTTGACGCCTTTGTCGAGCATCCAAGCCCACAGGAAACCGAAGAACATGGTTCCCGCGATGAAGAAGAGGGTGAAGATTCCGAGGTTGTACAGCGAGTGCAGGAAGCGGTCCTCGGTGAGCAGGGCGATGTAGTTCTCGATGCCCACGAAGTTCTGCGCGGGCTGCAGACTGTGCCGATCACTCATCGACACCGAGATGTTTGCAGCGATCAGGCCGTATACGAAGATGCCGAGAATGACGATGGTCGGCGAGACGAGCAGGAGCGGCGGGCCCCAGTTCTTTATCCCTTTACGCACCGATGTTCACTCCTTCACGTCGAGGTGGGCGCAGCCACGGTGTCAACGTAGTAGTGGGTGGGAGCAACTGGTGCTCCCACCCACCATTGTCTACCTGTGGATGCTCAGGCGAGCGCCTTGTCGGCTGCCGCTACCAGGGCACTGATGAGCGAGTCGGCGTCCTTGTCTGTGGCGAACTTGCCCACAGCAGAGGAGATGTCGCCAGACCAGGAGATGCTCGCTGCAGCACCGTGTGCGAGTGAGCTCACCACGGTGTCTTCAGCGAACGACTGGATCGCCGTCTGCTGGTAGGCCGGGTAGTCGCTCGCCACTGCGTCAGTGCGTGCCGGGATGGAGCCCTTGGCGATGTTGAACGCCTTCTGCCCTTCGGCCGAGCTGATGGTCGTCAGCCAGTCCTTGGTGGCCTGCTCGTGCGGCGCGCCCACCGTGAGGGTGAACGAGTCTGCGAGGAAGTCGAACACACCGTCGGTTCCCGGGGTCGGCCAGGTCGTGTACTCGGTGCCGTAGGTCAGGCCCGCCTGCACGAATGCGGCCTCGGCCCAGTCGCCCATGAGGTTGTAGCCGGCGTTGCCGTCGATGACGATCTGCGTTGCGGCATCCCACTCGAGGCCCGCGAAGTCGCTGTTCACGAAGTCGAGCAGCTCGCCGTAGTGCGCAACGGCCTTCTTGACCCCGTCGCTGTCCCAGGCGGTGTCTCCGTTCCATAGTCCGGTGTAGCCGTCAGCACCCAGGTCTGCGAGCAGCACGTTCTCGAGCAACTGCATCTGCGTCCACTCTGTACCGAGCGAGAGCGGTGTCTCGACGCCCGAGTCCTTGAGCTTCTGCAGGTCGTCGATCCACGCATCGATGTCGGCCGGTGCCACAGTCGGGTCGATACCCGCCTCCTTCAGCACTGCCGTGTTCACCCACACGACGTTGGCGCGGTGGATGTTGCTCGGCACGGAGTAGATGGCACCATCAACCGTGAGCTGGTCGATGAGAGACTGCGGGAACACGTCGGTGAGGCCGGTCTCTTCATAGAACGAGCTGAGGTCTTGCAGCTGGCCGGCGTTGATGTAGTCGGTGAGCTCTGCGCCCGCGTGCGCCTGGAAGGTGTCTGGCGGGTCGTTGGCCTCGAGGCGTGAAGCAAGTGCTGCCTTCGCGTTCGAGCCTGCACCACCCGCGACTGACGCGTTGATGAACTCGATGTCTGGGTACTGCTCGTTGAAGACTTCGACCAAAGCGTCGAGGCCGACCTTCTCGGAACCGGATGCCCACCAGGTGAAGACTTCAACCTGATCGGCATTGTCGGGGTCTGACGTACCACCGCCACCCGCGCATCCGGCCAGAGCAAGGCCGAGTGCGGCTGCTCCAGCGATCAATGACAATGACTTTCGCATGGGCAATTCCTCCGTTGGATTGCTGTGGGCCGGTTCAGGACAGAACCAGGTACTTGTCATTCAACAATGGAAACGTTCCCATAACAAGTTTGTGCCCCGTTCGGGTGACAGATCGATGTCAGAATGTGACCTCTACGGCCGCAGCTCGCCAGAGCCGCGCGGGATCAGCGTCGTGCCGAGACTCACGGTCTTGGTGGGGCCGGCGCTGCCGTCGAGCCTGGCGAAAAGCAGTTCGGCGGCCGTGCGGCCCATGGCCTGGGCGTCTTGGGCGACCACCGTGATGCCCGGGTTCATGGCATCCGCCAGCTCGAAGTCGTCGAAGCCCACGAGCGCGGGGCGGTGTGGGAGCTTCGCAAGCTCGCGAAGGATCTCGACGGTGGAGCGGTTGTTGCTGCAGAAGATCGCGGTGGGTGGGTCTGGCAGGGCGAGCATGGTGGCGAGTGGACCGGCGAAGTCGTATCGACCGTCGTCGCTCGAGCAGATGAGGGCGGGATCGACGCGGATGCCGGCCTGTTCCAGTGCCAGTGAGTAGCCCGCGCGACGATTGGCCATCGTGTAGAGCGTCGCACGGTCGCTGAAGAATGCGATGCGGCGGTGGCCGTGGGCGATGAGATGCTCCACGCCTGTCTTCGCGCCGCCCAGATTGTCTGTGAGCACGGTGTCTGCATCGATTCCGGGCACCGGGCGGTCGACGAAGACCATGGACACCCCGGCCGCGAGTTCTGCGCGCAGGTAGCTGGTGTCCTGCGAGTCCGACGGCGTGATGATCAGGCCGTCGACGCGCCTGGAGATGAAGGCGAGCACCATCTTCTTTGCGCGCTCCGGGTCTTGGTGCGACGACGCGGAGAGCAGCAGGGAGTCGCGACCCAGCACGACCTCCTCCACGGCACGAGTGAGCTGTGAGAAGAACGGGTCTGCGACATTCTCAATGAGCAGCCCCACACTGGCCGCCGCCCCCATGCGCAGGTGGCGGGCAAAATCGTTGCGACGGAACCCGAGCTCGGCGATTGCGGCCTGTACTGCCTTGGTGCGCTGCGGGCTCACGTGGTGGTCACCGTTCACCACCCTCGACACGGTGGACAGGCCAACCCCAGCTCGCTTCGCGACGTCGCGCATGGTCGCCCGACCCGCGGCTCTCGGGGCCCGGCCGGATGCGTCGCTGCTGTCGTTGGCCATGTCACCTTTTCGGCGTGTCACCAGTGAAATTGTGAAAACGTTACCAAGGGCAGGATAGCCCACGGGAGAGCACTCACGCGCCACCGTATCGACGATTACCGTGGAGCGGGTGAAACGCCAGAAACAGACCACCCGAACCGGAGGCGGAACCATGCGGCGACGGTGGCCGCTCGTCAGCGGCGCTGTCGCGGTGTTCCTGGCGGCAGCGCTCGGGCTGCTCGCAGCGCAGCGAAACCGTAACCTGCCGTTCTCCTTCGACACCGAGTGGATGGACGAACTGCTCGAGGAGCGCAGCGTCTGGCTCGACACCCCCGCACGACTCATGGACTGGCTGGGCGGCGGGCTCGTCGGGGTCATCGTGATTCCCGTTGCCATCGTCGCCGCCCTGTGCGTCGCCAGGAAGTACTGGGGTGCGCTGTATTACGCGACGGCCGCACTCCTCAGCGTCGCACTGGTTCAGGCGCTCAAGGCCGGGTTCGATCGCCCGCGACCGGAAGAGATCCTCGTGATCTCGGATGCCGGGTCGTTCCCGTCTGGTCACGTGGCCAATGCAACCACCATGGCCGTGGTGCTCGCGATCATCCTGAACCGCTGGTGGGTCTGGTTCGCGGGGATCGCCTACGTCGTGCTCATGGCGCTCAGCCGCACGTACCTCGGTGCCCACTGGCTGAGCGACACGATCGGGGGCGCCCTCATCGGGGCCGGCATAGCTGTGGTCGTCTGGGCGCCGTTCGCCACCAGGCTTCGCCGCGAACGCTCGGCGTCCCCCTCAGGGTGAGAGTCGGCCCCCTCGCCCCGACAGGCCCAACGACTTAAGCTTTCGGAATGACGGATGCAGCAGCGCAGGTCGAGGCGGCGAAGAAGGCTCTGGCAGACGCGCAGGCGGCGCTTGAGAAGGCCGAGGCCGATGCGAAGAGGGCGCAGGCGGCGTCGGATGCCGTGGCCTCACCACCAGACGTCGGCGATGGCCCGCTCGACGCATCCGCCGTAGCAACCATTCGAGCCGGTTACAGCGTCGAAGGCCATGCCATAGAGGTGGGCGCGCTCGTGAACGGTGACGCGGTGCCCGACGTGCAGGTGCGCATCCCGATCGCCATGCTCAACCGGCACGGGCTGGTCGCCGGGGCGACCGGCACGGGCAAGACCCGCACCCTGCAAGTGCTGCTCGAGCAGCTCTCTGCGCAGGGAGTTCCCGTGTTCGCTGCAGACATCAAGGGCGACCTGACCGGCGTCGCAACCCCGGGGCCGGCGAGCGACAAGCTGCTCGCGAGAACGCGGGGGATCGGGCAGGAGTGGGCGCCGGCATCCTTCCCCACCGAGTACTTCAGCCTGGGCGGGCGCGGCAATGGTGTGCCGATCAGGGCAACCATCGCGGGCTTCGGTCCGCTGTTGCTTGCGAAAGTGCTCGGCCTCAACCAGACGCAGGAGTCGTCGCTCGGGCTCGTGTTCCACTACGCGGCGAAGGCCGGCTACCCGCTGGTCGACCTAGCCGACCTGCGTGCAGTGCTGCAGTACCTGACCACCGATGAGGGCAAGGTCGAACTGAAGAACCTGGGCGGGCTGTCGTCGGCCACTGTCGGGGTCATCCTGCGCGAACTCATCACCTTCGGAGACCAGGGCGCAGACGTCTTCTTCGGTGAGCCGGAGGTCGACACGGCCGATTTCATCCGCACGGCGGAAGACGGCAGGGGAGTCATCAGCCTGCTCGAGGTTCCCGGCGTGCACGACCAGCCCGCTCTCTTCTCGACCTTCCTCATGTGGCTGCTGGCCGACCTGTTCAACGACCTCCCCGAGGTGGGCGACCTCGACCGGCCGAAGCTCGTGTTCTTCTTCGACGAGGCTCACCTGCTGTTCAAGGGGGCGTCGAAGGAATTCGTCGACTCGATCGTGCAGACCGTGCGCCTCATCCGTTCGAAGGGGGTGGGCATCGTCTTCGTGACGCAGACGCCGAAGGATGTTCCGGGCGAGGTTCTCGAGCAACTCGGTTCACGCATCCAGCACCAATTGCGAGCCCACACCCCGGATGCTGCGAAGGCCCTGCGTGCGACTGTCTCGACCTACCCGCACTCCGGCTACGACCTGGAGAGGGTGCTGACCGAGCTGGGCACGGGAGAGGCGGTGGTCACCGTCATGAACGAGAAGGGTGCCCCGACGCCCGTGGCGTGGACGAGGCTTCGTGCACCGCAGGGGTCTATGTCGCCGAGCGCGGCGGCAGATGTCGAGGCGTCAGTGCGATCGTCCACCCTCTTGGCGAAGTACGGCACGGTCATCGACCGGGAGTCGGCGCACGAGTTGCTCGCGGCCAAGATGTCCGCGGCGGCCGAGCGTGCCAGTCGGGAGCAGCAGGCACCCGAGGCACCCACCGCCAGCCGTGAGCGCACGGGCCCGCAGCCGAAGGCACCACGGTCTGGCACAGCTCGTCGCACGAGCTCGAGGTCGCGCGCCGCAGACAATCCGCTCACCGACTTTCTCGGGTCGAGGCAGGGCAGGTCGATTGTGCGAGAGGTTGTGAAGGGAATCTTCGGAACTCTCAAGCGCCGCTGATCTGCCCCTGTCGATCCGACCGCAGGTCGAATCAGTGCACTCGCGGCTTCACCGTGCGCCTGATCACCTTGTTGAACTCTGAGGGCGATAGAGGCGAAGGCAGCGTCGTCATCGGGGCACCCAGGAGTTCTGCCACCCTGGTGATGTCTTCGAGCGACCAGAACCGGGTGCGCAGGCGAAACAGTTGGTTGCTCCGGCTGTCGAGTACGGCGAGGTGGGTGTGAGTGTCGTCTGTGTTGCCCACGTACACCTGTGCGAGCACCTGGTGCGAGACCGAGCTGAGCGGCAGCACGCGCGTGGGGAAAGGGAAGGTTCTGAGCGTCACGCTGTCACCGGAGAAGCGGATGCTCGTGGTGAAGTACCTCGCGGTCCAGAACCCGACCACGAGCATGCCGACGACGTGTAGCGCCAGCACGAGCAGCAGCCAGGGGGTCGACCACGTGACGACGTAGAGCGAGCCGAACAGGGCAGCGGTGACCACAGCGGTTCCGATGAGTCCCGAGCGCAGCAGCTCCGGCTTCGGGCGGAAGCCCGCCGCCGCTTGTACTGTGCTGATCACCGTGCCTCCGAGCGCAAATGGGCCTTGATTCTAGCTGCTTGACATGACAGGACGTCTATCCGTTGTCGTATGTGACGTCGACCGCCTCCAAAGCCTTTCAATGTATCCAATTCGGGGGTCAGGCGAAAACGGCTCCCTTCGGCGAAACTGTGGGGAAGCGACACGACGAACCGCGCGCGGGCATCCTCGACTGCGTGAGAACTTCTCGTCTCGTCTCCGGTGGGAAAGGAGCAGGCGAAAGCAGCCCGCGGCCATCCGCGTGCCCGAATTTCGGGGCGAGAAGGGGCCATGATGCCAATCTTGTCGCGAATTGGATTGCATCCTTGACAAGCGCATTCTTTATTGTCTACAAATGTAGGAACTAATCGACAGATGCGCCGGTACCAGGGGCCGAACCGCACCACAGGACCGCACCAATACGAACGAGGAGGTTCGCGTTGGATACAATTTTTCTGCTCCAGCAGGTGCTCAACGGGCTGAGCTTCGGCGCCCTCCTGTTCCTGGTGGCCAGCGGATTCACCCTGGTCTTCGGGCTCATGAGAATCTCGAACCTCGCCCACGGCGCGTTCTATCTGGTGGGAGCGTACGTCGCCGTCGTCACGGTTGCGACCACCCAGAATTTCTGGGCAGGCGCCATCGCGGGAGCCGTGAGCGCTGCAGCGGTGGGCCTGGTCACCGAGCGCGGGCTGCTGCGCAGGGTGCGCAACCAGGAGATGCCTGAAGTGCTCGTAACCGTCGGCGTGCTCTTCGTCATCGCCGACCTCGTGCTCGCGGTATTCGGAGGCAACCCCAAGTCGGTGGGAGCAGGAGGGGGAGCCCCATCCGGTTCGATCGCCATCGGCGACTTCGTCTACCCGCAGTACAGGCTCTTCATCATCGGCGTCACGCTCGTCATCGGAATCCTGCTCTTCATCATCCAGAAGCACTCCAAGATCGGAGCGATCGTTCGGGCGGGCGTCGACAACCGCGAGATGACTTCGGCCATCGGGGTCAACATCGACAAGGTCTTCACCGGCGTGTTCATCTTCGGGGCGTTCCTTGCCGGCCTCACCGGCGCCATCGGCTCCGGGCTGCTCAGCCTCAGCCCCTCATCCGGAACCGAGATCCTGCTCTTCGCCATGGTCGTCGTGATCATCGGCGGGCTGGGAAGCATCCACGGTGCCGCCGTCGGTGCCGTACTCATCGGACTGATCGACGCATTCTCGAAGGCCTGGTTCCCCGAGTTCTCGTACTTCACCATCTTCGCCCCCATGGCGCTCGTCCTCGTCTTCCGCCCCTACGGACTCTTCGGGAGGCCCTCGTGACTCGCACGCAGATCGTGAAGGTCGCAGCCATCGCAGTGCTGGCGGGAATCGCCATCGCGCTGCCGTACGTGGTCACCAACTATTACGTGACCCTGCTCTCGCTCATCCTCGCAACGGCGCTGCTGGCAACCAGCGTGAACATGCTCGCGGGCGACGCTGGGCTGTTCTCTCTCGGCCACGCCGGTATCGCCGCAGCGGCGGGGTACGGGCTGGCGTGGGCGTCCCGCCAGGGCTTCGACCTGCTGTGGCAGCTCGTAATCGCGGGAGTTCTCACCCTGGTGGCCAGCGCCATCTACGGCCTCATCTCGATGCGCACCAACGGCGTCTTCTACCTCATGGTGACCCTGGCCGCAGGCATGGTGTGCTTCGGCATGGCCTACCGCTGGTCGTCGGTGACCGGAGGAGACAACGGGCTCACGGGCATCCGTCGCCCAGAACTGATCGGCGAGTACTGGCAGTTCTACTTCTTCGTGCTCGCCGCCTTCGTGCTGGTGACATTCGCCCTCATTCGCGTGTCGCGCTCGCCGTTCGGCCTTGCGCTGCGCGGAATCCGCGACAGTGAGAGCCGCATGCGCAGCCTCGGCTACAACGTGCCCGCCTACAAGTTCGTCGGCATGATGCTCTCGGGTGTCGTAGCTGGCCTAGCCGGCATTCTGCTCGTCTGGCAGACCGAGTTCATCAGCCCATCGTTCGCCGGCTTCGAGGCGTCCGCCCTCGCGCTCGTGATGATCGTGCTCGGTGGAATCGGCACGACCATGGGCCCACTGGTCGGGACGGCAGTCGTCCTGGCGATCAGTCAAGTCTTGAGCACGTACGTGGATCGTTGGCCGACGATCCTGGGCGCGCTCTTCATCGCTTCCGTCATCCTCGCTCCCCAGGGGCTGATCGGGGGAATGCGCGCATTGGCTTCGCGGGTGCGCGCACGCAACAGACCACAACAACTAAGCAGGGAAGGGTAACGCAATGCAATCACGCAACATATTGCGGCAACGACGCACCGTGGCCGCTGCAATTCTCGCAACAGGCGCCCTGATCATCACCGGCTGCGCACCGTCAGGTTCGCTGTCTGAAGATCCGTCGAAGGGTGGTGACGCCGACACCTTCACCGTGGGCATGCTCGCCCCGATGACGGGCTTCGTGTCGGCGATCGGCACCGATATGAAGCAGGGCTGGGACCTCTACTGGGAGGAGAACGGCACCACGGCTGGCAAGTTCACCATCAAGACGGTGCTTGAGGATGACGCCAGCAGCGCAGAGACCGCGCTCACCAAGGCGAACCGCCTGGTCACGGAGGAGAAGGTCGACGTCGTGGTCGGCCCTGTTCTCGCGAACCAGGCGCTCGCGGTGGCGGACTACCTCGACCAGCAGGGTGTCGCGAACCTTTCGCAGACCTCCGCTGACGATGTGACCCAGCGCGAGTCGAGCCCGTACGTGCTGCGCACGGGCGCCATGGGCGGAAGCCACCACACCTTCGCCGGCGGGCAGTGGGCATACGAGCAGGGTCACCGCTCTGCTGCGACCCTCTGTGTCGACTACGCGTTCGGCTGGGAGACCTGTGGCGGGTTCGTGAAGGCGTTCACGGATGCCGGCGGAACCGTCGAGCAGCAGCTCTGGTACCCGGGTGACGCCACCGACCTGAGCACTTACGTCACGCAGCTGCTCAACTCGGGCGTCGACCTCATCTACGCCGGAACCGCTGGTGGAACCGACAGCTCCAACTTCCTGCGGTCGGCATCCGACTTCGGGCTGATGGACAAGTACCCGCTGCTGACCAACTGCTGCACGCTCGACCAGGCGATCCTGCAGGACGTCGGAGACATCGCGCTCGGCGTGAAGTCTGTGTCGTACTACGCGGAGGGCTCCAAGCAGGCTCAGGAGTTCGTTGAGGCATTCGAAGCGAAGTACGGGATCATCCCGTCGAGCTACGCGCTCGGTGCGTACGCCACGGCGCAGTTGCTGGCCGCAACCCTCTCCGGAGTGGACGAGAAGCTCACCGGTGAAGACCTGATCGACGCCATCAAGGCCGCAGATCTGTCTGGCAGCCCGTGGGGTGACATCAGCTTCGACGACTACAACAGCATGGTCGGACCCGTGATGATCCGCGAGGTCGAGAAGCGCGCAGACGGCAAGCTCTGGAACGCAGTCGTGCAGCAGTACGAGGGCGTCAGCCAGTTCTGGACCTTCGACCCGGAGGACTACATGAAGAACCCGTCGTTCTCGCCGAGCTACACGGGTAAATGAGTACTGCCAGCATCGCTCCCTCGCTCCCGGGCTCTGTGCCCGGGGGCGAGGGCGCCGCGCTCGTACTCGACGGCATCACCAAGAAGTTCGGTGGCCTCACTGCCGTCAATGGTGTGAGCCTCGTGCTTCCGGTCGGGGGCAGGCTCGCTCTCATCGGACCGAACGGTGCTGGCAAGACGACGCTGTTCCGGGTCATCGCTGGTGAGATGTCTCCAACGGGCGGCACGGTCTGCCTGTTCGGAGAAGACGTCACCAAGGTGAGTGAGCGCGCACGTGCCCTGCGCGGAGTCTCCCGCACCTTCCAGGTCTCCAACCTGTTCCCCCAGTTGTCCGTCAGCCACAACGTCAGGATCGCGGCCCAGGTCGCCACGCCGACGAGCCACCGCTTCTGGCAGAAGCTCAAGGCCGACGACTCATTCGCGGAGCGCACCGAACGGGTTCTCGAGCAGGTGGGACTGGCCGACCGCGCCGACGAGGCCGTCGCAAAACTGTCGCACGGTGAGAAGCGCCAGCTCGAGATCGCCATGGCGCTCGTCGTGAACCCCAAGCTCATCCTTCTCGACGAGCCCGCAGCCGGGCTCTCTGCGACCGAGCGCGTCGTGCTGCGCGGTCTGCTCGAGAACCTGCCGGAAGAGATCACCTTCCTACTGATCGAGCACGACATGAAACTTGCGCTCGAGCTCGCAGATCGCGTGCTCTGCCTCGACAACGGCGTGCCGCTCGCCTACGGAACACCCGACGAGATTCGGGCGAACCCCGCAGTGCAGGCCTGTTACCTCGGACGAAGGGAGTGACCATGCTCACGGTGCGGAACCTTCACGTGGGGTACGAGACGTCTCACGTTCTCAACGGCATCGACCTGGATGTCGCAGAGGGGGAGTCCGTCGCGCTCATGGGGCGCAACGGCATGGGCAAGACCACCTTCGTGCGCGCCATCTGCGGTCTCACACCGCCCACCATCCTGGAGGGTGAGGTGAGGCTCGGCGATATCGACCTGCGAGCCATCCGTTCGCACCGCGTTGCCGCCGCGGGGATCGGCCTGGTTCCGCAGGGCAGGAACGTGTTCGGCAGCCTCACCGTGGAAGAGAACCTCTCGATCGTGCCGCAGGCGACCGATCGCAACGACCTGTGGACCATCGATCGGGTGTACTCGTTCTTTCCGCGGCTGAAGGAACGCGCGAAGGCTGGCTCGCGAACCCTGTCCGGCGGCGAGCAGCAGATGCTGGCGATCGGCCGGGCACTGATGACCAACCCGCGCGTGCTCATCATGGACGAACCATCAGAGGGCCTGGCGCCGGCCGTTCTGCGGGTGATTGAAGACCGGCTGCAGGAGCTCAGGCAGACGGGGCTCTCTGTGCTCGTGGCAGAGCAGAACGTCGACCTCGCGCTCGCGCTGAGCGACCGCGTCATGATCCTCGGAGAGGACGGGCGCATGGCCTGGTCGGGCGACTCCGCCGGACTCGTCAAAGACCCAACGCCCATCCACCAGTACCTCGGGCTCTGAGTGCCCGTGACCACCAAAGAAACGGAAAGAAGCAATGGCTGAACTGGAACTCATCGAACTCGACGAGTCGAAGGCGTACATGCTGCCCTACGCCCCGGCGATCAAAGTGCCACCGGGTTCTGAGTACTACTTCCTCTCTGGTGCCACGGAGGTGCAGACCGAACGCGACGACAGCGGAGACTACCCGGACGACATCCGGGAGCAGACGCTGCGCGTGCTCAACCGCCACACCGACGTGCTCGAGGCCAACGGCCTCACCTGGGAGAACGTCATCCACGTCTACGAGTTCCTCACCGACATGAGGGACGCGAACATCGTTCACGCGACCATGGGCGAGTTCTACGGAGACTCCACCTGGAAGCCCGCGAACACCCTCATCGGCGTGAACGCGCTCAGCACCCCGGGAGCCCGGTTCGAGCTCGACGTCATCGCAGCCAAGGCCATCGGCTAGGCCGACCAACACAGATCGGAACAGACCATGCCCATCGCCCAGATTCATCCAGAGCCGGCACGGAGGAACGACGTGCAGTTCCCGCCAGCTGTCTCGGTCGACTCCAACGACGTCTTCTTCTGGATGTCGGGAGCCACGGCCATCCCGCTGTACCACATGCACCCGCACATCGATGAGGAGTGCGTGCTTCCCGACGACATCCGCGAGCAGACCCGCCGCATTCTCAACACCTTTGATGAGGTGCTGCGCTTCAACGGGCTCGGCTGGAAAGACGTCGTCAAGTTCTCGCAGTTCCTCACTGACATGCGGGAGTACGACACCGTCCAGGAGGTCATCGCGGACTTCTTCGCCGGCACCGACTGGGCTCCGGCGTCGACCACAGTCGGCATCAACGCCCTGAGCGCACCAGGCGCTCGCCTCGAAATCGACGTCGTCGCGGCCAAGCCCGCGAACTGATCAAGGAGCACGACATGTCAATCACCACCGCGCAGACGGGCAGGGGCGGGCACCACGGCGCCGCAGTCAAGGTAACCGGCCCATCGGGGCTCTACTTCCTGTCGGGCGTGAACCCCAACCCCGTGTACCACTCCCAGCCCTTGACGGATGCCCAGGCGTCGGTGCCCGCGGGCATCCGGGACCAGACCGAGCTGATGCTCAGCAACCTGGTCACCATGCTCAAGGCAGGGGGGATGGGGTGGTCCTCCGTGGCCAAGATCATCCTCTACGTCACCGATATCCGTGAGGCGACTGCCGTACGCGCCGCGATCGTCGACCGCTTCGGCGACGTCTGGCAGCCCGCATACACGACCGTGCAGGTCGACAACCTGGTCACCAGGGGCGCCCGGGTGCAAATGGATGTGATCGCGGCGGGGCCGACAGCCTAGCCAGCGGGCCGGACGCTGTCAGCTCGACTGAGTCGCTCGACGATTGCGTCGATCAGTGCGAGCTGACCGTCCGGCTGCGCGGTCGTCGAATCGAGGATGGGCATCACCCGCAGCCCCGCGGTCACGGCGAGGAACTCGTCGATGATCTGCTGGTCTGTCTCGTCCGTGGTGATCTCGCCCTTGTTTCTCGCCTTCTCGAGTTCCTGCTCCATCCAGTTGCGCCAGATGGCGTACGAGTCTGCGTGGATCTTGAAGAGGGCTGGACTGGATGCTGCGCGATCCCAGAACGCGACAGTCACGCGAGACTCGACTCGCCTCTCCTCGTCGAGGGGAAGCATTTCGAGGCAGAGCAGGCGGATGGCGTCGAGTCCGGTGCGATCGCCGATGGTGTGTGCTGCGCGCTCGTTGATCCTGAAGAACGTGTGCTGGAAAGCTGCAGCGAGAAGTTCATCCTTGCCTGCGAAGTAGTGCTTCAGCCCACCGTTGGCGAACCCCGCCTCTGCAGCGATCTGGCGCATGGTGGCGGCGGCGAAGCCTCCCCGGGCAATGATCCGCCAGGCCGCCTCGACGATCTCGATGCGGCGCTGATCGTGATTGACAATCCTGGGCATCTTCTTCCGTCATCCGTCGATAGTGCGCGCAATCCCTATTATCTCCAAGAGTAGACAAAAGATTCTCGGCAAGCCCCTTGTCAGAGCGTCGCGCGGCATTGAGTTGGGAAAACCTCGTAAACGGTTGCAGCGCCTGACGAGGAGTGCATGCCCCAGCTCTCGCGAGTTTCCGGTAGTAGTTCGGATTACAGATTGACTTCCTCTGGGCTCTCGCTATAATCAGTGCAATCGATTGCGGTTAATTGCACTGCACGCGCCTGGCCCACCCGGACCTCGGCGTGCAGAGCGCCTAGGACTGGACGCAACAGCAAAGGAGCTACGGGTGAGTGTGAACCAAGGCAGCGCGCCTTCCACTGCGACGCAAGGACGCGGCGGAAAGCTGGGTCAGGCGCTTCGCCTGCTGGGCGGTAAGTCCCATGGGACCGAGATGCGCCTGCTGCTGGCCGTGCTCATCCTCGTGGCCCTTTTCGTCGTCATCTTCCCCGAACAGTTCGGCTCACCACGCAACGCCGAGAACATCGCGCGGCACGCCGCGATCCTGCTTGTCGTCGCACTCGGCCAGATGTTCGCGCTGCTTGTCGGCGGGTTCGACATCTCGGTCGGAGCCACCATGGGCCTGTCCGCGACGGTCGGCGCCATCGTCATGCTGCAGTACGGAACCGTGGTCGGCATCATCGTCGGCCTGCTGGCCGCCGCCGCTGTCGGTGCGATCAACGGCCTGCTGATCTCGAAGTTCAGGGTGAGCCCGTTCGTCGCGACCCTCGGAATGCTGACCTTCGTGCAGGGCTTCGCCAACCACATCAGTGAGGGGCGTTCCATCTTCGGCCTTCCCGAGTCCTTCGGCTGGTTCGGCCGCAACAGCTGGGGCTTCCTCCCGTCGACCGTTGGCCTCGCCATCATCTTCGGCGTTCTGGTCTGGGTGCTGCTCAACCGCACCAGGGTCGGACTCAACATCTACGCAATCGGTGGAAGCCGCAGCACGTCGCTGCTCGCAGGCATCCCGGTCGTGCGCACCGAGCTCCTCGCCTACACGCTCTGCGGCCTCCTCGCAGGAGTCGCCGGCCTCATGCTCTCGTCACGTGTCGTCGTCGGCCAGGCCAGCCTCGGCCAGGGCTACGAACTGCTGGCCATCGCCACCGCCGTCATCGGTGGCGTGGCGATCGGCGGTGGCGTCGGACGCCTGCTCGGCGTCGTGCTCGGTGTGCTGCTGCTCAGCGTCATCACCACCGGCATGAACATCGCGGGCCTCTCCGAGTTCATCCAGCAGATGCTCACCGGTGCCGTGCTGATCGCTGCAGTGCTCGTCGACCGCCTCCGCGGTCGCGGCGACGGAACACGATTCAGCCGACTCCGCAAACCCTTCCAGGCGGTCGCGACCGCAGCCAAACCCAACTGACCCGCACCACCCTTCCACCACAACGAAGTTATTGGAGGTACCAACATGAAGAGCTACCGATTCGTCGTACCGGTTGCCGCAGTCGCACTGCTGGCAACCGGGTGCACCGCGGAAACCGGCGGACCTTCGTCCAACCCGAGCACCGCACTGGGCACGTCGATCAGCTGTGACGCGAGCCCGACGCAGGAAGAGCTCCTGGCGTACGAGGTTCCGAAGGCCAACGAGGAGTACGACCTGACGCTCATGCAGGTGAGCTCGGCGGGCTACTACTACCAGGCCATCGACTACGGCGCTGAGCAGGCCGCAGAAGAAGCCGGTGTGAAGCTCACGAAGCTCTCCGCAGACGGCTACGCCTCGCCTGACCTGCAGCTCAAGCAGGTCGAGGACGCCATGCTCCGCGGAACCGACGCCATCGTGATGGCGCCGTCTGACATCCAGGGGTCCGTACCGGTCGTGGAGGCCGCCATGAGCGCAGGACTGCCCGTCGTCAACGTCTCGTCAGAGGTCGCCAGCGACGACGTGCACATGGTTATGCAGGACGACTACACCTTCGGACAGCTCGCGGCAGACCGTGTCGCTGAGGTTCTGGGCGACGAGGGCGGCACCGGCATCATCATCGCCGGACCGGCCAACGCGACCTGGTCGCAGCGCCGTACCGAGGGCTTCCAGGATCGTGTCAAGGACATGTACCCGAACATCAAGATCGCCGCGTCGCCCACCCAGCTGGTTGACCCGGCCGAGGGGCTCCGCTCCTTCGAGGATGCGGTGCAGGCCACCCCGGACCTGGACTGGATCTTCGCGGTGCACTACTTCATCCTGCAGCCGGCATCGCTGCCCGACGAGTACCGCGGTGACGTCAAGTACGTCGCAGGTGGCTACGAGCCGGACTCGATCACCGCGCTCGAAGACGGGTCGCTCGACTCCGTGTTCGGCCTGACCCCGCGCTGGATGGGTAAGCTCGGCGTCTCGTACGCCGTGAGCCTGCTCAACGGTGAAGACATCCCGCGCATCACCTGCGTGCCGATCCCGCTGTTCACCTCAGAGGACATCGGATCGCCGTTCGCCACGGAGGAACTGATTCCGTAATGTCGCACAACCAAGACGACGTCACTGCGACGGCCTCAGGCCGCCCGCTCGTACAGCTCGTCGCCATCGGCAAGTCCTACCCGGGCGTTCGCGCACTCAGCGACGTCAGCCTCGACTTCCGCGCGGGAGAGATTCACTCCATCGTGGGCGAGAACGGTGCAGGAAAGTCGACCCTGGTCAGTATGCTTGCCGGCCTGGCCCAGCCAGACACCGGTGAGATCCTGGTCGACGGGCAGCGCGTGAGGTTCCGCAACCCGCGCGCTGCCCGCAACGGGGGCGTCAGCTTCGTGCCGCAGGAGGCTGAGGGCGTTCCCGCCTTCAGCGTCGGACGTAGTCTCATGCTCGGCCGGGAGGGGCGCTGGATCAACCGGTCCCGCCTCTCCGCGGCCGAGCGGGCCCTGGTGACGGATGCGCTGCAGCGCATGGGTGTCACCGATCTCGATGGGAACACCCCCATCTCAGAGCTTTCGGTCGCCGAGGTTCGCCTGTGCCAGATCGCGGGTACGCTCGTCGACCCGGGTCGCCTCATCATGCTCGACGAGCCGACTGCGGTGCTCGCCGACGCGGACGCTGAGTTGCTGCTTGACCGGCTGGAGCGCCTCCGCGAGGAGGGCAAGAGCATCCTCTACGTGAGCCACAGGCTCAGTGAGGTCATGCGGATCTCCGACCGCATCACGGTTCTTCGCGACGGCTGCGCCGTGGGAACCTTCGCGCGCGGCGAGATCGACCGTGCCGGCCTGCTCGCGCTCATGGCCCGCAAGCAGGGCGAGACGCAGACCACAGAGACCACTGCAGCGCCCGCGCCGGTCGTCAGCGGTACGCCGCGGATGCGGGTGACCGGTTTCAGCCGCGGCAGGGCGTTCCAGGACGTCAGCTTCGACGTCTACCCGGGCCAGGTCGTCGGAATCGCCGGGATCCAGGGCTCAGGGCATGGTCGCCTGCTCGAAGCGATCGCGGGGGCAACCCCGGTGGACGCAGGGCAGCTCGAAGTCGACGGGGCACCCATCAAGCCGGGTGCACTGCACCACTCCCTGGTGGCCGGTATCCGCCTCGTGCCGGAAGAGCGCAGGCAGCGCGGCATCGTGGGGCCCCGCTCCATCCGAGAGAACGTGAGCCTCGGCTACGGTTCGGATGCCCAGAGCAGGTTCTTCCGCTCTCCGTCAGCCGAGCGGAAGGCCGCGTCCAGCGCCATCGCCGAGCTGGACATCCGCACCCCCGGCGCCGAGGTGCTGGTTCAGAACCTCAGTGGTGGAAACCAGCAGAAGGTCGTCATCGCGCGCGTGCTCGCCAGCAGGCCGAAAGTGATGCTGCTCGCCGAGCCGACCCAGGGCATCGACGTCAGGTCGAAGGCGGAGATCCTGCGCCTGCTGCGTGAAGCCGCGCGGGAACAGGGCATCTGCGTCGTGCTCGCCTCGTCGGAGTTCGAGGAACTGCTCGACTACACCGACGTCATCCACGTCATGCGCACCGGCCGCATCGTCACCTCGGTGCAGACAGACCAGACGAACTACGGGGCGCTGCTCGAGGCGGCGGTGCCGTAGTACACGTTCGCAAACCATCCAGGCAGTCACGAGGAGGACAGTCAATTGAGTTCGACAGAGGCAGACGAGCGGCGCGAAGCCGCGCTGGTCGCCGCAGGAAAGAAGGCGGCCGACCGAGTATTGCGCGGCGGCAAAGTGCTCAACGTGCACACCGGGCACATCGCGCTGGCCGATGTGGCCTTCGCGGGACCCCGCATCGCAGCGGTCGGATCGGTGGAGCACACCATCGGCCCGCTCACCGAGATCGAGGACTGCACCGGGCTCTACCTGCTGCCAGGCTTCATCGACAGTCACATCCACCTCGGCGGATCGCAGCTGACTGTGCAGCGGCTGGCTGAGGTGCTCGTGCCCCACGGCACGGTGGCCCTCTGCACCGACTTCTACGAGCTCGGCACCCTGGGCGGAATCACGCCCGTGCTCGGCGAGCTTGAGGCGGCAAAGGGCAGCGGTCTCGACATCCTGCTGTCGCCGTTCGTCGCAGCAGTGCTGGGCATCGGTGCGTTCGGCAACCTGGAGAGGTTCAGCTACGACGACCTCGAGACGCTGCTCAACCACGAGGCATGCGTCGAGCTGCGCGAATGGAACTGTTGGGCGGCCTGGCTGCCGCTCGAGGGCCAGCAGCGCGTGTACGACGCTGCCCTCAAGCTCGGAAAGACGATCGGTGGCCACCTGGAGGGTCTCACCGGCGAGCTGCTGCAGGCATCCGTCGCCCTCGGCGTCATGTCAGAGCACGAGGCGGTCTCGGCCGATGAGGCCATGGAGCGCCTCGACAACGGCGTCATGGTGCAGATCCGTGGCGGATCGGCCGCGCGCGACTTCGACGACCTGGTACCGGCCATCACCGAGCGCGGTGCTGATCCGTCGAACTTCAGTTTCTGCACAGACGAGCAGGAGCTGGCGTCGATGGCTCACGACGGTCACGTCGACCGCCTCATCCGGCGCGCGGTCCGCGGCGGCATCTCGCCCGTCGACGCCGTGCGCATGGCAACGCTGAACGCGGCTAAGGGCATCGGGGTCGACAAGGACTACGGTTCGATCACCCCCGGCCGTTTCGCATCCATCGTCGCGGTGGAAGACCTCGCCACCTTCCCGATCAAGAAGGTGTACACCGACGGCGTGCTCGCGGCCCGCGACGGCGAGTACCTGCTCGAGCCCACCATGCGCGAGTACGGTGCGGAGACCCGCAACGCTGTCGTCATCCGTGACGCCATCACCGAGAACGACTTCCTGTTCGACCGCGAAGACGGCGAGCACGAGGCCCGCGTCATCGGCATCATCCCTGGGAAGCTCATCACGGAAGAGCTCATCGAGACCGTCGACCTGACGGGCGGGCGGCTGGCAGACAAGGAGTCCGGCCTCGCCAAGATCGCGGTGATCGACCGGCACCTCGGTGGCGACGAGCGGATGCTCGGACTCATTCGTGGCTACGGCATCGAGCGCGGCGCCATCGCGGCGACCGTGAACCCCGGAATGATGAACCTGCTCACGGTGGGCGTCAACGAGGCCGACATGGCACTCGCGGCGTCGCGTGTGGCAGAGCTGGGCGGAGGCATCGTCGTCGCAGTCGACGGGAAGATCCTCGCAGAGGTGGCGCTGCCGATCTACGGCATCCTGTCAGACCTGCCGTCTGCTGAGGTCGTCGCGGCCTGTGTCGCCCTTGAGGAGGCGGTCGTCGACGGCATGGGATGCACCTTCGAGGGCCTACTCAGCTCGGCAGGGTTCGCCTGCCTTGCGGTGAGCATCCCGAGCCTGAAGATCACGTCGCGCGGTATGGCGCGAGTGACCAGGAGCGCCCCGGCAGAGGCCGTGGAGCTTTTCCTCGACTGAGGTCGCTGCGCCGCTCAGGGATTCCTGGGCGGCGCAGTCGACTCGCGAACGATCAGCGAGACGGGCAGCGTCACCGTGACCGGGTTCTGGCTTTCCGCTGAGATCGACGCCAGCAGCAGTCTCGCCGCTTCTGACCCGAGCTCCAGGTGCGGCACGCGCACGGTGGTGAGCGGCGGCTGGAAGTCCTGTGCGAACGGCATGTCGTTGAACCCCACGATGGAGATGTCTGCCGGGCAGTCGAGCCCGTGGGTGCGCAGGGAACGCATGATGCCCAGGGCGAGCAAGTCGTTGCTGGCGATGATCGCGGTCGGCACGGGTTCGCCGCTCGCGAGAATGGCATCCATCTCGTGCCTGCCCGCGTCAACATTGAGCGCGGATGCGACCACAGTGCGCGGCTCGATGCCGTGCTCTGCGCAGGCGGCAGTGAACGCGTTCGCGCGCGTGAGGGTCGTGGTGAAGTTGCGCGGCCCCGCGACGTGCAGGATGCGGCGGTGCCCCAATTCGATCAAGTGGTCAACGGCCGCGGCGATTCCGTTGGCGTCGTCACCGGTGACGAGTGGGTACGGAACTCCGGTCGTGCCGCGGTTCACGAGGACTATGCGGATGTCGCGCTCGTACGCGTCTTTCAGCAGCGGATGATCGACCTGGCCTGTCGCCAGGATGAACCCGTCGACGCGCCGCTCGAGCAGCGAGTTGAATGCAGCGCGCTCGAGGGAATCACGACCGTCGGTGTTCGCGAGCAGCGCGGTGTAGCCGCGCGGAGCGAGGTAGTTCTCGATCCCGCGCTGAATGGGTGGAAACAGCGGGTTGGTCAGGTCTGGCACGATGACGCCCACCGTCATTGACAGGCTTGTGCGCAGGCCGCGGGCCATGATGTTCGGGATATAACCGAGCTGTTTCGCCGCGCGTTGCACCTTCTTGACGGTCGCAGCGTTGACCTGGTGCTCCGTGGTCTCGTTGAGTGCCCTGGACACTGTGGCCTTGTGTACGCCCGCCAGTTCGGCAACCTCAGCGATGGTTACTCGTTTTGGCATGCCCTGACACTAGCAATGTTCAGTCGTGTCGTGTCTGACTGAACGGACGGCGCGTTGTCGGCCGCCGCGGGGGCGAAATGAAAAGTATTACTGCACAACATTCCAGTAATGATTTAAGCAATTTCGCCAACTTTGCTTGATTTTAGATTTCGCGAAGAGCATTATTGCCCCCACTCGAGGGGTGCGCCGCAAGCCGTGGATCACCGAACTATTTCGCTGGAGACAGCAGACACAACGAAGTGGAAATAGCAATGAAGAACTATGACGTTCCCGTGCTCATCGTCGGAGGGAGCCTGGTCGGGATGACCATGGCCGTTCTCCTGGGAAAGCACGGGGTGAAATCCCTGGTCGTGGAACGACACCAGGGCGCAGCCATTCATCCGAGGGCGGCACTCATGCTGCAGCGGTCGATGGAAGTGTTTCGATCGGCGGGCGTCGAAGAGACGATGCGCACGAGGTCGTTCGAGCAGTTCGAACCCGACGGCGCCATCATGGCCGTCGAGACGATGGCGGGCGAGGAGATCGCCTGGTATATGACGCGCGTCAACGACGGTGTGCGCGACCTCAGCCCGTCTGAACGCATCTTTGTGACCCAGATCGCTGTGGAGCCGGTGCTCAAGGCTCGCGCAGACGAGCTCGGTGCCGAGGCGCTGTTCGGCACAGAGCTCGTCGACTTCGTCGAAGACGAGACGGGGGTGACGGCAACCATCCGCGACCGGGCGACGCAGGAGGAGTCGACCGTGCGGGCCAGGTACCTGGTGGCGGCAGACGGGCCACGCAGCACCATCCGCAACCAGCTCGGCATCGGGCGGAGCGGTCATGGCGTGATGTCGAAGAGCATCACCATCTACTTCCGGGCGGATGTCGAACCCCTGCTTCGCGGCCGGAACCTCAGCGTGGTCATGGTCGTGAACCAGACCTTCCAGGGGTTCTTCCGCATCGAGAAGCCGTACAAGTCTGGCTTCCTCGCCGTTCACGGGCTGGGCGACCCGCAGAATCCGAACTCCGATATCTGGACGGGGCTGACGGATGACGCCTGCATCGAACTGGTGCGCGCGGGACTCGGCGTTCCTGATCTGCCGGTCGAGATCGACAACGTCATGCGCTGGGAGGCCACGGCCGAAGTGGCAGATCAGCTGAGGAGTGACCGGGTGTTCCTGATCGGCGACGCCGCGCACGAGATGCCGCCGTACGGAGGCTACGGCGGGAACACGGGCATCCACGACGCCCACAACCTGGCCTGGAAGCTGGCTGCCGTGCTCGACGGGCGTGCCGGCGACGGCCTCCTGGACAGCTACGACGCGGAGCGTCGCCCCGTTGCGTCGTTCACGGTCGAGCAGGCATACGCCCGCTACGTCACCCGTGCCGCGCCGTTCCTCGCCGCGGGCGGGATGGACACACCCGTGCCAGACGCCAACATCGATCTGGGCTACCGCTACCGCTCTGAGGCGGTGCTCACCGAGGCCGATGATGACGGCGCGATCCAGGGCGACCCGAGGGACTCTGCAGGCAGGCCCGGCACCCGCGCGCCCCACTACGAACTCAGGCGTGGATCGGATGCGGTGTCGACGCTCGACCTGGTGAAGCAGAACTTCGTACTCTTCACGGGCGCCGACGGGGCCGCGTGGACCGCGGCCGCAGACGCAGCGGCCAGAACGCTCTCGCTCGACATCGACACCCACTCCGTGGGCTCGGGGGAGTACAACGACGCAGAAGGAGGGTTCGCAGAGGCGTACGGCATCGCATCCACGGGAGCGGTGCTGGTGCGTCCTGACGGATTCGTCGCGTGGCGCGCGGTGACGGACGAGGGGGCATCCGCCAGCGTGCTGACTGAGGTGCTCGGCAGCATCCTCGATCGGAACGAGGAGGCGCTCGCCGCGGCCGACGTGGTGTCGGAGGTCTCCGCCACCTAGGCTGTGCCCATGATCCGCCGCTTCCGCCCTGGCGATCGCGCTGAGGTGTACGAGGTATGCCTCCGCACTGCGAACGCTGGGGCGGACGCGACGGGTCTCTACTCAAGCGACGACCTGATGCCGGAACTCTTCGCCGGGCCGTACCTCGAGTTCGAGCCGGAGCTCGCCTTCGTCGTACACGGTGGCGGGCGCGTGGGCGGCTACGTGCTCGGCACGTCAGACACGCGAGCCTTCGTGTCGTGGTACCGCGAGCACTGGATGCCACGGCTCGACCGGTTCGACGGCGGGCAGATGGGGGAGACGGAGGGGGCGATGCTGAAGCTCGGGCGGCAGCCGGAGCACATGCTCATCCCCGAGGTGGATGAGTACCCCGCACACCTGCACATCGACCTGCTGCCCGACCTTCAGGGGAGGGGAGTGGGCCGCAAGCTGATCAACACCCTGCTCGGGGCGCTGCGTGCTCGCGGCGTGCAGAGGGTGCACCTCGCGATGGACCCGGCGAACCGCGGCGCCAGGGCGTTCTACGACCGGCTCGGCTTTCACGAGCTCCCGTCGAGCACTCCGACCGAGCCTGTGCTCGGCATCGCGACCTAACTGAAGTGCGCAACCCACCTGCGGCGGGCTGCGCACTTCACAACGCGGAGAATGGGGGATTCGAACCCCCGAGGGCTTGCACCCAACACGCTTTCCAAGCGTGCGCCATAGGCCACTAGGCGAATTCTCCTGGCAGTCGGAGTGACCTGGCACTTTCGACCTCCCATAGCATACGGGATATCCAGCGGGCCGGGCTGAGCGCCGGAGTAGGCTCGGTCACGTGAGTCCTGGTCTGCGACCGACGGGTCGCCAAGAGAATACAACTGCGCCCGAAAAGGCGTTGGTGCTCCGCCGAGTCGCTTTCCTCATTCCCGGCGGCATCGCCCTGATTGCGGGCCTTGATGCCGCGCTACTGCTGCTCGGGCTCCCGGCACCACTCACGACTGAACGTCTTCCCCTCATCCATGCGCCCCTCATGGTGTTCGCGTTCATCGGAACCCTGGTCGTTCTAGAACGCGCGGTCGCGGCCAGACGCTGGTGGGGATTCACTTCTCCAGCGGCAATGGGCCTCGGCGGGATCGCCCTCGTGTCGCCGCTTCCACTCGCCGTGGGGCAGGCGGGCATCGTGTTCGGGTTCGTTGCGCTGCTTGGTGTCTATCGCGTGGTCTGGCTGCGCCAGTCGAGTATGGCGATCGCGCTGCAAGTGCTGGGGGCGCTCAGCGGCCTCGCCGCCGCCACGCTCTGGCTCTCCGGAGTGGTCGTGCCGTTACTGATACCGGGCATGGCAGCGTTCCTCGTGTTGACCATCGTGGGTGAGCGCCTCGAATTGGCGAGGGTCTCACCCACCGTCAACGAGACGGTTGAGCGACTCGCTCTGACCTGCGGAGTAGCACTCACCGTGACAGCTCCGGCAGCCACCCTGTGGCCGGCTGTGGGGTATCCGCTGTACGGCGCTGCGATGTTGCTGCTCGTCGGGTGGTTGTTCCGCTACGACGTGGCCACCCGGTTGGTGAACTCAACAGGACTCGCGCGCTACATGGCTGTTTGCCTGCTCACCGGTTACTGCTGGCTGCTGGTGGCTGGAGGCATCTGGCTCGTCGGCGGCGCCATCACGTCGGGGCCGGGCTACGACGCCGTCGTTCACAGCGTGTTCCTCGGTTTCGTCATGTCGATGATCATGGCGCACGCGCCGGTGATCCTGCCCGCCGTCATCCGTCGCCCTCTGCCCTACCGCTGGTTCCTCTATATTCCTGTCGCCCTGTTGCACGCCTCGCTTGCGCTGCGCGTATTGGGGGGAGACGCCTACGGCAACGCGCACCTCGTGCAGTGGGGCGGCTCGCTGAACATCACGGCCGTGCTGCTGTTCGTCGTGCTCGCCGTGTCTTCGGCGATCGCCGGGCCGCCGAAGACCGCGGCCGGGCAGGGTGACATTCTGAGCGACTCGGGGGTGAAACAGTGAGCCTCTCCACGCTCAGTCGCCGCACCTGGTACCTGATCATGAACTCGTTGATCGGGGCCTGGCTGCTCGGCGCCGCCGTGGTGGTCGTCATCCACCGCTTCGTTCCGGCGGGCGGTTGGCTCATGCTTCACCTTCTGCTGCTCGGGGCAGTCTCGACCGCGGTACTCGTCTGGAGTCAGCACTTCGCAGACACACTGCTAAGAAGGCAGGCCTGGGGTGGGCGTGCCTTCCACGCGGCGAGACTCGCAGCGCACACGCTCGGCGCGGCCACCGTGGTGACGGGAATCGTCACCGCAACCTGGCCTGTCGTGTTGGCGGGAGGCATCCTTCTCGGGGTCAACGCGATCGTGCACGCCGCCAGCCTTGTCGCGCAGGGGCGGGGCGGATTGCCGGCACGGTTCGCCCCACTCGTGCGCTACTACGTCTACGCCTGCCTCTCGCTGGTGGTCGGCGTGACTCTCGGGGTTCTGCTGGCGCGGGCGTCGCTCCCCGACGACATCCAGGATCGACTCACGGTTGCCCACCTGGGAGCAAACCTGCTCGGCTGGGTGGGCCTCACTGTGATCGGTACGGTGATCCTGCTCTGGCCAACCGTGCTGCACACTCGGGTGAGCGAGACGACGGATGCCTCGGCCAAGGCGGCCCTGCCGCTGCTGGTGACCGGGGTGGTCGTGTTCGTGACCGGATGCCTCGTGGGCGTCACACCGGTCGTCGCCATCGGGGTGGTTGCGTACCTCGCGGGGTTCGGGCTCATCGTCTACGAGGGCGTCGGTTCGTGGCGCGCCGCACCGCCAGCCAGCTATGCGGGGTGGACGCTTGCCGCCGCGGTCGGCTGGCTTGTGGCGTGCACGGCAGCCCTCGGCGTGATCGTGGTGTCAGCACCGAACTGGACCGCCGCCGTTGACGGCCTAGCCTGGCTCGTGCCGCCGTTCGCGGTCGGCTTCGCCGCCCAGATCGTGCTGGGCGCGCTCAGCTATCTGCTGCCCGTGGTACTGGGGGGCGGACCGTTCGCTGCGAGAGCGTCTGCGGCCGTGCTCGACCGCGGTGCGATGTTCCGGGTGTTGTCGATCAACGCGGGCATCCTGCTCTACCTGCTCCCCGTGCCGAGCCTGGTGAAGGTGGTTGTTTCGCTCTTCGTCTTCGGGGTTCTGCTCTCATTCCTGATTCTCGCGGTCGCATCGATTCGGGCCGGCGTCAGGGCGAAGGGCGGCCCGACGGTTCCGGCGGATGCCGACCAATTGCGTGCCAGAGGTGAGCCCCAGCAGCAGAAGAAGATCAGGCACAGTGGAGCCGTCGTCGTGGCCATTGGAGCCCTTCTGCTCTGCACCACCGTGGGGGTCGCACTCGACCCCGCCTCGGCCGGTATTTCGACCGCAGTGCCCGGTGCATCCGTCACTCCGACGGGAAACACGACCACGGTTCAGGTGAGCATGAAGAACATGCGCTTCACGCCCGACCTCATCACGGTGCCGGCGGGCGACCGCCTCGTGATCGAGCTCACCAATTCAGATGACCAGGTGCACGACCTCGTGCTCGAGAGCGGGGTCACTTCTGGGCGCGTGCCCGCCGGAGACACCGTGAGCGTCGATGCCGGCGTGATCGGCGGAAGCCTCGACGGCTGGTGCTCGATTGCGGGCCATCGCCTCATGGGCATGGTGATGCAGGTTGTGGTGAGCGGGGATGCGCCGGCAGACGCTCCGACGGATGCGCCGAAACCGGGTGCACATCACCATGAGGGCTCTGACGGTCCCTCTGCCGCTGAGGATCTCGACCTCATGGCGGAACCGCCGGATGGGTTCGAGGCACGGGATGCGACGCTTCCCCCAGCACCGTCTGCGACCGTGCACGACATCACCTTGACGGCGACGGAGGTGGAGCGTGAGGTGGCCGTCGGTGTCACGCAGACGCTGTGGACCTTCAACGGCACGGCACCCGGCCCCACCATTCGGGGCAAGGTTGGGGACCGGTTCGACGTGACGCTTGTCAACGACGGGACGATCGGCCACTCGATCGACTTCCACGCGGGCGCGATGGCGCCCGACGAGCCGATGCGAACCATCGACCCGGGCGAAAGCCTCACCTTCAGTTTCACCGCCACCAGGTCTGGCATCTGGTTGTACCACTGCTCGACCATGCCCATGTCTGTGCACATGGCGAACGGCATGTTCGGCGCCGTGATCATCGACCCACCGGGCCTCGCAGAGGTGGACCGGGAGTACGTGGTGCTGCAATCCGATCTGTACCTGGGGCCGCAGGGCGAACCCGCAGATGTCGAGAAGGTGGTGGCCAAGACACCAGACCTTGTGGTGTTCAACGGCTACGCGAACCAGTACCGCTTCGACCCGCTAGAGGCCATCGTCGGCGAGCGCGTGCGTGTCTGGGTACTTGACGCGGGACCCAACCTGTCCAGCTCGTTCCATGTGATCGGCGGCCAGTTCGACACCGTCTTCTCTGAGGGTGACTACCTGCTGCGAAACGGCGGCAGCACCGGCACCGGGGGTGCCCAGGTGCTCGCACTTCAGCCCGCACAGGGCGGGTTCGTCGAGTTGGCGTTCCCGGAGGCCGGACACTACCCGTTCGTCACCCACGTGATGTCGGATGCCGAGCGCGGAGCATCCGGAATCTTCCGCGTAACAGACCGCTGAGAAAGAAGGAGAACCGATGACAGAGTCCGTCTACCCCGAGAGGTCGCCTGAACTGCTGCGGCAGCGCAGAGAGCTGGTACCACAGACCTACGCAGCGTTCGAGGAGTTCAGCCGACAGGTCTTCGCGGAGGGCGCACTGCCCGAGAAGACGAAACAACTCATCGCGGTAGCGGTTGCGCATGTGACCCAGTGTCCGTACTGCATCGACGGTCACACCAAGCTCGCGAAGCGCAAGGGCGCGAGCCCGGAGGAGATCATGGAGGCCATCTGGGTCGCGGCTGAGATGCGCGCAGGAGGTGCGTTCGCGCACTCCGTCGTCGCGCTCAACGCGCTCGGGCTCGACCATGCCCACACGGAGGCGGCCGCTCACTAGGAGCGCGCGTCAGTGCTCGCGGTGCCAGTCCCCAGACCGGCCGCCCGACTTCGCGATGATCCTGACGTTTTCGATCTCGACCCCGCGGTCGATGCCCTTCACCATGTCGACGACGGCGAGGGCGGCCACCGAAACAGCCGTCATCGCCTCCATCTCAACCCCGGTGCGGTCTGCTGTTCGCACCGTCGCGACGATGCGCACACCCTCGTCGTTGATCGTGAGGTCGACGACGGCGCCGTGCACGCCGATCACGTGCGCGAGCGGAAGCAACTCGGCTGTGCGCTTGGCACCCTGGATGCCCGCGATGCGTGCCACCGCGAGCACATCACCCTTCGGAACCTCGCTCGACCTCAGAGCGTCGATCACATTGCTGCCGCAGCGCACAAAACCCTCGGCGGTCGCCTCGCGAATGGTGGGGGTCTTTGTGGTCACGTCGACCATGCGGGCTTCGCCTGAAGGGCTCAGATGGGTGAAAGGGTGGTCGGTCATGGTCGCCTCGTCGCGTCGTCGGTTTCTTCGAAGAGCAACACATCGAGAGTGTCGCCCTCGCGCACCGTGGTGGTGTCTTCTGGCACGATCGCCAAGCAGTTCGCCAACGCCAGACTCGTCACCAGGTGCGAACCGGAACCTCCGGAACTTGCGGGGCGAACGGTGGGGCCGGAGGCTGACTCTCCGAACACGGCTGGCATGTACTGGGCGCGCCCCATCGGGCTTGACCACCCGCCGACTGCCGCCGCCCTGCGCACGGGGCGCCGCACATCCGTTCTGCCCTGCAACGCCAAGAGGGCAGGGCGCACGAACGCCTCGAACGACACGAACACGCTCACCGGGTTGCCGGGGAGCGCAAAGATCGGCGTTCCGTCACGCCACGCCCCGAACCCCTGGGGCTTTCCCGGCTGCATGCGCACGGGCCCGAACCACACGCCCGTTGGAGCCAACGCAGCCTTCACCACGTCGTACGCCCCGACGCTGACCCCACCAGACGTCACGAAGGCATCGACGTCCGGCGCCAGGTGGGAGAGGGTGGCGAGGAACACCTCGGGGTCGTCACCCACGGCCTCTGCGCGCACCGGAACCCCTCCGGCCTCCTCCACAGCCGCTGCCAGCAGTAGCGAGTTGGAGTCGTGGATCTGTCCGCGCCCAAGCTCTGCGCCGAGCGGCTGCAGCTCATCTCCCGTCGACAGGATGCCGACCCTCGGGGCCGGGTGCACGGCCAGCTCGCTCAGTCCGGCTGCGGCAGCCGCGGCGAGGTCGGTCGCGCCGAGCCTCCGCCCCGCTGGAAGTACCTGGTCGCCGGAGCGGATGTCGCTCCCCGCCCGACGTACGTAGTCGCCCGGTTTCGGGGCGGTGAGGATGCGCACCGTATCGCCCTCGGCATCCGTCTCTTCCACGGGCACGACGCTGTCTGCGTCGTCGGGCAGCGCAGCCCCCGTCATGATGCGCACTGCCTCCCCAGCTCCCAGTGCTGGGTTGGCTGCAGACCCCGCCGGGAGGTCGCCGACCACGCGCAGGGTGGCGGCGCCGGTGTCCCAGGCCCTTGTAACATCGGCGTGCCGAACCGCGTACCCATCCATCGACGAGTTGTCGAAACCCGGAACATCCACCCGTGCGAAAGCGGCGACAGCCAGCGTTCGGCCCAGGGCCTGATGCAGCGGAAGCCTAACGGGAGCGATCGGCCGCACCGCGCCGAGCACGCGAGAGAGGTGCTCATTGACGCTGACGCTCGAACTGCCGTGTTCCGCTGCGCCGACCATGGCACAACTCTAGCGACGGCTCGACCACCCACGGCAGCCGAGGTCGTAGGCTGAGCCCATGGGCACGAGGGGCAGCGAGCTGGTCGACACCCGGGGGAGGCCGCTGCACGACCTGCGCATCTCGGTGACGGACCGGTGCAACTTCCGTTGCGTGTACTGCATGCCCAAAGAGGTGTTCGGTCGCGACTACGCGTTCATGCCGCGCGAGGAGCTGCTCACCTTCGAGGAGATCACCAGGGTCGCGCGGGTTGCCGCGGCTCACGGCGTCGAGAAGCTCAGACTCACCGGCGGCGAACCGCTGCTGCGCAAGGGTCTTCCCACCCTGATCGGGATGCTCGCAGAGCTGAGAACCCCGGCGGGTATGCCGCTCGACATCGCCCTCACCACCAACGGTTCGGCGCTGGCCCACCTGGCCGTCGCGCTGAAGGAGGCCGGGCTGAAGCGCGTGACCGTGTCACTCGACTCACTCGACGACGCCACCTTCCAGGCCATGAACGACGTTCGGTTCCCGGTGGCGAAGGTGCTCGACGGAATCACGGCAGCACAGGAGGCGGGGCTCGGGCCGATCAAGATCAACATGGTGGTGAAGCGGGGGTTGAACGACCACCACCTCGTAGAGATGGCTCGCAGGTTCAAGGGAACCCCGAACATCCTGCGCTTCATCGAATTCATGGATGTCGGAAGCACCAACGGCTGGAAGCTCGATCAGGTGGTTCCCTCCAGCGAGGTGCTCGCGACAATCCACGACGTGTTTCCGATCGAGCCCGTCGCACCGCGCAACCCGGGGGAGACGGCAAAGCGGTGGCGCTACCGTGACGGTGATGGCGAGATCGGCGTGATCTCGAGTGTCACCCAGTCGTTCTGCCATTCCTGTTCGCGACCGGCGGGCACGACCTCCGCGCGATCATGCGCGGCGGGGGCAGCGACGAGGAACTCGGCGACGCGATGGCCAGAATCTGGCGTGCCCGCACAGATCGCTACTCCGAACTGCGCAGCGCGAACACCAGCGCCCTGCGGGCGACAGGCCCGCGCGTCGAGATGTCTTATATCGGCGGCTGAGCCGTCAGTTGCGGGTGAAGCGCAACTTCCACTCGTCGGGGCCGTTGCTCAGGTAGCTCACGGTGAAGTCGCCAGGCTGCTTCTGCTCGAGCTGGGCGAGCAGGGGGAGCGGGTTGTGGTTCGCCACCAGGTCGAGGCTGAAGCCGGGCGCGATGGCGCCGAGGGCACCGAAGATGGTGGCGTGCCGGATGGCGTGGGGAATCGTGCGCGTGTCGAGCACGATCTCGGATTCGTCGGCGTGGCCGCAGGCGCAGCTGCTGCCTGACGAGGTGGCGGGGGCGGAGGTGTGCAATTCAATCGGTTCAACAGCCATACCTTCACACTAGACCTGTCGTACGGTTGCCTTCATGGAGAAGCACGATCACTCGCACGACCACGACCACTCGCACAGGCTCGGTCGAGGGCACGGTGACCAGAAGGAGGGTGCCGGCCTCGTGGCATCCGTCATCACCGTCTCTGACCGCTCGGCCCGAGGGGAGCGGGCGGATGCCTCCGGGCCCCGAGCCGTCGAACTTCTCACCGAAGCCGGTTATGAAGTCCGCGCGGTGGTGGTTCCGGATGGCCGTGAGAGCGTGGGTGGCGCCCTGGCCGCGGCGGTTGCGGCTGGCGCAGACGTGGTGATCACGAGCGGGGGAACCGGTGTCGGCCCCCGGGACCTCACTCCGGAAGGCACCGTGCCGTTGATCGAACGAGAGCTGCCGGGGGTCGCAGAGTTGCTGCGCAGGGAAGGCGCGAGCCACACGCCGATGGCAGTGATCAGCAGGGGGGTGGTCGGCGTGACAGGGGGTGAGCGCCCGGCCCTCATCGCCAATCTGCCCGGCTCCATAGCGGCCGTGGAGCAAGGGCTCGCCGTGCTACTGCCGATCGTGCCGCACATCGTCGACCAGCTCCGAGGCGGCGACCACTAGAGAACTCTATTATCGCCGCATTTACGGTGATAACGTGCCAATTATGGCGCAATATCGGATCAGTGAGGCGGCCGCGCTGCTCGGAGTGAGCGACGACACCGTGCGTCGCTGGGTCGCCGCCGGCGCGCTCGCCGTGGCGCAGGACTCGGCCGGCCGCCAGGTGATCGATGGCGCAGTCCTCGCCGCAGAGGCGGCCCGCATCGCGTCGCCTCCCGATGACCCAACGGCCGTCGAGAGCAGCGCCCGCAACCGTTTCACCGGCCTGGTGACCAAGATCACGAGCGACCAGGTGATGTCGCAGGTTGAGCTGCAGTGCGGGCGCAACCGGGTCGTCTCGCTGATGTCGACCGAAGCCGTGCGCGACCTACAGCTAGAGGTCGGGTCACTCGCCGTTGCCGTGGTGAAGGCCACGACGGTCATCGTCGAGGTTCCCCGGAACGCGTCATGACGCGCCGCCCTGCCACTGTCGTGGTCGGGGCGATGGTCGCCGTCGCACTGCTCGGCGGTTGCGCGCAGGAGCCCCAGCGGCCACAGGTGACGGTCTACGCCGCCGCATCACTCACCTCGGCGGTCAGCGCGCTCGCCCAGGCTTTCGCGCACACCCATCCGGAGTTCGAGGTGCACGCTCCGGTGTTCGACGGCTCGTCGGCGCTTGCGATGCAGCTGGTCGAGGGCGCCCCGGCCACGGTCTTCGCGGCGGCTGATCCGGTCACCATGAGGGTGGTGGAGGAGTCCGGGCTGCTCGCCTCTGAGCCGGAGCCCTTCGCAACCAACACCATGCAGCTCGCCGTGGCTGCGGGCAACCCCCTGGGGATCGATGGCCTCGGTGATCTCGATGCACCGGGACTCGAGGTCGTGGTGTGCGCTCGGGAGGTGCCCTGCGGTGCTGTCGCGAGGTCACTGCTCGACGACGCCGGAGTCGCCCTGCAGGTCGCGAGCGAAGAACAGAACGTCGCGGCTGTCGCCACCAAGGTTCGAGTGGGCGAAGCGGATGCCGGGCTCGTCTATGCCACGGACATCCTGGCTGCGGGCGGCCAGCTCGACGGTGTGACGATCGAGGGTGCAGACAAGGAGGCGAACACCTACGAGATCGCGGTGGTCGATTCCCGCTGGAACAGCGCCGCGACCGAGTTTGTCCGCTGGGTGCTCTCGGCGGAGGGCCGTTCAACCCTGGCCGCACACGGGTTCGGTGAACCGTGACCCGTTCCCTCGGCATCCCGCGCTTTCTCTACGTGCCCGCCATCATCGGGCTGGCCCTGCTCACCCTCCCCATCGTCGGCCTGATCGCGAGGGTCGACTGGCAGACCGTTCCGCACGCGATGACGTCGCCGGATGCCGTAGACGCACTCATGCTCTCACTGCGCACGG
>Ga0180215_1000416_pt1 | contig 54952 bp, 38 predicted proteins | sample eDN3rd37CBELigBY_FD_128871 | JGI IMG/M metagenome (GOLD analysis project Ga0180215, IMG submission 128871) | Enriched backyard soil microbial communities from Emeryville, California, USA - eDNA 3rd pass 37_C BE-Lig BY (version 2) (version 2) | ecosystem: Environmental > Terrestrial > Soil >... | reverse complement strand
GCTGCGCGCCGATATCCTCCTCCGCCAACGCGGCACGCAGCCGCGACCGGAACGCCGCCAGCGACTCCTGCGCGGGGAGCGCGGCGCCGACGCTCCGCAGCTGGAACCCCTCGCGCCCCGCGATCAACCGCAGATGCACCAGCTCACGCGGCGTGACCAGGATCGTCCCGCCCCGCTCGTGCCGCCCGAGCAACTGCTCCACGTCGAACGGCACGTCGTAGCTGACGACCAGCGCGTCCGCGGGCGCTTCCACCACACCGGCACTGACCACCACCTCGCCGCCCACCGGGAGCTCCGCGCCACCCTCGGCCACGACTGTCGCGTACCCGCGCAGCGCCAGCTCGGCCGCCACCATCTCCGCCCGCGCTGCCGACCGGCAGTAGACGACCGGCAAACGACCCGGCTCCGCAGCCGCGATCAGCTGTGCCGCCGCCTGCAGCTTCTCCCCCTCGATCACGACCTGGTAGTCCACGCGCCGGATCGGCCGCTCCTCGGCCGGCGCCTCCTCCGGCACCTCCACCGGGATCGGCGGGATCCGCAGCGCGCGGCGCAGATGCCGCTCGACGAACTCTTCGACGGCACCACCTATCTCCGCCGTGATCACCACACGCTGGGCGTCGCGCGGGACCAGCGTCACCAACGTCTCCAGCTCCTCCCCGCCGTCGAGCGAGAAGATCGACGAGGCACCATCCACCACCAACGCCTCTACCCCCTCGAGCTTGAGACGCGAGCCCCGAACCGCCGCGGCCACCGCTGCCGGCGACCCGACCACCAGCCCCGCGCCGGACTCCGCCGGATCCGCCCAGCCGGCAGCCAGCGCCGCCACGCGAACCCCGACCTTCCGGCCGAACCAGGCCAGCGAACTCGCCGTCCGCGCCGCATCCGCATCCGTCGGCACCAGCACGAGAGCCTTCACCCCAGCAGTGCCTTCCTTACCTTCGACGCCCCCGGCCAGCTGATCCAGCAGCGCCAGACCATACGCCGCCACCGTACCCGCGCCCGCAGCAGCGTGTAGCAACGCGTTGCCACGACGCCTCAACACCGGGATCGCAGCGCGCTGCAACCCTGTCGGAACCGTGTATCCCCTCTCCCGTGCCGCGGCGACAAACTCCGGCCGCAACCCGAGCTCCTCGAACAACTCGGCCATGCCTACCCCTCACAAAGGTTGTCAATCAGTCCGGACAATATAACAGGGTTGCACGATCGCTGCCCAGGTGCATATCTTGTCCCGTCAGACTGCCAGCGAACGGAACCAACTGCCGAACGGTCGGTACGCCCCCACTGGGAGGCGCGCCAGGGCCACCGTCGAGCTTATACCAGTATCGGCCAGACAACCGCCGCTCGCGGTCCGCCTCACCACTTCCCGGGCCCATTGGTCCAAGATCTCTATCACAGACCCGGCATCCGAAGGTCGGATCCTCCCGCTGAAGGAGAACGATGGACACCATTCAGCAATGGCTCAGCACGGTAAGCAACGTAGTCTGGGGTATCCCCATTATCGTGCTCATCCTCGGCACAGGGGTGTATCTCACCCTCTTGCTTCGCGGTATCCAGTTCCGCGAGCTCAAGTACTCCCTCTGGCTGGCGCTCGTCAAGCGCAAGGAAGAAGGCGGCGAGGGTGATATCTCGCACTTCCAGGCACTGATGACCGCCCTCGCCGCCACGGTCGGCGTCGGCAACATCGCCGGGGTCGCGACCGCGATAGCCGCCGGTGGGCCGGGCGCCCTCTTCTGGATGTGGATCAGCGGCCTCTTCGGGATGGCCACCAAGTACTCCGAGGCGGTGCTCGGTGTACGCTACCGCGAGGTCGACGCCCGCGGCAACATGGCCGGCGGCCCGATGTACTACCTCTCCCGCGGTATCGGCGGCCCCGTAGGTAAGCTCCTCGGCGGACTCTTCGCCCTCTTCGCCGTCTTCGCCTCCTTCGGCATCGGCAACATGACCCAGTCCAACTCCGTGGCCGACGCCCTCCGCTCGTCCTTCGGCGTCCCCGCGCTGGGGACCGGGATCGTCATCGCGGTCCTCGCCGGGCTGGTCATCCTGGGCGGGATCAAGAGCATCGGTCGCGTGACCAGCATCTTCGTCCCGTTCATGATCATCTTCTACCTGCTCGGTGGCCTCACCGTCCTGGCGATCAACTGGCGCGGGATCCCCGACATCGTCCGCTTCGTCTTCGTCGACGCCTTCACCCCCACCGCCGCCTTCGGCGCCTTCCTCGGCGCCACCGTCCGCGACGCGATGCGTATGGGCTTCGCCCGCGGGATCTTCTCCAACGAGTCCGGCCTCGGCTCCGGTGGCATCGCCGCGGCCGCGGCGCAGACGAGGTCCCCGGCCAGCCAGGGGCTCGTCTCGATGACGCAGACCTTCATCGACACCATCGTCGTCTGCACGATCACCGGCTTCACCATCATCGCGACCGGCGCCTGGACCAAGGCCGACCCCGTGACCGGCGCCGCCCTGACCGGCGCGCCGCTGACCGCCGCGGCCTTCCAGACCGGGCTCCCGGGGGAGTGGGGCGGCAGCATCGTCGCGCTCGGCCTCGCCTTCTTCGCCTTCTCCACCATCCTCGGGTGGGCCTACTACGGCGAACGCTCGGTCGAGTATCTCTTCGGTGCCCGTGCCATCCCGCTCTACCGGATCATCTTCATCGGCTGCGCCTTCCTCGGCTCCGCCGTCCTCGAGTGGGGCTCCGCGGCCAGCGGTTTCAAGGTCGTCTGGGACTTCAGCGACGTCATGAACGGGGCCATGGCGATCCCCAACCTCATCGGGCTCCTCCTCCTCTCGGGTGTCGTGGCGCGCGAGACCAAGCAGTTCCTCGCCGAACGCGACAACCCGAAGCCCGAGCCGCAGTGGGCGGCTACCGCCGAGCGCACCGCCAACGATTAAACGACGTCCGCCGCCGCCGGCTCCCCGGCGGCGGCGGACCGCATCTGCCCCGCGTGGACTCCGCGCCACCAGCTCGATAGCGCGGGCCCACCCGCCTCAACGCTTCCGCACCTCCCCCGGCTGGTACGGCAGCTTGTTCAGGAAATACTGCGTCTCCAGATCCAGCCGCGACGTCCGGAGCTGATCGGTCCGGGCACGCACCACCGTCTCGAAGCCATGACGATGCGCCTCGATCGTCACCGTCCCATCGCCACCGGACAGGGTGACCGAGTGATGATCGGCAGCCGTCTTCTCGATCGGCAGCCGTTCCTTCAGTATCTCCTCAGCTAGGCGCAGCACCTCGCTCACGCCGGTCGCGGTGAGCCGCTCGTATTCGGCCATCTCTCAACCATCCCAAGCTCGATGAAAAGCGTGTCACAACCTGACGGAAACACAATCTGCACCCCCACTCGACAGGTTGCAAGCCACCGCTCCACCCCAGGACCCGGTCACCCGTGCCCGCCCCCCCGCGACGGGATATTGCGGCCACACCCGTACCCCTTATTTTTCCGCGTCTTGTCAAGACAACCCGACACCGGAGTAGACCGTGAGAGTCAGTGAGAATATCAAAGGGATAGAGCCGTCCGCCACCCTGGCGGTGGCCGCTCTGGCCAACGAGCTGAAAGCCAAGGGCCACGACATCATCGACCTCAGCGCCGGCGAGCCGGATTTCCGTACCCCGGCCTTCATCAGCGAGGCCGCGATCGCGGCGATCAACGCCGGCAAGACGCGCTACACCGCGACCCCCGGGATCCCCGAGCTGCGCAAGGCGATCGCCGAGGAGCTCTCCCGCCGCTTCGACCGGCAGGTGAACCCGGCCGGGGTCGTCGTCAGCAACGGCGCGAAGCAGGCGCTCTTCAACGCCCTCTTCGCCCTCTTCGGCCCGGGGGACCGTGTCCTCCTGCCGACCCCGTACTGGACGAGCTATCCGGCGCTGATCCAGCTCGCCCGCGCCACCGCGGTCGAGGTGCCGGGCGACCCGGCGCGCGGCTTCAAGCTCACCCCCGCCGAGCTCGACGCGGTCGCCGACGACCAGACCCGGGGGCTGATCCTCAACTCCCCGTCCAACCCCACCGGCGCGGTCTACTCCCTGCCGGAGCTGGAAGCGATCATGCGTTGGGCGGCCGAGCGCGACATCTGGGTGATCAGCGACGAGATCTACGGCGAGATCTGCTTCACCGGCTCCCGCGCGCCGGGGATCCTCGACCTCGACCCGGAGCTCATCCGCCAGACCGTCCTCATCGACGGGGTCTCCAAGCGCTTCGCCATGACCGGGTGGCGCGTCGGGTTCTCCTACTCCGATCCCGCCCTGGCCGCGCGGTTGAGCGCGCTCCAGAGCCACGCGACCTCCAACATCTGCACCCCGGCGCAGTACGCGGCACTCGCCGCCTACAACGCCGAACCGCTCGAGGCCGAGGCGGTCACGGCCATGGTGCGCACCTTCCAGAAGCGGCGGGACCTCCTCCTCGACCGCTTCCGCACGCACCTGCCGTCCATCTCCTACGTCCAGCCCGAGGGCGCGTTCTACCTCTTCTTCCGGGTAGACCAGTTCTACGACGCCGAGACGTCCGACTCGATCGCGTTCTGCAAGCTCGTCCTCGAGAAGGCTGGGGTCGCGCTCGTGCCCGGCGCGGCGTTCGGTGACGACCGCTTCGTCCGACTCTCCTTCGCGACCTCCGAGGAGAACCTGGAGAAAGCCGTCCTCCGGTTGGCCGACCTCCTGGCGCGCTGAGACGCTACTCGTCGTATCGCCAGTAGCGGACCGGGCCCCACTCACGGCCCGGTCCGCTCCTCATACCTGGCACACCTCCTGCACCGCCTCCAGCTCTCTCTGTCCAACCACCGCTCCTGGCAGGAGTACGATGGCCAGCGATCTCCCTACGTCGTGGCAATACCAGGATCGAACGCCCGATCCGGTAACCTCGCACCATTCTGGGTTGCTGCTGACCTCCCTGGGGCTCCTCTGCCTCCTCCTCGTCGCGCTGCCTTACCTGCCGTTCTTGCAGGATCTACGTTCCATCGGCTCGACTCGTCTCGCCCTCCTGACCACCATCCTCGCCGGCCTGGGGCTGGTCTGTGTGGGGGTCATCGGCTGGAGCTTCCGCCAATACCGCGTCCTCGCCGATCGGTTCGCCCGGCGCGCCGAGCAGGAGATGGTCTTCATCGAACTCACACACCGGCTCATGTCGGTCACCGACCGCACCGAGGCCGCGGAACAGATCGCCGTCGGGACCATGGCGCTCGCGCCGATCGTCGGTGCATACATCGAATTCGTCCACCCCGAGGGCGACGTCGTCGAGGTGATCGCCGCCGTCGGCCGGGAGGTACCGTCCCCCGGGACCCGATTCCCCTACCTCGACTCGCCGACGCGACGGAGCGCTGCGACACGCTACCCGGTCTACCTCGACCGCGCGGCGACCGCCGACCAACCCCGGCCCACCCCCACCCCCCGCTGGATACTCGCCGCACCACTACTCAGCGGGAACCAGCCGATCGGTGCGCTAGTCCTCGTCCCCTCGCCCCCCGGCTCGCGTACCCCTCCCCACCTGGCACTCGACCGGCTACAGATCGTGGCCGACTTCGCCGCCTTCGCCCTGCAGCGCATCTCCCTCGTCGAGGAGGCCGAGTCCCGGCGCATGGAGCTGGAACGGCTCCTCGAGAGCAAGGCTCGCTTCATCCGCGGCTTCACCCACGACCTCAAGAACCCCCTCGGCGCGATCGACGGCTACGCGCATATCCTCGAATCCGAGGTCGGAGGCGAGCTCACCCCGGCGCACCGGGAGTACGTGGCCAGGATCAGGACCGCGACCGGCTCCATGATCCGGCTCCTCGACGACCTCGTCCAACTCGCCCGCGCCGAGGCCGGCGAACTCCGCTTCGACCCCCAACCGACCGACCCCACGGCGCTCGTCAACAGCATCATCGATCAGTACCGTCCCAAAGCTATCGAGAACGGGATCGAGATAGAGTGCGCCACCCCCCACTCCCTCCCCGAGCTCGACATCGACTCCGAACGCGTCCGACAGGTGGTCGGCAACCTCCTCTCCAACGCCATCAAGTACACCCCGGCGCCGGGGTCCATCACGATCAGGACCGAGATCACCACCCCCGGCCACGCCATCCGCCCCAACCTCCCCGCCGCCCACTCCGGCCGCTGGCTCGCCATCACCGTCAGCGACTCGGGGCCAGGTATCGCCCTCGCCGAGCAGGAACGTATCTTCGAAGAGTTCACCCGGCTCCACCCCGAACGAGGCGAGGGGACCGGGCTAGGGCTCGCCATCAGCAGACACCTCGCCCGCGCCATGGGAGGCGACATCACCGTCGAGAGCCGACCCGGCCACGGCGCCACCTTCACCCTCTGGCTCCCCGCCCCGTGACCCCACACCCCGGGCACACCTCGCAACTGCGCGGGTGATATGCTACCTTGCACGGATCCGGCCTGACACGAACCTGACTCGGCCGAAGCCGGACTGCCGCCAGACCAGCCGCGACCCATGGCACACCACGCGTTGCACCGTCTGGGGTCGGCGCCTGGCGCAGCCATGATACCGATTTTGCCGTCCGACGACGCTCAGATGAGATTCCCGGTATTACTCGCATTGACGATCCCGATACTCACGGCCTGCGGTCAGCACGACGCGGCTCCGGACAGTGACCAGGCGCGCGTCGCCAGCGCCGCCCCCTGCTCCACACCCCGCCGCATCGCCACCCTCCCCTCGGAGGTGAAAGAGGCGAGCGGCGTCGCGGCAAGCCGGCGGCACCCGGGGATCCTCTGGCTGCACAACGACTCCGGAGCCGACGCCGTCGTCTACGCCGCCGACACCACCGGTCGGATCCAGGCGCGGGTCCGGGTGACGGGCGCGACCAACCGCGACTGGGAGGACATCGCCCTCGGCACCTGCCCGACCGGCGACTGCATCTACATCGCCGACACAGGGGACAACCGCCTCCGCCACGACCACGGCGTGATCTACCGCATCCCCGAACCCGCCCCCGGTGACACCGTCAGCGCCACGGCCGAACGCTTCCCGTTCCAGTATCCTGACGGCCCACGCGATGTCGAGGCGATGTACCTCCTCCCCGACGGGGGGCTCTACCTCATCTCCAAGGGCCGCAAGCACCCGGCCGAGCTCTTCCGCTACCCGGCGCCGCTCCGCGCGGGCGAGACCGTGACCCTCGAACTGGTCCAGGCGTTGAGCGACGACGCCCTCCCGATCCCCTACCAGATCACCGCCGCCAGCGCCTCCCCGGACGGCCGCTGGGTCGCCGTCAGGAGCTATAGCGCCCTCCAGCTCTACCGCCCCCGGCCAGATGGCACCCTCGCCCCGGCCCTGCCACCACCCGGCCTCTCCCTCGACCCCCTCGCGGAACCGCAAGGCGAAGGGGTCGAGATAACGGACGACGGCACGATATTCCTCGCCTCCGAAGCGGGGCTGGCCAGATCACCCGGCACGATCGGGGTCACGCGCTGCGAGCTCCAGCGACTCACGCGCTGATCCAACCCGCCGACCGGGCATAGATGCTGCACCCTCGGAGAGCAGAGCCCGGTCCCGCGGGCACCGGACAGAGTCGCCGGAGGGTAGGTGCATGAGGAGCCGCTACTACTACCGAACCCGCTCGTTCCACGATTCCTACGCGCCCCCGCCCTATGACTACGACCACTGGTACCGGCGACACGCACCCCAACGCGCCCGCGGCCGGCGCCCCGCACCCCACCCCCGCGCCCCGTACAGCCGCTACCTCGCCTTCGACGCCGGCGAGCCCGGCCACCGACGCTACGGCCAGCGCTGGCGGCACTACCTCGACGAGCTCGGCCGCATGAAAGAACGCGCCCGCAAACGGTGGCGTGAGTCGGAAGAGAGCCCGGAAGACATCGTCGGACGCGGCCGCCGCTTCGCCCGGCGCTACCGCGAACCGATCGTCGGCGCCGCCCTGGCCGGCGCTACCCTGCCGCTCGCCGGCGGCATCGCCGGCGGCGAGCGACCCACCGTGGAGAGCGCCCGGACCATCGCCGAACAACGCCTCCCCGGCCGCCCCGTGGCCCGCCGCTCGGTCGAAGAGGATGTCGGCCGACGCCTCGCCTCGCTGCGCGACGAGGACATCCGCGAAGCCACCATCGAAGGCGCCACCGTCGTCTACGGGATCTCCCGCAACCTCGCCGAGCTGATCCACGACACCGCCGTCGCCAACGGGATCGAGCCCGAGCTCGCCTTCGGCCTCGTCAAGACCGAGAGCGCCTTCGACGACCACGCCATCAGCAACGTCGGCGCCCGCGGCCTCACCCAGGTCATGCCCCGCACCGCGCGCTGGCTCCGGCCCGGCACCACCGCCGAAGACCTCTACGACCGGCGCCTCAATCTGAACCTGGGGTTCAGCTACCTCCGCGACCTGATCGACAAGTACAAAGGCGACGTCCGCCTCGCGCTCCTCGCCTACAACCGCGGCCCCGGCACCGTCGACCGGGTCCTCGCCCGCGGCGGCAACCCCGACAACGGCTACGCCGACAAGGTGCTGGAAGGGTACACCGACCTGGGCTGATCGGGCACGCACCGCCCACCCGCGCAGGGGGGCCACCGGGCCGGCGGCAACGACCACGTCGCCGGCCCGAATCGCGTCGTCTGACGACGGCACCTTCCACTCCGGCGCGGGGTACTGACCCCCGACCAGAACTTCCTGCTATGCGACGACATCGCCCGACCACCCCGCTCCGCCCCACCGCGCTCGGCGCCGCCCTCCTCCTCGCCGTGGCGACGTGCGCCCTCGCGCCCAACCGGCTCGCCGCCCAGACGATCGACACCCTCGCCATCCGCGCGCACACCCGCGTCCTCGCCCACGACTCCCTCGAAGGGCGTGGCACCGGGACCCGGGGCGAGCAACGGGCGGCGCGCTACATCGTGGACCAGCTGCACGAGCTCGGGGTCCCGGGCGCTGGCCCCGACAGCGCCTACCTCCTCCCGGTCCCGCTCCGCGAGGCCACCCTCGACTCCATCGACTCCCGGGTCGTGATCGCAGACGTCGCGGCAGAAGGGACCGGCGAGGAAGGGAAGGAGGGGCGCGACTCCGTCGTCTTCAAACCGAATCACGACTTCATCCTCGCCCCCGGCGCGCTCGGTGCCTTCCGCGACTTCGCCGGCACCGCCATCTTCGCCGGGACCGCGGGGCTCGCCCGCGCGGCGCTCGAGGACGTCGGCCCGCTGGACGGCAAGGTCGTCGTCATCCTCGGCACCCTCGGCCGTACCGCGCTCGACCTCGTCCCGGACTGGAAACGCCGCGGTGCCGCCGGCGTCGTGCTCCTGGTCCCGGACGACGCCGGCTTCCGCCAGCTCGCCGCCGCCTACGGCCCAGCCCGTCTCGCGCTCGACGCCCCGGTCGACAACCCCGTCTGGCAGCCCGACCTCCCGCTCGTCATCGCCGGCCCCCGGCTCGCCGCGGCGCTCCTGGCCGACGCGCCGATCCCCCGCGACGCCCTCGACGGCTCCAGGCCGTTCCGCGCCATCACCCTCGCCCGGCGGATCGATGCCACGATCCGTGTACGGACACGAGCGCTACCGGCGGCCAACATCGCCGCGCGGATCCCGGGGCGCGACCCGGCGCTCGCCGACGAAGTCGTCGTCTACACCGCCCACTACGACCACCTCGGGATCGGCGCCCCTGACCAGCGAGGCGACTCGATCTACAACGGCTTCTCCGACAACGCCGCCGGCACCGCGATGCTCCTGGCGATCGCCGCCGCGCTCCGTGATGCTCCCCCGGCTCGCTCGGTCCTCTTCCTCTTCTTCACCGGCGAGGAGCGCGGGCTGCTGGGGTCGAGCTACTACGTCACCGAGCCGGCCGTGCCGCTGGAGAAGGTCGTCGCCGTCATCAACCTCGACGCCGGCGCGCCTCCCGCGCCGCCGCGCAACTGGCGGCTCGCCGGCGGGAAGCTCTCCACCCTCGGCCCCCGCGCCCGTGAGGTCGTAACCCGCAACGGCTGGGAGGCCGAGCTGACCGACACCTCACCCAACTCCGACCACTGGCCCTTCCTCCGCGGCGGGGTACCGGCGATCTTCATCATCCCCGGCCAGGATTGGGAGGGGGTGACCCGCGCGGAGAAGGAGGCGCTCCAACACCGCTGGGAGCGATACCATCAGCCCGGTGATGAATGGCACCCGGAGTACCCTATGGTCGGACTCCAGCGTTACGCCGACGTCGCCTTGCGGATCGGGGTCGACGTGGCCAACGACCCGGATTACAGGCCTGCCATGGCCGCGGGCACCGGGAACGGCCGGTAGCTCGACGGCGCCGGGCCGCTCGCCGCGGCTCCATCCGCGTAACCTCCCGATCGTGCGGCAGAATAGACCAACCGGCGGGCGTTCGGGCGAAGCGCTCGCTCAACCCGCCGGTATGGTCGGTCAGATAGTCGACGGCCGCGCCGGCCGATCACCGGCCGGCGCCCTCGCTAACGAGAGCTCCCTCGCCCGCGCGCCTGCCGCGAGCTCGACGATCGCTTCGCCGACGAAGAACGCTGCTGCGACCCCCGCGAGGTGCTCGCATTGCCGCCGCGGTTCGAGTTGCTCCGGCTCGAAGCGCCCATGCCGTTGCCACGACTACTCGTCCGCTGCGCGCTCAGCCCCTCGCGGTCGTTACTCTGCCGCGACGCCGAGCGACCTCGGCCGGACGCCGACTTCTTCGAACGACCCGTCTGCCCGTTTCGGCCACCCCCGGTGATATCCTTGACGATATTGGACGCCTTCTGCTTCAACTTGTCGGTGAACCCCTGCTTTTCTCCACGTGCCATAGCACCCTCCCGGCAGTGCGTGATATATATCTAAACCACGTGGTATCAATATGTTAGGGCAATTCATGTGCCTCGACGTCATAGGGGATCATGCCGGATGCGGCTGCACCATGATCTGCTTCGTTGGCACGGCGTGCTCTCCTGGAGCGGAATCGGGGGGAGCGGAGCCCTGGCAGCGGCACCGCCGGCCGGACATCCGCAATCGCTTGGCGCCATCAGGGGTAGTATCTTCCAGCCACCGGCCCCGACGCACCGGGCGATGGCCGCATAATGATTCGGAGGAACGTACCGAGATGACCGAGCCCACCCTTCCCACCAGTCACCCCCAGGCCACGCCGCGTCTGACTTTCCGCACCTGGACCGGAGCTGATCTCGAGTTGGCGCTGGCCCTCTGGGGTGATCCCGTGGTGACCGAGTGGATCGGCGGCCCTTTCTCCGAGGCGGCGGTGCGGGAGCGGCTGGCGCGGGAATCTGATCACTTGGCGGCGCACGGCGTCCAGTATTGGCCGATCTTCCTCCGCTCTACCGGCGAGCACGTCGGGTGCTGCGGGCTCCGCCCGTACCGACCCGAGCAGCGTGTCTTCGAGCTCGGCTTCCACCTCCGCCCCGCGCACTGGGGCCGGGGCTACGCCACCGAGGCCGCTCGAGCCGTTATCGCGTATGCCTTCGACACCCTGCGCGCCACCGCCCTCTTCGCTGGCCACCACCCGCGGAACGACACCTCGCGCCACCTCCTCACCAAGCTCGGGTTCCGCTACACCCACGCCGAGCTCTACCCCCCGACCGGGCTGGAGCACCCTTCTTATCTGCTGACGAACGCGGATCACCGGGCCGCCAACGGGTGAGTCGGGGCTCGGCGATACCGAATACGGCAGCTCATACCGCATGCGGCTGCTCGATACCTGCGGCGTAGGCGGGGTGTACTCCCCCTTGCGGTACTTTTGCATATGTGCGAGGGTATCTCGAGCAGCGACACGCACGAACCTGCAGCCAGAGGGTCGACCATGTCCGTCAAGCAACACTCGCTCGGGCTACGTTTCCTGCTCACGGGCCTCCTCCTCTTCGCCGGGCTCCCCGGCGCGGCGTGCGCGCAGACCGGCCAATCCGGTACCGAGGTGGCGAAGTCGCGCATCGATGCCTCGCGCATGCTCAAGGACCTCGAGTTCCTGGCTTCCGACGAGCTCGGCGGCCGGCGCGCCGGCACTCCAGGCAACGCCCGGGCGCGCGAGTACCTCGTGGAAGGGTTCCGTAGTGCAGGGCTGCAGCCGCTCGCAGGGTCGTACACGCAAGAGTTCACCTTCCGCGGGCGACGGGATTCGACGGAGTACCAGGGGACCAACGTCGTCGGCTACATCACCGGGACACGGGAGCCGGAGCGCTACATCGTGGTCACCGCCCACTTCGACCACCTCGGCATTGGCCGGCCAGACGAGCGGGGTGACTCGATCTACAACGGCGCGGACGACAACGCCGCCGGCGCCGCCGCGCTCCTCGCGCTCGCCCGCTACCTCCGCGCGCACCCCCCGTCGCACAGCGTCGTCTTCGTCGCGTTCGACGCCGAGGAGCACGGCCTCCAGGGCGCCCGCGCCTTCGTGGCCAAGGCGCCGATACCTATGGAGTCGGTGGTGATCAACCTGAACATGGACATGATCAGCCGGAACGACCGCAACGAGCTCTACGCGGTCGGCACCCGGCACTACCCATTCCTCAAGCCGTACGTGGAGCGGGTGGCCGCCAGGTCCGGGATCAAGCTCCTGATGGGTCACGACAGCGGCGACCCCCGCACCGAGGACTGGACGAACGCGTCGGACCACGGCGCCTTCCACGCCCGCGGGATCCCCTTCCTCTACTTCGGGGTCGAGGACCACGCGGACTACCACAAACCAAGCGACGAGTTCGCCCGCATCCACCCCGAGTTCTACAAGTCCGCGGTCGAGACCATCCTTGACCTCCTCCTCGAGGTGGACGCGCAGCCACCGGCACGGCCGGCGAAGTGAACTAGGACGCGAGAGCGGCAGGAAACAGGGGCGCCCGCAAGGGTGGCGCCCCACGTCACACTAGAGGACTGGACGACGTCGTCGAATACATATCGAGGCAGTTGGCAGCATGAGTATCTTCTACAACCCCGGCCCGATCCCGGGTTGGCCGATCAGTAAGCCGCGCGGGTCGCAGATGCCGGATCGGCCCGAGCCGCTGGAGCCCGTACCCGGCACCGCGACCCCTATCCTGGAAACGACGTATTCGACCACGGCCGGCCCCACCGCGGCCGCGACCACCGCAGCCCCCGCCGAGCCCCGGCTCCGCGCGCTGCGGGACGCTATCCGCACCGCCGCCGCACGGCTCGACCCGGCCGCCCCCCCGGTCCACCTCCAGCCGCTCCACGACGAGCTCTACGCCGCCTGCGCCGCCATCCGCCATGGCGATCTCGGCGCCGACGGCGCCCTCATCGGCCAGCAGTTCGAGGCCCTCTTCGAGCGCCTCCGCGACCTCGCCCACGCCCACCCCACCCCCGTCCCCACCACCTCCCTCGGCCTCCCCTCCGACGCCCGCTTCCTCCAAGACATGGCCGACTACCTGACCCGACGCTTCGCCCTGGACGCCGAGGAATAGGGAAAGGAACGGGAGAAGGCAGAAAAGACACGACACGACGAGGGAAGAGAAGAAACGACGTAGCCCAAACGAAAACAGCCGGTGGCGCGCCCCAGCAGCGCACCACCAGCTGTCCCCACCTCCACCAATCGCCCCCCCCGAATCCCAATCCCCGAATCCCTGATCCCTGACCCCCGACCCCCGAATCCCAAACCCCTGGCCCCTAATCCCTACTCCACTTTCGTCAGCACCACCTCGAACACCAACGTCGCATACGCCGGTATGGTCCCATACTTCTGCTTCCCGTCGGCCAGGTGGCTCGGTATGACCAGCCGGCGCGACCCGCCGACCCGCATCCCCTGCAACCCCTCGTCCCACCCCTTGATCACGTACCCGGAGCCGAGGACGAAGTCGATCGGCTCCCGGCCGACGCTCGAATCGAACTGCCGGCCATCGACCAGCCACCCCGTGTAGGCGACCCAGACCCGCCTCCCCGGCTCCGCCACCGCCCCGTCACCGACGACCAGGTCCTCCAGGTAGAGCCCCGACGCCGTGCGGGTCATCCGGCTCAGGTCCACCCCGAGCGACGGTGCGAAGACCTCCTCCTCGATCGGGGTCGGCCCGGCCACGTCGTCCTCGCCCCCGCACCCGGCGAGGAGCGCGAGGGGGAGGAGCAGCAGCAACGCGAAACGTCTCATCCTGAAATCAATCACGATAGATCTCGATCACCATCTTGCCGGACTTGTCGATCGAGCCCCGGTACATCCCCTCGGTGTTGAAGGGCATGGCGATATTGCCCTGCCTGTCGAGGGCGATCACCCCGCCATCCCCCCCGAGCTCCTTCAGCTCCTTCATGATCACCTGCTCGGCCGCCTCCTGGAGCGAGAGCCCGCCGTAGCGCATCCGGGAGCAGATGTCGTGGGCGACGGCGGCGCGGATGAAGTACTCGCCGGTTCCCGTCGCCGAGACGGCGCAGCTCCGGTTGTCGGCGTAGGTCCCCGCGCCGATGATCGGCGAATCGCCTACCCGGCCGAACCGCTTGTTCGTGAGCCCGCCGGTCGAGGTCGCCGCGGCCAGGTTCCCGCGGCTGTCGAGCGCGACGGCGCCGACCGTCCCGAACTTCAGATCGTCCGGGCCCGCCTGCGCGGTGAGCTGCGCCCCCGCCTCCTTCTCCTTCGCCCGCTGCAGCTGCTCCCACCGCCGCTGCGTGAAGAAGTACGACGGGTCGACGAGCTCGAGCCCCTGCTCCTCGGCGAACTTCTCCGCCCCAGCGCCCGTCATCATCACGTGCTGCGACTTCTCCATGACCGCCCGTGCCAGGAGGATCGGGTTCTTCACCCGCTTCACCCCCGCGACAGCGCCCGCCTGGAGCGTCGCGCCATCCATGATCGAGGCGTCGAGCTCGTTGGTCCCCTCGCTCGTGAAGACCGCGCCCTTCCCGGCGTTGAAGAGCGGCGAGTCCTCCATCACCGTGACCGCCGCGACCACCGCGTCCAGACTGCTCCCGCCGTTGCGGAGGACCTGGTACCCGGCGCTGAGCGCCTGCTCCAGGGCGGCGCGGTACTCGGCCTCCAGCTCCGGGGTCAGATTGCTGCGCGTGATCGTCCCGGCGCCGCCATGGATCACGATGGCCACCGCGCCCTCTTCCGTGGCGGGGTTCTGGCCACCCGCGCACCCCGCCAGCGCGAGCGCGCCGGCCAAGGCGAGGGCTGGAAAGCTGAAGGACGCCCGGACGGTCCGGACCTGATCATTGCGCAGGTTCATGGCTGCTCCTCTGCGACGGTCTGAGTTCACTGCTCGTAGGAATCACGTATCTTACGACCGGTACACCGATCACGAAAGTATGCATTGTACGGCTCAGCTGCCGGCGACCACCGCCGCCGGCTTCTCCAGGACGATGTACGGCACGGCATCGGCCGAGATCGCGCGCAACCATTGGATCAGCGCCTCCTTCGCGCTCGGCGGCTCCGTCCCCTTCGCGCCGGCGAGCCTACGCACCACCCGCAGCACACGTCCGTTCTGCGTGTACTCGGAGCTGTACTCGCCGAAGGCGCTCTTCACATCGACGTTGGCCGGGAGCTGCGCGCGCCACCCCTCGGGGAGCGTGACCTCGAACTCCCACGAGAGCTCGTGCCACCCGATGACCGACTCCACGTCGAAGGGGTACCGGCGCTCGCCCTCCCCCTCGAGCTGCGAGATGATCCGCTCCATCGAGAAGCTCGGCATCGGCAGCGTCAAGATCTCGGTGTTCCCGGAGCTCCGCGTCATCGAGCCGTTGCTCAGGTTGATCGAGATCCGGGGGACGGCGGTGAGGTCGTTACCGTCGAAGATCACGAGACTGTCGCCACGCGCTCCCCTGATGATCGTGTTGGCCAGGACCCGCGCCAACTCGTTCCGTTCCCGCTCGCTCCGGCTCACGCTGAACACCTCCCGGGCCGCGTACTGGAACGACCCGGTCATCGTCTCCTCGTACCGCCCCTTGAAGGTCCCCGAAGCATCCAGCTCGCCGACGAGCCTGGTCATGGACCGGTTCGCCCCCCGCGGCGTCTCCGGGATCTCGAGCTCTTCGGCCGTCCCGTCCTCGCGCACCAGCAACCCGAACTCACCCTCGAGCGCGGGCGGGATCTCGCCGAACGGCGTCAGCTCCGCCGTCAGGTCGAGGTAGATGTACCCGGTGTCGGTCGCGACCGCCGCGATCATGTGGTCGAACTGGTGCAGGGACGGCAGCTCACGCCGGGTATAGCCACCGTACTGGATCAGGACCGGGTAGGCGCGGAACCCCATCTTCCTGGCCACAGCGACGAAGAGCGTCGCCTTGTCCTTGCAGTCCCCCAACTTCGTCTCGAAGACCTCCGCCGGCGTCCGGGGCTGGTAGCCCCCGATCCCGAGCGAGAGCGAGACGTAGCGGAAATCCTGTGCGACCCAGCGATGGACGGCGCGCAGCGAGTCTTCGCGCGTCTTCGCCCCCTTCACCACCTCGGCCAGCGCCGCCTCGATCGCGGGGGTCAGGGTGTAGCGATCCGCCGAAAGCGAGTGGTACCACCTGGCCACGTCGGCCCAGCTCACCCACCCCGCGATCGTCAGCCCCTTGTTGACCGTGTTCTCCCGCGCGGCGAAGAGCTGCCGCTCGGTCCGCTCGACATCGGCCGCCGCCCAGGTGTAGATACGCCGCCCGGCCACCTCCTGTACCTTCCGCATCGAGCCGAGGTTGCGCTCCTGGATCCGCGGCTCCAGCTTGGCGGGGACGTCGAGGATCAGACGCGAACGGCGCGTCGTCCGCCCCGTCGTCACCGACCACCCGGTGTAGAAGTCGCCGGGCAGGACCGGCTCCAACGTCTCGATCGTGTAGCTGTAGTCGACGATCGTCCCGGGCTCCACCCCGCTCAGCGAGATACGGTGCAGCTTCCGGTCGGTGAAGATCGGCGCCGATTCGGGGACCGGCGCGTCGAAGACCTGCTCGTGCGCCGGCTTCTCGCTGATTACCGTGCCATCCGGTCTCAGCACCCGCGCCCAGTTGATCGTCAGCTTCTCCCGCGAGCTGAAGTAGCCGAAGGTCTGCTCACCCCACGTCTCCACCGCATCCCGGTCCAGGATCTGGATCACCTGCCGGTACGTCTTGCTCGCGCGACCATCCGCTTCGAACCGCAGGACACCATCGTCCAGTAGGTAGATGTACGACTCCTCGGGGTGATCGGCGGCGTTGACCACCAGGCTGTGGATGGTGTCGTTCCGGACCGAGGGATCACCAGCCGGGGTGATGCGCGGGCTCTGGGCCGCGGAGATCGAAACGGCTCCGAATATCGGGAGGACGTAGAGGATCAGCTTACGCAACGCGAGCTCCTTTGTGACGAAACTGACCATGACTATCCCGCCGGATTGGCGTGGGACCGGCAACAATCCCGCCGAGGGAAGTTATGGTCCGATTCCGAGTGCGGCAATCGGCGGCCGACAAGTCGGTCGCTACCAAAAGACGGCGGCGGCCGCGGGGTGGTCACCCCGCGGCCGCCGCCCTCGCCCGGGCCGAGCAGGTCGCTTACTTGACCTGCGCCCGCTCGGCGGTGTACAACGTCAACCCGTTGAAGAAGAACTTGAAGGTGCCATGCGGCTGGGCGCGCTGCAGGATCTCCGGCCCGAAGAGGAGGAGCTTACCCTTCCCGACCGGCGCCTCGACGACCGCGACACCACCCTCGAGGTGGTGTTGGCCCCAGGCCCAACCGCTCCGCAGCGGCTCCTTGCTGTCGAACCAGGCGACCGACTTGAGCCCCGCCGACGCGGCCGCCGACTCCAACTTGAAGACCGGCGACTCGTCGAAGAAGACGTCCACCCGCTCATCCATCCCGAAGGCCAGCGGCTGGGTGTTGTCGACCCGCACCTCCAGGATCGAGCCGGGGACATAGAACTCGCTCCGCGGGAGCGCCCGGCCCCGATCGCCGGCCAGCTTGTTCCCGACCGGGAGGCCGAGGTGACGCGCGAGGTTCGTCGAGCTCCCGATCGTGATGATCGTCCCACCCGCCTCGAGGAACTCCCGCAGCTTCGGGATAGTCTTGTCGATCGTGACCGAGCCGAGCATGTGGTGGTACTCCGAGGGGATCCGGCTCCGGCTCGGCTGCGACGAGCCCGACCCGCGGCCGGAGGGGATCGCCCCGGTCACGAAGACGATGACGTCGTACTTCTCACGCAGCTTCCCGGCGTCGAGCTCCTGCGGGTAGACGACCTTGAACGGGAACTCGAACTGCTCCAGGATCCAGCGGGTCCAACCCGAGGGCATCGAACCGCCGTAGCGGTCCCAGAGCGCGATCCGCGGCTGCCGCAGCTGGTACTGCTCGCCGGAGGGCTTCCCGCCGACCGCGTCGAAGTTCAGCCCCAGCTCCGTCGCGAGCTTCTGGACCGCGCCCGCCGTCGAACCCCGCGAGACGATGTAGAAGCTCCCCGCCTCGTAGGTCTTCCCGCCCTGCGTCCAGGGCTGCGCCAGACGATAGACCGTCTCGCCCGCCGCCAGCAGGCGGTTCGCCGCGCGGAAGGCGTCGTTGTACCGCCCCGAGAGGACGAACCCGGCCGCCTTCCCGGCGTTGCCGTTCACCTTCCCCGGCGGGAGCGGCGCGACCGTGCCGGTGATCTTCTCGAACGGACCATCGAAGCCGTCCAGGATACGATCGAACTTGATCCCCATCTGGAAGGCCAGCGTCCACCCCGCGTTGTCGTACGGCGGGATCGGCGGGCCGCCCTCGTAGCGGAAGTCATTCGGGTGGTCCTGCGGCTCGAACATGTCGAGGATGTGCGGACGGAACGCCTGCGCCGTCTTCACCACGAACGAGCCGGCCGGGTACTTCTTGCCGTTCACCGTGAACTCCGCCGTGGCGCGGTGCACCGTGACCCCGGTCTCGAGGAGCGCGGTCACGAACTTAGCCGCGGTCGGGAAGTCGGGCTGGTCCGCCGGGATGATGTACCCGCGCGGGTCGCGCAGCGCGGGGTCGCGCAGCATGCCGTAGTACCGCTCGGAATCGTTGCGGCTCGCGACCGCCGCCGTGGTGCCCGCCGCCTTGCTGTCCGCCTGGATCGCCTTCCGCACCTTATCGATCCGCTTCGGGTAGACCGTCCAGCTGTCCTGGCTACCCTTCTCGATCGAGTTGCGGCCCATCCGATAGATGTTGTAGAGGAAGGTCTCCCGGTACCGCGACGCCATATCCAGCACCGCGTAGTTCGCGGTCACCGAGTAGTCGATCGACTGGCGGAAATGCCACTTCTGCGGCGCGATCGGGAAGGGGAGGTCGGCGTGCGGGAGCTGACGCTCCACCCGGAACGGGATCTCGATCGGCGTCGGGTTCCCGATCGTCTCGGTCAGGAGACCGATCATGTTGTGGAAATAGACCGTCGTCCGCAGACCGCCGTTCCACCAGGTCGAGTAGTTCGCGCCGCTCCTCATCGTCACACCCGGCTTCCCCTCCGCGTGGAAGCGATGATGCATCGCCGCGCCGACCAGGTCGAGCCCACTCACGATCAGAGGATCGTAGACGTAGTTGAACGGATCGCGGAACGGCGGCGCGAACATCACCGTCCCCGACGGACCGGTCTGATGGTGGTTGTAGACGATCTGCGGGAACCACTCCAGGTAGAGCTGCCGGTTGATGTTCTTCGTCTCCGGCTGCGTCGACGCGAAGAAGTCCCGGTTGTTGTCGTGACCGACGTACTTCTGGTAGAGCCGCGGGATCCCGGTCGTCCGGCGCCGCGTCGGGACCTCCTCCCGCATGTACCAGTCGGCCACCAGGTCGTGGCCGTCGGGGTTCGCGTGGACAAAGAGGATGATGACGTCGTCCAGGATCCGGAGGGTCTCCTCGTCGTTCTTGCTGACGAACTGATAGAGCGTCTCCATCAACTGCTGCGCGCCGAGCACCTCGGTCGCGTGCAGCCCGCCGTCGATCCAGACCACCGCCTTCCCTTCCTTGGCGAGGCGGCGCGCCTCTTCATCCGTCAGCCCCTCGGCCAGCGCGAGCCGGCGGCTGATCTCCTTGTAACGCTCCAGGTTCTTGTGGTTCTCGGGCGACGTCACGATCGCCATCAGCTGCGTGCGCCCCTCGGCCGTCTTCCCGATCTCCACCAGCTTCATCCGGTCCGACTCGGACTCGAGCTTCTTCCAGTACGCCGTGAGCTGCTGGTAGTTGGGGAGGACGTAGTCGGCCCCGATCTCGTGGCCGAAGAACTCCTTCGGGGATGTGACCCGGTTCTGTGCCTCGAGCGCGCCCGTACTGGACAGTAGGAGCGCTGTCAGCAATACCCCCCAGCGAGGGTACGACCACCTTCTCGACATGGGCAAGATCTCCTGGTGATGGGTCGACGGCGAGGATGCGTCCACGCGCACCCACGATTTGTACGACGCTATCTCGATTATGAGGAGAAGGTCATAATAGCATCTTGCGAAGGCCGGGGCCAGGGGATGGAAGTGACATATGCCGCGGGGGGTGGCGCCGTACGTCGTCGCCTACGGAATCGAGTGGACGACGCCCGCCGAGTGGGTTATCTTGCACTCAGTCTTCGGTTTGTTCCACCCGCGCCACTGGTGCGACGACCTACGACGGGAGCTGTCCATGCGCGAGATCCTATCCACCGGTATCCTGGCCGCACTCCTCTTCCTGCCAGGTCAGGCAGTCGCTCAGGAGAAGAACACCGCCGCGGAGAAATCTGCCCGCTGGGACATCACCGAGCCGCACGGCCCGGTCCGCGAGATCGAGTTCCACACCGACGAAGGTACCTGGATCTCGGTCGACGTCAGCCCGGACGGCCGCACCCTCGTCTTCGACCTCCTCGGCGATATATACCTCCTCCCGATCGAGGGGGGCGAGGCGAAGCTGCTGCGGGGTGGTCTGGCGTACGAGACCCAGCCGCGCTTCAGCCCCGACGGCAAGCGGATCGCCTTCACGAGCGACCGCGATGGGCTCGAGAACCTCTGGATCATGGACATCGACGGCGGGAACGCCCGTCAGATCACGAAAGAGCGCGAGCGCCAGGTCAGCAACCCGGTCTGGTCCCCGGATGGCCAGTACCTGATCGGCCGCAAGCACTTCCGGAACACCCGCTCCCTCGGCGCGGGTGAGATGTGGCTCTACCACATCGGCGGCGGGAACGGGCTGCAGCTGACGCAGCGTCGCAACTGGGAGCAGAACGCGAGCGAGCCCGAGCTCTCGCGCGACGGGCGCTATCTCTACTGGAGCGAGGACATGACCCCGGGGGGCGGGTTCCAGTACAACCGCGACCCGCACGCCGGGATCTACGCGATCCGCCGTCTCGACCGCGAGACCGGCAAGGTCGAGACCTTCATCTCCGGCCCCGGCGGCGCCGCCACCCCCCGCCTCTCCCCCGATGGCAAGACCCTCGCCTACGTCAAGCGGATAGGCTCCAAGTCGGCGCTCGTCCTGCACGACCTCGAGAGCGGCCGCGAGCGCGTCCTCTACGACGAGCTCGACCGCGACCAGCAGGAGTCCTGGGCGATCTTCGGGATCTACCCGAGCTACGCCTGGCTCCCCGACGGGGGCTCGATCGTCATCTGGGCGGGCGGGAAGATCCGCCGGATCGACGTGCAGACCGGCCGGGCCGACGTCATCCCCTTCCGCGCCCACGTGAAGCAGACGGTCACCGAGGCGGTCCGCTTCCCACAGGCGGTCGCGCCCGACTCCTTCGACGTGCGGATGCTCCGCTGGGTCACCGTCGCGCCGGACGGGAGGAGCGTCGTCTACAACGCCCTCGGCAAGCTCTGGATCCGGCCGCTCCCCGACGGGACCCCGCGCCGCCTGACCGACGACGAGTCCCGCTTCGAGCTCTTCCCCGCCTTCTCGCCGGATAGCCGCTCGATCGTCTACACCACCTGGAACGACGACGAGCTCGGCGCGGTCTGGACGGTCCGGGTCGACGGGAAGAACCGGAAGCGCCTCACCACCGCCCCCGGCCACTACGTGGAGCCGGCCTTCTCGCCTGATGGAGGCGAGGTCGTCTATCGGCGGATAGGGGGCGATGGGTGGCGCGGGCGGCTGCACACCCGCGAGCCCGGGATCTACCGCGTCCCGGCCGCCGGCGGGACCCCGGTCTTCGTCACCGCCGAGGGGGCCCGCCCGCTCTACGACCGCTCCGGCCAGCGGATCTACCTCTTCGGCCGCGAGGGCGGCAAGCCCGCGCTCCTCAGCGTCGACCGCAACGGCGCGGACCGGCGCGTGCACCTGACCTCCGAGAACGCCGTCGCCATCACCCCATCCCCGGATGGGCGGTACGTGGCGATCAGCGAACGCTTCCACGTCCACGTCGCGCCGTTCCCGACGACCGGGCAGCCGGTCGCGATCGGGCCGAACACCAACGCCTACCCGGTCGTGCGGGTCTCGCGCGACGCCGGGTTCAACCTGCACTGGTCCGCCGACAGTCGCCGCCTCTATTGGTCGCTCGGCCCCGAGCTCTTCCACCGCGACCTCGTCGAGACCTTCGCCTTCTTCGAGGGCGCCGATTCCGCATCGCTAAAGGCCGCCCCGGAGGCCGCCGGGCTCCAGATCGGGTTCCGCGCCCCGACCGCCCGGCCCACCGGCAAGATCGCCATCGTCGGCGCCACCGTCATCACCATGAAGGGCGACGAGGTGCTGACCAACGCCACGGTCGTGGTCGACGGCAACCGGATCGCCGCGGTCGGCCCGGCGGCCTCCACCCCCGTCCCCGCCGACGCCATCCGCATCGACGCGACCGGGAAGTACATCATCCCCGGGCTGATTGACGTCCACGCCCACATCGGCAACGGGAGCAACGGGATCACCCCGCAGCGGCACTGGGGCTACTACATCAACCTGGCCTTCGGCGTGACCACCATGCACGACCCGTCGTCCGACACCGAGCTGGTCTTCGCCAACTCGGAGCTGCTGCGCGCCGGGAAGATCGTCGGGCCACGCCTCTTCTCGACCGGCACCATACTCTACGGCGCCGAGGGCTCCTTCAAGGCCGTGGTCGGCGACCCCGAGGACGCCCGCTCGCACCTCCGGCGGATCAAGGCCGCCGGCGGCTTCTCGGTCAAGAGCTACAACCAGCCGCGGCGCGACGCGCGCCAGCAGTTCATCGCCGCCGCCCGCGAGCTCGAGATGATGGTGGTCCCGGAAGGGGGCTCGACCTTCTTCTTCAATATGACCCATATCCTCGACGGCCACACCGGGGTCGAGCACAACATCCCCGTCGCGCCGCTCTACAACGACGTGCTGACCCTCTTCGCCGGCTCCGGGACCGGGTACACCCCCACCCTGATCGTCAACTACGGCGGGCTCTGGGGTGAAAATTACTGGTACGCGCGCACCGACGTGTGGAAGCACGACCGCCTCCGCGCCTTCACCCCACCCGGCGTCCTCGAGGCCCGCGGCCGCCGCCGGGAACTGGCAGACGACGACGACTACGCCCACCCCGCGACCGCCCGCGCCGCCCGCGACCTCGTCGCCCGCGGCGGGAAGGTCCAGCTCGGCGCCCACGGCCAGATCCAGGGGATCGGCGCCCACTGGGAACTCTGGATGCTCGGCCAGGGCGGCATGACGCCACACCAGGCGCTCCGCGCCGCCACCCTCGCCGGCGCCGAGTACCTCGGCCTCGACCGCGACCTCGGCTCGATCGAGCCCGGGAAGCTCGCCGACCTCGTCGTCCTCGAGAAGAACCCGCTCGAGAACCTGCGCCACAGCGAGTCGGTCCACCAGGTCATGATCAACGGCCGCCTCTACGACGCCAGGACCCTGAACGAAGTCGCCCCGGGGAAGACCCCGCGCGGCAAGTTCTACTGGGAGGAATGAAACGGCAGGTGATACCGATCACGGTAGAGCCGGCACCGCTCCGAGATATCTTTGCTGATTACAAATAGTATGAATCAACGCTTGATCCGCGCGCTCCGCCGCGAACCCGTCGACGCCACCCCGGTCTGGTTCATGCGCCAGGCCGGGCGCTCCCTCCCGAAGTACCGGGAAAGCCGGGCGGAACAGGGGATGTTCGAGATCGTACGGGACCCCGCGGCGGCCGCGGAGATCACCGCGCTCCCACTCGAATACTACCCAGTCGACGCCTGCGTCCTCTACAACGACCTCTCGACCCCCTTCTTCGCCGCGGGGCTCGAGGTCGAGATGCGCGCCGGGGTCGGCCCCGTCGTCGACCGGCCGATCGAGTCCGCCGCCGACATCGACCGCCTCCGCCCACACGACCCGCGCGAGGCGATGCCCTACGTCATGGACCAGATCCGGCTCCTCGAGACGACGTTGCCCGTCCCCATCATCGCCTTCGTCGGCGCGCCCTTCACCCTCTGCTCGTACCTGATCAAGGGACCCGACGCCAGGACCCGCCAGGTCGAGGCGCTCAAGGCCTTCATCTTCCGCGACCCGGCGGCGTGGGACCGCCTCGCCGGCTTCTGGGCCCACCACCTCGCCGAGTTCGGGATCGCGCAATACGAAGCCGGCGCGGCCGCCGTCCAGGTCTTCGACTCCTGGGCCGGCGCCTTCTCCCCCGCCGACTACGAACGGTTCATACTCCCCCACTCTCACGCCATGCTCCAGCGCCTCGCCGACGCAGGCGTCCCGACGATCCACTTCGTCACCGGGAACCCGGAGCTCCTCCCCCTCGTCGCCGCCGCCGGGGGCGACGCGATCGGCGTCGACTGGCGCATCCCCCTCGACACCGCCTGGGACCGGATCGGCCACGACCGCGCCATCCAGGGGAACCTCGACCCGGCGATCCTACTGGCAGGAAGAGAGAACGCGATCGCCGGCGCTCGCGACGTCCTCCAACGCGCCGCAGGACGTCCCGGCCACATCTTCAACGTCGGCCACGGGATCCTCCCCGGCACCGACCCGGACGTCATCCGCGCCGTCGTCGACTTCGTGCACGAATGGCAGGGCTGACATGAACGTCGCCGCCGCCCCGGGACCAACGCTATCGGAACCCGGTCCCATGACATGGGAGCCCGCGGCGCGTGGACACTACTTCTATATTGCTAGCATATGACGGGTATCATCCTCCTGAACTTCGGCGAACCGGAGTCCCCCACCCTCGAGGCGGTGACCGCCTACCTGGAACGGATCTTCAGCCTCAACTCCGGGCTGGAACGCCACGGCTCGCCGGAAGCCGCGCGGGCGCGCACCCGCCAGCTCGCCCAGGAGCGGGCGCCGGGGCTGATCGCCGAATACGAGCTGATCGGAGGCTCCCCCCTGAACCGCCAGGCCCGCGCCCAGGCCGAGGCCCTCGCCGACGAGCTCACCCGCCGCGGCCACGCGGTCCGCACCTACGTCGGCCACCAGTTCGCCGAGCCCCTGATCGCCGAGGCGGTCGGACAGGCGCATGAGGATGGGGTCGATATGTTGATCGGGCTCCCGGTCTACCCCCTCTGCGGCCCGACCACCACCCTCGCCGCGCTCAGGATGCTCGCCGCCGAGATCGAAGCCCTCGGCTGGGGTGTCCCGACCGCCGAGATCACCGGGTGGCACCAGCACCCGTATTTCACCGCGATCTGGGCCGACGCGATCCGCAACACGGTGCAGCAAGCCGGGATCGACCTCGCCGATCCCACGACCGCCCTCGTCTTCTCCGTCCACGGCACCCCGATGAAGTACATCGAAGAGGGGAGCCGCTACATCGAGTACGCAGAAGAGGCGTGCGCCCTGGTCGCCGCCGCGGTCGGGGTCCAGGACTACCGGATCGGCTACCAGAACCACACCAACCGCCCGATCGCCTGGACACAACCCGATATAGACGACGTCGTCCGCAACCTCACCGCCGCCCACGTCGTCGTCGCGCCGATCGCCTTCATGCGCGAACAGTCCGAAACCCTCGCCGAGCTCGACCACGAGCTCCGCCAGGTAGCCGAAACCGCCGGCCTCACCTTCCACCGCGTCCCCATCCCCCACGACGACCCGCGCCTGGCAGCGCTATTGGCGGATATGGTGGAGCCATTTATCGAGGGAGAGGGGACACGCTGAGGGATTTGGGGTCAGGGATTCTTTTGGCATTCGGGAGTTGGGATTCGGGGGTCGGGGATTAGGGGCTAGGGGTCAGGATTCAGGGGGCAGGGATCTGGGATTCGGGGATTGGGGGCCGGGGGTCGGGGGGGGTGAGGGATAGAGGGCGCTAAGAGATTAGGGATCTGGGATTTGGGATTCAGGGGGCAGGAGGACGAATCAGGCTCGGGGGACTGATCGAGGGACGCCGGATGATCCGACCTTCCGGGAGCTTCCTGGATCCACAGGAATCTCATTAACTCCGAGAGATCCAGCCGAACCCGGCACCCCCCCGGGGGGCGCCCACCGCCCCCCGGGAACGCCCCACCCCCGAATCCCGAATCCCACCCCCCGAATGCCTAAACTGAATCCCACCCCCCAATCCCCGCCCCCCGAATCCCAAACTCAGATCCCTGACCCCTGAATCCTGACCCCTGACCCCTGCCTTAGATCCCAAACCCAATCCCGATCGCTATCACCGGATAGATCTTCGCGTACTTGTCCAGACTCTCCTGCGTCTTCAGCCGCTGCGCCTCGAGGTCGTTGGCCAGGCTCGAGTTGGCCGCGGTGCCGGTGGCGCGCAGCGAGAGGCTGGCTTTGCCGACGATCGCGCCGATGTCGAACTTGAACTTGAGCGGGCCGCGGTTCTTGGCCGGCGTACCGAAGCCGATACCTACGTACGGACCGGACGCGAACTTCGCCTCCGCCTCCAAGACCCCGACCTCTGCGCTCGTGTAGGTGTTGCCGTCGATCTCGAAGGTGCCGGAGCTCGACGGCTCGCCCACCGCCGTGATCTTCATCGGGTTGGCGACGTAGCCACCCGTGATGTGGAAGCGACCGCGGCTCCAGGGGAAGAGGTCTACCAGCGCCGAGATCCCGTTCAGCGCGAGGTCGGCGGAGTACGTGATGTCGTCCTGCGTCTGCGAAACGTTGTAGCCGCCGAAGTGCATCCCGACCCGGGCGCCGACCCGGTTGGTGATCAACTTGCTCGCCTCGACCCCGATACCCAGCGTGCCGGCACGGACGGAGACATCCAGGTCGAGCGGCCGCCTCGCCGCCAGCTGCTGCGCCTCGAGTGGGTCGGCGCCGAGCGCCAGGGCCAGAATCGCCGCGCCGAGGAGGGTCTTGTGGTGTCGCATGATCTTGCCTTTCTCCGTAGGTGTAGTCCTGTGACGCCGTCGCCACGGCGAAACCACCATGGCCGGCGGGCTGAGTGCGACGCGCCACCACCCAGCCGTACCTCGAGACTCGGTTCTGGGGCCCCTACCCGATCCCGTTCACTCGCCTTTGATGCCCAGAACCCACCCCAGGGTTGCCTGCCCCCCAGCCGCTAGACCTCGCGGCAACTCTACCCACTTGTCACCGCTCCAGTTAGCCCCCACATTCAACAGTCTGTGCCTTGTATCGAGTACTGATTACGATTCACGATAGCAGGTTCGTGTGAATAGATATTCGGACGATTTCGGCAACGGCCGCCGCATCCCCGCCGCCTTCTGGTGGCTCGTCGGGGTGATCGCGCTCAAGCAGATCCTGCTGGTCGCCCTGGTCGACCCCAGCTTCATCAGGGTAGGGTTCCGCATGATCTCGATCACCGTGGCGAGTTGCGCGCTCGCGCTCGCCCTGGTCACCCCCGCGTTCCTGGCCGCCGGTCGGCGCCAGGCGGCGTTGCTCCTCGGGATCGACGGTCTCCTCACGGCGATCGCGTACGGCCACGTACTCTACTATCGGCAGTACCAGATCCTCCCCTCGGCCGCCTCGCTGCAGTACTTCGACCAGCTCGTCACCGTCCGCGGCTCGGTCGCGACGCTGGTGCGGCCCACCGACCTCTGGATCGTGCTCGACCTGCTCGTGCTCGCGCTCTTCCTCGCCCTGCCCCGGCTCGGCGCGCGGCTGCGGCCGCTGCGGTTCCGGCAGGCGGCCCTGCAGTGCGCGCTCGGGTTCGTGCTCCTCACGACCATTACGCTCCCCTTCTCCAACCGGGCGCATCGACCCTGGCGCGGCGCGGTACACCTGGCCGGCAACCTCAACTTCTTCGGCTACCATTACTACGGCGTCGTGACCACGCTCCTCCGTCAGGTCACCGCCCCCGGGATCACCGATGAGATCCGGGAGACCGCCCTCAAGCGCATCGAGACCGCCTCCCGCGAGCCGAGACACGATCTCTTCGGCGTCGCACGCGGCCTCAACCTCATCATCGTGCAGTTCGAATCGCTCCAGGGTTTCGCCTTCGGGCTCGAGACCCCCGGCGGCCCCGTGACCCCGGTCCTCGACGAGCTCGCCCGCGAGAGCATCGTCTTCACCGAGTTCTACCATCAGGCGGCGGCCGGGAACACTTCGGACGCGCAGTTCGCCTCGAACTGCTCGATCCTCCCCCCCGGCAACCGTCCGGCGGCCTTCGAGTACGCGGACCGCGAACTCATCTGCCTCCCCCGCGTCCTCGCGCGGCACGGGTACACGACCCACTCGTACCAGACCTTGCAGCCTGACTTCTGGAACGCGGCCAAGATCGAACGCGCCATGGGGTTCGGCCGCTCCTACGCCCAGGCCGATTTCGTCCAGGACGAGAAGATCGGGATGGGGCTCTCCGACGCCTCGAAGCTGCGCCAGATGCTCGACAAGCTGGATGCGCTCGAGGAGCCGTTCCACGCCCTGATCTACACCACCACGAGCCACAGCCCCTTCCACCTCCGCGGGCACGCCGCCCTCGACGTCGGCGAGCTGGCGGACGGGATCGAGGGCCGCTACCTCCAGGCGGTACATTACACCGACCGCGAGCTCGGCAACTTCATCGCGGGGCTCCGCGAGCGGGGGATCCTCGACCGCTCCGTCCTGGTCATCTTCGGCGATCACCACGGGTTGAACCGCGGGATCGCAGATCTCGGCCAGATCCTCGACCCCGACCCCGCCTCCGAGCAGGAGTGGTTCGAGACGGAGCGGCGCGTCCCCCTCCTGATCCGGCTCCCGCACGGCGCCGGCGCCGGGGTCCGCACCGAGCTCGGGACGCAGATCGACCTCCCCCCAACCCTCCTCGCCCTACTCGGGATCGAGCGGGATGGGCTCCCCATGCTCGGCCGCGACCTCCTCGCGCCACCCCCGGAGAATCCGGTCGCCCTCTTCTCCGACGGCTCGGCGCTGACCGAGAATCGCCTCTGGTCGATGGCCGCCGGCGGTCGCTGCTACCAGGACGGCCGCGAAGTCGACACCGCCGCCTGCGACGACCTCCGCCGGCTCGCCGGGACCGAGAGCCTCCTCTCCCGCGCCTTCACCGACACCGAGACCCTCGACTGGTTGAAGGACAACTGGCGCCCGCGGGTCCATCGCCACATCGGCGATGGACCGCACCGCGACCAGGGGCCGAGCTGACTTCGAGCCACCCCCTTGACAACCGCCGAGGGACGTGATAAGCTTTTCCGATCATCGCGCCGTGCGGCGCGACCCGATTGTGTGCTGAAGTACGAACCGAAATAAAATGAACTGCGTCCACACTATTATTATGGGCATTACCATGTGCGGCTCTCCAACGGGAGAGGCGGACGGGTGTCCATATGCGCAGTGAGTGGACGATAAGTTAGCCAGATAGAGGCAACACCCGACCCCCTCCCGAAGCCGGAGGGGGTCGGTTTTTTGTGCGGTAACCCTGTGCCACTTACCCCGAGGAGAGTACACGATGAGCACCACTGTCGCCGAGCAGGAGATCACGTACGGTATTGGAACCCTCGCCGTCCATGCCGCCCAGGAGACCCCCGACCCGGCCACCAAGGCGCGGGCCGTCCCGATCTACGCCACCACGTCGTACGTTTTCGACTCGCCGGAGCACGCCGCGAATCTCTTCGGGCTCAGGGAGTTCGGGAACATCTACACCCGAATTATGAACCCGACCACGGATGCCTTCGAGCGGCGGATCGCGGCTCTCGAGGGCGGGGTCGCCGCGGTGGCGCTCTCTAGCGGCCAGGCGGCGCAGACGTTGGCGATCCTGAACCTGGCGCAGGCGGGCGACAACATCGTCGCCTCCGCCTCGCTCTACGGCGGGACCTTCGCGCTCTTCCGGCACACCCTCCCCCGGCTGGGGATCCAGGTGCGCTTCGTCGACGGTAGCAACCTCGACGAACTGGCGGCGGCGATCGACGACAAGACCAAGGCGGTCTACTACGAGACGATCGGTAACCCGAAGCTCGACGTCCCGGACCTGCGCCGCGTAGCCGACGTCGCCCACGCGGCCGGGGTGCCCCTCGTCGTCGACAACACCTTCGCCACCCCGTACCTCTGCCGCCCCTTCGAGCACGGCGCCGACATCGTGGTGCACTCGGCGACGAAGTGGATCGGCGGCCACGGCACCTCGATCGGCGGGATCGTGGTCGACAGCGGGAAGTTCGACTGGGCGGCGAGCGCGCGCTTCCACGACTTCTATGTCGCGCCGGAGCCGGCCTACCACGGCCTCTCCTTCGCCAACACCTTCGGCAACCTGGCCTACGCCATCCGTCTGCGCGTCGTGTTGCTGCGCGACGTCGGCGCGGCGCTCTCCCCCTTCAACTCCTTCCTCTTCCTGCAGGGGCTCGAGACGCTGCACCTGCGGATGGAGCGGCACTCGTCCAACGCACTGGCGGTCGCGCAGTTCCTCGAGTCGCACCCGGCGGTGGAGTGGGTGAGCTACCCGGGGCTCGCGTCGCACCCGGCCCACGAGAACGCGAAGCGTTACCTGAGCGGCGGCTTCGGCGGCGTCCTCACCTTCGGGGTCAAGGGGGGAGAGGAGGCAGCGCGGCGGGTGATCGCCAACCTCAAGCTCTTCTCGCTCCTCGCCAACGTCGGTGACGCCAAGAGCCTGGTGATCCACCCGTGGACGACGACGCACGAGCAGCTCACCGCCGAGGAGCGTGTGGCCGCCGGCGTGACCCCCGAGCTGATCCGCCTCTCGGTCGGGATCGAAGACGTCGAGGACCTGAAGGCGGACCTCGACCGAGCACTGAAGGAGGCCATGTCACTATGACGAGCAGTGGGTGTGACGAGGTCCTCGTCCTGAAGTTCGGTGGCACCTCCGTAGCCACCCCGAAGCGCATCAGACGCGCCGCGCTTCGAGTCAGGGCCCAGCTCCGTCGCGGCTACAGCGTCGCGGTGGTGGTCAGCGCCGCCGGTCACGAGACCGATCACCTCCTCGCGAGGATCGGTGCCGTGGCCGGCGCCGAGGCCGCCGGGTCGTCCGACCCGGCGGTCCGGCGGGAGGTGGACCGGGTCCTGGCGACAGGCGAGGACCGCTCGGCGGGGGTGCTGGCGCTGGCGCTCCAGGCCCTCGGGATCCCCGCCCTCAGCATGAGGGGCGGGGAGGCCGGGATCATGGCGGTAGGCGACTTCGGCGCGGGCGTCATCGAACGCGTCCACACCGCCAACGTCCGGCGCCTCATGGCCCGCGGCGTCGTCCCGGTCGTCAGTGGGTTCCAGGGCGAGCGCCTCGACGGCGAGACGGTCACCCTCGGGCGCGGGGGGTCCGACACCAGCGCGGTCGCGCTCGCGGCCGCGCTCGGCGCCAAGGAATGCCACATCGTCACCGATGTCGACGCGGTCTACGACCGGGACCCGCGCCTCTACCCGGACGCCAAGCCCTACGAGACCCTCGACTTCGCCGAGTTGATCGCACTCACCGAGGCCGGCGCGCAGGTCGTGCACCCGCGCGCCGCGCGACTCGCCGCCACGCACCAACTCCCGCTCAGGGTATACGACTTCCGCGCCCCCTGGTCCGGCGGCGGTACCCTGATCACCGCCACGGCCCCTGCGCACGCCGAGGCTGCCACCGCCCCGGAGCGGTCCGACGTCCCGCTGGTAATGGAGGTCGCATGACCAAGCCCGCTACCCGCGTCCACCATGTCGCGCGCTTCGAGCTCGAGGACGGCACCGTCCTCCACGACCTGGAGCAGGCCTACACCCTCGATGGCGAGCTCAACGCCGCGGGCGACAACCTGGTCGTCATCTTCCACTCGCTGACCGGCGCCCCCGCACCGCGGGATTGGTGGCCGGGGGTGGTCGGACCAGGCACCCCGCTCGACCCGGCACGGTACGCGATACTCTGCACCAACCTCCTCGGTTCGTGCTACGGGACGACCTTCCCCCGTACTCCGGACGGCGCACGCCCCGCCATCACCACGCGGGACATGGCGCGGCTGGTCAAGCTCCTGGTCGACGAGATCGGGGCGACCTCCGTCGCCCTGGCCACCGGCGGCTCGCTCGGCGGGATGGTCGCCCTCGAGTGGGCGGCGACCTTCCCGGAGCTGACCCGCACCGTCATCTCTTTCGCGGCGCCGGCGGCGCACCCGGCGCAGGCGATCGCCTGGAACCACGTGCAGCGCCGCGCCATCGAACTGGCCGGCACGGACGGGCTCGCGCTCGCCCGCATGATAGCCATGATCTCGTATCGGACCGCCGCCGAGTTCGAGCACCGGTTCGGCCGTTCGCTGCGCGACGACGGCTACTTCCAGATGCGTTCCTACCTCGACCACCACGGGATGAAGCTGGTGGATCGCTTCGACGCCGAGAGCTACCTCGCGTTGATCGATGCTATGGATGCGCATGACGTAGGGCGGGGCCGAGGTGGTGTGGCCGCCGCCCTCCGTGCCTTCAAGGGACGACTCGTCGGCGTCGGGATCCCCGGCGATCTCCTCTACTCCGCCGACGACGTCCGCGCCTGGGTCGATGCGGCCGGAGGCGAATACCGCACGATCGAATCGCCACACGGTCACGACGCCTTCCTCCTCGAGATCGATCAGGTGAGAGCGATACTGGAGCAGATCCTCGAGGAGCCTGGATTGATGACGGCTGCACACGCCGCTGAGATGAACTTCGATGGAGGTATAGAATGAGCCCGCAGGCTACTCTTCAGCCAGAACTCACACCGCACTCCAAGAACGGGACGAGCGAGCGCCCCCACAGAGGGGTGGTCCGCGTAGCCCTGGCGGGGTGTGGGGTCGTGGGGGGCTCGCTCTTGCAGCTCCTCGAGAAGCGCGGCCGTCAGATCGAAGCGCGCCACGGGCTCCGCTTCGAGTTGACCAAGATCCTGGTCCGCAACCCGGATCGCCCGCGCGCGACCGCCGTCGCACCGGACCTCCTGACCACCGACCCGCAAGAGTTCATGGCCGCCGACGCCGACATCGTCGTGGAGGCGATGGGCGGGCTCGACCCCGCGGCAACGATCGTCCGTACGGCGCTCCTCCAGGGGAAGGGGGTCGTCACGGCCAACAAGGCGGTGATGGCTGAACACGGCGCCGAGTTCGCCGCGCTCGCCACCCAGGCGCAGCTGCCGCTCGAGTTCGAAGCCACCGTCGGCGGCGGCGTCCCCGTCATCCGCACGCTCCGCGACTCCCTCGCCGAGACCGAGGTCGTCTCCATCCGGGGGATCGTGAACGGGACCTGCAACTACATCCTGACCCGCCTCGCGCAGGGGACGCCGTACGCCACCGCGCTCGCCGACGCCCAGCGCGCCGGCTTCGCCGAGGCCGACCCGACCCGCGATCTCGATGGCACCGACTCCGCCGACAAGATCCGGATCCTTGCCTGGCTCGCCTTCGGCGTCGATCCGGCCTTGATCGAGGTCGAGAAGCAGGGGATCATCCCCGACCCCGACCACCTCGCCCGCACCGCCGCGGCCGAGGGGGGCGTCGCCAAGCTGATCGCGGAATGTAGCATGCAGGACGGCCGCTTGAAGACGATGGTCAAGCCTACGGTCGTGCCGGCCGACTCCGATTGGGCCCAGACCAGGGACGAGATCAACCTCTTCGCGATCGAGACCCGCTGGAACGGGACGATCAAGCTCGCCGGCCCCGGAGCCGGCGGCTCCCCCACCGGCTCCGCCGTCCTCGGCGACCTGATCCGCGCGGCGAACCAGCTCTTCGTCAACGCGCGATAGGGGAAGGACCAAGGGACCTACTGACCCCTCACGACGCCGAAGGGGCGGCCCGCCAGCCGGCGGCCGCCCCTTCGGCGTACCATCACTTCGCCCCGAACCAAACGGCATGAAAGCAACGGGGTCGCTCCGGGCGCCCCTCCGCCAGGCCCCGGTGCCCCCCGGGCCGGCCGCCCTCACCCCAACTCTTCCGCCTCGATGCGGGCACGCACCTCCGCCACCCAGGGCGGGGAAGGGAGGCGCTGCGACCGATAGGCCTTTTCCACCTGATCGACGATCGCGGCCGCTGTCCGCGCCCGTTGCGGGGCGGGGAGCCCGGAGGTGAGGATCCGGAGCGCCGCCAGCACCGGTACGACGTCGCCTGCAGGATCACGGCGCGCGGCCTCCCGTAGGTACCACTCCTCGAGCTTGCGTCGCGTCGAGGCGTAAGGGGTGGCGCCGTCCCGGAACTTCTGCAGCCCGGAGGGGCTCATCCCCACCTCCCGCGCCACGCCCCGCAGCGAGCGTGCCGCTACTTCCCCCTCCACCGCGGCGCGCAGCCGGTCGAGAGGCACACGCTCACTATACGTGGGCATTGCCTCGCCCACGACAAAGGCCTATCTTGGCCTGTCCACTCCGTCCACTTTCTGGCCGTTTACACTCGGAAAACTAGACGACCCGTTCGCCCGCGGCAAGAATCGGCTTGTCGGCGGCCCACTCAACCCCGGATACGGAGCTCGCCCCATGAACTGGCGGATCCTGCTCGTCGACGACGACCCGTACATGCGCGCTCTGATCACTGCCTACCTCACGGACTACGCCACGGCCGTGGTGGAGTTCGAAGCCGCCGAACCCGCGCTGGCGGAGCTGCTCGCCAATCCCTACGACCTCCTCATCACCGACCTCAACATGCCCGGCGCACGCTGCGGCCGCTGGCTCGTGAACCAGGCGCGGGAGCACCTGGCCGACCTCCCCATCATCGTCATCACCGGCGACCCGCTGGAGCGCCGCGAGCTCCGCGCCGCCGACGCCATCATACTCAAGCCCTTCCACCCCGACGAGCTCCTGGGCGAGATCTGGGATCTCCTCCCGGAGCGCGGTACCGGCAAACACAGAGTGCGGTCGTAGAACGGCCGCACCGGTGGGGCCAATCCCTCCGCCGCCGCTCGCCATGGGCCCACACCTCGAATTCGGGGGCGATCCAAGGAGCGCCCCCTCCAGAGCTCGCGCCCGGGCGAAGATCTCATGCACCCCGGGGTACCCAGCGGGGTATCAGAGTGGTAAACTTACTCCTGCGTGCATCCACGCCGCGCGCCAGGAACAGAACCCGGGGTGTAGATGACCAAGTGGACCGGACGTTTGATCGTCCTGAATTTCGTCATGGCCATGATCACGTGGTCCCAGCCGCGGTTGTACGCGGCGCTGGCCCTCGTGCCAGCCACCGTGCTCCGCGAACCGTGGACACTCGTGACCTACATGTTCGTGCACGGCGGGATGTCCCACCTGCTCTTCAACCTCCTCACCCTCTTCTTCTTCGGACCGAAGGTAGAAGCGCGGCTCGGGTCCGCCAACTTCCTGCGCCTATATTTCGTGAGCGGGCTCGGCGGCGCCCTGCTCTCGTTCCTGCTGGCCCCCAACGCAGCCGTGGTCGGCGCCTCCGGGGCCATCTACGGCGTGCTCCTCGCCTTCGCGGCCTTCTGGCCCGATGAGAGGATCTATCTCTGGTTCGTCCTGCCCATCCCGTCACGCGTGTTCGTGGCGGGGCTCGCGGCTCTCTCGATCTTCTTCAGCGCATCGGGCAAAGCCCCCGGGGTCGCGCACTTCGCCCACCTCGGCGGCTTCCTCGGCGGCTGGCTCTTCCTGCTGTGGCACCACCGCCACACCAAGACGTGGCAGCGCCGGGTCAACCCCGCCGCGATCCAGCGCATCGCCGTCCAGAACCGCGCCGACGTGGAACGCTGGAAGGCTATCCCCCTCGACCAGCTGCACCCGATCAACCGCGAAGAGGTGGAACGGGTACTCCAAAAGCTCGAAACCCAGGGGATCAGCAGCCTGACTCAAGACGAACGCGCCTTCCTCGACCGGATGTGCTGAGCCGCCCCCGCGGCCAGCACCCCCCCCCCCACCCCCCCCACAACCCCCCCCCCCCCCAGTCACTCCCACAAACTCCCCCCAGCCCCCAAACCCCAACCCCCCGGCCCCTAACCCCTGAATCCCGACCCCCACCTCACTCCTCCAAAGTAAACCCCAACTTCAACGTCACCTGCCAGTGCGCGACCTGGTCGCCCTCGATGTGTCCCCGGGTCTCGATGACCTCGAGCCAGCGTAGTTTGCGTACCGTCTCGGCCGCCTTGCTGACCGCGTTCTTGATCGCCGTCTCTATGCTCTCGCTAGACGAGCCGGTGATCTCGATGGTCTTGTAGACATGGTCCGCCATTTCCGCTCCCCTCCGACACCCTGGCCTGTTCGTTGAGGGGCACCGCGCTCGCTCCGCCCACGTTCGGGGCCCTGCGGGTCCCGGCCACCCGCCGCTCGCACGACATCGGGCCGAACGCGCTGCCGTCGGCGCGCCCGCGAAGATGCAGGTACCGGGCCGTACGGGCCGGTATAGAACAATCCAGCGGTTTGGTGGTAAAATTCCGCACCGGCGCGGGGGCGTCGGCGGATTATCGGCTCGACCACGAGACGGCGCGGGTGGAGGCGCCGGAGACATAGAGAGCATGCAGAACCATCTCCCGGACGGTGCGCGGTGATCGCCATCGTCGGTGCCGGCATCACCGGCCTCGCCCTGGCACACGAGCTCGCCCGCCGCGGCCGGGACTACATCGTAGTCGACGCCGCCTGCGAGCCCGGCGGCGTCATGCGCAGCATCGAGGTGGACGGCCACCTCCTCGAGCTCGGCCCGCAGCGGACCCGGCTCACCTCACATATCGCGGCGCTCGTCGATGAGCTCGGGCTACACGACGAGCTGATCACCGCCCCCACCGACCTCCCGCTCTACGTCTTCCGGAGTGGGAAGCTGCGCCGCGTCCCCTTCTCGGTGGGCACCGCGCTGCGCACCAACCTGATCTCCTGGCCTGGTAAGCTCCGCGTCCTCTTGGAACCGCTGACCCGCGGCCCCCGCCCGGACGAGACGGTCGCGTCGTTCCTGATCCGCAAGTTCGGGGTCGAGGCGTACGCTGCAATGCTCGGCCCCCTGTACGGCGGCCTCTACGCCTCCGACCCCGCCGACATGCTGATGCGCCACTCCCTCTCCCGCGCCCTCGCCGAGTTCGGGATCGAGGGGAGTATCCTGCGCGCCCTCGCCCGCCGGGGGCGTGCGGGCAGGAATGACAGAGGACGGCAGGGCGGCGGGGTACCACCCGCCTGCTCCTTCCGCCGCGGCCTCGGCACCCTCCCCGCCGCGCTCTACGCCCGCTACCGCGACCGGGTCCGCCTCGGCACACCCGTCCTCGGGATCACCGCGGCGGGCGCCCGGCTCGCGCTGCAGATCCCGGACGGGAGGATCGAGTGCGACGACGTCGTCCTCACCACCCCCGCCGACGTCAGCGCCGGGCTCCTCCGCGAGCTCGCCCCCGGCGCCGCGCCGCTCGAGTCGCTGACTTACAACCCCATCGCCGTCGTGCACCTCCGCTCGGACTGCCAGCTCCGTGGGATGGGGTACCAGGTAGCCTTCGGTGAACGCCTCGAGACCCGCGGCGTCACCTTCAACCACTCCCTCTTCGGCCGGACCGGGATCTACACCGTCTACCTCGGCGGCTCCCGCAACCCGGAGTTCGTCCGGCTCCCCGACCTCCGCATCGGCGCGATCGCCGCGGCGGAGTTCGAGCTCGTGACTGGGCACCAAGCCGAGGTCCTACACGTCGCCCGGGTCAGGATGCCCGCCTGGGACCGCTCCTGGGAAGCGCTCGGCCAGGTCCGGCTACCCCCCAACGTCCACCTCGCCGCCAACTACGAGTCGCGCGCAGGGGTGCCGGGGAGATTGGCGCGGGCCAGGGAGATCGCGGAGAGGTTGGCGGGAAGGTAGGAGTCGGACCGAAGCCGATCGCGCCGCTGAGATATACGGGAGGAGAGAGTCGGTGATCTGATACCAGGTTCGGCTATTCAGACATCGTTCCAGCACAGCACCACCCTGAATCCCGAATGCCGAATCCCGTACCTACGCTCCAGGCACGAAACAACAGTATTCGGTATCACGAGTTCACTGAACCGGTTCTTGGCATCTTCCAGCTTCCACCTGCGCATATCATCCTCCCTGCAGGCAAACTGGCCAGATTGAATCTGGCAGCAACATTCAACTCTTTACAAGATACGAACCTGCAAGACCAGCTCCCTACCTCACCACCCTCCCCTCCCGATCGAGCCGTACCCGTACCCCGGACAGCTCCCCCTCGCGTGTCCCCATGAACCGCAGGTCCCGGATCTGGACCAGGTATCCATCCTCGACCTCCTGGACGAGGAAGATCGGGAAGCGGGACCAGGTGAGGAAGCGCCGGGCGTCGGTGGTCTGGGCGGCGGCCTCGGTCAGGGCGTTGCGCGGGGGGAAGGGGACCGGCTCGTCCTCCAAGCGGACCCGCGGGCGCTGGAGCCAGTGGTAGCTCCCGCGGATGTAGGCCGCGGGCGACGTCGCCAGGATCGAGCTCTGGAAGGGGTTGGCCGGCTCGGGCGCGATCATGACCTGGTCGGGCCCGAACCCGGAGGCGTTGAGTTCGCGCCGTACCTCGCGCTCCGCGGTGGCGCTCGCCAGCACCATGAGGGTGATGTAGACGACGCCGAACCCCACCCCCCAGCGCGCGATCCGCTCGGCGGCGTGCGGCGCCCGTGTGACTCGCCCGGCGAGGATTCGCAGCGCGACCAGCCCTGTGATACCCAGCACCCAGATCACCTTCGCGGCGGTGGGGACGATGGTGACGCCGAGCACGAGGAGGGTGGCGAGGAGCGCGAGGGTCGCCCAGGCGACGTCGCCTAGCCGCGTACGGGTGCGGCGCCGCAGCACCCCGGCGAGGTAGACCGCCCCGCCGAGGGCGAGCCAGAGCCAGGGGTCGACGATGAAGAGCGCGTCCCCGTAGTACCATTCCTTGCGGAACGGCATCAGCAGCCGGATCCCGTAGGTGTTCATCCAGTCGAGGAGCGGGTGGGTCGCCGTGCCGAGGAGGGCCAGGAGGAAGACGGCGGGGCCGTTGGCCGGCGTGACGTCGGGGTGGCGTCGTCGTCTGATCCAGCGATCGTAGGCGAGGACGAGCCCGGTGAGGGCGAGGGGGAGGAGCAGGAGCGCCAGCGGCCCGTGCGTCCAACCGCGCCGGAACGCCACGGTCGCGTACGCGCCGCCGAACCCGGCGAGGATGTCGATGTCGGGGGCGTTCGCCGCCAGGATCAGCGTCGCGGTGGCGAGGGGCGTGGCGCGGTGGTACCCGGCGCGGGAGAGGGCCGCGCCGGTCAGGGTGTGGGTGAGCGGATCCATCTATCTTCGTTTACCGAGCCGTATCGGCCTTGTAGACTACCTTCCCGCCGAGGATCGTGTAGAGTACCCGTGCCGCGAGGATCTCCTCGTCCGGCACCGTCATGATATCCTTGGAGAGGACGACGATGTCCGCCAGCTTCCCCGGGGTGAGCGACCCTTTGAGCTCCTCCTCGAAGGCGGCGTAGGCGTTGTTGATGGTGTAGCTCTTGAGCGCCTCCTCGCGGGTCATCCGCTGTTCGGGCATGAAGGCGGTGCCGTCGGTGAGGCGGCGCGTGACGGAGGCGTGGAAGCTGGCGATCGGGTCGACGTTCTCGACCGGCGCGTCGGTCCCGTTCGTGACGATGATCCCGCGGTCGAGGAGGGTGCGCCAGAGGTACGACGTCGCCTGGGTCCGCTCCTTCCCGAGCCGGTCCTCGATCCAGCTCCCGTCCGAGGTGGCGTGCACCCCTTGCATCGACGCGATCACGCCGAGCTCCTTGAACCGGTCGATGTCGGCCGGGTCGATGTGCTGGGCGTGTTCGATCCGCCAGCGCGGGTCCTCCGCCGCGACGTGGCCGCGGAAGGCGAGCTCGTAGACGTCGAGGACCTCGCGGTTGGCGCGGTCGCCTATCGCGTGGGTGTTGAGCTGGTAACCGTGCTGGAGCGCGAGCCGGGCGGTCCGCGCGAGCTCCTCGGGGGGGACCAGCGCCAGCCCGCTCGTCGCGGGGAGGTCGGCGTACGGCTCGAGGAGCCACGCCCCGTGCGAGCCCATGGCGCCGTCGATCTGGCGCTTGATCGCCCGGACGGTGAGGCGGTTGTCCCCGGCGCCGATCACGAAGTAGCGGGCGAGGTTCTTCTCCAACTCGTCGTTGCTCTCGTTGACCATCGCGTAGATCCGGACCGGGAGCTCTCCATCCTCGGCCAGGCGGTGGTAGAGGTCGACGGTGGCGAACGAGACCCCCGCGTCGTGGATGCTGGTCACCCCGTTGCGCAGCAGTTCCTCCCCCGCGAGCTCGACGGCGCGGCGCAGCCGCGCCTCCCGCTCCTCCGGCGAGCGGCGCGCCTCGTCTCGGGCCATCACCCGTCCGACGAGCCCCTGCGCCCGTTCGCGCAGGAGCCCGGTCGGCTCACCCTGGGCGTCCCGGACGATCGTCCCCCCGGCCGGGTCGGGGGTGTTACGCCCGATCCCCGCCAACTCGAGCGCCTTCGCGTTCACGAACGCGGCGTGCCCGCTGGCGTGCGTCAGATAGACCGGGTTCGCGGGGGAGACCGCGCTCAGCTGGTGGTGCCGGGGTACCTTGTCCACCGCATCGGCGGGGATGCTGTCCCACTTGTCCTGGTGCCAGCCGCGCCCGACGATCCACTCCCCCGGCGCCGCCAGCTCGACCGCCGCCGCGACGATCTCCACGATCTCCTCCCAGCTCCGGGCGCGCGTCAGGTCCAGGATCATCAGCGAGTTGCCGATCGACATGAAATGGCCGTGCCCTTCGATGAACCCCGGGATGGCGAGTCGGCCGCCCAGGTCGATCACCTCGGTGCGCGAGCCGATGTACGGCCGGATCTCGCGATTGCTCCCCACCGCCACGATCCGGTCCCCGACCACCGCCAACGCCTGCGCCTCGGGGCGGTCGGGATCGACCGTGACGATCTTGCCGTTGGTCAGGACCAGCGTGGCGGGCTCGACCTTCGGTGCGACGTTGCACCCCGCGAAGAGTGTCAGGGCGACGATCGTGAGGGAGAGACGGAAGCCGGCTGCGGTACGCGAAGTGGTCACGCGATGCCTCCTCTGTGGCAGGGAACAGGGGTCCTGGTGCCAGAAACCATCTGTAAGGATATAGCCGGCGCGGGGTTGGGGCCAGGGGGCGCCCCTACCCTGAACGCTCGCCCGACGGCACCAACTACTCTCCAGCGGCAGCGTGCCAACCCTAGAGCCCCGGCACGACGAGTCCCGGCTCCCCACGTGCTCCGCGCCGCACCTCGTGCGGATCTCTGATTTCCCAATCTTGCCTCTCCCGCCCCCGTGGCCTATCCTACCGCTTCATATCGTCTTGCATCATTCCACGGATCCAGCAGGGAGACCGGCATGTCGAAGGTCCGCACCATCTTCCTGGTCGTGGCGGCCGCGTTCGTACCGTTCGGTGCGGTACGCGCGCAGGCACCCGCCAAACGCCCGCTCGATCACGACGTCTACGCTATCTGGGACACGATCGGCTCGCCCGCCATCTCGAACGACGGCAGCTGGGCGCTCTACTCGCTGATCGGCTACGACCGCGACGGCGAGCTCCGCGTCCGCTCGACGACCACGGAGACCGAGCACCGCATCCCTCGCGCGGCCGGCGCGCGTTTCGACGCCGGGAACCGTGCCGCGCTCTTCCTGATCAAGCCGGCCCAGGCGGTATCGCGCCCCGCGCGTGGCCAGGATTCGCGCCGCCCCACCCACCCCGACACCCTCGGGATCCTCGACCTCCGCACCGGCCAGATCACCCGGGTCGCGGCCGTCGCCTCGTTCCAGGTCCCGGAACGGGCGGGGGGGTGGGTGGCCTACCTCCACGAGCGGCCGCGGGGACGCGCGGGCGACCGTGATTCCACATCCGCGCGTGGTGGTGCCGCCCAGGGCAGGGACACCGCCCGGCGCGAAGGGAACACGGCACGGTCGGGCGCGCCGCTCGTCCTGCGCAACCTCGAGACCGGCGCGGAGCACCGCTTCGAGAACGTCACGAGCTACGCCCTCGCCGAGAACGGCCGGCGCCTGGCGTACGTCGCCGCCTCGGCCGAGGAGTCGAGCAACGGCGTCTTCGTAGTCGACGTCGCCACCGGCGCCGCCACCCCTATCCTCACCGGCGCCGGCGCCTACCGCTCCCTCGCCTGGGACGAGCGCGGCGAACAGCTCGCCTTCCTCACCACCCGCGACGATACGGCGGCCAAGAAGGCGCTGCATTCGCTCTACGCCTGGCGCGCCGGCGAGCGGGAGGCCCGGCTGGTCGCGACGACCGGGACGCGCGGGATCCCGGAGGGGTGGCAGGTCAGCGAACACGGCTCGGTCCGCTTCTCGCCCAACGGGCAGCGCCTCTTCTTCGGCACCGCCCCGCTCCCCGCGCCCGCCCCGGCCGACTCCGCCGCCGCGGCCGAGGTCAAGGTCGACATCTGGCACTGGCGCGACCCGCAGATCCAGCCGCAGCAGCTCGTGCGGGTCAACCAGGAGCGGCGGCGCAACTTCCTGGCGGTCGCGCACCTGCGCGAGAACCGCGTCGTCCAGCTCGGGGACGAGACGCTCCCGGAGATCTCCCTCGGCGCCCGCGGCGACGCCGATTACGCCGTCGGCACCGACAGTAGACCGTACGCGATCGAGAACAACTGGGACACCCCTGCCCGTTCCGACCACTACCTGGTCGACCTGCGGACCGGGCAGCGCACCCTGATCCGCGAAGGTGTCCGCACCCGGACCTTCATCTCCCCGGGGGGGCGTTACCTCGCCTGGTTCGACCACGAGACCGGGTGGATGGCGCGGGAGGTGAAGTCCGGTAAGGTCGTCGCGCTGAGCGCCGGGATCCCCTACCCCCTCGCCAACGAGGACGAGGACCGACCGCAGCTCCCCGCGCCCTACGGCACGGCCGGGTGGACCACGGGCGATGCGGAGCTCCTGGTCTACGACCGCTACGACCTCTGGGCCCTCGACCCGACCGGGAAGAAGGCGCCGCGCAACGTGACGCGGGGGGTGGGCCGGCGCGAGAACATCCGGTTCCGGCTGGTCCGCCTCGACCGCCGTGAGGATACCATCGACCCGAGCAAGCCGGTCCTCCTCTCCGCCTTCCAGCTCCGCACCAAGGACGACGGCTTCTACCGCGCCACCCTGCGGGGCGAGGCGGAACCGGAGCGGCTGATCTTCATGGACCGCGCCTTCTCCACGCCGCGGAAGGCGGCGGATGCCGACGTCGTCCTCTACACCCGCTCGAGCTTCCAGGAGTTCCCGGATCTCTGGGTATCCGACCTCGACTTCAAGGCGCCGCGCAAGATCTCGCACGCGAACCCGCAGCAGAGCGAGTACCTCTGGGGGACCGCGGAGCTCGTCGAGTGGACCTCGGGCGACGGGGTGCCGCTCCAGGGGATCCTCTACAAGCCCGAGGGCTTCGACCCCTCGAAGAAGTACCCGCTGGTCGTATACTTCTACGAGAAGATGTCCGACGAGCTGCACACCCACTACGCCCCGGTCCCGCACCGCTCGCGGATCAACTTCACCTTCTACGCGAGCCGCGGTTATCTCGTCTTCGTCCCCGACATCGTCTACCGGATCGGGTACCCCGGCGAGAGCGCGCTGCACGCCGTCGTCCCCGGGGTCCTGAAGCTCCTGGAGCGTGGCTACGTCGACCGCGAACGGATGGCGCTCCAGGGGCACAGCTGGGGCGGATACCAGATCGCGTACCTGGTGACCAGGACCGATCTCTTCCGCGCGGCGATCGCCGGCGCGCCGGTCGCCAACATGACGAGCGCGTACGGCGGGATCCGCTGGGAGAGCGGGCTGAGCCGGCAGTTCCAGTACGAGCGGACGCAGAGCCGGATCGGCCAGAACCTCTGGGAGGCGCCGATCCGCTATATCGAGAACTCGCCGCTCTTCTGGCTCGATCGGGTGAACACCCCCGTCCTGATCTTGCACAACGACCAGGATGGCGCGGTACCGTGGTACCAGGGGATCGAGCTCTTCATGGGGCTGCGCCGCCTCGGGAAGCCGACCTGGCTGATCAACTACAACGGCGAGCCGCACTGGCCCACCACCGCGGCCAACAAGGTCGACTGGAACATCAGGATGCAGCAGTTCCTCGATCACTACCTGAAGGACGCCCCCGCGCCGGTCTGGCTGCGGGATGGGGTGCCGGCCATCCAGAAGGGGAGGACACTCGGGAGGGAGCTGAGCACCGCGGGGGTGGCGTCGGGGACCGACGACTGACCATGAAATGGCGCGTAGGTCGCGATGACCTGCGCGCCATTACGATCGACCCGGCACTAGGCGAACGGCCGCGGCTCGGATGGGCCGCGGCCGTTCCGTTCCTCAGCAGCTGCCGGCCAGGAGTTGCAGCTCCTTGACCGCCACCAGCAGCGCCGCCAGCCCGGGCTTGTCCTCGCCCTGGACCTCCTCCAGCGCCTGGCGGTAGGCGGTCCCGGCGGGTCCGTTGACCAGCGCCTCGATCGTGGCGTCGATCGCCACGCTGGCGGACGCCTCGGCGACCAGCCGCCCGACCACGGAATGCAGCGCGCGGCCGAGGTCGTCGCTCAGGAGCTGAGCGGCACGACGGTCCCAACCGTTCTTGGCCTCCAGACCAGAGAGCTTCTGGCGGATCCATGAGACCTGGAGCAGTGCCGAGGCCTGGTAGTAGGCCCGCGCGACCCGCACCGGATCGGCGCCGGTCTGGCGCGCCACGCTCAGGACCTCGAGGAGCTGATCGAGGAAGCGGAGGGTGATCAGCCCCTGGGCGAGCCCGGGCTCGTCGGTGTGATCCGTGAGCTCCTGGACGCGCTGCTCGTAGAGCTCGCGCTCCTGACCCGCCACCAGGTCGCCGAACCCGTTGCGCAGCGAGGTCAGCCCCGGGAGGTACTCTTCGATGATCTCGTTGATCGGCTGATCGGCCGGGATGTACTCGAGCGCCCAGCGGGCGGTCCGCTCGAGGACCCGCGCGAGCCCCAGGAGCCAGCGGTAGACGACGTGAGACGCGACGCGCGACTCCGCCTCCGCCAACCGCTCACGCAACTCCCGCGCACCGGCGAGCTGCGCCGCGATGAGCCACGCCCGAGCGACGTCGGCCTGCGTGCGACCGGTCTCCCGCGCCACCCGGCTGACGAAGGTCGCGCCCATCAGATCGACCAGATCGTTGGTGAGCTGGCTCGCGATGATCTCGCGGCGCAGCCGGTGCGTGGCGAGCGCCTCGCGGCCGGCGGCCTCGATCGCCGCCGCGGGGAAGTACCGCTCCAGGTACCCGGCCGCCGCCGGGTCGTCCGGGAGCGAACTCTCGAGGAGCGAACGCTTGAGCGAGAGTTTGCTGTAGGCGAGCAGGACCGAGAGCTCCGGGCGGACCAGCGACTGGCCTCGCGCGCGACGCTCCTCCAGCACCTCCCAGGTCGGGAGCGCCTCGTCCGCACGGTCGAGGAGCCCCTCCCGCTCGAGCCCCACCATCAACTGCTGGAACTCCTCCGCGTTCTCCGCGGCCCGCAGCTCGTCGAGCGAGACCGCCAGGCTCTGCGAGCGGTTGTCGTGGAGCACCAGCTCGGTCACCGCCGGGGTCAGATCCTCTAGTAGCTGGTTGCGCGACTCGCGGTCGAGCCGGCCGGCGGCCATACCGGCGGCCAGGAGGATCTTCAGGTTGACCTCCCGGTCCGACATGTCGACGCCGCCCGAGTTGTCCAGCGCGTCGGTGTTGTTGCGGCCACCGGCGAGCGCGTACTCGATACGGGCCCGCTGCGTCACGCCCAGATTCCCACCCTCGCCGATCACCCGCGCCCGGACGACCGTGGCGTCGACCCGGACCGAGTCGTTCGACGGGTCGCCCACCGTGAGGTTCGATTCCGACGAGGCCTTGATGTACGTACCGATCCCGCCGTTCCAGATCAGGTCGACCGGCGCGGCCAGGACGGCGCGGATCAACGACTCGCCATCGAGGTGCGTGACGTCGTCCGCCAGCCCGAGCGCCTGGCGCGCCTCGGGGGTGATCTCGACCGACTTCGCGCCCCGCGGCACGATGAACCCGCCCTTACTCAGGACCGAACGGTCGTAGTCGTCCCAGCTCGAACGACCCAGCGAGGCCAAACGCTTCCGCTCCTCGTAGGAGGCGGCGGGGTCCGGATCCGGGTCCACGAAGACGTGACGATGGTCGAACGCGGCGATCAGCCGCGTCTGACGCGAGAGGAGCATCCCGTTCCCGAAGACGTCGCCGCTCATGTCGCCGATGCCGACCACCGTGAACGGCTCGGTCTGGATGTCACGACCCAGCTCGCGGAAGTGGCGCTTGACGCACTCCCAACCGCCGCGGGCCGTGATCCCGACCTTCTTGTGGTCGTAGCCGTGCGAGCCGCCGGAGGCGAAGGCGTCGTCCAGCCAGAAGCCGTACTCGGCGGAGACGCCGTTCGCGATGTCCGAGAAGCGGGCCGTGCCCTTGTCCGCCGCGACGACGAGGTAAGGGTCGGGTTCGTCGTACGCCACCACCCCCGCGGGCGTGACCACCTTCCCGTCGACCATGTTGTCGGTGATGTCGAGGAGCCCGCGGATGTAGGTACGGTACTGCTCGACCGCCTCATCACCCATCGCCTTCGGGTCGGAGTAGCGGTAGCGCGTGATGAAGCCACCCTTCGACCCGGCCGGCACGATCACCGCGTTCTTCACGCTCTGCGTCCGGACCAGCCCCATCACCTCGGTCCGGAAATCGTCCGGACGGTCGCTGTGCCGGATCCCGCCGCGGGCGACCTTCGCGCCGCGCAGGTGCACCCCGGCCATCCGCGCGGAGTGGACCCAGACCTCGAACATCATCGAGGAGCGGATGATGTCACGCAGCTCCGCGCAGGCGAACTTGAGGGAGATGTAGGGGACGCCGCCCGAACGGAAGGTCGGCTGGGCACCGCCGTGACGGTAGTAGTTCGTGCGCAGCGTCGCCTCCATCAGACGCAGGAGCCGGCGCAACGCACGGTCCTCGGCGAGCGAGGTGACCTGCTCGAGCGCGCGCAGGTAGGCGTCGCGCGCCGCGGCCATCTCCTCGGCCCGCTTCTCCGCCGGGCGCGACGGGTCGAAGCGCGCGGCGAAGTACTCGAGGGCGAGGGGCGTCACCTGCGGGTTGTTCGTCAACGCGTTCGGCAGGGTCAGCCGCGCCGGGACCGCGCCACTCTGGAAGGCGTACTCCGCGTACGCACGCAGGAGGTCGATCTCACGCCAGGAGAGCCCCGCGCTGACGACCAGAGAGTTGAGCGAATCGTTCAGCGCATCCCCGGCGCGTACCGCCAGGATCGTCTCGGCCAGGAGCGCGCCACGAGCGGCCAGGTCGATCGTCCGGCCCTCGGTGTCGTGCACCGCGAAGAGGCAGATCGTCCCCTCGACCACATCCGCGCCCCGCACCTCGAACGGGCTCATCGCGATCACCCGCAGCCCCGCGTTCTCCAGGATCGGCATGAAGTTGGAGAGGACGAAGCGCTCGCCCCGCAGGAAGAGGCGCAGCTCGGTGATCGGCTCGTCCATCACCGCCCACTCGGCCCGCTCCGCATCGGCCAGCTGGATCGAGATCCCACGATCCTCGGCCGCCATCGCCTCGAGCTCCAGGATGTCACGCGCCGCGACCGCCGGCTCGACCGCCGCACGATACTCGGCGCTGAATGCCACGCTGTATCGTTCCGCCAGCTGGCGCGCCTCATCCGCCGGACGTTCGGCCGCAAGCGCTTCCGCCACCCGATCCGACCAGTTCCGCACGATCTGCCGGACCATCGATTCGAGTTCGTCCGGCCGCTCTAGCGTAGTAGTCGAGCCGGAGCCGGCCCGAGCCGTAGTATCCAACTGCTTCATCACCAACTCCCTCGACTGGTACAGAAATACGAAGCGCCGAGCTCGCGCTCGGCGTCCCATACGACTGCATTACCGACCCTATCGCCCACACTCCCCGGTTTCGACGAGCAGGCCTTCGGGTGCTGCAACTGATTCCCCACCATGCGACGACTCGGGCAAGTCACCCGGTCAAATGCCAGCCGCGACAGCGCGGATCCGGCAGCTGCTGAACACATGATCCTGAACGGTGAACTTCTGCACAAAGGCCAAATTGGTACACGGGATCACAGTAATATACCCCTTTTTCTCCGATACCGGAAGGATCCCCCACCGGCGTCGTCCGCGCCGCGCCGCCGGCGCCGCCCGATCGGTTGACTCTCGGCCGCTTCGACGGCTAACTTTATGGGCTGTGATCGGTCGCGCACCGAGCCGTGACCGCGGGCGCAATACTACCCGGAAATCTATTCGATCAGGGAAAGGAAGAGATGGCGGACTCCGCCGGTAGCAGTCGACGAAGAACGACGGTGCCTAGCCGCACTGTCGCCTTGCTGCCCGTGTTGAAGACATCCCTGCACTACCGCGTGGCGCTGCGCGCGGTGGACCTGCCGTGCGGGTGACCCCCTGCTGACGCCGCCGGTCCACCACCGCGCCCGTTGGCGGTGCGCATTGGAGGTGGACCGTGAGACCCACGAGTTCAGAGATCACCCATTTCGATCATGCGCGGCACCCGCGCCGCGGCGATTCGCGCGCGGTGCTGCCGGGCGGGAGCGTCCCATGTCGTTGAGCCAGGGCGACGCCTTCATCCAGGAGGGGCTCCCTCCGGCGGAGCTGCTCTATCTCCTGGCCGGCGATCCCCCCGAGCTGGCGGAGATGTTGGCGGGGCTGCAGAACGCCGACATCGCCGACCTCCTCGACGAGCTCCCCGCCGAAGCCGCCGCCCGGGTCGTGGCCGCGATGCCCTTCGACCTCGCCGTCCAGCTCTTCGACGAGCCGGGGCTGGAGCAGCGGAGCGAGATCTTCCACTGCCTGGACGAGAAGATCGCCGCGCCGCTCCTCGAGGCGATGTCGTCCGACGAGCAGGTTGCGCTGATCCGCGAGATGGACGACGCGGAGCGCGCCCGGCTCCTGACGCGGCTCGACCACCCGACCCAGCAGGAGCTAGCCCTCCTCCTGAAGTACCCGCCCGAGACCGCGGGCGGGATCATGACGACCGAGTTCCTGAGCGTCCCCAGTACCTGGACGGCCGATCAGGCGCTCCGTCACATCCGCGAGGTCGGCCGGGCCAAGGAGACGGTCTACGCGATCTACGTCGTCGACGACCAGAACCGGCTCATGCACGTCGTCTCGCTGCGTGAGCTGGTCACGAGCGACCGCCAGCAGCAGATGTCGCAGGTCGGCTTGCGCAAGCCGCCGATCGTGGTCCCCCCCCTCCTCGACCGCGAGGAGGTGGCCCGCGTCATCTCCAAGTACGACCTCCTCGCGGTCCCCGTCGTCGAGGAGGATGGCCGGATCCTCGGGATCGTCACCGTCGACGACGTGATGGACGTCCTGGTCGAGGAGGAGACCGAGGACGTCCAGAAGCTCGGCGGTCTCGAGGCGCTCGACGAGCCCTACCTCGAGGTCGGGCTGAGCAAGATGCTACGCAAGCGCGGCGGCTGGCTCGCCGCGCTCTTCCTCGGCGAGACCCTGACCGCGACCGCGATGGCCTTCTTCGAGGCCGAGATCGCCCGCGCCGTGGTCCTCGCCCTCTTCATCCCCCTCATCATCAGCAGCGGCGGGAACTCCGGCTCCCAGGCGACGACGCTCGTGATCCGCGCGATGGCGCTCGGCCAGGTCGAGCTCTCGGACTGGTGGCGCGTGGTCCGGCGTGAGTTCGCCGCCGGCCTCTCGCTGGGGCTCCTCCTCGGGGCGATAGGGTTCGTGCGCGTCGTCGGCTGGGAGCTGATCACCCAGGCGCGCGGCGCCACGGTCTACGGCGAGCACTACATCCTCGTCGCGCTCACCGTCTCGCTCAGTCTGATCGGGATCGTGACCTGGGGGACCCTGATCGGCTCGACCCTACCGTTCCTCCTACGCCGCCTCGGCTTCGACCCGGCCAGCGCGTCCGCACCCTTCGTCGCGACGATCGTCGATGTGACGGGGATCTTGATCTACTTCAGCCTGGCGGCGACGCTGCTGAGCGGGACGCTGTTGTAGCGGGCGGGGGAGCACACCCCGCCTACGCTGCAGGTATGGAACAGCCGTATTCGGTATCAGCTGCTGACCCCCGCCGATTCCGTCTCCACGGGGAGCTCCTCCCCCGGGTTGACGTAACGGTCGGTCTCGAACTGGTGCTGGCGTTCGTAGAGCTCGCGGTAGCGCCCCCCCTTGGCCAGGAGCTCGGCATGGGTGCCGCGCTCCACGATCTGGCCCTCCTCGATCACCAGGATCTGGTCGGCGCTCGAGATAGTCGAGAGCCGGTGCGCGATCACGAAGGTCGTGCGCCCACGGCGGAGGGCGTTGAGACCGTCGCGGATCAGGGCCTCGGTCTCGCTGTCCAGACTCGAGGTCGCCTCGTCCAGGAGGAGGATGCTCGGATCGGCCAGGATCGCCCGCGCGATCGCGACCCGCTGACGCTGGCCACCGGAGAGCTTGATCCCCCGCTCGCCGATGATCGTGTCGTAACCGTGCTCGAGGTGCCGCACGAACTCGTCGCAGTGCGCGATCGCGCCGGCCCGCTCGATCTCCGCATCCGTCGCGTCGGGGCGCGAGAAGGCAATGTTCTCGCGGATCGTGCCGTCGAAGAGGTAGTCGTCCTGGAGCACGACGCCGAGGTGGCTCCGGTACTCACGCAACCGGAGGTTGGATAGATCCCGCCCATCGACCAGGATCCGCCCGGACTTGGGGCGGTTGAAGGCCAGGATCAGGCTCATCAGGGTGCTCTTCCCCGAGCCGCTCGAACCGACGAGGGCGGTGGTCGTACCGGCGGGCGCGTGGAACGAGATCCCGCGGAGCACGGGGTTGCCGGGCTCGTACTCGAAGTAGACGTCCTCGAAGACGACGTCGCCTACGACCTCGTCGACCGGCTCCCGCCCCTCGTCGCCCGCATCCTCCCCGGCTAGCTCGCGCAGCTCCCGGATCCGGTCGAGCCCGGCGAACGCCTCGCTGATCTGCGTCCCGATCGAGGCGATCTGGACGAGGGGCATCGTGACCAGGACGATGAAGAAGGTGTACATGACCAGGTCACCGACCGTCATCTCGCCGGCCAGGATCGCGCGCCCCCCGAGCATGATCACCAACACCCCGACCGCCCCCACGATGACGGTGGAACCGGATGCGATCGCCGACGAGCCGGTGATCGTGCCGGCGACGTTGCGCAGCAGGCGGTGCACCCCGCGGGCGAAGACCAGCCGCTCGCGCGGCTCGGCGGTGTAGACCTTCACCGTCCGGATCCCGCCCATCGCCTGGGTCAGCCGGCCGGTCACCTCCGCCTCGATCTTGCTCCGCTCGCGGAACTTCGGGCGGAGCCGCTGGAAGCCGACCGCCATCAGGAAGGCGAAAGCGGCCAGGATCCCGATCGTGGCGAAGGTCATCCGCCAGTTGAGATAGAAGAGGACGCCCAGCGCCAGCGTCGCGCTGAACATCCCGCCCACGAGCTGGACCAGCCCGGTCCCGACCAGGTTCCTGATCCCCTCCGCATCCTTCATGACCCGCGTGACCAGCGACCCGGTCTGGGTGTTGGCGAAGTAGGCGACGGGGAGCCGCAGCACGTGCTCCTGGACGCGCTTGCGCATCTCCGCGATCGCCCGCTGCCCGGCGATGCTGACCACCTGCGAGAGCGCGAACCCGGCCAGCGCCTGGATCAGCGTTATCCCCGCGACGACCAGCGCCAGCCTCCCCAGGAGCTCGGCCCGGCCGTTGCCGATCACCTCGTCGATCAGGAACTTCGAGCTGGCCGGCAGCGTCATCCCGGCGAGCCGGTTGACCAACATGAGGAGGAGACCGAAGGTGAGGTGTCTGCGGTGCGACCAGACGAGATGGCGCGCCTCGCGCCACACGCCCGGGGAGAGTTTGCGCTCTTGCTGCGACGACTTCATACCGTACCACTCAGGAATGGGGTGCGCCTGAAGCTACCGCGGGATCGGGTTCATGGCCACCCCACATCAGGAGATAGGAGATAGAAAATAGGAATTAGTCGGGTGTTACGCGAATGTGCGGCCTTCGGATCCCGGGTTCGCGCCGCGGGACGATCGGCATGGGCGAGATGAGACTCCTGCGGCGGGAGCTGGACACGGCGCGGCGCCAGGCGTAACACGCCCGGCGTCCAGTCTGCGTGCGCGGTGTGGCCGCGGTGGCTGTGAAAACCCAGCATCGGGACCGAACTGCACGGTGTCGTACTAGCGATTGCCGTACCGGCCGGAGCCGGATCTGCCACCCCCACGGCCACCGCTACGCCCCTCTTCGGCCGGCGCGTCCAGCCGCACGACGTGCTGCGCCTTCAACCCCTTCGGTTCGTTGATGACGTCGAACTCGACCCGTTCACCCTCGTGGAGCGTCTTGAAGCCGGCCCCCTCGATAGCGCTGTGATGGACGAAGACATCCGGGCCGTTGTCCTGGGTGAGGAATCCGAAGCCCTTCTCCTGGGAAAACCACTTCACCCTGCCGGTGGTACGAGCCATGGGTATACCCTCGCTGGATAAGGTGTTCACCGCCGCGGTTGGCTAAGCCGCTGCGGGCCTGACGGGCCGACCCGTCAACGCGATCCCGCTCCGATCGAACCGCGCCGACGCCGAGCGCTGCGGCGCCGCGCCTCTGCCGCCTTGCGCCGCCTCGCCACACTCGGTTTCTCGTAGAATCGCTTCTTCTTCATATCCTTGAACCGGCCGGAGCGCAGCATCTTACGTCGGAATTGACGCAAACCCCAGTCCAGCCGGTCACTCTCGTCGAGGATGATTTCTACCATTGAGCTCTCCTGTGGGGAACGAAAAAAGGGGATCTGGACAAGCGCCCAGATCCCCAGCATCTCTGGCGGTTATGCCCGATATCGGCACCAGACCATCGGTCGTCAGCCCGGAAGCTAACTGCTCGGTCATGGTTAGTCCAGGGTCAGCACCCGACCTTCCGGTTCAACTGACCTTGCAATACACGGACCGGGAGCGCGATCCGGACCGTGGTGGCGCGGCGCGGCCGCCCCCCGGCGACCTGGAACGGGTGTTGCGCCCACACGACCCGACCCTGGCGCGGGGGAGCGGGGTATCATCTCCATACCCTCACGCCGGGCGGGCCGATGTCGGGGTGCCGCCTCAGCTGTTGCCGAGGGGGAACGGACTCCAATCGATCGGACAGTGGTACTCCTTTGAATAGATCCGCTGGAGGCACGCCGCGGGCCGAGCTGCTTTCGCGTGCGCTCCGTGCTTTTCGTCACAAGAACTTCCGCCTCTTCTTCTCCGGCCAGGCCATCTCCCTGATCGGGACCTGGATGCAGCGGGTGGCGCTGAGCTGGCTCGTCTACCGGCTGACTGATTCCGCCTTCGCGCTCGGGCTGGTCTCGTTCATGAGCCAGTTCCCGAGCTTCGTCCTCGCCCCTCTCGGCGGGGTGATGGCGGACCGACTGGACCGAAGGCGTCTCGTCATCGCCACGCAGGTCCTCTTCATGATCCAGGCGGCGGTCCTCGCGGCGCTCGTGCTGGCGGGGACGATCACCGTCTGGCAGATCGTCGTCCTGGCGACGATCCTCGGGACGATCACCGGGTTCGATATCCCCGCTCGCCAATCCCTCCTGGTCGAGCTGGTCGAGGGGCCGGAGGACCTCGCCAACGCGATCGCGCTCAACTCCTCCTTCTTCAACGCCGCGCGACTGATCGGCCCCGCGGTGGCCGGGGTCCTGATCGGGTGGATAGGGGAAGGGCTCGTCTTCGCCGCCGACGCGGTCAGCTACATCGCCGTCCTCGCCGGGCTCTTCGCCATCAAGCTCCCACCTCGGCAGCGCCCGGCGGCCCGCGACCCGGTCTGGCGCACCCTGCGCGAGGGGTTCCGCTACGCCTTCGACTTCGCGCCGATCCGCGCGATCCTGATCCTCCTCGCGATGCTCAGCATCATGGGGATGCCCTACGTCGTGCTGATGCCGATCTTCGCCTCCGATATCCTGCACGGCGGCCCCCGCACCCTCGGCCTCCTCGTCTCGGCCGCGGGGATGGGCGCGCTCTCCGGCGCGCTCTACCTGGCGACCCGCACCACCGTGCGCGGGCTCGGCAAGGTGATCCTGACCTGCGCGACGATCTTCGGGGTGGGGCTCATCGCCTTCTCCTTCTCCCGCTCGATCTGGCTCTCGATAGCGATCCTAGTGGCCACCGGGTTCGGGATGATGGTCTCGACCGCCTCGAGCAACACGATCCTCCAGACGATCGTCGACGACGACAAGCGCGGCCGGATCATGAGCCTCTACACGATGGCGTTCATGGGGATGGCGCCGGTCGGCGGGCTCCTCGCCGGCACCCTGGCCAGCCGGATCGGCGCGCCCAACACCGTCCTCCTCGGCGGGCTCGCCGTCCTCGCGGTCGCCGCCTGGTTCGGCGCGCGACTCCCCGCCCTCCACCGAGAGGTCGCACCGATCTACCGCCGACTGGGGATCATCCCCGAGGTCGCCTCGGGGCTCCAGACGGCCACGGAACACCGGTTGAAGTCCTAGACGACGTCGCCTGGCGCACCCTGCGCGGCGCGCGCCAGGGCGCCGGGCACGGCCGCCCTCACGCCGCGCCGGACCAACCGACCGCTCCCGGATAGTTTCGCTACCCGCACACGTCGGTCCCGGCAGCGATCGTCTCCTCGACCCATGGCTCTCGGCGCCAGCTACCCGCGGGAGTACGTCGCCGTCAGCTCCGTCTCGGCCAGGACCTTGCCCGCGATCGCCGCCTCGAGTTGCGCGCGATCCGAGCCGGGGTTCAGGTGGATCAACGAGTCGAGGGCAATGAGCCGGAAGTGATAGGTGTGGGGCGGATCACCGGGCGGAGGGCATGGCCCGCGGTAGCCGATGCTCCCGAAGTCGTTCCGACCCTGCACCGCCGGCGCCAACCCCTCCACCATCTCGTCGGCGGGGATCCCCTCCGGGAGATCGGTCGTCTCGGTCGAGAGGTTCCAGAGGAGCCAGTGGACGAAGGTCCCACCCGGCGCATCCGGGTCCTCCACGATGAGGACCAACGTCTGCGCGTTCCGCGGCACCCCCTCGATCCGCAACGGCGGCGAAAGGTCCTCCCCCTCGCAGGTGTGCCGAGCCGGGATCACGGCGCCGTGGTCGAAGGCGGGTGAAGAGAGATGCATTTGGGAATCTCCATGTAGTATGGTTGAGTTCAGAGGTTGGGGGCTTGGGATTCGGGGGTTGGGGGTCAGGGGG
>Ga0180215_1000415_pt1 | contig 55075 bp, 39 predicted proteins | sample eDN3rd37CBELigBY_FD_128871 | JGI IMG/M metagenome (GOLD analysis project Ga0180215, IMG submission 128871) | Enriched backyard soil microbial communities from Emeryville, California, USA - eDNA 3rd pass 37_C BE-Lig BY (version 2) (version 2) | ecosystem: Environmental > Terrestrial > Soil >... | reverse complement strand
GGGAAGGAGATCTGGCTGTGGCCGCCGAACTCCTGGATGCTCCCCTCCAGCATGTAGATGCGGTCGCCGGGCTGCAGCCCTTCGGGGAAGCTGAAGTTGAAGACGTAGAGGTGGCCGAAGTTCCCCGGGTGGGACGGGTTGGGTGGCTCGCTCAGGTCGGTGACGTAGAAGCCCTGTGCGGTGACCGCGGTGACGATCAGGTCGCGCCGGGTCGGCCCCGGATCGGCGAGGGTGCAGGCGTCCTCGGGCTTCTCGCGGGTGGCGAAGACGAAGCCCTCGCGCTCCATGCGCACGAAGTCGCCGCGGGTGCCGCTCTCGATGAACCAGGAGGTCATCGTGTCCTTGCCCGGCGGGATGGCGTTGATCGCGGCGAGGGTGGGGGCCTCGAAGTGGAAGAGGGGAGCGAGCCCCACCGCGCCGCTGCTCGTGCCGCCGCCCAGGTCGTCCACGATCCAGACCGCGGTCTCGGAGTGGACGCCGGAGATCCGCACCGCCACGTCCTTCGCCACGCCGTCCACGAAGCGGATGCGGTCGAGGGCGTCGGGGATGGCGCACGCGTCGAAGGAGCGCTCCGGCGGGCAGTCGGTGCGCACGCTGGGCGTGCGCCCCGGGGTCACCTTCACCCGGGCGACGCCGTTCCAGGGAAAGGGCCTCCCGTCGGTGCCCAGCGCCTGCGCCTCCAGCCGGAGCTCGTAGTCGCCGAGCGGCACCGGGATCGGCGCCTCGGGGGAGCCCGCCACCGACGGGTCGACGAGGTGCACGGCGAAGGAGGAGAGCTTCGGCTCGGTGTCGACGTACTCGTCGACGCAGCCGGCGAGGGCGAGGGCGGCGAGTCCGGCGAGACCGCGAACGAGGGGGGACTTCACTGGAGCCTCCTGCCGATCCGGTTGTCCTCCACGCCGGTGACGACGGGGACGTTGAGCGGATCCAGGCAGAAACGTTCGAGGTCGGGGGTGACGTTGCCGCAGGCGAAGCGCCGGTGCTCCTCGTCGGAGGCGAGCACGTCGTTGCACGAGCACTTGCCCGCGTGGATGGTCGGCGCGTCCTCGGAGAGGAGGCGGGCGTCGCGCTCCGCCGCCGGGAGATCCGAGATGGCGCCGATCATCTTCGCGAAGGAGCGGGCGCTCTCGCAGTAGGCGACCGCCAGGGGATCGAGGACCGGCTCGCCGCGCTCCAGGACCACGTTGGCCCCGCAGCGGTCCATGGCGCCGTCCGCGAGCAGCTCGTTGCAGGAGCAGTAGGACGACTGCATGTACTGGATCAGCGCGTCGCGCAGCGAGATGCCGGTCTCGATCCGCGTGGTGTTGCGCTGGAGCACGTTGAAGCCCGAGCCGCCCTTGGCGATGTAGTCGTTGACCGCGACCTTGTACGTGGAGCCGGGGGAGAGGGGCTCGCCGCCCAGGGTGATCTCCTCCGCCTTCCCCTCCGCGCAATTCATGGTGAACCGGATGCCGGCGACCATCGCCTGCGACTGGCAGCCGCGGCTCGAGGAGCGGGAGGCGACGAAGTCGAGCATCTCCTGGATCTCCTCGCCCGAGAGGTACATCACGTTGATCGTGTTCTCGAACGGGAAGACGTTGAACATCGACTCGATGGTGATCGGGCCGCGGTAGAGCGAGTCGCGGATGCCCAGGGTGTTGGTCACCGCGAACTCCGCCTCGACGCCCTGGCGCCGGCGCATCGCCTCGGCGGTCATGTTGCCCAGCGGCGAGTCGGCGCCGGCGGAGGAGGCGCGGCGCAGGATCTCGCGGGGCGCGTAGGCGAAGATGCGCGAGAGATCGAAGCGCGTGTAGAGGTCCCAGACGTACTCCTCGAGGAGCTCGAGGGTCTGGGGGTGCTCCTCCATCTCGCAGGAGGCGCGCTCGCGCTGCACGTACTCCGTCGCCTCCTCGGTGGTGGCGTCGGGGCCGATCCCGGCCTCGGTGCGGTGGTCCTTGCACCAGACCGCGTCGACGGGGATGGCGTAGTAGTCGTGGGCGACGATCTCCGCGCCGCGCCACTTCTGCTCCGGCGTCTGCTCCTCCGGCGGGACGTCGGGCATCCGCACCACCAGGTCGAGGCGGCCCACGAACTTGGAGAAGGCGCCGGAGTGGAAGAGGACCACGTTGCGCCCGTCGGCGTCGATGAGCGGCTGCGGCGGGTTGGTGACGATGTGGAGGTGGCCGCCGGCGATGAAGTCGAGGTTGCGGACGCCGGGGATCTTCACGACCACGTTGCCGTCCTTGACCTTCCAGTCGCGGGTGCGCTGCTCGTCGATCACCCACGGATCGACCTCGCGCTCGAGGAAGGGCTGGATGGCGTCGCGGCGGTAGACGGCGTGGTAGCCCTCCACCAGCTCCTTGTCCTCGCTGTGGCCGAGGTGGGAGACGACGCCGATCAGGTCGACCATCGGCGCCAGCAGCTCCACGTAGGAGCGGAGCGTCTCGTTCTGCTCGAGCGGGGTGACGTGGATGCTGTTGCCCTCCTCGCCGATCGAGTTGAGCGAGGAGATGTTGGCCATGCCGATGACCGCGATGCGCAGCCCCTCGGCGTTGATGATGGTGTAGGGCTGGCTGAGCCTGCCGATCTCCGTGTAGCGGGGATCGCGCCAGTCGTACCACTCGTAGTTGGCGGCGAGCAGCGGGTAGGTGCCCCACGCGGCGTACTGCTTCGCGAAGTTCCGCACGCCGGCGTCGAACTCGTGGTTGCCCACCACCACCGCGTCCGCCTTCATCTGCGAGAGCCAGCGGACCTCCACCTCGCCGCTGTAGGCGTTGAAGATCGGCGCGCCCTGGAAGCAGTCGCCCGAGTCGAGATGGATCGAGCGCTGCGACTTCGCCCGCTCGCGCTCGATGATCGCGCCCATGCGGGCGATGCCGCCGTAGGGCGCCGACTCGACGCGCAGGCCGAGCTGCTGGTCGGTGCTGCTCGGACGGAAGTCGTAAGGGAGCAGGCGGCTGTGGATGTCGCTGGTGTGGAGGATGGTGAGCGGGACGTCCTGCCCCCACAGCTCGGGCTGCTCCGTGGTGACGGTGTGGCAGCCCGAGGCCAGGGCCGCCGCCGCGAAGGCGGCGGCCGCTGCCGGAAGACGGCGCTTACTGCTGCGGGACAAGGTCGGAGGCTCCGCGCGGGTGGAGGCGATAGGTGCCGGCGTAGTCGTCGACGATGCCGGTCACGGACGAGAGCTGCTGATCGACGGAGAGGGTGTAGCCGTCGAACAGGAGCGTGCCGATGTGGATCTCGTCGCTCTTGTCCGCGTCCACCACGCCCTCGGCGCGGGCGTAGCTGCCGCCCACCTGGGTGACGGTGACGTTCTCCACCGTCACCAGGCAGTTCTCGTACGCCTCGCCGGCGCCGTTGGCGGCGATCTCCTCCGGCGTGACGACGACCGGGGCCACGGCGCCGCCGCCGGCGCTCACCACCTGGACCTCGGAGAGCATGATCTCCGAGAGGGGGCGCGAGCCCGGGGTGCTGGCGACGTACTCGATGTACTTGCCGCGGAGCGTGACCACGTCGCCCACGTCGACCGCGGGGATGGTCACCGCCGCCGGCTTGAAGGCGTAGATGCCGCTGTAGGCGCCTCCGCCGGGCTCGGCGACGTAGAAGCTCCCGCCGCGGAGGGCGGTCACCACCACGTTCCGAACCTCGACCACGGTGCCGTCCGCCGGGTGGGCGGGGTCGGTTTCATCCTGGAGCTGGTAGACGGTGGCGACCACCGGGCCGGCGGCGCCGGGGTGGGTGCCGTCGGCGAAGGTGATGTCGGCGTCGTCGCGGGGCTGGATGCGCCAGGCGTCGAAGGAGTAGTCGAGCAGGCCGACGATCGAGTCGAACTCGTCGCCCACCGCGCCGTCGTAGCTGTGGCCGTTGGTGTTGCCCACCACCACGCCGCCGGTGCCGCCGATGGTCTGCACCCGGAAGTCGCCGCGGTCGCGGCCGTCGGTGCCGAGGACCGGATCCTGCGTGTTCTCCACGTCGCGGACCTCGACGAGGACGCCCTCGAGCGCCTCGGCGCGCTCGCCGGTGATCTCGTCCGGCGTGACGATGACCGGCGCGGGAACGCTGGCGGTGCCGGTGACGGTGACGCTGGAGCCGATGATCTGCGAGAGGCCGAAGTACTCGGTGTAGGTCCCGGCGACGGTCACCTCGTCGCCGCGGGCGGGGAGGGAGAAGGCGTCGTCCCGCTGGCGGAAGACGTAGATGCCGTTCCACTCCGCCTTGCCGGGGGTCTGGACCCAGAAGCCGCGGGGGCCGACGCCGGTGACCACCACGCCGCGCACCTCGACGCGGGTGCCGTCGGGGATCTCGCCCGCCGTCTGGTGCTGGATCTCCTCGATGGTGACCACGTTGGCGGCGGGCGGCACCGGGTGGGTGCCGTCGGCGAAGGTGATGTCCTCGTTGCCGCGGGTCTCGAGGCGGGCCTCCTCGAAGGAGAAGTCCATCACGCCCACGAGGGAGGCGAAGGCGTCGCCCACCTGGCCGTCGGTGTAATCGTCCGGCCAGAGGTGCCCGACCACCAGGCCGGCGGTGCCGCCCGCGGGGCCGACGCGGAAGTCGCCGCGGTCCGTGCCGTCGGTGCCGAGCACCGGATCCTGCACGTTGACCACGTCGCGGACCTCGACCAGCACGCCCTCGTACGCCTCCTGGTCGGCGCCGCCGGTGGCGACGCGCAGCGCGTCCACGACGGCGGGGGCGGGGATGGTGCCCGAGCCGGTCACCTCGATGGACGAGGCGACGAGCTGGGTCTTGTCGAAGTACTCGTAGACCTTGCCGTCCACGGTGACGAGGCTGCCCTGTGCCGGGGCCTCGAGCCCGGAGCCGTCCGGGATGCGGACGTAGATGCCGGAGAACCTCGGATCGCCGCTGGTCTCCTGGACGAAGAAGCCGGAGCGGGAGGAGGCGGTCACCACCACGCCCTCGAGGGTGGCGCGCACGTCGGTGGCCCAGCCCTCGTGGCTCTCGTCCTGGAGCTGCCGGATCGAGACCGTGCCGATGTGCGGGGCGGTGGGGTGGCTGCCGTCTTCGAGGGTGATGTCCTCGTTGCCGCGGGGCTGGAGGACGAACTCCGAGAAGGTGAAGTCGAGCACGCCGACGATCGACTGGAAGCGGTCGCCCACCTCGCCGTCGTAGTCGTTGTCGAAGGCGTGGCCGACGATCACGCCGTTCTCCACGCTGCCGCCGGCGATGGGGGCCACGCGGAAGTCGCCGCGATCCTGGCCGTCGGTGCCGGTGACGGGATCCTGGACGTTCTGCACGTTCTCGACCCGCAGGAGGACGCCCTCCCACTGCTCGGCGGTGGCGGCGCCGGTGCGGATCGCGGCGGTCTCGACCACCGCGGGCGCGGGGAGCTCGACGCCGGTGGAGACCACCTCCACCGCCGCCTGGTCGATCTGCGCGTTGAAGAAATACTCGGTGTAGAGGCCCGAGACCTTGATCCGGCTGCCCACCGCGGGGGCGGTGGTGCCGGAGGGGAGGCGCACCTGGATGCCCGAGAAGGGACCGCCGGCGACCTCCTGCACCCAGAGCCTGTTGCCCTGGCTGGCGGTCACCACCACCTCGTTGGCGAGGGAGACGGTGGCGGGCGGGTGGGGCCACGCCGCATCGGAGGTGTTCTGGAGCTGGTAGACGGTCTTCGCGCCCGCCTCGCGGGGGCCCGCGTCGGTGCCGTCGGTGAAGAGGATGTCGGCGGCGGCGCGCGGCTCGATCCGCGCCTCCTCGTACGAGTAGTCCATCACGCCGACGATGCGGGTGAAGGCGTCGCCGGGGACGCGCACGTAGCCGTGGCGCATCGAGTTGCCGACGATGAGGCCACCGCCCGCGCGGCCAGCGGTGTTGACGCGGAAGTAGCCGTAGTCGTTGCCGTTGGCGTCGAGGACCGGCGCCTCGGTGGAGACCACGTCCTCCACGGCGACCAGCACGCCCTCCCAGGCCTCCTGCTCGGCGCCGCCGGTGGCCACCAGCTCGGGATCGACCACCGCGGGGGCGGGGAGGGTGCCCGGGCCCTTGTTCTGGAGGGTGAGGACCTCGATCTGCGTGCGGTCGAAGTACTCGGCGAGCTTGCCGGCGAGGTCGACCACGTCGCCCACCGCGGGGGCGGTGACCACGGGCTCGCCATCCGTGCCGTTGCGGACGTAGATGCCGGAGTACTTCCCGCCCTCGGGATCCTGCACGTAGAAGTGCTGGGGGAAGTAGCTGCCGCTGCCGTCCGCGCGCTCCACCACCGCGGTGACGATCACGTCGCGCAGCACCACGTCGCTGCCCAGCGGCGGCGACTTCGCGGGATCCTGGAGATCGTAGATGCGGACGCCGGCCTGCGTGCCACCGGAGCCGCCGCTGCCGCCCGTTCCACCCGAGCCGCCGGAACCGCCCGAGCCACCGTGCGTGGTCGTCTCGGAGCAGCCGACTGCGGCGAGCGCGAGGGTGAGTGCTCCGAAGAGGAGCGGAAGACGTGCCAGACGCATGTCGTACCTCCGGTGGGCGCGGCGGATCCGCGCCCCTCGCCGCATCGGGTAGGGCCGTTCCGCCTTGTCGCAACGGCTCGATACACGGGGCGCTGACGCGCGGCGTCTTACTGCCAGCGTGCGAAGGGTGTCAAGCCGTCGACAGGACGCGCGAGACATCCCCTGCCGGGCGTGCCGGAAGGCCCTTCCCGCGGGTGATTGCGCCGCCCGGGAGCGCCCCGCGGCAACGCGCCGCGTCGCCCCTTTTCCTTTGACTGTTCAGGGGGAAGCACCTATCTCTCCCGCGTTTTTTCCTAGCGGGAGGTTTCCAAGGTGGCGAACCCCAGGTATGGGCTCGCGGAGAAGCTCGACAAGGCGACCTTGCTCGAGATGTACCGCCAGTTGGTGCTGCTGCGCCGTTTCGAGGAGAAGACCGCGCAGCAGTACGGTCTGCAGAAGATCGGCGGCTTCTGCCACCTGTACATCGGCCAGGAGGCGGTGGCGGTCGGCGTGGAGGCGGCCCTCAACGACGACGACTACGTCATCACCGCCTACCGCGATCACGGCCAGGCCCTCGCCCGCGGCACGCCGCCCGGCGAGGTGATGGCGGAGATGTTCGGCAAGGCGACCGGCTGTGCGAAGGGCAAGGGCGGCTCGATGCACCTCTACGACATCCCCCGCCACTTCTACGGCGGCTGGGGCATCGTCGGCGCCCAGATCCCCCTGGCCCTCGGCACCGCCTGGGCCTCGAAGTACCGCGGCGACAACCGCGTGACCGTCTGCTACTTCGGCGAGGCGGCGGTGAACCAGGGCGCCTTCCACGAGGCGCTCAACATGGCCTCGCTCTGGAAGGTCCCGGCGGTCTTCATCTGCGAGAACAACCGCTACGGCATGGGCACGCCGATCTCCGTCTCGTCCGCGGAGGTGGAGGTCTACAAGCGCGGCTGCGCCAACAAGGTGCCGGGCGAGGCGGTCGACGGCCTCGACGTGCTGGCGATGTACGACGCGGCCAAGCGCGCGGTGGACTACTGCCGCGAGGGGAACGGGCCGTTCCTCCTCGAGGCGCGCACCTACCGCTACCGCGGCCACTCCATGTCCGATCCCGCGGTCTACCGCACCCGCGAGGAGGTGGAGGAGGAGCGCAAGCGCGATCCCATCCCCCGCCTGCGCGACTACCTCACCTCGAAGAAGAAGGTGAAGGAGGACGAGCTCGTCGCCATCGAGGAGCAGGTGGAGAAGGACGTCGACGCGGCGGTGAAGTTCGCAGAGGAGTCGCCCTGGCCCGATCCGTCCCAGCTCTACGAGGACGTCTACGCCATGCCGATCCGGCCCGGGGAGAGCAAGTGATGCGTGAGCTGACTTTCCGTGAAGCCCTCAACGAAGCCCTCGACGAGGAGCTCGGTCGCGACCCGGACGTCTTCCTCATGGGCGAGGAAGTCGGCGCCTACAACGGCGCGTACAAGGTCTCCAAGGGGCTGCTCGACAAGTACGGCCCCAGGCGCGTCATCGACGCGCCCATCTCCGAGCTCGGTTTCGCCGGCCTCGGCGTGGGCGCGGCGATGGTGGGGCTGCGCCCGATCATCGAGGTGATGACCTGGAACTTCGCCATCCTGGCGATGGACCAGATCGTCAACACCGCCGCGAAGATGCGCTACATGTCCGGCGGCGCGCTCAAGTGCCCGGTGGTCTTCCGCGGCCCCAACGGCGCCGCGCACTCGCTGGCGGCGCAGCACTCGCAGTTCTTCGAGGCGCAGTACGCCTACTTCCCCGGCCTGAAGGTGATCGTCCCCGGCACCCCGGCGGACGCCAAGGGCCTTCTCAAGGCCGCCATCCGCGACGACGACCCGGTCTGCTTCATGGAGAGCGAGACCATGTACGCGTGGAAGGGGATGGTGCCGGACGGCGAGCACATCGTCCCCATCGGCGTGGGCGACATCAAGCGCGAGGGCACCGACTGCACCGTGGTGGCGTGGGGCCGCGCGCTCAAGATCGCCATGGACGGGGCGGAGGCGCTGGCGAAGGAAGGGATCAACGTGGAGGTGGTCGACCCCCGCACGATCCGCCCGCTCGACGAGCAGATCATCGTCAACTCGGTGCGGAAGACCGGCCACTGCGTGATCGTGGAGGAGGGCTGGCCCTACTTCAACGTGGGCTCCACCATCTCCGACATCGTGCAGCGGGCCTGCTTCGACTCCCTCGACGCGCCGGTGATGCGCGTGACGGGCGCCGACGTTCCGATGCCCTACTCGATGGCCCTCGAGAAGCTGGCGCGCCCGGACGCGGACAGCGTCGTCAAGACCGTCAAGCTCACCCTCAACGTGCGGTAGGGGAAGTCGATGGCTAGCGCGATCCTGATGCCGAAGCTCTCGGACACGATGACCGAGGGCACGATCCAGAAGTGGCTGGTGAAGGAGGGCGACACCGTCCGCGCCGGCGACCCCATCGCCGAGGTGGAGACCGACAAGGCCACCCTGGAGATGGAGGCCTACGAGGGCGGGACGATCCTCAAGATCCTCGTGCCGGACGGCGGCTCCGCGCCGGTGGGCGGCGTCCTCGCCGTGATCGGCAAGGCGGGGGAGGACTGGCAGGCGGTGGCAGGCGGGGCGAAGCCCGCAGCCGCCCCCGCGCCGGCGCCCGCCGCGCCGGAGCAGAAGGCGGCGCCCGCGCCTGCGCCCGCGGCGAAGGCGGGTGGCAGGGCCACCGCGGTGCAGATGCCCAAGCTCTCGGACACGATGACCGAGGGCACGATCCAGAAGTGGCTGGTGAAGGAGGGCGACAAGGTCCGCACCGGCGATCCCATCGCCGAGGTGGAGACCGACAAGGCCACCCTGGAGATGGAGGCCTACGAGGGCGGCACCGTCCTCAAGATCCTCGTGGGCGACGGCCAGGCGGCGCCGGTCGGCGGCGTCATCGCCGTGATCGGCGAGCCGGGCGCGGACTGGCGGGCGGTGGCGGGCGGCGCCCAGCCGCCCGCGCCGGAGGTGCCCTCCGCCACGCCTTCGCTCACGACGGGCGAGAAGGTGGAGTGGAAGCCCTCCAATGACACCGAGGCGCGGGTCGGCCCGATGGAGTCGGAGTTCATCGCCTCCATCCGTCCGATGGCCGGGGCGCCTGTCTACCAGCCGGGCTTCGTCCACGGCGAGGTGCCCGGCTACAGCTTCGGCTGGGGCCACGGGATCGCCTTCGACGTGCCGAAGGCGCCGCGCACCGCGAGCGGCGAGAAGGTGCGGGCCTCGCCCGTCGCCAGGAAGATGGCGGCGGAGCTGGGCATCGACCTGACCACCGTGCAGGGGACCGGCCCCGGCGGCAGGATCACCCGGGACGACGTGGCGAAGGCGAAGCGCGCCCCCGCGGTCGCCGCAGCACCCGCGGCCGCCGCTGCAGCGCCCGCCGCCGGTGCCGCGCCGGTGATCCAGCCCATGTCGCAGATGCGCAAGGCGATCGCGCGCAACCTGCAGCAGGCGAAGCGCGACATCCCGCACTTCTACCTGACCATGGACGTGGACATGGCCCAGGCGGTCAAGTTCCGCGCCGAGGCCAGGGCCGCCGACATCCAGTTCTCGATCAACGACCTGATCCTCAAGGCGGTCGCCGTCGCGGCGAAGGAGTTCCCGCGGGTCCAGGCGCAGCTGATCGACGAGAACACGCTCAGCATCCCGTCCGAGGTCCACCTCGGCGTGGCGGTGGCCCTCGAGGACGGCCTGATCACCCCGGTGCTCCGCAACGCCGACGCGCTGAGCCTCGGCCAGATCAACCGGCAGGTGCGCGAGCTCGCCGGCAAGGCCCGCGAGAAGAAGCTCAAGCCGGAGGAGTACCAGGGCGGGACGATCACCGTCTCCAACCTCGGCATGTTCGACATCGAGCACTTCTACGCCATCGTCAACCCGCCGCAGGCGTCGATCGTCTCGGTGGGCAAGGTGCGCGAGGAGCCGGTGGTGGAGAACGGGCAGATCGTCATCGGCCAGCGGATGCGGATCGGCTACTCCGGCGATCACCGCATCGTCGACGGCGCCGTGGGCGCGCAGTTCCTCCAGGCCGTGAAGCGGGCCCTGGAGAACCCCATGCGGATGCTGGTGGGCTGAGCCTCGTCCCGGCAGGGAACTCGACCAGGGCCGCTCCCGCCGCGAGGCAGGGGCGGCCCTGGTGTTTTCAGCGTGGTGGTCGCGGCGTCAGGTGCAGTCGCTCGCCTCGACCGCGCCGTCGACACAGCGCCATTCCCCGTCGACGCAGCGGGGCGCGACCTGGCGGAGCGGCGCGCCGTCGCAACTCTCGAAGCACTCGACGGGCCAGGAGCCGCCACAGGTCGGGCAGCCCTCGGTGATCAGATTGACCGAGCCCTCGGGGCACGCAGGCTCGCCGTGGTAGGCGCAGGCGTCGAAGGGGAGTGGCTCGGTGCAGGAGAAGGTGCAGAGGTTGCTGCCGTCTGCGCAGCCGAAATACCGCCCGTCGTCCTCGCTCCCCGGGCCGTGATCGTCCCGGTCCTTCCCATTCGAAGCGCTGCCGCCGCATGCCGCCGCGGCGAGTAGAAGTGCCATCGCGAAGCCCGTACGCATTTCGCCTCCTCCGGGCCGCGATTCTCCCATGGAGGAGCGGCCGGAGGAGGCGCACCGGAACGACTTCCGTATTCCGGCCGGTGCGCGGGGGCAGCAGGCGCGCCAGCGATCCGCCCGCCGCGCGATCGGCGGCGCACGGGGGGGATAGCGCTCAGGGCTCCGCTGCGTGGAGCGCGGCGCCGTACCAGGCCGCCTCGCGGTCGCGCTGCTCGCCCAGCTTGGCGCGGGCCACGCCGAGGACGCGCGGATCCGCGTCCGCGCCCAGGGTGGCGGCCACCTCCGCCTCGGTGAGGCCGGCGGCGGCCTTGCGCGCCACGTCGGCGATGAGCGCGGAGAGCATCTTCTCCTCCGGGCTGCCCGCCGCGGGCGCGGGGGCGAAGAGATCCTCCTGCAGGTAGATGGAGCGGATCTCCCGGGTGGCGAGGAGGAGCTCCACCGGATCGGCGCGGAGCCGCTCGAAGGCGTCCACCGCCAGGGCGATCCACCGGTCGTCGCGGAGCAGGGTGGCGGCAGGCTCCGCCGCGTAGAGGCCGAGGAAATCCGCGGGGAGGAGGATCTGCTGCGCCTCGCCGCCGGATCGGATCGGCGAGGGGATCTCCACCGGGCCGCCGGGGCCGCCGCGCCGCTCCATGTGGGCCATCGCCTCCTGGTTGGCGCGCACGATCGCCCGGGCGGCGGCGAAGAGCTCGTCGCGGTCGGGCTCGAGGAGCGCCGCGGGCGTGGCGCCGAGCTGCGCCGCCAGGTAGCGCGAGGAGCGCTCCAGCGCGCCCACGTACCAGCGCTCGCTCTCGCTGCCGTCGGTGATCTGGGCGAGGAGCGCCCAGGCCAGGTGGTTCTGCACGTTGGTACCGGGCGGCGTCGAGCCCGCGGCGGCGTCGAGGGGATTGCCCGGGTGGATCCGGACCGAGGCGAGGGCGAGCTTGCGCGCCGTGGCCTCGTCGCCCGCGTTCCACGCCTCCCACGCCTGGGCGAAGGCGGCGGTGGCCAGCGCGTTGACGGGATGGACGCTGGCGTCGGTGGGCGGCACGTCGACCACGAGGAGGGCGTTGCTCGCCGCGCTCACCAGCTGGACACGGGTGGTGGCGGGACCGAGGCGGAGCTCCACCACCGCGCCGGGCTTCGGCCCCTCGGAAAGCGCCGCCAGGGTCGATTCGAGGACCACGCGGGCGATCCCCGCGTCTTCCTGGCGCACGCCCTCCACCGAGACCTCCGGCTCGAGCCCGTCGGTCACCACGCGGAAGCGATCGGTGCCGCGGACGGGGCGCACGTCGATCGGGATGGAGGGGCGCTCGGGGGCGGCGGGGGGCGTGGAGGCGCATCCCGCCAGCGCGAGGAGGGCGGCGGCGATGAGGGGGTGGAGGCGGTGCATCGGGGCGAGCGTACCCCGTTGGAGCGCGGGGGCCAACGCCGTCCCGCGGGCGATCGGGCAGGCGTCTGGCGGCGGGGCGGCCCCCCCACCGGGCGGATTGCCACCGGCGCGCACCGACCCCAACTGGTGGCCATGCCCGAGACGAGGACGGAGCGGGATTCCCTCGGCGAGATCGAGGTGCCGAAGGACGCGTACTGGGGCGCGCAGACGGCGCGCGCCGTGGCCAACTATCCGATCTCCGGGGCGACGCCGCACCCGGCGCTGGTGCGGGCCACGGTGCGCCTCAAGCGCGCGGCGGCGCTCGCCCACAAGGAGCAGGGCGGGCTCGACGAGAAGATCGCCGACGCGATCGTGCAGGCGTGCGACGAGATCCTCGCCGGCGCGCTGCTCGATCAATTCGTGGTCGATCCCTACCAGGCGGGCGCCGGCACCTCGCACCACATGAACGCCAACGAGGTGATCGCCAGCCGCGCCAGCGAGATCCTCGGCGGGCCGCGGTCGCCCGGCGGCGCGGTCCACCCCAACGACCACGTCAACAAGGCGCAGTCGACCAACGACGTCTTCCCCACCGCGCTGCGCCTCGCGGCGCTGGAGCAGGCGCAGCCGCTCCTCGCCGCGCTGGGCGGCCTCGCCGACTCGCTGGAGGAGAAGGCGCAGGCCTTCCACCACGTGATCAAGAGCGGCCGCACCCACCTGCAGGACGCTTCGCCGATCCGCCTGGGCAGGGAGATCGGCGCGTGGGCCACCAACGTGCGCCGCCACCGCGCCCGCATCGAGATGACCGCCGACGACTGCGCCGAGCTGGGGATCGGCGGCACCGCGGTGGGGACCGGCCTCACCGCCGCGCCGGGCTACCGGGAGCTGGTGGTGAGCCACCTGGCGTTGATGACCGGCCTGCCGCTCCGGCCCGCGGCCGATCTCTACGAGGCGATGCAGTCGCTGCGCCCGGCGCAGGCGCTCTCCAGCGCGATCCGCGACTGCGCCCTCGACCTCTACCGGATCAGCTCCGACGTGCGGCTCCTCGCCTCGGGCCCCAGCACCGGCCTGGGTGAGCTCCTCCTCCCGGCGGTGCAGCCGGGATCGTCGATCATGCCGGGAAAGGTCAACCCGTCGATCGCGGAGATGGTGGGCCAGGTCTGCGCCCGGGTGATCGGCTGCGACACCACCGTGGCCTGGGCCACCGCCTCGGGACAGCTCGACCTCAACGTCTTCTTCCCGGTGGCGGCCCACGCGCTCCTCGAGGCGGAGACGATCCTCGCCAACGCGGTGCGGATCTTCGACCAGAAGTGCATCCAGGGGCTGCGCGCCGACGAGGAGCGGTGCGCGGCCTACGCCCGCCGGTCCCAGCAGATCGTTCTCGCCCTCTCGCCGCTCATCGGCTACGCCGCCGCGGCGGGGATCGCCAGGCGGGCGGTTGCCGAGGGGCGGACGATCGAGGAGCAGGTGGTGCACGAGGGGGTGCTCCCCGCCGAGGAGGCGGCGCGCCTCCTCGACCCGGCGCAGCTCGCGGGGAGCTGACCCATGCAGAGCCACGACTTCGGGCGGGAGGTCCGCCGCAGGCGCGACCAGAGCCTCTACGTGACCCACTTCACCAAGGCGGTGGAGAGCGCCCACGGCACCCTCTCGCCGGGGCAGGTGCTGCGGCGGATCCTGCGGGAGGGGCGGATCCTCGCCCGGCCGGTGGGCGATCGCTGCGCGGGAAAGGGGCGCGACGCAGACGCGGTCTGTCTCACCGAGGCGCCGCTGCTGGGGCTGATCGTCCCCACCGCGCCGCGCAGCCCGGCGCACGGCATCGGCTTCGACAAGCGCTTCGTCTACGCCCAGGGGGGCATGCCGGTGATCTACCTGCGCCGCGACCTCCTCGACGAGGACCGCACCCCGCCGGTCGATCCGCGGCTCTTCCCCTTCGTGAAGCCGTTCGAGGCGGAGGTGGACAACCCCACCTACGAGCGGGAGTGGCGCGTCCCCCGCGACCTGGTCTTCACCTTCGACCAGGTCGCCTTCCTCATCGTCCCCCGGGACGAGCGCAGGCGCTTCGTGGAGGAGTTTCCCGCGGTGACCCGGGTGCTCGACTACGAGTTCCTCCTCGAGTCGATGTGACGCGCCGGATCAGTCCTCGCCCGCGTCGCGGCCGTAGCTCTTGAGCTTGCGCTGGAGCGTGCGCCGGTCGATCCCCAGCGCCTGGGCCACGCGGGTGACGTTGCCGCCCATCCGCTCGAAGGTCTCGAGGATGTGGCGCTTCTCCAGCTCCGCCAGCGTGGTCTCGTTGCCCGCGTCGGCGGGGGCCGGCGGGAGCTGCTGCGCCGCCGCCCGCGCCTCCGGGTGGTTGAAGATCGACGCGCCGATCGCCTCGCGGATGTCGGCGGCGACCAGCGCCTTGCCGCTGCAGAAGATCGAGGCGCGCTTGAGCACGTTGCTCAGCTCCCGCACGTTGCCCGGCCAGTCGTAGCGCTCCAGCTCGGCCACCGCGCTCTCGTCGAGGGAGATCGTCTTGTCGCCGCAGCAGCGGACGAGGAGGGCCCGCGCGGTGGGGGCGAGATCCTCCTTGCGCTGGCGCAGGGGCGGCACGCCGATGGAGAGGACGTGGAGCCGGTAGAAGAGGTCCTCGCGGAACCGCCCCAGCCGCACCTCCTCGGAGAGGTCGCGGTTGGTGGCGGCGATCACCCGCACGTCCACCGGCTCCTCCCGCGCGCCGCCCACCGGGCGGACGGTGCGCGTCTCCAGCGCCCGGAGCAGCTTGGCCTGCGCACCCTCCGGCAGCTCGCCCACCTCGTCGAGGAAGAGGGTGCCGCCGTCCGCCTCGCGGAAGAGGCCGAGCCGGTCGGTGGTGGCGCCGGTGAAGGCGCCCTTGACGTAGCCGAAGAGCTCCGCGTCGAAGAGGTCGCGGTGGGCCTGCGCGCAATTGAAGGCGACGAAGGGCGCCGACGAGCGCCGGCTCGCTGCGTGGAGCGCGCGGGCCACCAGCTCCTTGCCGGTGCCGCTCTCGCCGGTGACCAGCACCGTCTCGTCGGTGGGGCCGGCGCGGCGGATCAGCTCGCGCACCCGCTCCAGCGCGGGGCTGACGCCGGCGAGACCCAGGTCGCCGTGCACGTCGCCCTTCTGCGCCGCGGCGTCCTCGAGGAGGGGGACGAGGGCGGGGGCGTCCACCGGCTTCTGGACGAAGTTGACGGCGCCGAGGCGCAGCGCCTCCACCGCCGCGGGGATTGTCCCGTGGCCGGTGACCACGATGACGCGCGTCCTGCTGCCCCGCGCCTGGCGGAGCACCTCGAGGCCGTCGAGGTCGCCGAGCTGGAGGTCGAGGAGGGCGACGTCGCTCTTGCCCTCCTGCAGGGCGGCCACCGCCTGGGCGCCGTTGGCCGCCTCGCGCACGGGGAAGCCCAACCTTCCGAGCGCCTTTCCCATGGCGAGGCGGAAGGCCTTGTCGTCGTCGGCTACGAGCACGCTGGGGTGGCTCACGCATTTCCTCCGGAGGGAAGTTCGAGCAGGGCCCGGGCGCCGCCCGAGGGAGCGTCGGTGAGATCGAGCTCGCCCCCCGCTTCGCGCACGAGGCTGCGCGCGGTGTAGAGGCCGAGCCCGGTGCCCTTGCCCGGTGGCTTGGTGGTGTAGAACGCCTCGAAGACCCGGTCGCGGGTACCGGGGGCGAGGCCGGGGCCGTCGTCGTCCACCGCGATCCGCACCCGCCCGCTCTCGCCCGGCGGCAGCAGGAGCACGCGCACCCGCGCGCCCGGCCGCTGCTCGATCATGTCGGCGGCATTCTGGAGCAGGTTGACGAAGACCTGGACGAGGGAGTCGTGGCCGATCGCGACGGTGATCGGCTCCACCGCGGGATCGACGTCGAGGCGGCTGCGGGAGACGCCGGTGCCGAAGACCAGGGTGGCGGCCCGCTTGATGGCGGTGCCCACCGCGGCGGGGCCGTGGGGCGAGCCGGTGGCGAGCTGATCCCTGCCCCCGAGGAGCCCCTGGGTGATCTCCCTGCAGCGGCGCATCTCGTCGAGGATCACCAGCGCGCTCTCGTCGAGGTCGCGCACCAGCGCCTCCATGCCGGGCGGCGCCGATTGGAGGGCCGCGCGCATGTCCGCCGCCAGGGTCTGGATGGTGGCGAGCGGCGTGTTGAGCTCGTGGGCCACCGCCTGGACGGTGCGGCCGAGGGAGGCGAGCCGCTCGGCGAAGAGGAGGCGGCGCTCGGCGATCACGCTCTCGGTGCGATCGAGGTGGAGGCGGAGGACCGGCGCCGGCCGCGCGTCGGAGAGGGGGAAGGAGAGGAGCTCGATCACCCGCTCCCTGCCGCCGCGATCCTTGACCGAGAAGCGGCAGGTGCCGACCTTGCCGCGCCGCGCCTCCTCCACCGGGCACTCGCCCTGGAGCGCCTCGCAGCCGAGGGAGTCGCGGGGGCAGTCGACGCTCTCGCCGCGCCGTTCGAGGAGGTGGCGGTTGCGGAAGGAGGGGGTGCCGTCGGGCTGGAGGATCTCCACGCCCACCTCGAGCCGGTCGAGGGCGGCCATCAGGATCTCCGCGTCGCGCCGCTGCGCCCGGCGCGCCTCCTCCGCCTCCCTGCGCCGCTGGGAGAGCTCCGCCGCCGCGCGCTCCGCCACGTAGGCGGAGGCCATCAGCGTCACCACGAAGGCGAGCGCGGCGAGCGGGGCGTCGAATCCCGGGAGGGGCGTGAAGGCGGAGATCCGCAGGGGCTCCACCAGCTCGGCGGCGCTGAGGAAGGCGGCGCAGAGGAGGGCCACCGCGCACGCGAGCAGGCCGGCCCGCTTGCCGGAGAGGACGCTCACCAGCAGGACGTGGACGAAGTAGAGGGAGAGGAAGGGGTTGTCCACGCCGCCCGACGCCCAGAGGACCAGGGTGAGGGCGCCGAAGTCGGGGAGGGCGTGGAGGAGGGCGTTGCCCGACCGCTCCGGCCTGCGCCGCAGGCTCCAGGTGAACCAGAGGTTGAAGGCGACGCCGGCGCCCACCGCGCCGAAGAGGGCGGGGTAGTGGATCTCCCGCATCCCCAGCCACGGGGCGATCACCGCCGCGGCGAGCACGCTGGCGAGGGCGGCCCAGCGCAGGCGGATCAGCCACCTCATCCGCTCCGCGCGCAGGAGGAGCAGGCTCGAGGGGCGATCCTCGCCGCCGAGGGGCATGGTTGCCGAGTAGTCCAGGGAGGCCTCCGCTCGGGAAACGCTCGGTGATTCCCGCGGAATCCTCTAACCCCGCCGCCGCGGTAGATCCACCGCCGGAAAGCAATCGGGCCCCGGCCCGCCGGCGCGCGGCGGGGCGGAGCCCGAAAAGGCGAAGGGCCGGCTCCTCTCACAGCCGGCCCTTCTCAGCAATTGGTGACCCGTACGGGAATCGAACCCATGTTTTCGGCGTGAGAGGCCGACGTCCTGACCGCTAGACGAACGGGCCACGAAGCCTCTCACTTAAAAGGCGAAGGGCCAGCCTCTCACTGGCTGGCCCTTCTAACGATTGGTGACCCGTACGGGAATCGAACCCATGTTTTCGGCGTGAGAGGCCGACGTCCTGACCGCTAGACGAACGGGCCATCACCAAGTCGTCGCACCGTCGGACCGGTGCTGCCGGTTGGGAATCTGCACAGCAGATCCGCCGGCGAAAAGTGGCTGGGGGACTAGGATTCGAACCTAGATAGACGGAGTCAGAGTCCGTCGTCCTGCCGTTAGACGATCCCCCAACGAAACTCGTTGGTCGAAACAGCGCTGGTTCGAGGAAATTCCAACGAATTCGCGCTCTTTCTCGTCGCTTCGTCGTCACCGCCGCAGCGACGGGAAGGGCTTTTAGGACAACCCATCGTGGCGGTCAACGAGAAAATTCGAGTGACCGCCACTTTCTTCCTCCGGGCCCTATCCAGCCCGCTGGAGCGCCCGATCGATCCGCGCGATCGACTCCTCGCGGCCCACCAGCGCGATGACGTCGTAGATGCCCGGGGAGGCGGTTCCCCCGGTCAGCGCCACGCGGACAGGCTGGGCGATCTTCCCCAGGCCGACCCCGTGCTTCGCCGCCAGCTCCTGGAAGCGGGGCTCGATCGTCTCGGGCCTGGCGTCGGGCGCCGCCTCGAGGATCGCCTTCACCTCGCGCAGGTAGTCGAGGGAGGGGCCGGTGAGGAATTTGGCGGCCGCCTTCTCCTCGGGCTCCACCCGGGTGAAGAAGTACCGCGAGATCTCCACCAGCTCGACCAGGGTGCGGGCGCGCTCCTGCTGGAGCCGGCACACCTCGATCAGCTTCTCCCGCTCGATCATCGGGAGCCCCTCGCGCTCGATGAAGGGGGTGACCCTGTCGGCGAGCTCGGCGGGATCCATGTGCATGATCCGCTGGTGGTTGAGCCACACCAGCTTCTCCGCGGGGAAGACGCCGGCGGTCTTGCCGATCCCCTCGATGGAGAACTTCTCGATCAGCTCCTCGCGGGTGAAGATCTCCTGGTCGCCGCAGCTCCAGCCGATGCGGGCGAGGAAGTTGATCATCGCCTCGGGCAGGAAGCCGTCGTCGCGGTACCTGGTCACCGATACGGGGCCGTGGCGCTTGGAGAGCTTGGAGCGATCCTGGCCGAGGATGAAGGGCAGGTGGGCGAACTGCGGCGGCTCCACGCCCAGCGCCTTGTAGAGGGTGAGCTGGGTCATGGTGTTGTTGAGGCCGTCCTCGCCGCGCATCACCAGGCTGATCTCCATCTCGATGTCGTCCACCACCACCACGAAGTTGTAGATGGGCGAGCCGTCGGTGCGGGCGATGATCCAGTCCTGGAGGTTCTCGTTCTTGACCTCGATGTGGCCGTACACCCTGTCGTCGAAGGCGGTGACGCCCTCGAGGGGAACCTTGAGCCGCACGGTGTAGGGGAGGTCGGGGTTGTCGGTGCGATCGCGGCAGGTGCGCGGGTAGCGGTACTGCCGCTTCTCCGCCTGCGCCCGCTGCCGGTCCGCCTCGATCTGCTCCGGGGTGCAGTAGCACTTGTAGGCCTTGCCCTCGGCGAGGAGCCGGTCGATGTAGCGGCGGTAGATCTCCCCGCGCTGGGACTGGAAGTAGGGGGCGTGGGGACCGCCGACCTCGGGACCCTCGTCCCAGTCGAGGCCGAGCCAGCGCAGCGCGTCCAGGATGGCGGCGGTGTTCTCGTCGGTGCTCCGCTCCTTGTCCGTGTCCTCGATGCGCAGGACGAAGGTGCCACCGTGGTGCCGTGCGTAGAGCCAGTTGAAGAGGGCGGTGCGCGCGCCGCCGATGTGCAGGTACCCCGTGGGGGAGGGCGCGAAGCGGACGCGAGGCTTGCTGGACATTTGTTCCACCTCCGGAGAGTCGCGCCGGATGTAGCACCTTGAAGGCAAGCCAGCAACGGCACGTCCATCTTTCCGTGATAGGCTCGCACCGCCTCTGGAGGGGGCATTCCCATGGTTTTTCGCGCTCTCATCCTCGCTGCCGCGGCCCTGCTCGCGGCGGCGCCCGCACGCGACGCGAACGCCTCGGTGATGGTCGAGGCGTCCGTCCCCGAGCTGGCGCGCCAGGCCGATCTGGTCGCCCGCGGCAAGGTGCTCGCCACCGAGTCGAAGCGCTCGAGCGACGGCAAGCGGATCTACACGACGGTGACGCTCGAGGTCCGCGAGGCCTGGAAGGGCCAGGCGCCCCGCACGGTGGAGATCCACGTGCCCGGCGGCACGGTGGACGGCATCGCGCAGGTGGTGCAGGGCGCGCCGCGCTTCGAGGAGGGGGAGGACGTGGTGGTCTTCCTTCGGCCCGTCGCCCCGGTGGCGGGGGTGGACGCCTCCGTTCCCCAGCGGGTGGTGGCGATGGCCCAGGGCAAGCTGCGGGTGGCCCGCGACGAGAGCGGGGTCGAGGTGGCGGTGCCCGACCTGAGCGGCCTCGAGCTGGTCCGGCCGGGGGGCGAGGCCGCTGCGGCCGACGAGGCGCCGCGGGCGATCCGCGTTGCGGACCTCGAGGCGCAGGTGCGCGCGACGCTCCCCGCCGTGGAGCGGGACCTGCCCGACGCGGCGCGGCCCGACGTGGTCCGGCCCGGCGGCGAGGGCGCGCTCCGCCCCGACGCCACCCGTTCCGGCGGGGCGCCGGTGCAGCAGGGGGCGGTGCGTCCGTGAGAAGAACCGCTTCGACCGCTCTCGCCCTCGCGCTCCTCCTGCCCGCCGGGGCGCACGCCTACAAGCGCACCGCCATCGTCGGCCCCAACCAGCGGCCGATCGAGGGGACGTGCCTCTACTGGGACACCCGGGCGATCTCCTGGAGCCCCGCGGCGGATCTGGGAGGCAACCTCCCCGCCGACGAGGCGCTGCGTGCGCTGCGCCTCTCCTTCGACGAGTGGGCGGCGTACGACTGCAGCGATCTCCGCTTCGCGGAAGGGGCGCCGGTGGCCCGCGAGGTGGGCTACTCCGACCGCGGCCGCAACACCAACGTGGTCCTCTTCCGCGACGTGCCCTGCGCGGAGGTCGCTCCCGCCGAGGCGCGCTGCTGGTACGAGGGCGGCTGCGGCGACGTCTACGACTGCTGGGAGCACGAGTCGCAGCTCATCGCGGTGACCACCACCACCTTCTCCCAGTGCACCGGCCGGATCGTCGACGCCGACATCGAGATGAACGCGGCGAGCTTCCACTTCACCACGGGGGGCGGGGAGCCGTGCCATCGGGGCGGCGGGGACAACTGCGTCGACACCGACGTGCGCAACACGCTGGTCCACGAGATCGGGCACCTCATCGGCCTCGACCACTCCACCGTGCCCGCCGCCACCATGTACGCTTCGGCGCCGCCGGGAGAGACCCAGAAGCGGTCGCTCCACGAGGACGACATCGCGGCGCTCTGCGACATCTATCCGGCTGGCGAGCCCACCTGGACCTGCGCGCCGGCGCGCCCGCCGGCGGAGTGCGGGGAGGGGCGGAGCGCGTCGGGGACGACCACCACCTGCTCCACGGGTGGCGCGGGGCTGGCGCTTCTCGGGATCGTGCCGCTTCTTCTCTGGGGACGGAGGCGGAGGTCGGTGTGATGGGGCTTCGGTGGTTGCTGCCGGTCGCGGCGGCGGTTGCGCTGCTCGCGCCGGCGGAGGCCACCGCGTGGAAGCGCAGCCTGGTGCAGGGAACGCAGGTCTGTCTGTTCTGGGAGGAGCGGGAGCTGCCCTGGGTCCTCAACGAGGACGGCGCCCCCGGGCTGGAGCTGGAGGCGGTCCAGCAGGCGCTGCGGGATTCGTTCGCCGCGTGGGAGGGGGTGGAGTGCACCGACGTGCGCTTCATCGAGCAGGGGCTCACCTCCGCCCGCGCGGTCGGCTACGACAACGATGGTGGCGCGACCAACCTGATCGTCTTCCGCGACGAGCTCTGCGAGGAGGTGGTCGAGGCGGGCGATCCCTGCTGGGACGACTTCAGCTGCGGCAACGAGTACGGCTGCTGGCCCTTCAGCAGCGGCGTGATCGCGGTGACCACCACCAGCTACCGCGAGGACACCGGCCAGATCGTCGATGCGGACATCGAGTTCAACGCCGCCTCCTTCCGCTTCACCACCAGCGACCGCCGCCCCTGCGCCAGGGGGGAGACCGAGGACTGTGTCTCCACGGATCTCGCCAACACCGCCACCCACGAGATCGGGCACGTGCTGGGGATCGATCACTCGGAGGTGATGGGCTCGACGATGTTCGCCTCCGCCCCCCTCGGGGAGACGAGCAAGCGCACCCTCTCCTCCGACGACATCGACGCGGTCTGCACCATCTACCCCATCGGCGAGCCGGCCAACGTCTGCGAGCACGCCTACGGCCTGCGCCGGCCCGACGACGGGGACGGCGGCTGCGGCGGCTGCGCCAGCTCCGGCACCGGCGCGGGGCTCGCCTGGGTGGTGGCGCTCGGCTGCCTGATCCGCTTCCGTTCGCGCGGTCGCTGAATTCTCCAGGCGCCTCGGCCGTCCCTTCGATCGCAGGCCGCTGCTGGCGGTGGGACGATTTCCCGGGCCCCGAGGGTTCGGCGGGGGCAGGGAGGCCGGGCGCGCGGCGTGCCCGGCCGGCGGGCTCCCGCTCCCGGCGGCGCCTGGGTGCGAACGGCGAGCCCCGCGAGGCGGGGAAGCGAGGCAGCATGAGGAAGTGGATCGCAATCGTGGTCGCAGTGCTTGCTGTGCCGCAGGTCGTTCCCGCCGCGGAGGCCGCCGGGACGCTCTCGACGCCCGAGGCGCCGGTCGAGGCGCCGGCGCCGCGGATGCCCTTCGCCCACGGCGAGAAGCTGCTCTACGAGGTGAGCTTTCTCGGCGTCACCGCGGGGCAGGCGGAGCTGCGGGCGGAGAACGCCCGGGACGACGAGTGGCGCTTCTTCGCCAGCGGGCGCACCGTCGGCGCCACCGACTCGATCTTCGGCCTGCGCCAGAGCGCGAGCTGCACCGTCCACGGCGAGAAGCTCAAGCCGGAGCTCTGCCTCTTCACTTCCCAGCAGCGCAAGGGGCTCAAGCGGCGCGAGGTGCGCTACGACCACGCCACCGGCGAGGTGAGCGAGCGGCTGCTCGAGGACGGCAAGCGCTCGGAGAAGAAGCGCAACTTCGGCGACGAGGGGATCCACGAGGGGGTCTCCGGCCTCTACCTGCTGCGCAAGGAGTTTCCCGCCATCGGGGAGACGATGAGCTTCCGGGCGATCCGCAAGGGGAAGGCGATCACCGTGGAAGCAGAGGCGCTGGGGCGCGAGACGGTGAAGACCGACGCGGGCACCTTCGACGTGGTGGCGGTGGACCTGCGGATCATCACGAAGGTCGACAAGGACGCGGCGACCCACGCCAGGGTCTGGTTCACCGACGACGTGCGGCGGCTCCCGGTGAAGGTCGCGGTGGACGCGCCGGTGGGGAGCCTGGTGGCGACGCTGGTGGCAGCGTCCGGGACCCTGTTCGACGCCGGGCTGGCGCGGCAGTAGGGCGGGTTCGGCGCCCGGTTCGCTTCGCCCCGGTGGATCCCCGCCGGGGCTTTGTCGTTCCTGCCGGGCGCGGCGCGCCGGGGGCGGGGGCTTCCCTCCCGCGGGGGAGGCGCCACCCTGTCGGTGTGCGCCCGCTCGCCTGGCTCTCCCTGCTGCTGCTCGTGCCGCTCGCTGCCGCGGCCCACCCCGAGGTGGTCCGTGCGCTGGAGGCGATCGACGCCGATCTCGTCGCCATCGGCAGGGTGGTGCAGGTGGAGGCCAGCCAGGGGAGCCGGGGGCCGCGGGAGGTGTCGATCGTGGTGGAGCGCACGCTGCTCGGGGAGCCGGGGGCGGGAGCGCTCACCTTCCATGCGAAGGCGGAGCACGGGCCCGGCTGGGCGGTGGGCGAGCACGCGCTCTTCCTCCTCGCGCGGTGGGAGGGGCGGTGGTACGGCGCGGCCCTCGCCGCGGAGAGCCCGCGGGTGGCGGCGGGCGGCGTCGCCGCCCTGGAGAAGCGCTGGCGGGAGGCGATGGAGCGGCGCGCGGCGCGGGAGGCGGAGGCGCGCGCCGCGGGGGCGGACGAGGGGCCGTCGCTGCCCGGCCTGCTCGCGGGGGGCGCCTTCTTCGCCGGGCTGATCTGGCTGGGCTGGCGGCGGCGCGCTTCCGCCGGCGGGTGAGGGGAGCGTCGCGGATGCCCTGCGGCGCTCGGGCCCTTCTGCCGGCGCGCGAGGGCGCCGCCAGCGGTGCCGTCCGGATGGGCGCGCCGCCGCCCGCGCATGCTGGGCATCGACCGGGCGGCACACGAAGCAACGCCGTTCGCGGTTGAGGCCGGACGGGAGAGCCGGGTGCCGCGGCAGCGCGCCCTCGTTGCTGCGTCCGGCGAGCGGCGCGGGCGCCGCGGCGATCGCCGGCGCCCTGTCCGCCCCAGGAACGGCGAGAGCGCCCGCTGCCGTGGGGCAGGGGCGCTCTCGACGGGGGCGCGCGGCCTTACTTCTTCTCCTCGAACTCCGCGTCGACCACGTCGGCGTTGGCCTTGGCCGCGCCGCCGGCAGCGGCGCCGCCCGCCTCGCCACCCGGAGGCGGCGTGCCTGCGCCAGCGGCGGCGCCGACGTTCTTGTACATCTCCTCCGCCATGCGGTGGGAGACGGCGGTCAGCTCGTCCATCGCCTTCTGCAGCTCCTCGGTCGAGGCGTTCCGCTCGATGGCGCCGCGCAGCGCCTTGACCTTCTCGTCCACCTCGCTGGCGAGGGCGGCGGGGAGCTTGTCCTTGTTCTCCGCGAGGAGCTTCTCGGTCTGGTAGGCGAGGGTGTCCGCCTTGTTGCGGGTCTCCACCTGCTCGCGCCGCTTCTTGTCCTCCGCCTCGTGGGCGGCGGCCTCCTGCACGGCGCGATCGATGTCCTCCTTGGTCATGCCGGAGGACGCGGTGATGGTGATCTTCTGCTCCTTGCCGGTCGCCTTGTCCTTCGCGCTGACGTGGACGATGCCGTTGGCGTCGATGTCGAAGGTCACCTCGATCTGCGGCACGCCGCGGGGCGCGGGCGGGATGCCGTCGAGGTGGAAGCGGCCGAGGGTCTTGTTGTCCGCGGCCATCTCGCGCTCGCCCTGGAGCACGTGCACCTCCACCGACGTCTGGTTGTCCGTCGCGGTGGAGAAGGTCTCGCTCCTGCGGGTGGGGATGGTGGTGTTGCGCGGGATGAGCCGGGTGAAGACGCCGCCCAGGGTCTCGATGCCGAGGGAGAGCGGGGTCACGTCGAGGAGGAGGAGGTCCTTCACCTCGCCGGAGAGGACGCCCGCCTGGACCGCGGCGCCGATGGCCACCACCTCGTCCGGGTTGACGGAGCGGTTGGGCTCCTTGCCGAAGAACTTCTTCACCGCCTCCTGCACGCGCGGGATGCGGGTCGAGCCGCCGACCAGCACCACCTCGTCGATGTCGCTGGCCTGCTTGCCCGCGTCGGCGAGGGCCTTGCGCACCGGTTCGAGGGTCCGCTCGATCAGGTCGTCGATCAGCTGCTCCAGCTTGGCGCGGGTCAGCTTGAGGGCCATGTGCTTCGGGCCCGTCTGGTCCGCGGTGAGGAAGGGCAGGTTGATCTCGGTCTCCATCGTGGAGGAGAGCTCGATCTTCGCCTTCTCCGCCGCCTCCTTGAGGCGCTGCAGCACCATCTTGTCCTTGGAGACGTCGATCCCGGTGTCCTTCTTGAACTCCGCGATCAGGTACTGCATCACGCGCTCGTCGATGTCGTCGCCGCCGAGGTGCGTGTCGCCGTTGGTGGAGATCACCTCCACCACGTTCTCGCCCACCTCGAGGATCGAGATGTCGAACGTGCCGCCGCCGAAGTCGTAGACGGCGATGATCTCGTTGGCCTTCTTGTCGAGTCCGTAGGCGAGCGCCGCGGCGGTGGGCTCGTTGACGATGCGCTTCACCTCGAGGCCGGCGATCCTGCCGGCGTCCTTGGTGGCCTGCCGCTGCGAGTCGTTGAAGTAGGCGGGGACCGTGATCACCGCCTCGGTGACCGGCTCGCCCAGGTACTGCTCGGCGGCGCGCTTCAGCTTCTGGAGGATGCGCGCGCTGATCTCGGGGGGCGTGTACTGCTTGCCCTTCACCTCGATGGCGGCATCGCCGTTGGCCGCGCGCACGACGCGGTAGGGGACGCGCTCCGCCTCCGCCTTCACCTCGTCGTACTTGCGGCCCATGAACCGCTTCACCGAGTAGATGGTGTTCTCGGGGTTGGTGATCGCCTGGCGGCGGGCCACCTGGCCCACGAGGACCTCGTCGTCCTTCGAGAAGGCGACGACGGAGGGCGTGGTCCGGTGCCCCTCTTCGTTCGCGATGACCTTGGGCTCCTTTCCCTCCATGATCGCGACGACGGAGTTGGTGGTGCCGAGGTCGATGCCGATGATTTTTCCCACGTGATCCTCGCTGGTTGGAATTCCCTTGCCCCGAGGATGGGGCTCTCACCGGGCCACCTTAAGAACGCATCGGGGGATGTCAAACGCGGTTCGGGCGCTTTTTTGGCGTCTCACCCGCCGGGCGGGGCCCCGCCGCTCTGCTAGACTCGGGGCTCCCCTTGCGGTCGTGGAGCCTGCGGAGTGCCCGAACTCTCGCTGCCAGCCACATTCGGTCGCTACACCCTGCTCGAGTGCGTGGGCGGCGGGGGCATGGCCCAGGTCTACCGGGCCGCCCTCACCGGCGAGGGGGGCTTCGAGAAGGAGCTCGCCGTCAAGGTGGTGCGGCCCGAGCTGGCCACCGAGCCGCAGTTCGTCGAGATGTTCCTCGACGAGGCGCGGCTCTCCGCGCGCCTCTCCCACGCCAACCTCGTCCACACCTTCGACTTCGGCCAGGTGGACGGGACGTGGTTCCTGGCGATGGAGTTCGTGCGGGGGCCGACCCTCGCGAAGCTCCTGCGGATCTGCCGGACGCGCGGCGTGCGCCTCGGCGCCGCGCGGGCGGTCCACGTGGCGGGCGAGGTGGCGCGGGGGCTCGGCTTCGCCCACCGCCTGTGCGACGAGGCGGGCGCGCCGCTGGGGCTGGTCCACAGGGACGTCTCCCCGCAGAACGTGCTTCTGTCCCGCGAAGGCGAGGTGAAGCTCGCCGACTTCGGGATCGCCAAGGCGGCGTGGCGCTCGACCGTCACGAAGACCGGACACGTCCGGGGAAAGATCGCCTACATGGCGCCGGAGCAGGCGAGGGGCGAGACCCTCGACGCCCGGACCGACGTCTTCGCGCTGGGCGTGGTCCTGTGGGAGTCGATCACCGGGCAGGCGCTCTTCGACGGATCGTCGGACGGGGCGGTGCTCCTCCAGGTGATGCAGCGGGAGATCCCGCCGCCGTCGCGGTTCTGCGACGGGGTGCCGCCGGCGCTGGACGACCTGGTGCTGCGGATGCTGGCGCGGGAGCGGCGCCTGCGGCCGGCGAACGGCGACGAGGTGGCGAGGGAGATCGCCGCGCTCAAGCTGCGTCTGGTGCGGTCGCCGGACGAGATCGATCTGGCGGCGTTTCTGCGGCAGCTCTCCTCGGGGACGGCGGTGCTGGGGGCGGTGGGGCAGGGCGGCGCTGCCGCTCCCGTGGGCGAGACCGGGGAGGCGGTCTCTGCGGAGATCGTCGAGTCGTCGTCCGGGGTGTGGGTCGATCCGGCGGCGGAGACCCTGGTGCGGGGGCGCCCGGGGGCGACGGCCGCGGGGCGGCTGCCTGGGGGGGAGGCGTCGCCGCCGGCGCCTCCCGGGGACGCGACCCGGCCCGCCGCGGTGCGGGGGCTCGCGTCCGGTGGGGCGCCGGAGGCGGAGACCACGGCGCCGCTGGTGCCACCGGAGGATGGCGGGGCGCCGCGGTCCCGAGCGACGAGCAGCGGGGCCTCTGCCTCGTCGCCACGGACGGCGGGGGAGGCGCCGGGCGCGGTGGTGCGAGAGGCGCCGGGCGGCGCGCGGGAAACGCCGGGGGACGCGGCGCGTGACGTCGTGGGGGCGGCGACGCCGGGCGGATCGGCGCGGTTCGGGCGGATGGTGGCGGCCGGCTTCGCGGCGGTCGTGCTCCTGGGGACGGGATGGTGGCTCGCCGAGTCGCGCCGGATGATCGACGAGGTGGCCGTGCCGCCGCTCGCCCCGGAAAGCCCATCGGCGATCGCTGCACCCGGTGGCGTCGGCCTGGATGCGGCGCGCGTGGCGGAGGCCGCGCCGAGCGCCTCGATTCCACGGGGAACGGAAGCGACCGTGACGCCCGAACGGCGTGGACAGCCGGCGGCAGCGGCGACGTCCCGCGATGCGGCGCAGGCCGGCGGGGCAGGGCAGGGGGGCGCTCCGCTCGCCACGACGGCGCTGGCGGGGGGCGGGAGCGATACCGAGCCGCCCGCCACCGCCGTGCAGGTGGAAACAGCGGCGGGTGGCAGCGCGCGGGAGGGCGGCGCCGTGGGCGCGGTGGTCGACGCGGCGGCCCGCCTCGTCGCCACCGCGACGGATGCTGGCAGCGCGCCACGTTCCGGCGCGGGTATTCGCCAGCAGGCCGTACCCGCCCGGAACGACGGGGGCGCCGCGGGCAGCGAGCCGCGCACCGGCGCGAGCGTCCAGCCGCTGGCCGTGGCCGCTGCGGAGCCCGGCGCCACGCCCCGCAGCGATGCGCGCCCCGCTGCGACCACCCGGCAGCTGACCGCGCCCACCCGGCAGGTGGAGCGGCGCGCGGCGCCTGCGGCGGACGAGTCCGCTGCGGCCCCTGCCGCACTGGTGCTCACCAACGGCCTGGGGGCGGGCACCACCGCCACCCTCGACGGCAGACCTCTCGGCGAGCTGCCTCCCAACCGCCCGCTGCGGCTGGAGAGCACCGCCGGCAGCCACGAGCTCGTCTTCCGCCCGGGCGGCGCGGGCCATCCGTGCAGGGTGCGCATCGTCCTCGAGCCCGGCAGCCGCACCGCCGTGATGCTCGGCATGGACGGCGTCTTCCGCCTCGACGGAACGGCGAAGACCCCGCTCGCCTGCACACGCTGAGGCTGCACCGCTTCGCGGCCGCATAGGTGCCGTGACCGCGCCTGCGGGCGCCAATTGACGCGCGCTCGCGCCACCGGCCGCGGGGGCCCGGCAAGTCACGCGCGTGCGCCACCGGCCGCGGGCACCCGGTAAGTCAACCGCGTTCACGCCCGTCCGCGGCAGCACCGGCAAGTCACACGCGTTCGCGCCGCGGCAGCGGCAGAACCCGGCAGGTGACACGCGTTGGAGCCACGAGCCGCAGGCCTGCTGCGCCGATGCGGGCGCCTCGCCGCTCGTGCGGGGCGCGCGCCAGCCACGCCCGGACGCCAGCGGCCGCACCCGCGAGGCGCGCTGCGCTCGCTGGCCGAGACCCGATCGCCCGGCGGGAACCCGCGTGCACGGCTGCGCCAGGCAGCAGCGTCGCTCGAGCGCAGCGTCCGACCGCACAGCGTGCGAGCGTGCAGCTGGCCACGACCGTTTCGCTCGGCCGGGAGGCCCAGCGTGGGTAGCTGAGCGACGCGCCGCAGCGCCCGCAGCACCAGGGCGCATCTTCGCGCCGGAGGGGGACGCGCATGCGCCGCGCCCTGGAGGTGCGCGAGCGACGGTGCGGCGGACCCGAGCGTATTGCGGCGCTCAAGGCGAATTCTCGTCCGCCAAGAAGATCGTCATCCATTGAAAGGACGCCTTTGAACAGCGTGCTTCGACCGACCGCAGGCATCTGGTTGGACAGGCATGGCGAGATCCCGCGTCCAGACGGATCCAATCGCTGGAATCTGCCGAGAGCGCAGGAGCGCTCCGTCGTGGATCGGTTTTCCACAGGAAGACCTCGCTGCGAATTTGACCCTCCATTGACGCGATTCCACTCAACGGAGACTATTCCGGCGATATCGGTGAGCGAGGGCGCATGAGGTCCATCCTGACCCCAGCAGAAGTGCAGGAGGTGGAGCGGGAGCTCGGCGCGGAGGGCGTCTCCGCCGCCGAGGTGCTCGCGCTCTTCCGGGCACGGGGTGTGCGCCTGAGCGAGGGAACGTTCCGCAAGTACGTCCAGGCCGGGCTCCTGCCGAGGAGCCGGCGCGTCGGCAGCAAGGGGAAGCACCGCGGCAGCCGCGGCCTCTATCCGGTCGCGGTGATCCGGCGGCTCAACGCCATCAAGGCGATGATGGCGGAGGGGATGACCCTCGAAGAGATCCGCGGGAGCTTCCTCTTCCTGCGCGGCGAACTGGATGCGGTCGAGGCAGGGCTCGTCGAGGTGGCTGCGCGTCTCGAGCGCGCGATCGACGAGACGCCGCTCGAGCCGAGGCGGCGCGAGCGGCTGCAGCAGGAACTGGCGCGCGTGCGCGAGTCGTCCGCGCGCCTCACCGAACGAATCGAGCGGGTGGCGGGCCAGATCGTGGCCGCCCGCGCCGCAGCAGAAATCGCCGACGACGATCGGGAGGGAAGATGAACGAGCTCGAGAGGACGCTTCCGCTGGACGACGAGCAGCAGCGCGGCACGGAGGTCGAGTCGGTGCGCCAGCGCTCGAAGACGATGTCCCGCAAGGAGATGGCCCGCGATCTCCGCCGCCGCCGGCTGATGGGCCTGATCGACCCGGAGGAGCAGGAGCTGCTGGGGGAGATCGAGTCGCTCCGTCCCCGCACCCGCGCCGCCTGCGTCAACGGCCCGCGCCCGTGCCTCTACGTCTCCTGCAAGCACCACCTCTACCTGGACGTGAACCCGGAGACCGGCTCGGTCAAGGTCAACTTCCCCGACAAGGAGGTCTGGGAGCTGGAGGAGACCTGCGCCCTCGACGTCGCCGACCGCGGCGGGATCACGCTGGAGGAGGTGGGGGCGATCATGAACCTCACCCGCGAGCGCATCCGCCAGGTGGAGAGCCGCGGCCTCTACAAGCTCCGGGTCGCCACCCGCGACGCGTGGGACGACGAGGCCTGACACACCGCGCGGGAGTGGACGAGAAGGCGCGCCGCGGCCTGCCCCCGCGCGCCTCCCCCCGCGGCGTCGCTTCCGTAGCGCCGCGCCGCAGTGGGCTGCCGAGCGCCGGGCGAATCGGTTCGCGCCGATGACGGCTCGCCGCCCCTCGCAGCGGTTGGTCGCCGCGGTGGGGCCCGGCGGAACGCATCGGCAGATGCCGCCGCGGTGGGGCCCGGCGGAGCGCATCGGCAGATGCCGCCGCGGTGGGGGCCCGGCGCAGCGCATGGTCAGATGCTGCCCGCGGTGGGGGCCCGGCGCAGCGCATGGTCAGATGCCGCCCGCGGTGGGGGCCCGGCGCAGCGCATGGTCAGATCCCGCCGCGGTGGTGGCCGGCGCCCCCCCCGCGAGCCGACCGGCGCGGCGGGTCGCACGCGGTGCTGCCACGGCGCCGCGGCAGCGCCGTTGAACCGCGCCGGTGAAGCTGCTAATGGCCGCCCCGGCTCATCTCGGGAGGCATCACATGGCTGGCGCCCGGCGCGCGTTGCTCTCGGTCTCGAACAAGGACCGTCTCGTCCCCTTCGCCCAGGGTCTCGTCGCCCTCGGCTTCGAGCTGGTGTCGACCGGCGGCACCGCCCGCGCGCTGCAGGAGGCGGGGCTCGCCGTCAAGGCGGTCTCGGAGGTCACGGGCGCCCCGGAGATCCTCGGCGGCCGGGTCAAGTCGCTTCACCCGAAGATCCACGGCGGCATCCTCGCCCGCCGCGACGTGGAGTCGGACCTGGCCGATCTCGCCTCGCAGCAGATCACCCCGATCGATCTGGTGGTGGTCAACCTCTACCCGTTCCGCGAGGCGGTGGCCCGCGGCGCCTCCTTTGCCGAGTGCGTGGAGGAGATCGACATCGGCGGACCGGCGATGGTGCGTGCCGCCGCGAAGAACGCGGCGCACGTGGGCGTGGTGGTCGATCCCGCCGACTACGATCGCGTCCTCGCCGAGCTGCGCGACGCGGGCACGCTCTCGCAGGGGACGCGCCTGGCGCTGATGCGCAAGGCCTTCGCCCACACCGCCGCCTACGACGCGGCCATCTCGGAGTACCTGGGCGGTCTCGCCGAGCCGGGCGGCGAGGCGCCGAAGGCGTCGAGCTTCTTCGCCGCCATCGGCGTGGAGGGCAGGGGGCTGCGCTACGGCGAGAATCCCCACCAGGCCGGCGCGGTCTACCGCACCCTCCCGGCGCCGGCGGAGCCCTCGGTGGTCTGGTCCGAGGTGCTGGGCGGCAAGGAGCTCTCCTACAACAACCTGCTCGATCTCGAGTCGGCGCTCGCCTGCGTGAAGGAGTTCGACGAGCCCACCTGCGTGGTGATCAAGCACAACAACCCCTGCGGCGTGGCCAGCGCCGCCACCCCCGCCGAGGCCTTCCGCATCGCCCGGGAGATCGATCCGGTCTCCGCGTTCGGCGGCATCGTCGCCCTCAACCGGCAGGTGGATCGGGCCGCGGCGGAGGCGCTCAAGGAGCTCTTCCTCGAGTGCGTCATCGCCCCCGGCTACGACGACGAGGCCTGGGAGGTGCTGGCGGAGAAGAAGAACCTCCGGCTCCTCGCCAACCCGCTCCTCGGCCAGCCGCGCTCCACCTGGCGCCGCAGCGGCCGCGAGGTGCGCTCGCTGGTGGGTGGGCTGCTCGTCCAGGACCGGGACCTGGGCGAGATCGATCCCGGCAGGCTGCAGGTGGTGACGAAGCGCCAGCCCACCGACGCCGAGCTGAAGGCCGCGCTCTACGCCTGGCGCGTCTGCAAGCACGTGAAGAGCAACGCCATCGTCTTCGGCGCGCCCGACAGGATCCTCGCCATCGGCGCGGGCCAGACCTCCCGCGTCGACTCGGTCCGGATCGCCGGGCTCAAGTCCCGCTTCCCGCTCCAGGGGAGCTCGGTCGCCTCGGACGCCTTCTTCCCCTTCCGGGATGGGCTCGACGTCCTGGCCGACGCCGGCGCGACCTGCGTCATCCAGCCCGGCGGCTCGGTGCGCGACGCGGAGGTGATCGCCGCCGCCGACGAGCGCGGCGTGGCGATGCTCTTTACCGGGATGCGCCACTTCCGGCACTGAAGCTACGCGCTCCTGCGACGCGCGGGCCCGCACCCGCGCGTCGCTACCGTCCAACGCGCCCTGCCGGATGGGCGGTCGTTGTACCGCGCTTCGTCCATCGGGCAGGCGCCGGATGGGCGCCCGGTACGCCGTGCCCGGCCCTCGGGCAGGCGCCGGATGGGCGCCCGGTGCGCCGTGCCCGGCCTCGGGCAGGCGCCGGATGGGCGCTCCCCACGGCCATCGGCCCAGGTGCCGGATGGATCTGCCCCCCGGACGGCCCCTCTCCCAGAGCCGGGGGAGGGCCGGTTTGCGGGTGATCCACAACGGCCATGGGAAGGCATGGTAAAGGGGGTAGGTTCGTGTGGGCGCGCTGCCCTCCCGCTCCGGGGAGGGCAGCGGCCGCTGCCCCACGGCTCCCGGGGGGATGGACCATGCGCATCGACTGCCCGCGTTGCGGCAACCCGATCCTGTGGAAGGGAGGCGAGCTCCCGCCCGGCGGGATGGAGGCGCGGTGCGGGTCGTGCGGGCGTTCCCTCAAGGTCGTTCCCCAGGCCGCGTGGACGCCGCGGCGGCGCGCGCCCCCGCTGGTGGCGGAGCCGGCGCCGGGGCCGGCGGATCCGGCGCCCGCGCCCGGCCTCGTCACCCCGGGGCCCGCGGGATCCTTCCGCTTCGCGCCTCCCTCCCGGGCCAGGGTGCTGCAACCCGCTCCCTCGATCCCGCACGAGCAGGCGTCGCTCCCGCCCCAGCGCCACCAGGCGCCGGCGCCGGGCTGGCAGGCCTGGTTCCTGGCGGGGCTGGGGGCGGTGCTGGTGGTGGTCGGCCTCGGCGTGGTGGGGGCGGTGCTCGCCTCGGGCGCGACCCTCTCCGGCACCGAGCGCGCCTACGCCGCGCGCGTCGCCGCCTGGGCGATGGAGGAGGAGCGACCCGCGGGCGATGCCCGCCGCTGGCTGGAGGAGGGCCGGGAAGCGCTGGAGGAGGGGACGGCGGAGGCCCTCGGCCGCGCCCGCACCGCCTACCGCCGGGCGCTCATCCTCGACCGGGAGCTCCTCGCCGCCGCAACGGGGTGGCTCGAGGCGGCGGCGCTGGAGGACGGCGCGCTCGATCATCCTGCCCGGAGGCAGACCGCGCTCGACCTGGCCAACCACCTCCTCGCCGAGGCGCCGCAGGACCCGGCGGTCCACCGCGCCTGGTCGCTCGCCCTTTCGGCGATGGGCGACGGCGCCGCGGCGATCCGCCACGCGGAGACGTCGATCCACCTGGCCGGCAGGCGCCCCGAGGCGCTCGCCGCGCTGGCGAGGGCGCACCTCGCCGCCGGCGATTCCGTGGCGGCGCTGGCCGTCGCCGGCGAGCTGGCAGACGCGGACCCGGGCTCTCCCCTCGGTCCGTACCTGCGGGGCCGCGCTCTCGAGCAGCTCGGCGAGCGGCAGGGGGCGGAGGCGGCGTATCTGCTGGCACTCGAGCGGAAGATCGCCTATCTCCCCGCGCAACGGCGGATCGAGGCGCTCGACGCGCGACGGGGCGAAGCGGAGGCAAGCACCCACGAGGCGCTCCTCCGCGACCGCCGGGGTCGCGACGCCCTCGAGGCGTCGATCGAGTAGGCACGTGGCGCCTCCCGAGGCCGCCGCGGCGCAAGGGAGGCGAACGTGAAGGTTCTCGTCGTCGGCGGTGGCGGCCGCGAGCACGCCCTCTGCTGGAAGATCGCCCGGAGCCCCTCGTGCACCGAGCTGATCTGTGCCCCCGGCAATCCGGGGATCGCGAAGGTGGCGCGCCTCGCGCCGGTGCAGGCGGAGGACGTGGACGGCCTCGTCCGCCTCGCCCGGGAGGAGAAGGTCGATCTGGTGGTGGTGGGGCCGGAGAAGCCCCTGTCGCTCGGCCTCGCCGACGCGCTGGCCGCGGCGGGGATCGCCTGCTTCGGCCCGTCGCGGGCTGCGGCGGAGATGGAGAGCTCCAAGGCCTTCGCCAAGGGGGTGATGGAGCGGGCGGGCATCCCCACCGCGGCGTTCGGCGTCTTCGAGGATCCCGCCGCGGCGAAGGAGTTCGCCCGGCGCCACGGCGGCAGGGTGGCGGTCAAGGCGGACGGGCTCGCCGCGGGCAAGGGCGTGGTGGTTACCGACACCGTCGCCGACGCCGAGGCGGCGATCGACGAGATGCTGGTGGGCAAGGCCTTCGGCGCCGCGGGCGCGCGGGTGGTGATCGAGGAGAAGCTCGAGGGCGAGGAGGCGAGCGTCATCGCCCTGGTGGACGGCGAGCGCTTCGTGCTGCTGGCGCCGGCGCAGGATCACAAGCGGGTGGGGGAGGGCGACACCGGCCCCAACACCGGCGGCATGGGCGCCTACTCGCCCACGCCCGCGGTGGGCGAGGCGGACCTGCGCGTGGTGGCGGACAAGGTGATCGGCCCCGCGGTGCGGCAGCTCGCGAAGGAGGGCAGGCCCTTCCGCGGCGCCCTCTACGCCGGCCTGATGATGACCGCGCAGGGGCCGAAGGTGATCGAGTTCAACGCCCGCCTCGGCGATCCGGAGACCCAGCCGATCCTCGCCCGCCTGGAGAGCGACCTCCTGCCCGCGCTCCACGCGGCGGCGAAGGGCGATCTGCGCGGCGTGGAGCTCGCCTTCAGCGAGAAGGCGGCGATCACCGTCGTCCTGGCCGCCGAGGGCTATCCGGGCAAGGTCCGGACCGGCGATCCGATCGCCGGGCTCGACCAGGTGCAGGAGGACGACGACCTGATCGTCTTCCACGCCGGCACCGCGCTGCGCGACGGCCGGGTGGTGACCAGCGGCGGCCGCGTCCTCGGCGTCACCGCCCGCGGCGCCACGGTGGAGGAGGCGCGGGAGCGCGCCTACCGCGCCTGCGAGACGATCCATTTCGCCGGGATGCACTACCGGCGCGACATCGCACACCGGGCGCTCGCCCGGTCGGGAGGTAGCAAGTGAGCAGCCAGCAGCCCCGCGTCCTCATCCTCATGGGTTCCGATTCCGACTGGGCGGAGATGTCCGGTGCCCGCGACGCCCTCGCCGAGTTCGGAATCGCCGCGGACGTGCGCGTCTCCTCCGCCCACCGCACCCCCGAGCGCACCCACAAGCTGGTGACCGAGGCCCCCGGCCGCGGCATCGAGGTGATCATCTGCGGCGCCGGCGCCGCGGCCCACCTCGCCGGCGTGGTGGCCGCCACCACCACCCTGCCGGTGATCGGCGTCCCCCTCGCCTCGGGTTCCCCGCTCTCCGGCATGGATGCGCTCCTCTCCACCGCGCAGATGCCGGGCGGCGTCCCGGTGGCGACGGTTGCCATCGGCAAGGCGGGCGCGAAGAATGCGGGCTACCTCGCGGTTCGTATCCTTGCGCTCAAGGACCCGGAGCTCGCCGCCCGCCTCCAGACCTTCGTCGCCGACATGGCGAAGGCGGTGGAGGAGAAGGATCGGAAGCTCCAGGAGAAGCTCTGATTCCGCGAGCGGAGAGACGCGGGCCCGCGCGCCAGCGGGGGCCTGCGGAGGAAAGAGACTGAGACGGCGGATCCTCCATCGCTACGTGCTCTTCGAGGTGGTGCCGCCGTTTCTCGCGGCGCTCCTCTTCCTCACGCAGCTCTTCTTCGTGGCGAGGCTCCTCGCCCAGGCCGACGTGATCTTCGGCTCGGGCGTGCGGCTCCTCGACGTGGGGCGGATCCTCCTCTTCGTCCTTCCCTCGATGCTCTCGTACGGGATGCCGGTCGCCTGGCTGCTCGGCCTGCTGATCGGCCTCGGCCGCCTCGCCGACGACCGCGAGATCACCGCCCTCGCCGCCACCGGCCACGGGCCCCACACCCTCCTGCCCACCCCTCTGCTGCTCGGGGTGGTGCTCACCGGCGTGATGCTGGCGATCACCACCTGGATCGAGCCGCGCGGCCTGGGCAACGCCCGCGTCCTCACCGCGGAGATGATCAAGCGCAACCTCGCCGGTGACGTGAAGCCGGGGGTCTTCTACGAGGACCTCTCGGACCTGACCCTCTTCGCCGGCGGGGTGGACGAGAAGACGGGCCGCCTGCGCAACGTGCTGGTGGAGGACGCCCGCGATCCCCGCCAGCCGATCCTCGTCCTCGCGCCGGAGGGGCGCCTCGACGCGGAGGGGCCTGGCGGCGCGCTGGTCCTCGAGCTCCACGGCGGCGAGCTCCACCGGGCGCAGGCCCGCACCGACGACTACGCGGTCGCCTCGTTCGAGGGGGCGCGGGTGCAGGTGGTGGCGGGCTCGGAGATCAGCAGGAAGAACCGGATGAAGCGGCCGGGCGAGCACCTCACGCCGGCGGAGCTCCTCGCGGACGCGGACTACTGGGCGGCGCGGGGCAAGGACGTGCGCGACCGCTACGTGGAGTACCACCGCCGCTTCGCCCACCCCTTCGTGATGCTGGCGCTCTCGCTGGTGGGCGTCGCCGTCTCGGGCAGCGCCTCCGGCAAGCGGAAGGGGGGCAGGGCGCGGGCCTTCGCCTGGACGCTGGGATCGGTGGTGGCCTACTTCGTCCTCGGCAAGCTCTTCGCAACCCTGGGCAGCCGCGGCACCATCCCCACCTCCCTCGCCGCCTGGGCGCCGGTGCTGATCATCGCCGCGGTGGGCGGCGGGCTGCTGCTCTGGAAGCGCGCCCGCGGGGAGGCGGCATGATCTCCACCCTGACCCGCTACCTGGCGCTCTCCTACGTGCGCACCGCCATCGCCACGCTGGTGGGCGTGGTGGCGGTGGTGCTGGTGGTCGATCTCGCCGACCGCGCCTACTCCTTCCGCGGCGAGGGCTGGCTGCTCAACGTGCTGCAGCTCTACGCCAACCTCTCGGTGGATCTCGCCTACCAGGTGGCGCCCTCGGCGCTGCTGCTGGCGGCGGGGATCACCGTGAGCGCGATGCGGCAGAATGGCGAGCTGACCGCCTTCCACGCTTTGGGCAACGCGCCGGCGCGGCTCATCGGCGCCATCCTCGTCACCTGCGCCATCGGCTGCGCGGGGCTGGTGGCGCTCAACGAGGCGGTGGTGTTGGAGGCGGCACGCAAGGCGGAGGAGATCAAGGCGACGCGCTTCCGGCGCTCCGGCGACTTCCGCGCCTACCTCGAGCAGCAGCACTGGTTCCGCAGCGGCGACCGGCTCTACAACCTGCGCGGCGTGGACGGCGAGGCCTTCACCGACGTCACCCTCTACCGGGTGGACGAGGACTTCTCGCTCGCCGAGCGGATCGACGCCCGCCGGATGGTTCCGGTGGAGGGCGGCGGCTGGCGGCTCGAGGGGGCCACGGTCTCCAGCTTCGATGGCGCGCGGCGGACCGGCCGCGCCCTCCACGACACCCTGCTGGTGGAGCTGCCCGAATCGCCGGACGAGCTCCACGTGCGCACCGGCAAGCCGCGGCAGATGGGGCTCTTCGCCCTGTGGGAGCAGATCGGGGTCCGGGAGAAGCTCGGGCTCTCCAGCCTCGAGTACCGCCACGAGCTCCACAACCGGATCGCCTATCCCTTCGCCGCGGTCCCCGGCGCGCTCCTCGCCATCCGGCTGGCGCTGCGCCGCAACCGCAAGGGCCACCTCGCCACCGCGCTGGCGGAGGGGATCCTCATCTCGCTGGTGGTCTTCACCCTCCTCACCGTCTTCCGGGCGCTGGGGATCTCGGGGCAGCTCCCGCCAATCCTCGCCGCCTGGCTGCCCGCCTCGATCCTCCTCGCGGCGGGCCTCGGCGCCGGCGCGCTGGACGAGTGGAAGGGCGCCGGGAACCGGGTGAAAGCCGCTCCATCCGCCGTTTGACCCGTCGCTTGGCTCTGCCGTAGAAGGATCGGCTTTCCGGGGCGGGGACGGGCACGATGCACCTGGCAGGCGCAATCGAGAACACGGCGAGGGAGCGGGCGGTCCGCGTGCTGCGGATCGTGCTCGACGTGGGGCTGGGGCTCTTCGCCGCCTGCCTCGGCTTCCGCATCGCGCCCGCCCAGATCGCGCTGCTCATCGTGGCGGGGGCGGTGATCGGCCTCCACCTCCTGGGCGAGCGGGTGCTCAGGCCCACCGCCCTGGACAAGCCGCTCCTCCTCTACTTCCTCGCGCTGGCGCTGGGCGTGGTGGCGCAGGCGGGGGCGGGCGCCTCGCTGGGTGCCAACGACGCCTGGGGTCTCTACCGCATCGCCATGGGCGTGGTGCTGATCGGCGCCATCGGCGACGCCACGCGCGCGGTGCGGCTCACGAAGATCTTCGTGGTGGCGGTGGCGCTCCAGGGGCTCTACGGCGCGGTCCAGCACTACACCGGCATCGACTGGGTCCACCTCTCCAGGCCGCTGGTCCACCACGCGCCCTTCTCCGACGACCGCTTCCTCGTCATCGGCACCTACCAGCGCCACTCGACCCACGCCTACGTCACCACCGCCGGGCTCACCTTCCTCTCCGCGGCGCTCCTTACCCGCGCGCTGGGCAGGCGCGCCTGGATCGCGATCCTCCTCGCGGTACCCACGGGCCTGGGCAACCTCTTCACCTTCGTCCGCACCGCCTGGGGCGCGCTCGCCGCGGGGCTGGGGACGATGGCGGTGGTGGGGCGTCGCTTCAAGCAGGCGGCGGCTATCCTCGCGGTGCTCGGCGCCCTGGGGGCGGTGACGGTGGTCGCCTCGCCGGCGCTGCGGGAGAAGGCCTCGCGGGCGATCGATCCCGAGTACACCAACAACTGGCACCGCGGCTTCATGTGGGCGCGGACGCTGGAGATGATCGTCGATCACCCGGTGACCGGAATCGGCGCGGGCACCTTCACCCCGCGGACCCACGACTACTACGACCCGCTGGTGGAGTACTGGCCGGTCCGCTGCCACACCCACAACAACCTGCTCTTCGTCTGGGCGGAGAGCGGGCCGCTGGGGTTGCTCGCCTTCGTCTGGCTCTTCGGCGCGGCGCTCGCCGCGCTCCGCAGGGGCGCGAAGGCGCTGGCGCCGGAGGAGAACGAGGCCCGGGCGGTGATCCTCGGATCGGCCGGCGTGATCGGCGTCTTCCTCGCCTGGACGGTGCTGCAGGATCCCCTCTACGACGGGATGATCGCCCTCACCACCATGTTCGCCATGGCGGTGGGCATCGCCGCCTCGGGCAGGGCGGCGACCCCGGTGGCCAGCGAGGCGGTGGCCCCCGTCGAGGAGCGGGAGGAGGTGCCCGCGGACGAGGTGCCGCCTCCCGCCCGCACCTCCGCCGCGGTGGCGGCGGCCGGCTTTGCGTGCGCGGCGCTGGGCGGCCTCACCAACCTCGGCGCGGCGAGCGCCGCGGAGGGGAAGGTGGCGGTGGTGATCCTCGGCGTGCTCGGGCTCGGGCTGCTGCCGGTGGTGCCCGCGGCGACGGCAGCAGCGCTGCGCGGCCTGGCGATCTTCGCCGGCGCGGCGGTGCTCGCGTCGCGGCCCTTCACCGCGGTGCTCGATCCGGGGACCGAGGCCTGGTGGTCGAGCCCCTCCGCCGCGGTGACCCTCGCGGCGCTGGTGGCGGGGAGCGCCGGGACCGCCTGGTCGATCCGCCGGCCGGGGCTGGTCGGCTCGGCGCCCGTGGCGGGCGCGCTCACCGTGGCCTGGGCGGCGATCTGGATCACGCTGCTGGAGTACGTGCTCTTCCGCTGGTTCGACATCGCGTACAACCCGGGCCGGCCCTTCTCGTACAACTTCGTGGTGGGCGCGTGCGCGGTGGGCGTGCTCTTCGTCGCCTGGTCGGGGCCGCTCGGCTTCGGCGAGGCGAAGGTGGAAGGCGTGGCGGCGCGGCTGGTGCGCCTGCCCGCGGTGGTGGTGGCGGCGGGGCTCCTCGTGCTCGCCTTCGCGGGGCTGACATGACGTTCGAGAAGGTCCCGATCTGCGGCATCCCGGTGGACGTCTGCTCCACCGCGCAGGTGATCGAGCGGGCGATCGCCCACGCGGAAGGGAGCGACGGGCCGCTCACCATCCTCTCCTGCAACGTGGACATGATCGCCAAGGCCCACCGCGATCCCGCCTTCCGCGCGGCGCTCGCAGGGGGCGACGTGGTCACCGCCGACGGGATGCCGGTGGTGTGGCTGGGGCGGATCCTCGGCGCGCCCCTGCCGGAGCGGGTAGCCGGATCGGATCTCGTGCCGCGGATCTCCGCCGCCTGCGCACGGCGGGGGCTCTCCGTCTTCCTCTTCGGCGCAGCGCCCGGGGTCGCGGAGGCAGCGGCGGCGCGGCTCCAGGCGGACAACCCGGGGCTGCGCGTCGCCGGCACCTTCTCGCCGCCGCTGGGCTTCGAGGGGGATCCCGCCGCGCTGGAGGCGGCGCTGGCCCAGGTGCGCGCGGCGCGCCCCCACGTGCTCTTCGTGGCCCTCTCCGCGCCGCGGCAGGAGCGCTTCATTCGCGCCCATGCCCGCGACCTCGGTGCGAAGGTGATCCTCGGTATCGGCGGCAGCCTCGACATGCTGGCGGGGCGGGTGCGCCGCGCGCCGCCCTTCTTCCAGCGCAGCGGCCTCGAGTGGGCCTGGCGCCTCGCCCAGGAGCCGCGGCGGCTCGCCCGGCGCTACCTGGTGGAGGACCTGGTCTTCGCCCGGCTGGCAGCGGCGGAGATCTGGCGGCGGCGGGTGGCGAGGTAGCGTCCGCTGGTTGACAGCGGAGAGCCATCTGCCACGATGCGCCCGGGTTCGAAGCCACCGTGAGAGTCCTCTTCGCCAGTGATGCCGCCGGGTTCGGCGGCGCCGAGATCCTCGCCGCCCACCTCGCCTCCGCGCTGCGGCGCAAGGGGTGGGAGACGGGCTGGGCGTCGGCGCGCCCGGACGAGAGGCTCCGCGCCCACCTCGACGGCGTCGAGCTGGTCGAGGCGCCGCTCCGCCACAAGAGCCGCTACCTCCTCCGCTCGGTGGGCGCCTTCCTCGATCGGCCCCGGGTGGCGCGGGTGCGCGCGGCGCTCGCCGCCTGGCGGCCGGACGTGGTGGTGGTCAACCAGCCCGATCCCGAGGACGGCGTGGCCACCGGCGCGGCGGCGCGGGGGCTGTGCCGATCGCTGGCGCTCCTCCACCTGCCGCAGCGCCTCTCCGTCCTCGGCGTGCGCCGCCTCCGCGCGGCGCGGAGCGCGGTGGCGAGGCGCGCCCTGCACCGATACGACGAGGTGGTGGCGGTCTCCGGCCCCTCCGCCGCGGAGGCGGAGGCCAACTGGGGGGTGCGCGCCACCGCCTGCGCCAACGGCGTGCCGCTGCCGGCCCCCTTCGCGCCCGGCGAGCGGGAGGCGGCCCGCCGCGCGCTCGGCCTTCCCGGCGGCGCGCGGGTGGTGGGGGCGCTGGGGCGCCTCGATCCGCAGAAGGGCTTCGGCACCCTGATCGACGCCTGCGCCGGGCTGCCCGAGGGGATCCACGTGCTCATCGGCGGCGAGGGGCCGGAGCGCGCCGCCCTCGAGGCGCGGATCGCCGCCCGTGGCCTGCGCGCGCGGGCGCACCTTCCCGGCTGGATCGAGAGCCGCCGCCTCTTGGCCGCCAGCGATCTCCTCGCCATGCCCTCGCGCTTCGAGGGGCTGCCGCTCGCGCTCCTCGAGGCGGGGGCGCTGGGGATCGACGTGGTGGGGACGCCGGTGGGCGGGATCCCGGCGCTCCTCGAGCCCTCCGCCGTGGTGCCCTGCGGCGACGCAGTCGCCCTCGCCGCCGCGATCCGCGCGAGCCTCGACGGCGACGGGGCGCGGGCGCGGCGGCTCGAGGCGCGGGTGCGCGCCGAGCACTCGATCGAGGCGATGGCCGATCGCTTCGCCGCCATCCTGCACGGGGGCGCGCCGTGAAGATCCTCTTCCTCACCACCGAGCTCCCCTGGCCGGTGGATGGCGGCGGCAAGCTCCGCACCTTCGAGACTTTGGCCTGCCTCTCCCGCTTCGCCTCGGTGGAGGTGCTGTCCGTGGTGGAGGAGGGCGACGGCGCGGCGGCGGCCCGCGCCCTGGGCGATCGGCTCCCGGGCGTCGCGCTGCTCGAGCCGGTGCGCCACCCGGTGCGGATCCGCCGCAAGCCGCTGGCCCTCGCCCGCACCGCGCTCGCCCAGGCGATCCACGGCGAGCCGTACCTGGTGGCCAAATTCCGCAACCGGGCCTATCTCGCGCGCGCCGCGGAGCGAGCCGCCGCGATCGCCCCCGACGTGATCTGGTGCGATCACCTCAACGTCTTTCCCGCCGCGGAGCGCGCGCGGGCCGCGGCGCCGGGCGCGGCGCTCGTCCTGGACGAGCACAACGTGGAGTCCGATCTCTTCGCGCGGGCGGCGGGTGCGTCGAAGCTCCTCGCCACCGCGGCCCGCCTCGAGGGGCGCCGCGCCGCCCGCTACGAGGCGCGGGCGCTGCGCATCGCCCACCGCACCGTGGCCATCTCCCCGGAGGATCGGGAGCGGCTCGCGGCGCTGGGCGGCGGCGATCGGGTGGTGACCTGCCTCCCCTCCGTCGGCGCGCTCGACGGCGAGAAGCCGGCGCCGCCGCCCCCGGGGAACCGGGCGGTCTTCCTCGGGACGCTCTCCTGGCCGCCCAACGCGGAGGCGGCGCGCTTCCTCGGCCTCGAGATCCTGCCGCGGCTGCGGGCGCGGGTGCCCGGCGCGCAGGTGGCGATCGGGGGCAGGGGACTTGCGCCCGGCCTCGAGCGGGAGCTGCGCGCGGCGGGGGTGGAGCTGCCCGGCTACGTGGCCGATCCGGCGGCGTTCCTCCGCTCCGGCGCGGTGGCGGTGGCGCCGCTCCTCTCCGGCAGCGGCATCGCCATGAAGCTCCTCGACTCGCTCCGCGCCGGCGTGCCCACGGTGGCCACGCCCAGCGGCGCGCGCGGCCTCGGCGTGCGGGACGGTCGCGAGATCCTCCTCGCGAGCGACGCCGACGCCTTCGCCGACGCGGTGGCGCGCCTCCTGCGCGACGACGAGCTGCGCCGGCGCCTCGTCGACGGCGCGTGGGCCTACCTGCAGGACCACCACAGCCGCGGCGGCCTCGCCGCCCGCTACGCGCGGCTGATCGACGAGGCGCGGGCGGAAGCGGGGGTGGGGCGATGAAGATCTCCGCGGTCGTCCCCTGCTTCAACGCGGCGCCGTGGATCGGAGCCGCCCTCGCCAGCGTCGCGGCGCAGCGCCTGCCGGTCTACGAGATCCTCGTGATCGACGACGGCTCCACCGATGGATCGGTGGAGGCGATCGAGGCGAGCGGCGTGCCGGTGCGTCTCCTCCGCACCGGGCGCATGGGAGGCGCCGGCGCGCGCAACGCGGGGATCCGCGCCGCCACCGGCGACTGGATCGCCTTCCTCGACGCGGACGACGTGTGGCACGAGGACCACCTCGCCCGCGCCCGCGATCTCCTGCGCGACGAGGTGGCCTTCCTCGCCCACTACGATCGCCTCGGCCTCGACGGCACGATCACGCCCCTGCCCGCGTTCTGGCCCATCGACGCGCCGCGGGGCGGGCTCGACCACCGCGACTTCCTCCGCCTCTTCCTCGGCCACCAGTTCTTCGGCACCGGCGCGCTGGTGGTCCGCAGGCAGCGGCTCCTCGACGTGGGGCTCTTCGACGAGAGCCAGGTCCGCCGCCACGACCTCGAGCTCTGGCTCCGCGTCGTGGCGGGGCAGCGGTGGTGCTTCGATCCGCGCCCCGCCTACGCGTACCGGGAGGAGACGCCGGGCAGCCTCTCGAAGGACCTGCCGGCGCGGGAGCGCGACTTCCTCCTCGCGCTGGTGAAGAACCGCGCAAGGCTCGCCTCGCCCGAGATGGACGCGCTGCTGCGCCTCGGCGCGCGGCGCGCGGTGAGCCACGCCTTCATGCACGGCACCGCCGCCGATCGGCGCGCGGCGATGGAGCTCGCCGCGCCGTTCCTCGCGCCGCGCGATCGCGCCGTCTTCGCCGCGGCGTCCCTGGCGCCCCCCGCCTTCCGCCTCCTCAACCGTGCGAGGCAGCGGCTCATCGGGCCGCTGGCGCCGCCGTGAGCGCCCGCAACGACAGGTGGCTCGCCACCGGCGCCGCCGCCGCCGATCTCAAGGCGCGCTCGGTGCAGGGCGGGGCGCTCACCCTGCTGGCGCAGGGGGGCAAGTTCGCGCTCACCTTCGGCTCCACCGCGATCCTCGCCCGCCTCCTCGCCCCGGAGGCGTTCGGCCTCATCGCCATGGTCTCGGCGGTCACCGGCTTCGTCCTGGTGATCAAGGACCTGGGTCTCTCCACCGCCACGGTGCAGCGCGCCACCGTGAGCCACGAACAGGTGAGCGCGCTCTTCTGGATCAACGCCGCCGTCTCCCTCGCGCTGGCGCTGCTCACCGCCGCGGCCGCGCCGCTGGTGGCGCTCTTCTACGGCGAGCCCTCCCTCGCGCCGATCACCGCGGCGCTCGCCGCCTCCTTCGTCTTCGGCGGCTTCACCCAGCAGCACCAGGCGCTGCTGCGCAGGCAGATGCGTTTCGGCCGCCTCGCGGCGGTGGAGCTGGGCTCGCTGGCGGCGGGGATCGCGGCGGCGATCGCCGCGGCGGCGGCGGGGTGGGGCGTCTGGGCGCTGGTGGTCCGCGAGGTGGCGGCCGCGATCGCGCTGCTGGCGGGAACGCTCCTCGCGTGCGACTGGCGCCCCGCGCCGCCGCGCCGCACCGCGGGGCTGCGGGAGATGGTCCGCTTCGGCGGCAACCTCACCGGCTTCAACCTGGTCAACTACCTGGCCCGCAACCTGGACAACGTGCTCATCGGCCGCTTCGTGGGGCCGGGGCCGCTGGGCGCCTATTCCCGCGCCTACAACCTGCTGATGCAGCCGCTGGTGCAGATCAACCAGCCCCTCGGCGCGGTGGCGGTGCCGCTCCTCAGCCGCCTCGCCGGCGATCCCGCCGCGTACCGCGCCGCCTGGCGCCGGGTGGCGGAGGCCATTGCGATCGTCACCGTCCCCGGCGTGGCGTGGATGATCGCCTCCGCCGACTGGATCGTCGCGGTGGTGCTCGGCCCGGGCTGGGAGGAGGCGGGGCGGCTCTTCGCCCTCCTCGGCGTGGCGGGCCTCGTCCAGCCGATCTGCAACACCACCGGCTGGCTCCTCGTCTCGCAGGGGCGCGGCGAGGAGCTCTTCCGCTGGGGGATCGTGGGCAGCGCCCTGGCGATCGGCTCCTTCGTCGCCGGCCTCCCGTGGGGCGCCGCTGGTGTCGCCGCTGCGTACGCGGCGGTCTTCCTCCTCGTCCAGGCGCCGCTCCTCTTCTGGTGGGTGGGTCGCAGCGGTCCGGTGGGAACCCTCGACTTCTACCGGGTGCTGGGCGCGCCCGCCTGCGCCGCTCTCGGCGCGGGCGCATCGGTGCTCCTCTACCGGCGCGCTTTCGCGCCCACGCCGCTGGAGGGGCTCCTCGTCTCCCTGCCGGTGGCGGCGGGGATGGCGCTGCTGGTCCTCGTCCTCCTGCCCAGCGGCAGGGAGGCGCTGGCGGGCACGGTCCGCGCCGCGGCGCTTCTGCGCAGGCGCGAGGCGCCCGCGGCGGGAAAGGCCGCCTGACGATGCGCGTCGCCTACTTCGTCGGGGCCTTCCCCAACGTCTCCGAGACCTTCGTCCTCGACCAGATCACCGGCCTGCTCGAGCGCGGCCACGAGGTGGACGTCTACGCCGACCCGCCGCCCGCCGGCGCGCCGGCCCATCCCGACGTGGCGCGGTGGCGGCTGGTGGAGCGCACCCGCTACCGGCCGCGGGTGCCGGGGGCCTTTCCCCTGCGCGTGGCGCGCGCCCTGCCGATCCTCCTGCGCGGCGGCGCCGCGGCGCGGGCCACCCTGGCGCCCCGCTTCGGCAGGGACGCCGCCTCCCTGCGCCTCCTCTACGCGAGCGCCCCCTGCGACGGCACCCGCTACGACGCGATCCACGCCCACTTCGGCCCCAACGGCCTCCTCGCCGCCCGACTCCGCCTTGCCGGCGCGATCCGCGGCCCGCTGGTCACCACCTTCCACGGCTACGACCTCACCTCGTGGCGCGGTTCCTACGCCGACCTGATCGCCGAGGGCGATCTCTTCCTGCCGATCAGCGAGCGGTGGCGCAGCCGCCTGGTGGAGCTCGGCTTCGACCCGGCGCGGATCCGCGTCCACCACATGGGCGTCGATCCCGGCAAGCTCCCGTTCGTCGCCAGGACCCGGGCGGCGGGCGAACCGGTGCGCCTGGTGAGCGTCGCCCGCCTGGTGGAGAAGAAGGGGATCGCCTACGCCATCGAGGCGGTGGCGCGGCTGATCGGCGCGGGGATCGCCGTCGACTACACCGTGGTGGGCGACGGCCCGTTGCGCAGCGCGCTCGAGGCGCAGATCGCCTCGCTGGGGATCGGCAGGCAGGTGCGGATCACCGGCTGGCGGGATCGCGCCGAGGTGGCGGCGATCCTCGCCGCGGCCCACGTCCTCGTCGCCCCGAGCGTCACCTCCTCCGACGGCGATCAGGAGGGCATCCCCGTTGCGCTGATGGAAGCGATGGCGGCGGGGCTCCCCATCGCCACCACGCGCCACAGCGGCATCCCCGAGCTGGTGGAGGAGGGCGTCTCCGGCCTCCTCGTCCCCGAGCGCGACGCGCGGGCGCTCGCCGCCGCGCTGCGGGAACTTGCCACCGGGCCGGAGCGGTGGCAGGCGATGGGCCGCGCCGGCAGGGCGAAGGTGGAGGCGGAGTTCGACATCCACCGGCTCAACGACAGGCTGGTCGAGCTCCTCTCGCGGGCAGGGGAAGGACGATGAACACCACCGGCAAGGACGCCTTCGTCGCGCCGCGGCTGCGCCCGCGGAGCCTCGACAACGTGCTGGTCCGCCGCGCCATCCTCGGCGCCATCGACGCCGCGCTGCCGCAGCTCCACGGGACGCTCCTCGACGTGGGCTGCGGCGAGATGCCCTACCGCGAGCGGATCCTCGCCGCGGGCCGGGTGCGGCGCTACGTCGGCCTCGATCTGCCGGCGAGCGGCTACGGCGTCCCCGACCTCACCTGGGACGGCGCCACCATTCCCCTCGGGGATGGCTCCGTGGACGCGGTCCTCGCCACCGAGCTCCTCGAGCACTGCCCGGATCCGGCGCGGGTCCTCGCGGAGATCCACCGGGTGCTGGCACCGGGCGGGACGCTCCTCTTCACCGTCCCCTTCCTCTGGCCGCTCCACTGCGTGCCCCACGACGAGCACCGCTACACCCCCTTCGCCCTCGAGCGGCTGGTGCGCGGGGCCGGCTTCGACGCGGTGCGGGTGGAGGCGCTCGGCGGCTGGGACGCCTCGCTGGCCACGCTCCTCGGCCTGTGGGTACGGCGCCGTCCCATGCCCCGGCCGCTGCGCGCGCTGCTGAGCGTTGCCGCGTGGCCGGTGGTGGCGGGGCTGGCGGCGCTCGACCGCCGGCCCGCCCACTTCCGGGAGAGCACCATGATCCTGGGGCTCACCGGGACGGCGCGGAAGGTGGTAGAAGGCGGCGGGTCCGGGGGAACTCCATGAGTCGCGCGGCGCGCACCGTCGGCCTCACCGCTGCTGCCACGGATCTCTTCCTGCTGGTGGCCGCCTATTTCGGCGCCTACGAGCTGCGCTACCACATGGGCTGGTTCCCGGGGGTCTACAACTGGGACCGCTACCTCCTCCTGCCGCTGGTGGCGATCCCGGTCTGGCAGACCGTGGGCTGGAGCACAGGCCTCTACGACGGCAGGCGGCGCGGCTTCGGCGGAGAGATCGCCCGGATCACCGCGGCGGCGGTGGCGGGGGCGCTGGTCCTCGCCGCGTTCGCCTTCCTCCTCAAGCAGCAGCACCAGAGCCGCCCGCTGGTGGTCCTCTACATGGCGCTCGCCTGGGTGCAGGCCTGCGGCGTGCGCGGGTTGGTGCGCCTCCTCGCCATCGGCAGGCCCGACGAGATCAGCCGGGTGATCGTGGTCGGGTCGGGGGAGGGCGCCCGGGAGATCTGCCAGAAGCTGGCGGGGCGCAGGGGCGTCGAGCTGGTGGGCGTGATCACCGAGGAGCCGGATGGAGCGGTCCCCGCCGGCCTGCGGCGCCTCGGCACCCTCGACGAGAGCGAGGCGATCCTCCGCCGCGAGGTCGTCGACGAGGTGATCTTCTCCGTGCATCGGGGCCGGCTCGCCGACATGGAGCACGCCTTCGAGGTGGCGGAGGACCTGGGGCTCGACGCCAAGATCTGCCTCGACTTCCTGCCCCACCGCACCGCCAAGCTCGACTTCGAGGAGCTGGAGGGGACGCCGCTCCTCTCCTTCTGGACCGCCCCTGCCCATCCGATCCAGCTGGCGATCAAGCGCGCCTTCGACGTGGTGGTGAGCGCGACCGCGCTGGTGGTCTGCGCGCCGCTCTTCGTGGTGATCGCGGTGGCGGTCAAGCTCTCCTCGCCGGGGCCGGTCTTCTTCGGCCAGGTGCGCAGCGGCCTCAACGGCCGCGCCTTCCGCCTGTGGAAGTTCCGCTCGATGGTGGTCGACGCGGAGGAGCGCCTCGACGAGCTGCGGGCGAAGAACGAGATGGGCGGGCCCGTCTTCAAGCTGAGCGACGATCCGCGCGTCACGCGCGTCGGCCGTTTCCTGCGCCGCACCTCGCTCGACGAGCTGCCCCAGTTCTGGAACGTGCTCCTCGGCGACATGAGCGTGGTCGGCCCGCGGCCGCCGCTGCCGGACGAGGTGAAGCAGTACGCGCGCTGGCAGCGCCGCCGCCTCTCCGTCAAGCCGGGGATCACCTGCATCTGGCAGGTGAGCGGGCGCAACGAGATCGACTTCGAGACCTGGATGAAGCTCGACCTCGACTACATCGACCGCTGGTCGCTGTGGCTCGACCTCAAGATCTTCGTGAAGACCATCCCGGCGGTGCTGCTGGGGCGGGGCGCGCGTTAGGCGCACGAAGCCATCTTGACGGCGGCAAAGGCCGTCGTGCTAGCATCCTTCCATTCGTTCGGCGTGGCGGGGTGTTCGTTTTCCGGAACCGGGGGTTCCGGGGGATGGAAGGGTGCGCCCTGCTGCCGAACGGGCCTCCCACGGGCCCGACGAAGAAACGGTCGAGCGCTCGCCCTTCTTCCCGCCGTCGATCGAAATCGGTCCCGGGGGGCGGGCGCAGAAGGTGCGCCGCGCCGGGCCGCCCTTGCGTCCTCGGGTCCGCGGGGGTGCGGCCCGGATGCGACAGAAATGTCGCGGCTTACCGCCCCGCGCGGGGACGGCACGGCAAATTGTCCAGCGGGCGCCTGCCGAAATGGCAGGCGGGGCGCCGCTCCGGCGGGTGATTCCGGCGGTTCGGAGGGGGCAGGCGGCCGCCCCGGGAGCGTTTCGGGTGGCGCGCGCCCGTTGGCATCGTTATCGCATGGGTGCTGTACCGTGAGCGCACTGCAGCCAGCCAACGGACGCGGATCGATGGTCGATCGGGCCGTCACGTTCGCCGACCGGGCAGGCCGGGGCGCTCCCTGCTGCGGCGGGCCAGGCAGGCTCTCCGCTGCAGTCGATGCCCGCATCCGCCGGTGCTCGCACGTTCGCCCGTGCGCCCGAGCGGTACATCCTGCCCCCTAGCCGCTGCGGCGAGCACCCCGCCACGCCGGACGTGCGCAGCGCGCTTCCCTCCTTTCCCGCGCTTCCGCTGCAAGGCCCACCCGTGCCCGACCTCGGATTCGCGGGGGCTGTGGGGAGAAACGCCCCACCGCGGTTTCACCGGGGCGAACCGGCCGCACGGGCGGGGTTCCGGCGGCTGGTCCACGGGTGCCGAATGGAAGGGCGGGATCGGCGGTTTCCTGCGGCGAAGGTTCGTTGCTTTCGCATGCCGGCGAACTATGCTCGCGGCGGCGGGCCGGACCTGCCAGCCTGGAGGAACCTTGCACCACGCACCCATCCGCGGCCGCCGCCTGCGCCGTACCGAGACGCTCCGGCGGATGGTCCGCGAGACCTCGCTCGACGCTGCCGACTTCATCTACCCGATGTTCGTGGAGGAGGGCCGCGGCCTGCGCCGCCCCATCCCCTCCATGCCGGGGATCTGCAACCTCTCCGTCGACACCGCGGTGGAGGAGGCGAAGAAGGCCCGCGACCTGGGGATCCCCTCGGTCCTTCTCTTCGGCATCCCGCCCCACAAGGACGAGGTGGGCAGCCAGGGCTACGCGGAGGACGGGATCGTCCCGAAGGCGATCCGCGCCATCAAGGAGGCGGTGCCCGGGCTGGCGGTGATCGCCGACGTCTGCCTCTGCGAGTACACCACCCACGGCCACTGCGGCGTGATCCACGATGGCGACGTGGACAACGACCGGACCGTGCCCCTGCTGGCGAAGACCGCGGTGGTCTACGCGCACGCGGGCGCGGACATCGTCGCCCCCGCCGACATGATGGACAACCGCGTGGCGGCGATCCGCGCGGCGCTGGACGAGGCGGGGCAGGGCCACGTGCCGGTGATGAGCTACGCCGCCAAGTACGCCAGCGGCTACTACGGCCCCTTCCGGGACGCGGCCCAGAGCGCGCCCCAGCACGGCGACCGCCGCGGCTACCAGATGGATCCAGCCAACGCCCGCGAGGGGCTGCGGATGGTCCGCCGCGACATCGAGGAAGGCGCCGACCTGGTGATCGTCAAGCCCGCGCTCGCCTACCTCGACGTGATCCGCCAGGTCCGCGACTCGTTCGACGTGCCGGTGGTGGCCTACAACGTCTCGGGCGAGTACGCGATGCTCAAGGCCGCCGGCCAGAACGGCTGGATCGACGAGGAGCGGGTGATGCTCGAGACCCTCACCTCGATCAAGCGCGCGGGCGCCGACCTGATCATCACCTACCACGCGCTGGAGGCGGCCCGGGCCCTCGCCCGGCAGAGCTGATGGCTTCGGGTACGGGCAACGGGCGCGTGCGCAGCGCCCGCCGCGGCGGCTCCCCCTACCCCCGGGCGGACGTGTGGCCGCGCGTCCTCGCCAAGGCGGCGGATCTCCTCGTGGCGATCCTCTTCGCCTGGATCGTGCCCAGCGTGGGCGGGGTGCTGGGGATCGTCTACCTGCTCCTCGCGGACGCGATGCCCAACGGCCAGTCGCCAGGCAAGCGGCTCCTCGGGATCAAGGCGGTCCACGTCCCCACCCGGACGCCGTGCAACGCCCGCCAGTCGGTGATCCGCAACTTCTCCATCGCCGTGGCCTTCGGCCTCGCGCTCAACCCGATCCTCGCGCTCGTCGCGGTGCCGATCGTCCTCTTCGAGCTCTACATGGTGGCCACCGATCCCCTCGGCGTGCGCATCGGCGACGTCTTCGCCGACACCCAGGTGATCGACGGGAAGGTGCCGCTCGAGACCACCGCCCCGGTGCAGAACGCCTCCATGCTCCGCAAGCTGCCGCTGCCGCGGCCCGACGTCGGCGACGTCGAGGCGCAGACCCGCTCTTCGTGATGGAAGCCGACGCCACCCCCAGCGGCGAACCTCCGCCCATCCGGCTTCCCGCCCGGGAGCTCCTCCACCGGCACGGTCCGGGGAGGAGCCCGCGGCGGCGAAGCCGCTTCCCGGCAGCGTCGTCCGTCCCCATCGTGCCGGCAGCCCCGGCCCGCGAGGCATTGCCATGCGCATCGCCCTGACGCACAACCTGCGCCTCACCGACTCCGAGGAAGAGGCGGAGTTCGACAGCGCCGCCACGATCGACCTGATCGCCGGCCACCTGGAGCGGCTCGGCCACAGGGTGGAGCGGCTGGAGGTGAGCGGCCCCGCCTCGCGCACCGTGGCACGCCTCGAGGCCTGGTCGCCGGATCTGATCTTCAACACCGCGGAGGGGCGGCGCGGCCGCTTTCGCGAGGCCTTCTACCCGGCGCTCTTCGACGAGCTGGGCTTCCCCTACACCGGCAGCGACGCGTGGGCGCTCGCGGCCACCCTCGACAAGCAGATGTCGAAGCTGACCCTGCGCCAGCACGGCATCGCCACGCCGAACTGGCAGTTCGTGGAGCGGCTCGAGGAGCTCGAGCCCGGGCGCTTCCGCTTCCCGGTGATCGTCAAGCCCAACTTCGAAGGGGCGTCCAAGGGGATCACCCAGCAGTCGGTGGTGGAGGAGCCGGCGCTCCTCCCGGTGCGGGTGGCGGAGTTGCTCGCGCGCTATCCCGCCGGCATCCTGGTGGAGGAGTACATCGAAGGGAAGGACGTGACCGTCCCCTTCCTCGAGGCGTTCGCCGACGGGCCGTCGCAGGGGGTGCTCGCGCCCACCGAGTACCTCTTCTCCGAGCGCGCGATGGAGGGGCGGCGCCACCGGATCTACGACTACGACCTCAAGTCGCGCCTCGAGGGAGAGGTCTCGGTGCGGGCGCCGGCGCAGCTCAGCCGCGAGACCGAGGCGGTGATCCGCCTCAACGCGCGCCGCGCCTTCCAGCTCCTCGGCTGCAGGGACGTGGGGCGCATCGACTTCCGGGTGACGCCCGACGGCGCCGTCTACTTCCTCGAGCTCAACGCGCTCCCCTCGCTACAGCCGGGCGCCTCGATCTACGCGGCGGCGCGCCTCCACGGCCTCGACGAGAAGGGCGTGATCGACGCCATCGTGCGCAACGCCGTGCGGCGCTACGCGATCAAGGACTCGGGCCGCTCCAAGGCACGGCCGCGGAAGACGGGACCGCTCCAGGTGGGCTTCGCCTACAACGTGAAGCGGGTGGCCCCCACCATCGACGGGGCGGAGGACACCGAGGCGGAGTACGACTCGCCGAAGACGCTGGAGGCGATCCGCGAGGCGATCCGCTCCTGGGGCCACGAGGTGATCGACCTCGAGGCGACGGCCGAGCTGCCGGCGATCCTGTCGAGCACCAGCGTCGACGTGGTCTTCAACATCGCCGAGGGGATCAAGGGGCGCAACCGCGAGAGCCAGGTGCCCGCGCTCCTCGAGCTCCTCGATATCCCGTACACCGGCAGCGATCCCTCCGCGCTGGGCATCGCCCTCGACAAGGGGCTCGCCAAGCGGATGGTGCGCACCCACGGCCTGCTCACGCCCCAGTACTTCCTGATGCACACCGGCAAGGAGAAGCTGCCGAAGGATCTCCGCTGGCCGCTGCTGGTCAAGCCCGTGGCGGAGGGATCGTCCAAGGGCGTGGTCTCCAAGAGCGTCTGCGAGACCGAGCACGAGCTGCGCCAGGTGGCGCGGGAGATGGCCCACAAGTACCGGCAGCCGGCGCTGGTGGAGGAGTACATCTCCGGCCGCGAGTTCACCGTGGGGCTGCTCGGCGAGCGGCGGCCCAGGGTGCTGCCGCCGATGGAGATCGTCTTCCTCGACAAGGGGATGAAGAACCCGATCTACAGCTTCGAGATGAAGCAGGACTGGGACGACCGCATCCGCTACGACGCGCCGGCGCAGGTGGACGACAGGACGCGCAGGCGGCTCGAGGAGGCGGCGCGCGACGCGTTCGTGGCGCTCGGCTGCCGCGACGTGGCGCGCATCGACTTCCGCATGGACGAGCAGGGGCGGATCTACTTCATCGAGTGCAACCCGCTGCCGGGGCTCACGCCGGGCTGGAGCGATCTCGTCCTCATCTCCCGGTCGGCGGGGATGGATTACCGCACGCTCATCGGCGAGATCCTCTCCGGCGCCATCCGCCGCTACCACCAGCGGGAGCGGGAGCGGCGGCAGCAGAGCCGGCCCAACGTCGTGGCGATGGGCGGGAGCGAGCCGGTGCGCCGGGTCGTGTGAGCGGAGCCATCGGCCGGCGCTCCCCCGGGGCGGCATGGCTCCACGGGAGCGGTTTTGTCCGTTATCCGCCGTTGACTGCATGTGAACCAGGGTGCACACATTGACTGGTTGTGATGATGTAAATGGCCCTACCATGCGCAGTAAACACACATGGGAGGGTCGAAATGGTGTGGAGGCAGTTGTGTCTGACAGCCTGCTTGCTCGCGTCATCGATCGCTGGTCTGGCCGGGTGCGGCGGGGAAGCGGAGACGCCTGACCCGATCGTGCCGGGCGAGGCGGAGGGGGGCCTGGTCGGCAAGGTCCGGATCGACGGGGATCCGGACTTCTGCTACGACAACGGCACGGTCTGCGACGACGGCGTGCTCTCCCACGGGTCGTCGACCGGCACGCTCGAAGGAATCATCGGCACGGTCGGTTGGCTGGGCGGCTGTTCCGCCACCCTCGTGACGCCGATCCACGTGCTCACCGCTGCCCACTGTCTCGATGGCAGGCCACCGTCCGGCTACGTGGTCCACTTTCCGCAGGGCGGCGATCCTGCAGGGAGCGATTACCCGGTCGACTCGTTCGTGATGGTGGGGACGAACACGATCAACCACCACACCATGGGCCGGGACATCGCCCTCCTCAAGCTGCAGCGCCCGGTGCCGCCCACCGTCGTCGCCAACCCTGCGCCCGTCTGGACCGGAAAGATCGCGGACGGACTGTCGTGGTCCGAGGGGACCTACGCGGTCGGGTTCGGTCATCCCAACCTCGGGAAGCGTCAGTACGGTCGCGTCCGCGGCGCCTTCCGGTTGTCGGATCCCTGCGACAAGATCCAGCCATTCGAAGGTTATTGCCAGGATTCGCCGACCATCAACGCGCGGAGAGACAACGAAACGACGACCCGCGGCGGCGACTCCGGTGGCCCGCTGTTCGTCAAGGTCGACGGGACGTTCTACCTGATCGGTGTTGCGAGCGGGCACCACGACTATCTCACCTGGGACGGCTACTTCGAGGACCAGGTCTGGGCGCCGGTGGGC
>Ga0180215_1000414_pt1 | contig 55205 bp, 55 predicted proteins | sample eDN3rd37CBELigBY_FD_128871 | JGI IMG/M metagenome (GOLD analysis project Ga0180215, IMG submission 128871) | Enriched backyard soil microbial communities from Emeryville, California, USA - eDNA 3rd pass 37_C BE-Lig BY (version 2) (version 2) | ecosystem: Environmental > Terrestrial > Soil >... | reverse complement strand
GTATAAAACAAAAATTGGCAGGCATGAGTCCGGTTCAATTCCGTATCCATACCAGCCAATTAGTTGCTTAATATAAAACTCTAACTTTCGGGGGTCTCCTCAATTTCGGATCTTTTTTGGTGGCAGGACTTCGCGATTTAGTCATTAAAAAAGTGCTTTATATTCAGAGTAGTCAATTTGTTTTTCAGTAAGTCTTTTCATAAGAAATTTATGATCACGTTTAGGAGTTGCCATAATATAACCTCTTATGATTAAATCTAAATTGATTGATGATGCTTGCTCTTTTAAGGCTAATTGACCAACTTTTCCTGCGATTTTAGCTCTTGCAACATCTCGAAACAGCTCAGGTACTGGTTCTACCAACTCTTCTAGCAAATTTTTTTCATCATCATTCCACATATGTCTTGTCTTTTCTAAATAGTAGTCTTGCCAATCCAAATCCGATTTTCCATCTTCTTTAGGTAATCTTTGTAAAAATTTCCGGAACATGAAGTAGCCGCCAATAGCAAGCATAGACACAAGAAATACAACCCAAAACAAGATAAACCAAAGGAACCAACCTGCTAACAATTTATTCACCTCTTGTCCTAATCATATAAAGGATTAAAAGAAGCAGTTAATGCAATTAATAATACTTATTGCATTACTGCCTATAATTATTTGTTATTTAATTTCAATATATTTCGTTTGACCTACTCATGATGGCCAAAAGCATGATGCTCTTTTGCTAAGAGGAGTAATGATTTCTTAACAGCTTCCACTTTTTTTCGATCATAAGAAGAAGTCATCAAATCATTCAATTCAGCTTGAACGTGAAACATGGAATGTTTATAAAAAATATCAAGTCGAATTGTCCCAACATCTGTTGGTAAGTATAGAAATTCATATGTACGTGACATAATAGCTCCTCCCAAAGAAGACACCAATCATAAGTTGGCTATTTAAAAGTAAATATATATTCTAATAATAGCAGAAAACGTTTTAATACGCACTAATTTTCCTGAAAATTTGCCATTATTAAACAAACAAATGCGTATCAGCATATTCCTGAAAAAAGAGGAGGTTAAACATATGTTTAACCTCCTCTAATCCCTTCCGATCCGTACATTGGTTAAGTGTCCCGCAACAAGCGAATGTTTCGGAAGGGATATTGTTAGTGTAGTCAATTTTTTTATAAATGTAAAGAATTGTTTATATGGTTAATAATGGATTGAATACATTCTGTGAGGAAATTTTATTTTAGATGTTACATTATGGGATTAAATGTATTGAGTTGATATAAAAAATACAAAAAATTTGATTTGATATTTTTTATATGTTTTTATTAAGTAGTTCTGTTATGATAAAAATGAGACTAGCATGAAGGGAAGAAAAAATAATGGGAAAATTAATAGCTGTTCAATTATTCACACTAAGAGATGAGTGTGAGCAGGATTTTTATGGCACATTAGAAAAAGTGGCTGCACTAGGGTTTAATGGAGTTGAATTGGCTGGATATTATGGCAAGGAAGCTAGTGAATTAAAACAAACGCTGGATAACCTTGGATTAGTTGCTGTAAGCAGTCATGTGTCATTAGAAAGAATGGAACAACATTTAGAGGATGAATTAGCGTATTTGAAAACGCTTAATTGTAAAAATATTGTGTGTCCATACTTAGTTGAGGATCGAAGAGATGAATATGATCAACTTGCGCAAACTTTAAATAAAGTCGGAGAACGTTGTTCTGAAGAAGGAATCGCACTAAGCTATCACAATCATGATTTTGAATTAGAAAAAAGAGAAGGCCGCTCACATCTTGAAAGATTATTTGATGAGACGAATCCGGAGTATGTTAAGGCTGAATTAGATGTATATTGGTTAACACTAGCTGGTGAAGATCCGGTAAATTGGATGAAAAAATATACTGGACGTATGCCATTGATCCATTTAAAGGATATGACAACTGATTCTGATAAAACTTTTGCAGAATTAGGAACTGGTGGGGTTAATCTTGAAGCTATCATACATACTCTTGATGAAGCGAAAGTTGAATGGATGGTTGTCGAACAAGATAAATGTAAACGTTCACCACTTGAAAGTGTGGAAATAAGCATTAATTATTTAAAAGATCTACTCTCAAAAGTAAATTAATCTATAAAAAAATGAAAGCACTCTAAACAAAGGTGCTTTCATTTTTTTATAGATTTGTAGTTTTTGGATGATGTAGTTTATTCCCAAAAGGTGTATTGGCAACTTGTTTACATTTCTATGCTTCTATGTTGTAGATTTTGTTTACGATAAGCTGTTGGTGAAACCTTTTTTTGATCACGAAAAACACGTGAAAATGTCTGGAATGAACGATATCCTACCTCTAATGCTATATCTGTAACAGGAATGGTTGTTGATGTTAATAGGCTGCATGCATGACGAATTCTAACTTCGTGTAAGAAATGAACAAAGTTTTGACCTACATGTTCTTTAAAAAGTTCGCTTAAATATGGAACACTCACATGAAATTTAATTGCTAAATTGGATAAAGTGATATCATCTTGATAATGTATATGAATGTATTGAATAACATCCCAAATGATTCCTTTTTTTGTTGCCTTTTTACTAGTGGCTGCAGAGGAATTTTGCGTACGTCTCAATCGTTCAAATATGACCATAATTTCAGCAAGCTTAGCTTTTATTAAAATGTCTTTATACGGTTTAGTTTGTGTGTATTCTTCAAGCATTTCTACTAAGATGTTCCTCATTTTCAGGAAATCTTGAGCATCTATCTTGATAAACGGATCTAAAAAAAGATCTTCTGTATTAATTAATGCGTCTTGTAATCCTAAATGATGAAGTAATGCCAAATCAAACATACAATTATATAAAACCAATGTTGAATCTTTATCTGCAGATATTTTATGTATTTGGTAAGGGAGAATAAACGTGAAGGTACCGGGCTCCATCTTATGGTTTTTTCCGTTGATCATCTCAGTCCCGAATCCTTCAATAACTAATGAGAATTCAAGATAATCATGACGGTGTGGAGGAAACTGATCTTTAATTCTATGAATTGATAGATGAAACGGAAATGATGTGTTCATATTAGGATATTCAGATAAATACATGGGAAAAGTGGTCATATTAACCGTTTCCTCCTATCAGAAAAAATGAGATAAACAGATGAAAAACTGATCTGCTTTTTTATACATTATATTTTACCATATCTGTAAGCGTTTTTTTACATTGATAAAAAGGAATTATGAGTAAGGAGGTTTTTTACGATGAAAAGTCAAAAAATCAGATTAGGTATCATAGGTGCAGGGGCAATCGGAAATGTTCATTTAAGTACATTTTCACAATTAACAGATTCAATCGTTCTGCAAGGGATCACTGATGCTTATCTTCCACTGGCAGAACAAAGGGCAAATGAATTTAAAGTACATCAAGTGTTTAATAGTGCAGAGGAATTAATTCATGATTCCAACATAGATGCTGTAATTATTGGTGTACCTAATAAATGGCATGCTCCACTAGCATTACAGGCGTTAAAAGCAGGGAAGCATGTGTTAATAGAAAAACCGATGGGAATCAACAGCGAAGCAGCAAAAGAAATTGTAAGAGCACAACGAGATTCAGGAAAGATCGTCATGGTTGCACATCAAATGAGATGGCAATGGCAAATACAGCAAATTAAAGAACAGGTAGAAAAGGGCTCGTTAGGAAAGATTTATCATGCCAAAACAGGCTGGTTTCGTAGAAAAGGAATCCCGGGTTGGGGAAGCTGGTTTACGACCAAATCAGAAGCTGGTGGGGGGCCATTAATTGATATCGGTGTTCATATGTTAGATTTAGGGCTATATTTAATGGGTAATCCTAAACCGATTTCCGTTTACGGCTCTACCTATGCTGAATTCGGACCAAGAAAGAAAGGAATAGGTACCTGGGGAACTCCAAATTGGAAGGGACAATATGATGTTGAAGATCTGGCTACCGCTTTAATCAAAATGGAGGATGGATCAACACTTTCCCTGGAAGTAAGCTGGGCTGTACATATGGCTACCAGCAATAATCCTTTTATTCACTTAATGGGATCTGAAGGCGGTGCATCTCTTGATGGGAATTCAGCAAAGATATTGACTGAACAGTTCGATCGCGCTATTGATCTCGAGCTTGCTCCAAAGGATCTTGAAGAAGATGAACGCATTCAATTAAGCAAACATTTTATTGAGTGTATTCTTGAGGAAAAACAACCGATTACCTCTGTAATGTCAGGGTTAACGAACAATCTTATTTTAGATGCGATCTATGAATCATCCAAAACCGGGCGTGAAGTCATTTTAGATTGGGAAATTTAGTTATTGAGAAATTCCTTAGTTAAACTAATGATGATCATAGATTTAATACGAAGTTTTTCAAAAAACTTCCTTAAAAAGGGTGATAGTTGATGTTAAGGGGATTAACCAAAGCCGGATTAGGATCCTTCGCGGATGATAAACAATTTATTGAGTTAGCATCAGAATACTCTTTTCAATCTGTTGATCTTGATGCAGAAAAATTAATTGAAGACTATGGACGAATTGGAGCAAAAGAGATATTGCAAGGTAATAACATTCAATTAGGTGCTATAGGATTACCAGTTGAATGGAGAAGCTCTCAAGAAGATTTCACAAAGGATTTAGTCAAACTTGCTTCGGCTGCTAAGGCAGCACAAGAATTAGGTTGTACTCGATGTTGTACGTATATTTTACCCTCAACTGACTTGAAATCAGCCCAATTTATGAGTCTAGCAGTAAAACGTCTGAGAATTTGTGCTGAAGTTCTAGGTTCATATGATGTGAGACTTGGTTTGGAATATGTTGGTCCACACCATTTAAGAAACACCTGGAAAAATCCATTTATATGGACACAAGAGGAAACACTCCAATTAATTGATGCGATAGGTTTACCGAATGTAGGCTTATTGTTAGATTCGTATCATTGGTACACAACAGGCCTTTCAAGCGAAGACTTATCCAATTTAAATGAGCAGCAGATTGTTCATGTTCATATTAATGATGCAGAGAATTTACCGGTGGAAGATCTAAAGGATAATGATCGGCTTTATACAGGGGAAGGGATAATTGATTTACCTTTATTCTTGAAAAGTATTAAGAAAACTGGCTATAGCGGCCCAATATCCCAAGAAGTATTAACTCCTTCACAACCAAGTGAATCAGGTGAAGAGCTGATTAAACGTTCTAAAATAGGGTTCGATAAAGTGTTTAACAACATCTAGAGAATAATAAAGGCGATCAGTGAATTGATCGCCTTTTACTAGATTTCAGTCATTTAAAACCTTATCCATAACTGCCTTAGTTTTAGGTCCGAAAATTCCATCATTTACAAGGTCCGGGAAGCGTTTTTGAAATGTAATAACAGCTTCCTTTGTTTGTGGTCCATATATTCCATCTACTGTCACGTCATAGCTCATATCATTTAATGCTTTTTGGAGTGTTTTCACTGCTTCACCTCTGCTGCCCATTTTTAAAACAGTGTTTTCAAAGCCGAAAGAGTTGATTTCCTTCGATAGTTCAGCATGCGTTTTTGGTCCGTAAATTCCATCTGCTTTTAGCGTTTTTTTTGATTTTTGAAAGGCAATTACAGCTGTTTTTGTATTAGGACCAAAAATTCCATCCTCAGATAATTCAGCACCCATTGCTTTATTTAATGCACGTTGCATGATTTTTACATTTTCTCCCTTAGAACCTTCTTTTAATGTACCCGATAGGTCAAAAATAGAATAATTGACATTTTCTTGAGCACTTACACCCCCAGCAGGAATACCTAATAATAGGACAGATGCAGTTAATACAGTTGCTGATAATTTTTTAAAGTTTTTCAAGTGAAACAGCTCCCTTTGTTTGTTATTCATCTATGAAACGAATGATGCTGATCGATTGTTTCATTCTAATGATGATTTTTCACTTTTTTGTTCTTGAAAATGGTGTTATTCTAGTAGGGACAAGAATTAAAATCTTAGATGCACCCAGCAATTCAGCGATGATATTCTATTAAAAGGTAAAATGGTAAGCGTTTTCGTTATAGAAGATAAGAAAGGGGAAGGTAGAGATATGTCGAATCAATCTGTTTTCAAAAGTGTTGAAAAGGTAGAGGTTCCAACTATTATGAAAGCGGCAGTAATGACAAGACCCTATGAGATTGAAGTCCAAGAAGTTGCTGTTCCAAAGGTTGAAGGAAATGAAGTGTTAGTCAAGGTGATGGCAGTTGGAATATGTGGGTCTGATATTCATTACTATGAACATGGAAAAATAGGAAGGTATGTTGTTGAAAAACCGATTATCTTAGGTCATGAATGTGCAGGTATAGTTGTAGAGGTTGGTGATCAAGTTTCCAGGTTAAAAATCGGTGATCGTGTGGCGATTGAACCGGGTATTACATGTGGACAATGTGAATATTGCAAGGATGGGAGATATAATCTTTGTCCGGATGTACAATTTTTAGCAACACCTCCAATCGACGGTGCCTTTGTTCAATATATAAAGCACAGAGAAGATTTCTTATTTCCAATTCCGGATGAACTATCATTTGAAGAAGCATCACTTGTTGAGCCTTTTTCGGTAGGGATTCATGCAGCAAAAAGGTCTAAACTTCAACCTGGTTCAACAGTGGCTATAATGGGAATGGGACCTGTTGGCCTTACAGCCATAGCTGCAGTAAAAGCTTTTGGAGCTTCGAAAATTATCGTAACGGACTTAGAGGATAATCGATTGAATGCCGCCAAAAAGCTAGGTGCTACGCATGTTATAAACGTTTTGGAGCAGGATCCAAATGAAGAAATCGCGAATATTACTGCTGGAAAAGGTGTTGACGTTTGCTTTGAAACTGCAGGTAATCCTAAAGCGCTTCAAACAGCATTAAAATCATTAAAAAGAGGTGGTAAATTAGCAATCGTTGGATTACCGCCACAAGATGAAATTCCATTAAATGTACCGCTTATCGCAGATTATGAATTAGATATTTATGGAATCTTTAGATATGCCAATACGTATAATCAAGGAATTGAGTTTTTAACATCGCAAAACTATAATTTGGATAGCTTAATTACAGATCGATATACTCTTGATGAAACGAAAGAAGCAATGGAACGTGCTAGACTTAATAAAAAAGAAAGTTTAAAAGTTATTGTGTATCCAAATGGTTTAATAGAATAGTAGGTTACATAAAAAAGTTTGATTCGAATATGGAGGACCTATGGGTAATTTTAGTCTTTATCAGCATGAATTACTCACAAATCACTATTATCCAAGAGTAAATGCTTATTATTTTAAACAGTGGGATTTTCATCACATGGATTTCCATACTCATAAAGAAGTTGAGATTATGTATGTGATAAACGGTCAATGTGTAGTAGAGGCTGAGCAAGAAACGATTCAGATGAAAAAGGGGGATGTAATTCTCCTTGACGCAAATGTTCCCCATCGTTTACTTGTTGAAGAAGGTAGCCCGTGTCGAATGTTAAACATTGAATTCACTTTTGTATCAAAAGAGGGAAGTTTTCCTTCGATAAAGGAATTAACCGACCATTCCATTAGTTTAAATCGATTTTTAGCATTAAAAAGACCATATGTCCTTTTTAAGGACCCGGATGAGATTTATCGTTCTTTAAAGACTTTAGTTTTGGAGCTTGATAACGAAAGATCTATACAGGACCCGATGGTCTATTTATTATTTAGTCAGCTTTTGATTCAGCTATCGAGAATGATCATTGACAAGGATGAAAATAATCAATATGACTTAAGTCAGCAAACAAATGTTTATGTAAAACAAGCGGTTGATTACCTTCATCAAAATTATGATCGTGATATCCAAATCAAAGATGTTGCCATAGCGGTGAGCCTTCATTCAGGCTATCTCCACCGTATTTTTAAACAACAAATGAAGTGTACGATTTTAGACTATTTAACCAGGCTTAGAATCCAAAAAGCAAAAATGTTGTTAAAAGAAACTGAGATACCTGTAATTGAAATTACACATTATGTTGGTGTAAATAGTCGTCAATATTTTAGTATGTTATTTAAAAAATATACCGGGCAAACTCCAAATGAATACAGAAAATTAGTGAAAAAGTCTATTCAAAAAGTGAATCACTGAATTTGGGATGACCAATGGTCATCCTATTTTTATATTATAAAAGTTAGGATTTTTGACATGAAAACCTATGAGAAAGTTATGATATTGGAAACGCATTCAATCCTTTGTTGTTAAAATAATAATAACAAAAGGAAAAGGAGTGCTTTCTTTATATGTCATTTAAAATTTCTTTTATCGGCGCAGGAAGTATAGGGTTTACTAGAGGACTTTTACGTGATTTGTTATCTGTATCTGAATTTCAAGATATTGAAGTATCTTTTACAGATATTAATCCTTCAAACCTTCAAATGGTAACAGAACTGTGTCAACGCGATATTGATGAAAATGGATTGAATATAAAGATTCATGCTACAACTAATCGCAAGGAAGCCTTAAGAGGCGCAAGATATATTTTTTCGGTTGTAAGAATTGGTGGACTTGAGGCCTTTGGACTGGATATTGATATCCCGCTTAAGTATGGGATCGATCAGTGTGTTGGTGATACATTGTGTGCTGGTGGGATTATGTATGGTCAACGCGGAATTGCAGAAATGTTGGAGATTTGTAAGGATATTAAAGAAGTAGCAGAGAAGGATTGTATTCTTTTAAACTATGCAAATCCAATGGCTATGATTACGTGGGCATGTAATGTATATGGCGGTGTGAAAACAATCGGACTTTGTCATGGAGTACAAGGCGGGCATAGGCAAATTGCAGAAGTGTTAGGCTATAAAAAAGAAGAGATCGACATAATTTGTGCAGGGATCAATCACCAAACATGGTACATTAGTGTGAAACATAAGGGAGAAGATGTAACAGGAAATCTTTTAGAAGCATTTGAGGAACATCCTGAGTTTCGTAAAACAGAAAAAGTTAGAATTGATATGTTAAGGAGATTTGGGTATTACTCTACAGAATCAAATGGACATTTAAGTGAATATGTCCCATGGTATCGAAAACGCACGGATGAGATTAAGGAATGGATAGATTTAGGCTCATGGATAAATGGTGAAACAGGTGGATATTTACGTGTATGCACAGAGGGAAGGAATTGGTTTGAGACAGATTTCCCAAATTGGATGAAGGAGCCTTCACTTACATATAAACAGGAGAACCGCAGTGAGGAACATGGTTCGTATATTATTGAGGGACTTGAAACAGGAAGAGTTTATCGAGGACATTTTAATGTAGTGAATAACGGGGTTATCACAAATCTTCCTGATGATGCCATAATTGAAGCCCCCGGATATGTGGATCGTAATGGAATCAATATGCCACATGTAGGTGATCTTCCGCTTGGGTGTGCTGCTGTATGTAATGTGAGTATTTCTGTTCAACGATTAGCAGTGGAAGCAGCTGTTAAGGGAGATGACTTTCTACTACGTCAAGCGATGATGATGGACCCATTAGTAGGAGCGGTATGTAATCCGAAAGAAATATGGCAAATGACAGATGAACTATTAGTTGCACAGGAAAAATGGTTACCACAATATTCAAAAGCAATTTCAGAGGCAAAATATCGTCTTGAAACAGAACAACTTATCCCAACGAAAAATTATAAAGGTGCTGCTCGATTAAAAACTAAAACAGTCGAAGAAATGGCTGAAAATAAAGAAGAAGCAACGAAAAATGCAGGTGCTGCAGATAAGGCAAAAGAACGGCCTTCATCTGTTGGGGAATTATAACTTTAAGAAATTAAACGAAAAGTAAAAGTGCTCATGACTCTATTATTTACTTGAAAAATTAGTTTAAATTGGTGAAATAATGAAAAACTTTTGACAGCTTTACCTTTCTCGTGCTAATATGCTATTAAATTCAAAATATCATTAATTATCAAAATACTCTTATTCAGAGTGGCGGAGGGACTGGCCCGATGAAGCCCGGCAACCATTCAACTTTCATTCGTTGAAAAGGTGCTAATTCCTGCAAAGTGTGTGGCTTTGACAAATAAGAGGGGATTTCATTGAAATGAAGACCTCTCTATTTTAAATAGAGAGGTCTTTTAGATATTGGAAGAAGAAATCGTCTGAAAATTACATATCAAATGTAACAGGTGCTGTGAAATCTATCACAGCTTAAAAGGGAAGTTCGGTGAAAATCCGGCACGGTCCCGCCACTGTAATGGGGAGCAACTTATTAATAACCACTATTTCAATATGAAATGGGAAGGGATAAGAAGCCATGAACCTAAGTCAGGAGACCTGCCTGTTATATGCGCTTGTACCTACGGATGGATAGGGAGGAGTGAGGAATACGTGTTGAGAAATCCGGAATGTCTCAACTCTAGTTAGCTATGCGTATGAATCTCTCTTTTCTAATTTGAAAAGAGAGATTTTTTGTTTGGGGCAAAAAATACAAATGATAGGAGTGCATGAATACAATGAGTCAAATACAAAGCTCGAACTTAGGATATCCTCGTATTGGTGAAAAACGTGAATGGAAAAAGGTGCTTGAACAATACTGGGCAGGTAATCTTGATAAAGACACATTTTTAAACCGAATGGAAGAGATCCGCCTACAACATCTAAAAAAACAAAAAGAGCAAGGCGTTGATTTAATACCGGTAGGAGATTTCAGCTTTTATGATCATGTTCTTGATACAGCTGTAATGTTTGGTCTTGTTCCCGAGCGCTTTGATTACACGAATGGCGCAGTTTCTTTAGAAACATATTTTGATATGGCAAGGGGTAATAAAGGTGCAGTTGCTTGTGAAATGACAAAATGGTTTAACACAAATTATCACTATATTGTTCCTGAGTTAAATAATGCTGAACCTAAACTTGTGGAAAACCGTCCACTTGCTTTTTATAAAGAAGCAAAACAGAAGTTAAATATTGAAGGAAAACCAGTCATTTTAGGTCCAGTAACTTTTGTTAAGCTATCAAAAGGATACAAAAAGTCTGAGTTTCACGATTTAGTAGAGAGATTTGTCCCGCTTTATGCTGAAATCCTGCAGCAATTACAAACAGAAGGAGTCCAGTGGGTTCAAATGGATGAACCAATATTAGCGACAAATATTACTTATGAAGAGGTTGAACTGCTCCGTGAAGTCTATCAGCAGTTACATGAATCAGCACCAAATGTTCACGTGATTTTACAAACCTATTTTGATCATATTGAATATTTCAAAGAAGTTTGTTCATTACCAGTTCATGGTATAGGACTTGATTTTGCCCAAGATGGCGGCCATCATCTTAGGGCTTTAAAAAGCTTTGGTTTTCCTTGTGATAAAGTGTTAGCAGCTGGTGTAGTCAATGGCCGTAACATTTGGCGCTGTAATCTCGAAGAGCAACTTTCACTTTTGACAGAAATATCAGAATTTGTTTCAAACGAGCGTTTAATCGTCCAACCATCATCAAGCTTGTTACATGTACCAGTAACTGTAAAAAGCGAAGAAGCACTTGATGTGGTTCTCAAAAATGCCCTATCCTTTGCTGATGAAAAAATAAATGAAGTTATTGTCTTAACTAAAGCAATGAATAATGGCATTGATTCTGTACAAGAACAACTGAAAGAGAGTACTACATCTATTCAATCTTTAAACCATTCTTCTTTTAGAAACAATTCGGATGTACAAGATGCGATAAAAAACATACATGTATATGATGTAGGTCGGAGAGCGGATTTTTCGGTTCGCAAGGAATTACAGGCTAATACCTTTGAGTTACCAATGCTTCCTACGACAACGATCGGAAGCTTTCCCCAAACAAAAGAAGTAAGAAATCAACGTTTAAAATGGCGTAAAGGCGAGTTAACCGATGCGGAATATGAGGAATATATAAAAGCAGAGATTAAAAAATGGATAGATATTCAAGAAGAATTAGGTCTGGATGTTTTTGTTCATGGGGAATTCGAACGTACAGATATGGTTGAATATTTTGGAGAAAAACTACTAGGATTCCAATTCACAAAGTTTGGATGGGTTCAATCATATGGATCACGATGTGTGAAACCGCCACTTATCTATGGTGATGTTGATTTGAAGGAATCAATGACGGTAAAGGAAACAGTATTCGCTCAATCACTAACAGCAAAACCTGTTAAAGGAATGCTGACTGGCCCGATAACTATATTAAATTGGTCATTTGTTCGTGATGATATTTCCCGTTTCGATGTGGCAAATCAAATTGCTCTGGCTCTGAGAAAAGAGGTTGATAGCCTTGAGAAAAACGGTATCCGAATGATTCAAGTTGATGAACCGGCAATTAGAGAAGGATTACCTTTAAAACGTGAAAATTGGGATCGTTACCTTAATGAAGCAGTTTATGCATTTAAGCTTGCAACAACATCAGTTCAAGATGAGACCCAAATTCATACACATATGTGTTATTCAGATTTTAAAAATATTATTACAACCATTGATGAACTTGATGCAGATGTTATTTCTATTGAAACTTCAAGAAGTCACGGAGAATTGATCCAAGCTTTTGAAGAAACGACATATAATAAAGGGATTGGGCTGGGTGTATATGATATTCATAGTCCACGAGTTCCAAAAGTAGAGGAGCTTTTAAGAAATATTGATCGGGCACTTCAAGTGTTGGATCCAAAATTGTTCTGGATCAATCCTGATTGTGGATTAAAGACACGCGGAATAGAAGAAACGGTTGCAGCGTTAAAAGTAATGGTAGAAGCAGCTAAGTACACGAGAGAAAAGCTGCTTGTAAACAATAGCTGAAAAATAACGTAAACAATGCGGGATCTCATTAGGTCCCGTGTTTTTTATGACCATTGACTACTTTATGAAAAAGAGTTCACAAAAAATAAAAGAATTATAGTGAAGTCTCTGTTGAATACAAACCGAATAGTGTAGAATAGGTATGTAAATTACTCATTTTGAGGCTTGTTTAAATTTCCTGTTGATTTCCGTTTCATTTAATAATGATAAAAATCAATACTTATCAATAACATGGCCACAAATTATAAGTCCAACTGGAGGTTTTCACTTTACCATGCCTAGTCGTTATGCAGATTCTAATTTAAAACTATTTTCGCTTAACTCTGATCCCAAGTTAGCGAGGAAGATTGCCGAAATTCTTGGGATTGAATTAGGGAAGAGTTCTGTTACTCGTTTTAGTGATGGAGAAATTCAAATTAACATTGAGGAAAGTATTCGTGGAGATGAGGTGTACATCATCCAATCGATTAGCAATCCTGTAAATGAACATTTAATGGAATTATTAATTATGGTAGATGCTTTAAAGCGTGCATCTGCAAAAACAATCAATTTGGTTATTCCATATTACGGATATGCCAGACAGGACCGTAAAGCTAGAGCAAGGGAGCCAATTACTGCAAAACTAGTCGCAAATCTACTCCAAAGAGCAGGCTCTACTCGTGTGATTGCTCTTGATTTACACGCCCCCCAGATTCAGGGCTTCTTTGATATTCCAATAGACCATCTATTAGGTGTTCCAATTTTAGGGGAATACTTCATAAATAAGAACTTAGAAGATATTGTCATTGTGTCACCAGACCACGGCGGTGTTACACGAGCTCGTAAATTAGCAGATCGTTTGAAAGCTCCAATTGCGATAATTGATAAAAGACGTCCAAGACCAAATGTTGTAGAGGTAATGAATATCGTTGGCCATATTGAAGGAAAAACAGCAATCTTAATTGATGATATTATCGACACAGCCGGTACCATAACATTAGCCGCAAATGCACTAGTAGAGCATGGGGCAAAGGAAGTGTATGCATGTTGTACACATCCGGTTTTATCCGGCCCTGCAATTGAACGAATCCAAAGTTCTAAAATAAAGGAATTGGTTATAACCGATTCAATTACAATTCCTGAAGAAAAGCGTATTGACAAATTAGTAGAGTTATCAGTCGCTCCACTAATTAGTGAAGCGATCAAACGAATTTATGAAAAGCAATCAGTGGACGAGTTAGTGCAATAATAATATTTAATGAAGAATTAACCGGAGCCGGTAAAAATACTCCGGTTATTCTTATTGTTGAAATTTCCCAATAGAAGTAATAAGGAAGTGGAAGTTTTGAGTATAAAAGCAACAGAGTTAAAAGACCTAAGTGCAGATTGTGAAAATTGCTTTGGCTTGTGTTGTGTAGCTTTGCCTTATATGAAATCTGCAGATTTTGCCTATGATAAGGACAGTGGGATACCATGCGGCAACCTTCAGTCGGATTATCGGTGTAGCATTCATAAGAATTTAAGAAGTAACGGATTTCGCGGTTGTACTGTGTATGAATGTTTTGGGGCAGGTCAAAAGGTTTCTCAAATAACATATAGTGGGAATGATTGGAAAAGCAAAAAAGGAATTGCAAAAGAAATGTTTGAGGTCTTCCCAATCATGCAACAACTTCATGAAATGCTTCGTTACTTATATGAAGCTCTAAATAGAAAAGAAGCAAGAGAAATACATAAAAATATACATCAAGCAATAGAACAGACTGAACACCTCACCTATTTAAATACGAAGTCTATATTAAAAATAGATCTATTACAACATAGAGCATTTGTTAATGATGTATTAATTAGTACGAGTGAGTTTGTTCGTACAACAGGAAAGAACGGACAAAAACAAAAGGTGAAATTGAAAAAAGGAATCGAACTGATGGGCTCAAATTTAAGGGGAGCAAATCTTAGAGGAGAAAATTTAAGAGGAGCTTTTCTTATTGCATGTGATCTAAGAGATGCTGATTTAAGATATGTTGACTTTATTGGGGCTGACCTTCGAGATGCAAATATTAGTGGAGCAAATTTAAGTGGGTGTATTTTTCTAACTCAAGCTCAAATTAATTCAGCCAATGGAGATCTTCATACAAAATTACCTTCATCTTTAGATATCCCTTCCCATTGGTTTAAATAAAGAATAGATGAGAAATTTCTTTGTCATTTTCAAAATTGACTTGATGTGAAAATTCTGTTAAAATTATAGTAAGTTAAATGAACGTTAATTCCTCCAAAGGGGAGTAGCTATTAAACAAAGTCGTCATTTCGGGTTCATACCCCGGCTTTGTTGGCAATAATTATTGCTAGCGAGACCTTTGCCAATTGATTTTTCAATTTGGTAAAGGTCTTTTTTTAGACCTTTACCATTATCGGTAAAGGTCTTTTTCTTTTAGTAAGGAATTCTTTCTTTTAGCTTATACTATTGAATGGGAGTGAGTGAAAAGCATATTTAGCAGCATTATTAATTCCAACAAAAACGAAATGTTACTTTAGGAGAAATTGGGTGATAGTATGGAGAAAGATATATTAGTAGTAGTAGATGAACTATTGTCACAAATAAAAATTACATCAAATACTAACAATAAACCAGTAACGATTTCAGGAAATGTTCATGATCTAAGTTGTATTGGTATTGGTACAGATGCTGCTGTTTTTCAATATGTTCATGAACCATCATATGCTTTTAAGCTATATGCTGATGAGAAACGAGATAAAATTCAAACAGAAGCAAAAGTCTATAAAGAATTACATGGCTCACCTTACTTTTCAAAATGTTTTGGAGCTTATGATAGATATTTAGTATTAAGTTTTGAATCAGGTATTACACTGTATGACTGCCTACTTCAAGGTATCCATATTCCCTCACAGGCAATTGCAGATGTTGAGGATGCACGAATTTATGCACAACAACAGAATCTAAATCCAAGAGATATTCATTTGAAGAACATCTTACTTCAGAACGGCAGAGCAAAAGTAATTGATGTATCAGAATACTTAAAACCGGGAAATGATCATCGATGGGAACATTTGAAAAAAGCCTATGATGAATATTATCACTTAGTTGATGGAAAGGCGATCCCGATTTGGCTTTTGGAAACCATTCAAAGATGGTATAACCAAAGAAATAACCCTTCGATTGAAGAGTTTATAAAAGATGTATTAAAGTTAAAAGTATTTTGGAAATAAATTTAAAAGTAAGTATAAAAAGGGAGAGAAAATAGCATGTTAAATAAAATACTAAAATCTATATTAGACAAAAAATCTCATGGAAAACATAGCTCAAGTGATTTTAAACGAAGAAAATACTCAAAGCATCATCATCCATCAAAGTACGGGCATCAGTACTATAAAAGAAAAGGGAAATCTAGTAGTTTTTTTAGTTCCTATAGCAGTTAATGTAAAATTTTTGAGGATTGTTCATAACGATCCTTTTTTTATGCTAACTATACGTATATGTAGTAGTGAATTTAACTTTTCCAATTTGTATTTAAAAAATCCTGAACTTCTTCTATTGACAAACCAATTTCTAAAGCCATTTTCATTAGTTTAATCCACTCTAAATCTAAACCTTCATTTTTTACCGATTTCAATGAATTCATCATGATCATCCCCAATTATATAAGGTATAGAAATTATTGAATCTGCAAACCATACAAAAAAAGATCTACAATTTCTCTTGCTAATTCATCAGGTTTTTTAAGTCCTTTAAAAAGACTTGTAACAGTAAGTCGTTCAATTACACCGACTAATCCATCAGCTACAATTCTCATATCTATATCTTTACGGAAATATCCATCTTTTTGTTCTGACATCAAATTACTTGCTATTTGATCTGCAATTTGACTTTTTATGTCATCAGCTTCTGTTGAAATAAAAAAGCCAATCTTGGTTAACTGATGATCTTCGTCTAAAAAGTTGAAGATGGCAGAAAGCCCAACGGCTATTCTCCCTGGAAGAGTGTTTACATCTAAACCTGTTTCAAGTCTGCTTTCTTTAGTTAAGTCTGTTAGCTTAGTTCGAAAATGAGTGACTAGTTCCTGAAATATTGCTTCTTTGCTATGAAAATATAAATAAAAAGTAGGTTGAGTTACACCCGCTTTTTTTACGATCGTACTAATTTTTGTTTCGTGAAATCCATTTGTAGCAAATTCTTCGGTTGCAATAGTAAGTAATTTTGTTTTACTTTCTACTCCAATTGAACCTTGTTTTCGTCCTCTTTGTCCCATGATGAAAAACCCCATATTAAAATTATATTACTCATGAGTATTATCTAATGAAATAAAGAAACTAGTCAAGAATTTTATGCAATTGTTTGAAATTAATTAGATTGAATGAAGTAGCCGTAGTCTTCGTTAATTCTTAAGTGGATAATATCGAAAAAAACATTGCAAGGAAATGAACGAACATCGATCTAAAGAATGAATTAGAAAAAAGAGGTAAGTAATTTTTGAATAGAAAACCAATCATTCATTCAAACTAAGTCTATATTTACCACACTTGACGTACATAAAGGAGAAGCATTCTTAAAAAAATTAATCGAAGCCAAATTGAAAACAAAGATAGGCTTGACATCAATTGAGCTTTTGTTAGGGTGGTTAGGTTATGACAATTAATGAATACTGGCAGAAAATTGAAGAGAATAATCAACAGTTGATTTCATTATTTTCTTCATTCTGGAATGAATATTCCGGTTTTGGAACATGGCAGTTCTGGATAATTGGTTCCTTAATGATCATTCCTCTTCTTTTACTATATTTCACTGTAGATCGAGAAAGATTGTTTGAAGTATTCTTTTTTGGATACACTGTTCACGTGCTTTGGACATATATAGATATTATGATCTCAAGAAACGGTTTATTTGTTCATAAATTTTTCTTAACTCCTTTGTTGCCAAATGCTCTCAACATGACTGCTTCCGCACTTCCTGTAGGATTTTTACTTGTCTATCAATATTGTACAAATCACAAGAAAAGTTTTATCCTTTATTCGATTGTATTAAGTGCTATTTTTGCATTTTGTTTTGCAACATTAGAAGCTCAAATAGGATTCATTGAATTTAATAATGGAATGAATCAACTTTTTTTATTTTTCATTGATTTTGGGATTGCAATAACTGCATATGTTTTTACAAAAATCTTGAAACATTTTAAAGCTGGTGAAAAAGTTATATAAGAGATAATATATATTTGGGCGTTATCCTTTAAGGGAAACGTCCTTTTTTTATATTGGTAAGTAAATATCCCTCCTTAGTTAGTGGGGAAAATGGTAAAATTAAGAATCTGAGTCATAAAGATATAGATAAGATGGATTGGATGAATGAGGTGTAAGTGATAATGAAACGAAAAGTAAAAATACTTGGTACAGGATCCTATGTACCTAAACGGGTCGTGAATGCTCAAGAAATTGATGGAATAATTGGAAAAGCAGAAGGCTGGTCTGAGAGAAAATCAGGGGTGAAACAGAGGTATTTTGTTGAAGATGAAACAGCATCTTACATGGGGGCAGAAGCAGCAAAGTCAGCCATTGAAGATGCAAATATATCATTGTCAGATCTAGATTGTATTATTAGTGCAAGCGGAACAAATGAGCAGGCTATACCATGTAATGCTTCATTAATACAAAAACAATTAGGTTTAGAAGGCTCAGGAATACCTTGCTTTGACTTTAACTCAACATGTCTTAGCTTCGTAACAGCTCTGGACATAATGTCATATGCAATTGATCAAAAAAGATTTCAACATGTGCTAATCGTTTCTTCCGAGATATCCTCTGTTGGGTTAAATTGGAGTCAACATGAAAGCAGCATATTATTTGGAGATGGGGCTTGTGCATTTATTTTGTCTCACAGTAATGAAACATCCGGGATCATCACTTCGAAAATGGAAACGTACAGTGAAGGGGCTGAACTTTCAGAGATAAGAGGCGGTGGGACAAAAATTCACCCAAGAAATTATAGTGAGCAATCTGCGAATGATTTTTTATTTGATATGGATGGTCGGGCAATATTTAAATTATCCTACAAGAAGTTACCGGATTTTCTAGAAGGATTGTTTCAACAAACTGGATTGACTATACATGATATGCAAATGGTCATTCCTCATCAAGCTAGTAAGTCCGCAATGAAAATTATCCGAAAGAAACTGGATGTTAAAGAAGAGAGGTTCATGAGCATAATTGAGAATTACGGAAATGTCATAGCAGCATCTATTCCACTGGCCTTCCATGAGGCTATCAAATCAGGCAAATTGGAACGGGGAGACAAAGTATTATTATTAGGAACATCTGCAGGTTTATCTATCGGTGGTATTATTCTTGAATACTAGATTAAAGTATTTGTAACTGGGGATCTGTCCCCTGTTACATCTATATTTACAGAATACTAAAGCAATCAGGTGCTTACTGGTAATGTGGACAAATCGTAATGGCGCTGTTACTTTAATATACAATCAACAAATGATAAAAGCTGGGACGGTGATGAAATATGAAAGTGCTTGTTACAGGAGCAACAGGATTTTTAGGAATGAAAGTAGCAAAACGCCTCGCTTCAATGGGTTTTGACGTGACAGGGACTGGCCGAAATGAAAAGATTGGTAAAGAAATAATAAAAAACGGTATTACTTTTATTCCTAGTGCATTGGACAACAGAGATTCCATCTTGGCTCTTTGTGAAAAGCAGGATTATGTGATCCATTGTGGAGCACTATCCTCACCTTGGGGAAAATACAAGGATTTTTATCAGGCAAATGTGATTGGAACGCAGAATGTGATTGAAGGATGTTTAAAATGGAAAGTAAAGCGATTAATACATATTTCAACACCAAGTATTTATTTTCATTATGACAAACGAATAGACGTAAAAGAAAACCAAGCATTACCGAACAAATTTGTAAACCATTATGCTAAAACGAAATATCTTGCTGAGCTTGAAATCGATAAAGCATTTCAAAAAGGTCTTGCGACAATTACCCTTCGGCCACGTGCATTATTTGGACCTGGTGATCAAGCTATTTTTCCCAGATTAATTAAAGTGTGTGAGAAAGGAATGTTCCCGAAGATTGGTTCAGGGAAAGTTGAAATTGATATGACCTATATAGAAAATGTAGTGGATTCCATACTTCTTTGTTTAACATCTAGTGATGCTACAATTGGACAAAAATACAATATTACAAATGGTGAACGAGTTAATATATATAGCATGATAGAATTGGTTATGGATAGATTAGGAAAATCCTTTACATACAAAGAAATTTCATTTAACAAAGCATTTTTTTTAGCAAACATATTAGAGCATATTTCCACCTTTGTGTTGGGAGGAAAAGAGCCTCTACTAACTCGATATTCAGTAAGCGTATTATCACAATCACAAACACTTTCAATAGAAAAAGCCAGAGATGAATTGGGATATGAACCGGCTATTTCGATTGAACAAGGCACAAATGAATTTATTGAATGGTGGAAAACTCATGCCAATTGAAATGCTCAAGCTCTTTGAATGCGGATATTGCACACATCCTGAAAAAATTGTTAACCCTAAAGGGTCTTTAAAGAAAATGAAGTTCCCTGCTACAGTAGCATTATTGAGGCATCCAACGAAAGGGTACATTTTATTTGATACAGGTTATTCAATGAAATTTCTAGAAGCTACGAAACCATTTCCTTATTCTCTATACGCTAAATTAACTCCAGTTTTTTTCTCGGAAGCACAAGCGATAAAAAATCAATTACGCAATGAAGGGATTGATTCATCAGAAATACGATATATTATTCTATCTCATTTCCATGGTGACCATACAGCAGGATTAAAGGACTTTCCCTCTGCGAAAATATTAACCTTTAAAAAGGCGTATGACCATATTAGACAATTTAATAAAGTTAAAGCTTTAACAAAAGGTTGCTTAATTGATTTACTACCTGAAGACATGAATAAAAGAATGGATTTTATTGATGAACAGCCTGAGATATCATTAAGCAGTCGGTTTCAACCGTTTCATAAAGGTTTTGATGTATTTGGGGATGGATCCCTCTTTGCCATCGATTTAACAGGCCATGCAATTGGTCAACTGGGGATTTTTGTTTCCTTGGAAAGTGGAAAAAAAGTATTATTATGTGCGGATGCAGTCTGGACAAGTCAGACATATGAAGAGCTGCTATTTCCTCATAAAATCACTAATTTGTTAATTGAAGATGGTACGGCATATAAGAAAAACATTAATATGCTACATCAACTTTCAAAAAAATCACCTGAAATTGATATTTTGCCAACCCATTGTCAAAAGACATGGAACTTGGTGAAAGAGGGATATATATATGAATAAACTCGTACTCCTAAAACAATATCTTTTGTCAAAGCATGTAAGGCGTTTTCCATCAAGAAAGGCCATTCAAGTTTATCAAAATAAAAAAATAAAAAAGCATTTAGCATTTGTTCTAACACATTCTCCTTTTTATCAAAACTATTACCAGAATCACCAGCTTGAATGGGAAACTTTACCCGTCATATCAAAGCGAGAAATGATGGATCATTTTGATGAATTAAATACAGCAGGTATAACAAAAAAAGAAGCCTTTCAATTGGCAGCACAAGCAGAGGAAACAAGGGATTTTTCTCCCAAAATCAATCATGTTTCAATTGGTTTATCCTCCGGAACAAGTGGAAATCGCGGTTTGTTTTTAGTGAGTGAAAAAGAATCAGCGATGTGGGCTGGAGAGGTGCTTGCAAAGCTGCTGCCAGGAAGTCTATTGGATGGGCATAAAATAGCATTTTTCTTACGTGCTAATAATAATTTATATGAATCAACAAAAAGTAGTAAAATAAGTTTTCATTTTTTTGATTTAGTTGAAGATCTGAAAACTCATCAAAATAGGTTGCATGAATTGAAACCGACCATTATCATTGCACCACCATCTATGCTGCGTATGATCGCAGAGTGGAAAGGAAACAACCTCATTGAAATTACTCCAGAAAAAATCATTTCTGTAGCAGAGGTTTTAGAGGATGTTGATAAAACTTTTATTGAAGAGATCTTTCAACAAACTCTACATCAGGTGTATCAAGCAACAGAAGGTTTTTTAGCAACAACCTGCTCACATGGAGTTCTACATATGAATGAAGATATAATAGCGATTCAAAAGGAATATTTAGATAAAGAAAAAGGGATTTTTGTTCCGATAATTACTGATTTCACCAGGCGAACACAGCCATTAATACGCTATCGATTAAATGATGTGTTAATTGAGAGGAAAACGCCTTGTCCGTGTGGTTCACATTTTTTAGCCTTGGAGCGAATTGATGGCCGATGTGATGATATTTTTCATGGCGTTCATGAACAGACAGGGAAGAAACATATGCTATTCCCCGATTTTATTCGGAGAGCAATCATGCTATCATCTGATGATATACTCGAATATAAAGTAACACAGAAGGAGCTTTTTTTCATTGATATTAAATTGAAAGTGAAAAATAAAAAGTCAGAGGCAGAAGCAATGGTCATACAAGAATTAGAAAAGCTATGGAAAGAAAACATGCTCGTCCTGCCTAAGTTTTCTTTTACAGCGTACGACTTAATGGCATCAGATCGCAAAAGAAAGAGGATTGAAAATGTCATAGTTGACTCTTTTGTAAAGAAGTAAGGATTTAACTAATATTACCATCGAAAGAATGAGTGTTTTTTTGTTACGATCTTTAGGATAACTTTGTTTTTCTAAGGAGTGAAATATGTGAGGAAAAACATCATCAAAATTCTAATGATCCTGATAATATTTACAGGAGGCTTTTTCTCAGGCATCCTATATCATAATAATAGTGAAAAGAAAACGAATGTTCCTAAGGTCGTAACAAAGGCACCAAAGTCAGAAAAAAAACCTACTATAAAAGGAACACCCCAATATCAAGAAGAAAAGAAAAAAGTATTAATTGGTTATGTGCAGGACTTTAGAGATCCGTCCTCAATTGGCTATGGAGATCTTACACATGTGATTTTTTCATTCGCACACCCTGCAAAGGATGGACGAGTCTTAATGAACGGAGAAACAGCTAAAACGAACTTAAAGGCGATGGTAAAAAAAGCACATGAACAAAAAACAAAAGTTTTATTAGCAGTCGGTGGCTGGTATCACATTGAAGGTGGAGAGTCGTATGATTATTTTCGGGCAGCAATCTCAAACAGCACATCAAGAACAAAATTAGTAGATGAACTTATTTCACTAACAAAGACAGAAAATCTTGATGGAATAGACATTGATTTTGAACATCCGAGATCTAATGAGGATGCAGAAAACTTGAATATATTCATTCAAGCACTAGATGAAAAGTTGTCTAAGCTTGATAAAGAATTATCGATCGCCGTATATTCAAAGATTCATAGTGTAACGGGCACAGAAATTCAATCGGTGGTGTTTAAACCGGAGATGTTCAACTATGTTGATTATGTGAATATTATGGCATATGACGGACAATGGGACGGAGAATACAATGCCGCAAATTTATCTCCATATCCATTTGCTGAAGATATTGTAGCCTATTGGTCAACATTATTTGATAAACACAAATTATCAAAAGAAAAGTTGATCTTAGGTGTTCCTTTTTATGCACAACCGGAAGATGTCTCAATTAACCAAATGTCATATGGAGCCATTGTGGAAGCAAATCCGGAAAACGCTCAACGTGATACTGTAAAGATGCATGGTACAACTTATTATTATAATGGAATACAAACGATTAATAAGAAAACAGATCTAGCTCTTGATAATGGGTTTGGCGGGATGATGATATGGGAATTAGGTCATGATGCTAAAGGCAATTATAGTTTAACAAGTACCATTTCAAAAGAGTTGGCTAAAGAGAATGAAAAAATGTCTATTTTTGCAAAAGTGCATGAGTGAGTCAAAATAATCTACATGGTGGACTAAAATAAAAAAGCAAAAAAAGATAATGGGTGCTTACTCATTATCTTTTTTTGCTAATTCCTTTCTCATTCTTTCGTCTTCCTCGATAACACATATTCGAGTAATTTGTTCATTGAAGTAATGATTGAGATAATCCATCTCTTCCTCACAGTGTTCTTTTTTCATTGATAAACCTCCTTGTCATGTGTCATGCTATTCTTATCGTTTGTATGAAAAGGAGGTGCTATACCAAAAAAATAACAGCCTTATAATGGCCGGGATTTATATATAAGTTAACATATATGCTTTATATCAGAATGTGTATAAAGAATTGATTTAAGCTCAGTTTCGGAAGCTTCATAAAATTGTCTTCCATCAGGCATTTTAAATACATTATGATCGATTAAGGCTGTAATAATTTCAGATTTGGATTTTTCTTTTGCCATTTCACACATCAAAATCACCTCATATTTGAAAGCGTTTACAAATATATGATATATAAATTTTGTCCTCCTGTCAACTCTCTTTCGTCTATTTTTTCTTTACTTTATAACCTCATTCAATGTACATTTTTTATAGTGTATTTGAGAAAAATAAGGTTAAAGGAGGGAAATCCTGATTGAAACGGAAGTTTTGGGTTTTTACTGTTATTATATTTAGTTGTTTAATGATCTTTCTGTTCCTATTTTCAGATGATTCTGTTGCTATTATGAAAAAAAGAGACAAAAATTCAATTCATATTTATCTTATTGGAGATTCGACAGTATCTACTTATAAACCAAAGGTAGCACCTAGAATGGGCTGGGGACAAAAACTAAACGATTTTTTTCATGAACGGGTCATTGTTCACAATGCTTCCATCCCAGGAAGAAGCTCAAAAAGTTTTTATGAAGAGGGTAGATTTCAAAAAGTTAAAAGAGAGATAAGTCAAGGCGATTATTTATTCATACAATTTGGCCATAATGATGCAAAAAGGGCAGATGTCAAGCGGTATACAGATCCATTTACAACATATAAGATGTATTTAAAAAAATACATTGACGAAGCTAGGGAAAAAGGAGCAATTCCTGTACTCGTTACTCCAGTTGAAAGAAGAAATTTTTCAAAGCAGGGGACCATTATAGATTCACATGGTGATTATCCTAGTGCAATGAAGCAATTAGCTGTTGAAGAAAATGTGGAACTAATAGATTTAACAACTAAAAGCAGGCAGCTATTTAACAAAATTGGACCGGAAAACACGAAAAAATTATTTTTGTGGTTGGAACCATTTGAATATAAACATTTTCCAGAAGGGAAAAAAGATAATACACATCTACAAGAACAAGGTGCATATACGATTGCCTCGCTGGTAATTGAAGGATTGGTCGAAATCAATTCACCTCTTAAAGAATATGTGAAACAAGATTAAAGTTATTTTAGAGTCTGTCATAAAAAGGCAGACTCTTTAGTGTACAAGGAAAAATGTTCTTGTCATACAGAGGAATTTTTTTCTTTTTCTTGAAATACATATATAAGGCTTTTGTAAACGCTTACCTTATATATGGAGGTTGAGAGAATATGTATGTTACAATCGGTGAACTATTTGAACAAACAGTAAATAAATATAAGAACAAAGAAGCTATAGTAGACAAGATGAGAGGAGTACGCAGTACATTTGAAGAATGGAATGTTGAAGTCAATCAACTTGCACATGCCATGTTAGCTTCCGGAGTCAGGAAGGGGGACAGGGTGTCTACATTGTTATTTAACTGTTTTGAATTGGGAACAGCGTACTTTGCTGCTGCAAAAATAGGAGCGATTATTAATCCGATTAACTTTCGTTTAAAGCCAGATGAAATTCCGTATATATTAATGGATGCTGCTCCAAAAATCGTGATCTTTGAGAAAGAATTAGAAGGACATATCACGAAAATACACGATCGTTTTCCAACGATACTATTTTGGAGCATCGATGAGACAACTTCACCTTATGCTTCTTCTTATCAAGACATCATCAAGTATTCTTCTACAACAAATCCAAATTGTGAAATTAGTGAAAATGATACGTATGCTATTATGTACACTAGTGGTACGACCGGACGACCAAAGGGGGTTATGCACCGCCATCGGGATATGATTGAACAAAGTTTAATTTGTATCAATGCGCTGCAAATTAATTCAAAGGATATCGGATTAGTAACAGCGCCGATGTTCCATTGCGCAGAGCTCCACTGCAGCTTTTTACCGCGGGTACATTCAGGTGCCAAAAATGTCATCCTGCATCATTTCGATGCTGAACAGGCATTAGAAACAATCGAGAAGGAAAAAATTACAATGCTTTTTGCAGCTCCTACAATGTGGAATATGCTACTTCAAGAAGAATTGGAGAGATATGATTTGTCTTCGCTTCAAGTTGGTTTGTATGGTGCAGCACCAATGGCTCCGGTACTAGTCAAAGCTTGTAAAGAAAAATTAGGAATCGAACTTGTTCAAGCATACGGGATGACAGAAATGGGACCTACTATTGCATTTTTAGAAACAGATGAGCAATTATCCAAAGCAGGTTCTGCTGGTAGGGCTTGTTTTAATCATGAGATTAGGGTAGTCAAGCCAAATGAGGAAGGACCATCAGACCCTGATGACATTCTTCCCCCTGGAGAAATTGGAGAAATCATTGTAAAGGGCCCATGTATGATGATTGGGTATTATAATAGAGAAGAAGCTACTGAGGAAGCGATGTACAAAGGATGGTATCATTCAGGTGATTTAGGTTACTTTGACGAGGATGGCTATTTGTTTGTGGCTGATCGAGTAGACGACATGGTCATTAGCGGTGGGGAAAACGTATATCCAAGGGAAGTAGAAGATGCCTTATACGAGCATGAAGGAATTTTAGATGTGGCCGTTTTAGGTGAACCTGATGAGTTTTGGGGAGAAAGAGTAATTGCTGTTGTCGTAAAAAAAGATCAGGAGATTACAGGGGAGCAGCTTGATCAATTCTTAAAGAATTCAGATAAGCTTGCGCCATTTAAAAGACCGAGAAGATATGTTTTTGTTAACGAGCTCCCCCGTAATGCAAGCGGAAAAATTCAAAAATATTTATTAAGAGAAACAATGTCACAAGATAAGTTTCAGATTTAGTTATATAGCGTAATGTTAGGCAGTTCTGAAAAGGTCTGCCTCTTTTCTATTCTCATAAGAATTTATGAAATCGGGTTGTTAATATGGTATAGTTATTTAGCTGTTGTTTGGAAAAACTAACAATTAGTATGAATAGAAAGAAGATGTGATAAAAATTGGCTGATTTCTTACAATTAGGAATACGAAAAGAAATTCATTATACATTAAAATCATTAGGACTAACACAACCAACACCAATCCAGGAACAAACGATTCCGATGATTATAGAGGGCAAAGATGTTATCGCGCAGGCCCAAACAGGGACAGGAAAGACCCTTGCTTTTGTCCTTCCAATTATTGAAAAAATTAATACACAAAATGACGAAGTACAAGCCCTTATCTTAACTCCAACAAGGGAACTAGCTCAGCAAATTTCTAAAGAAATAAAACGGATGATTGAAAATGTGGAAGGACTCAACGTTTTGGCTGTTTATGGTGGTCAGGATGTTGAACATCAGCTGAAAAAATTAAAAGGAGCTCAACACATCGTTGTAGCAACACCCGGTCGGTTACTAGATCATATTCGCCGCGCAACGATTGATTTATCGACTATCCAAATGCTTGTATTAGATGAAGCAGATCAAATGCTGCATATGGGTTTTCTTCCTGAAGTTGAGGACATTATTTATGAAACACTTTCAACAAGACAAACGATGTTATTCTCTGCAACAATGCCAAGCGAAATCAAATCGCTTGCAAAAAAATATATGATAGAACCTTTAAACATACAAGTACAGGCAAAGAGAATAACAGTTGATGAAATAAAGCAAATCGCTGTTGAAACAACAGACCGGAGGAAACAAGCTACTTTGCTGCATTTATTACAAGAGCATCGTCCTTTCTTAGCGATTATCTTTTGTCGGACAAAAATTCGTGCCAAAAAACTGCAAGAGGCATTACTTGCTCATGGCTATGAATCAGATGAACTTCATGGTGATTTAACTCAAGCAAAACGAGAAAAAGCGATGAAGCGATTTCGTGAAGCCAAAATACAATTTTTAGTTGCAACAGATGTAGCGGCAAGAGGACTTGATGTAGAAGGTGTTACACATGTTTATAATTATGATATTCCTCATGACGTTGAGAGCTATGTCCACAGAATCGGCCGGACTGGTCGTGCAGGCGGAACGGGTGTTGCCTATACATTAGTTACTCCGAAGGATTTGGACTTTTTACGAATGATTGAAAAAGGAATTCATCTAAACTTGGAAAAACAAGTGATAAAAGGAATTAGTGTTCCTGATCGCGAGGATTATGAACAAGAGAGAAAAGAGCAGGTAAAAAAGGCAAGGCGGCCAAATGACCGTGGAGGTAGAGTGAAAAGAGAAAACAAATCAGACAAAGGGAGAAGAAAAGAGGAAAATCAACATAAGAATAATGAAAGACCAGTGTCAAGAAATCGCCGATCAAAAAGGAGATAATATGTGACGGGTACCAAATGATACCCGTTATTTTAGTTATTTATTTAAATCCTTTTTTGTAATTTCACTTCTTATTGAAAGATCCTTCGAAAATTCTGCATCTTGTTTCTTGTTATTTGGATATTTGTTTTTTCGCTCACGATTATCATTGCGGTTTGTCATTTTATATCCTCCTCTTATGTTTTTCAATTCCTATTATGCTCGTTGGGTGGGCTATTTATCATGTTGAAAATAAATTTTCTTTTGTATACCCACTTCTTATTTGAGAATAATATCAGGGAATGTTTTACATAAGGAGAAGAATAAATGGATCAAAAATTATTTTCCATGATCAACGGATTTGCAGGCAGAAATCTTTTCTTAGATCGACTCATGGTATTTGCATCAAATGAATTACGCTACTTGTTTCTTTTTGTTCTCGTCTTACAAGTCGGTACGAAACACTCAAATAAAAAGATTGTAATTGAATCTATCATTTCAGTAATCATGACATTAGGTCTCAAAAAGGTCATTAATCGTATTAAGTTCCGTCCCAGACCTTATCTTACTCGCTACGCGAATGTCTTGGTATCATCTTTGCAAGACTCCTCTTATTTAAGCAAACATACACTTTTGGCATTTGCTGTATCAACAACAGTCTTTTTGTATAACAAAGCTTTGGGCAAATTTTTATATATTTCTTCTTTCTTCATTGGTTTATCCCGTGTTTGGACAGGAGTACATTATCCATATGATATTATTAGAAGTTCTATACTTGGAAGTATGGCAAGTCTGTTTGTAAATAAATTAAATATACGCAGATAAGTTTATTCATTCAATCTGATTCATCAAATAATTCGCATATTCAATTGGTATATCATGTGTTTTCTCCCAAAATGGCAAGTAATCCTTAATCTTTCTAAATGCACCATATTGACCTCTTAAGTTACATTCAATGAAATATAGTGTACCACTTTCAGTAATACCAATATCTAATCCTAAATCTGCTATGTGAGGCCAATTTTTTTCAAGTGCTTTAGCAATATCAACACCAAGTGTGTTGATATTTTTTTGGATATCTTGAATTGAAATGCCATCGTGGGTAAAGTAGTCCTGAAGTAATCCAATTTTTCCTCCTCTCGCCACATTTGTGATGACATGGCCTTCTGGAGCTAATTTTGCCACTATTCCGCTGATGATCCATTTCCCTGTACCATCTTTTTGAACGACAACTCTTAAATCAAATGGTCTATTTTGAAAAGTAGCTAATGGTATTCTTTCCTGGATAATAAAAGGATGTTGTTTAAACAGCCTTTTTACCCTATTAATCTCGACCGAATTAAATAAACTTTTTTCCCAGCTTTTTTTGGTCGTATGCTTTTTATAAAGATACCAATAACCATCCACTTCTTTTTGTATATTCATAATTCCTTTCCCGATACTGCTGTAACAAGGTTTAACAAAAAAATTCTCCATATGCTGTAAAACGTATTCTAAATTTTTGCCGGTGCCTTTTAAAGTAGTTGGAAGATAACGGATAAGATGTTCTTCTTTTTCTAATAATTGGTGAACAAAATATTTACTATTCATTATTGGTATATAATTAAATACCTTTGAACCTGATTGAATAAAATAAAAAAGGGTTTGCCGTACTTTTTTGTTATTTAAATGAGCTCGATTATAAACAACTTTTGGTATAGGTATCATTGTTTCCTTGAACTTATCGTTTTCCGTATCTCTTAGTAAGACATGGATATTATTGGAGGATAATGTGCAATCTGAACAAAGAAAACAAACGGAAAGTTGATAAAATTCTGCAGTAGATTCATATTGGGCATAGGCTGGATGAAGAGAATATTCACTTTTCATTGCTTCATAATGGTGCTTCGGAATAAAAATACCGATCATTCTTCTATACATAAACTTGCTCCATTCTAAATTAGTACTAACACCCATTTCATAAAGTATGAATATAGGTAGTTATGAGGATGAAGAATGGGTGTTTTGTGAAATAGCTCAACCATTCACTTCCACTTATTGGTTTACCTATACCTAATGTATTCGCTCTTATGAGAAGAGGTACTTTTATTGGAGATGAGAAAATGGACACGATTGTATTCATTGGATGTAACAAGTCTGGCACGAGTAGAGAAGCATTAAAGGCTGCATCAGGAATGGGATATTTTACGGTATTATATACTGATCGTTTAAAATTTCTTAAACAACGTGAAGAATTTCCTGAAGTTCATCAGTTAATATATATAAAGAGTCTAGAAGATAAGAATTTAGTAATTGAAGAAATTCAAAAACTTGTTCATGCTGGGAAACATGTAAAAGCATGTTTAAGTTTAATCGATCCATTTGTTTCAATCGCAGCTGATATTTCTGATATGTTAAAAATAGGGCGACTTACAAAAGAAGCAATCATAATAATGGAGAATAAAGCTTTGTTTAGAGAAAAACTCAAATCTCTATCTTACACACCAAATTTTTTTTTTATGATAAAAAGCAATCTATAAGTGAATTTTCCCAATCGAAGGAAAAATACTTACCATTAGTACTTAAATCTCCTAAATCTAACGGATCGAAAGATGTCATACTTGCTACAAATCTTCTTGAATTTAAAATAGGTTTAACAAAATTGAATAAAGTGTCAGATAAGGATCCTATTTTAGTAGAAGAATATATTGATGGTCGACAATATTTAGCCGAAATTATTGTTTACAAAGGAAAACTAACAATAGTATGCATCCTTGAACAAGACGTTATAAGAAAGAAAAGGTTTATTGTTTTAGGCTACCAGTTCCCAGCAAATTTAAGCTCTGATCAATATGCTGATTTAGAGATAGCGATAAATACGATTATCGAAGAGATCGGACTTAAAAATGGGAGTTGTCATTTAGAATTCCGTTATGTGAACAAAGAATGGAAGCTGATTGAAATAAACCCGCGCATATCTGGTGGAGCAATGAATAATATTATTTTTCACGGTACAGGAATTAATTACGTAAAAGAAATCGTAAAACTGCATTTGGGTAAGGAGCCTATTATCGAAACAAATGGGACTGAATATGTCTATGTACGATATGTAACAGTTGAAACGAAAGGTGTTCTTCTAAAGGTTACTGGTAAAAATCGCGCAAAGAAACAGGATGGTGTAAAAGAGGTTTATGTAAAGCCTAGAAAAGGGAGTATCTTAACACCTCCATTATCGATGGGTGACCGATATGCCTATGTCCTGGCAACAGCAAAGTCTCAAGAAGAGGCTAAACAGCTTGCTCTTCAAGCATTAAAAGAAATTAAGTTTATTATTGAACCACTTTAAAGGGTGATTAAATGACTGTTATTGGTATGCTTCATTCAAGAAAAGATCCTGAAAACGTAAAAAAAGCTTATGCATGTGCGGCGGTTTCTAAAATGGAAGGTGTTGATTTCTTTTATTTTTCTTTTGGAACAGTTGATATGGTTGACCATAAGATTAATGGATGGATATATGATAATGGAAAGTGGATTCAACAGCAACGAGACTTGCCGGATATTATTATAAACAGTAAATCTCCTAAGAATGACAAACAAAAACAAATATGGAGTTATTTGAAAAAAAGATGTCTATTTACAAGTTATTCAGTAGGAAATAAATTAAACGTTTATCAGAAAATTAGAGAAGGAAAACAATTTTCACATTTTGTTATTCCTTTTTTTATTCTGAATAAGGGAGAAGAGATCTTTGATTATTTTGAGAAACATAAAAGACTAGTATTGAAGCCGATTAAAGGGAGCGGGGGAAAGGGAGTTATTTTTATAGATAAAATAACCTCAAATCAATATCTTGTGATTAATGGAGATCATAACGAAACTCTTGTAAAGAATGAACTTTCCCTTTATCTTGATCATTTATTAACAACAACCCGGTACATCATTCAACCTTTTATTAAAAGCTCAACAAAAGAAGGATGGGTGTATGATATAAGGCTGCATGTTCAAAAAAATGGTAGAGGCGAATGGGAACCAACTCTTATATATCCGAGAGTTAGTGCAAATAGAAAAATGATAAGTAATATTTCAAGCGGTGGGTTTAGAGGTGAACTTCAACCATTTTTAATCGGAGAATTTGGTGATGAATATTATAATATGAAAAGATTATTAGAGCATTTTTCCATTTGTTTTTCACAGCATTTCGAAAGTCTTTATCATCATACATTTGATGAACTTGGAATTGATATCGGTATTGATGATAATCAAAAGCTTTGGATTTATGAAGTGAATTGGCGACCTGGTTCAAAGCATCGAGAAATGGATGTTGCAAAAAATCTAGTTCAATATGCTGTCTTTTTAGCTAAAGCGAATAAGTAAAGACCTTTCTTGCACAAATGCCCATATCAAGTAATAACATAAAAGAAAGGGCGTAGGAAAGGAAGGGAGACGATGAAGGACAACAATACACATGAACAAATAAAATCAGTGTATCATGCAATTCTTGAATTAAAACATCAACAAGATTCGTTGGGCGGTTGTCCAACAAGTTGTTTTAGTACCCTTTCTTCAAAACTTTTTAAGGTAGATACGATTCCGTTTTTATTATACACAGATAGCGGTTTGTTTCAGGTTTCAGAAGTGAAGGCTAGTGATACTGGTAAAGATGTTGATTTTTGGACACCTTTTTTTAGAATTGAACATGTAGATAAAACAGAAAAGTGTGGGATCCTTTCGCTTCTTCGTCCACTATCCTTAACTGGATACCCTGTTGAAGATGTTTCCGATGTGGAAAGGCTTGAACGAACAGAAATATACGTGAAAGTGGACTTAACCTGCATTTGTGCTGTGCAGTGTCTTGATATACATTTGATGAAGAAGGTTGTCATAGAACCTAAATGGTAAAAAGCGATTCTTATTCGAAGCTCATAGAAAGAGTTTTCGCATATAGAATATTTGATATTTTTGCTTGATATAAGATGCTTGGTTTGTTAGCTTTTACCGCAATATAATGATCAGGATTTTGATTATTAATTTCAATAATCCAAACTTTTCCGCTTTGGTCAATTCCAATATCAAATCCAAGGTTTCCCAGATGGTAACCATTCTCTTCAAGGATCACAATGGCATCCATCATGAGATTATGAGTAAGGTTTACTAAATCAATCATTTCCTTGATCGACAACTCAAAAACTGTTTTTAAAGTTATTCCGCCAATCTCTGCTTTTCCACCGGCTGTAATGTTGCTTACAATACTGTTTTTTCCTCCATATCTTGAAAATGCACCGATATTTTCCCATATCCCTTGGTTATTCTTAACCATAATAATTCGAAAATCAATGATTTGGTCATCATATTTAACTAAATCAATGGCTTGTTGAATGAGATAAGCCTCCTCTTTTACTATTCTTCGAAGATAAAATTTGAATAAACTCCATGATTTGAAATGTTTAACATTTTTCGAATGACGACCATACTTTACGATGACTCCATTAGAAATACGCGTGACTTTCAGGACGTATTTACCCAACCGCCCGTTAATTGGTTTTATATATAATGAAGGATATTCCTTTAACATCTTCCATACATCTTTAGGTTCATAGTAAATCACTGTTTTGGGTAAGAATTGTTGTAATCTTTCTTTCAAAAGTTGATACATTTGCCATTTATCAAAATTAGGATAGTTAAAAATTCTTTTACCGAGTTTTTGATGAAAATGTTTCATTGTATCTAAATACGTAGACCAGTTCTCTGTTAAACTGGTTTCCACAACTGAAAACACAGAGCGTGGATAGGGGAAAATCCCTTCTATCCAATTATTACTTTTTGGATCAAACATAAGTCCGGTGATTGTTTCGTTTTCATGGTCGATCCCATCTAAGGAAAAGGCAATGATTGTACCCCCAATTTTCTCATAATCTTTTACATAGACTGAAAGATAAGGAATGCTTTGCTTTAAGGTCTCCTTAGTAACGGCAGCAAGGACTCCTATATAGGGACCGAAGATCATCTTATTTTTTTCAAGATTAATTTCATAAGGTAAGTTAATAGGTATATCTAGTATCCGGATAACATCTAATGTAACGTAACATGTATCTTCAGGAACAGCATCTGAAAACAAGGGAGTGACAGACACTTCTTTTATTCCATAGATAATCTTTAGTGGTTTCCACCTTTGAACTTGTTTTTTAAAGGATGAATGCAAATGAATAGACATTGAACGTTTTTTATCTATGCGAATGTGTATCATACTTATATCTCCTTTTCGTTTATGTATTACTATATGTATCTACTAGTAAAGTGTCTGTTTAAATAAAGAATTGGTAAAAATCAATATATATGCCGATACAATTATTGGGGGAGCTAATACACTAATAATAAAAAACATTGTGAGTGTGTTGTTTATTATGAAAAGCTTGCTGCTTAGAAAGGTCGGTCCTGTTATAGGTGGTATTTTAATCAGGGGAGATGCAGATGCAAAGATAGAAAACGTAGCCACACGAAATAGTCATAAAATGACAAAAGATACGTTAGTGTTTTATCGTGAAAAACTTAAAGTTCCAACAAATTTACATTCATGTATCATTGTGACTGACCAAAAAAAGGTTGAAGCACTTTTTCCATCATCTTATACGATTGTCTATGTTAAAAAAGTGTGGGTGGCATTCTATAAATTTATTCATTATTATCGCAGGATGTTTCGAATCCCGGTGATTGGTGTAACTGGGACATGTGGAAAAACAACGACGAAAGAAATGATTGCCCATATTTTGTCACCTGAAATGAATATTGTTAAAACAGTATTAAGTCAAAACGGATTATCTCATAATCTAAAATATTTACTTGAAATCGATGACAAAACCGATGCGGCCATTATTGAAATGGGTGTGAATTCACCAGGTCATATCATGCAAACAGCAAGTTATTTTAGGCCAACAATAGGGTTGATTACAACCATAGGTACAGACCATTTACAAGGATTTAAAAATCATCACGAATATGTTAAAGAAAAGGAAAGTATGCTGAAAGCTGTTCATCCAGGCGGAACAATGATTTTAAATGCGGATAATTACTATTCAAGAAAACTAAGGACGAACAAATTTAAAGGTAAGCTGATTTACATTGGAGAATCAGATTTTGCTGACTACAAAATCATGAAGATGAAATATGATCAAGCTGGGATGAAATATATGATCGGAAATCGTGGGCGAATATATGTAGGTAATGTACCTGGGTTTGGAAAACATAATGTCTACAATGCTATTTTCTCTATTGCAGCTACTGGCTTATTAGGTATTGATATCAATACTGCGATTGAACGGTTAAAAACGTATAAACCCGTTCAAAGACATTTAGAATTAAGTCCTGGTATTAACAACAGTACAATCATCGATGATACATGGAATACTAATCCAACGTCGATTCAAGCTGCACTGGAAGTGTTGGAGCAAGTGTCGAAAGATAAAAAATCGATTGCAGTTTTAGGTGATATAGAAGAGTTGGGAGCACATTCCCAAGAAGAACATCAAAAAATTGGAACACTTATTGTAAAGCATAATATCGACTACCTTATTACAATAGGCGATCAAGCAAAAGAAATTGGTACGAAAGCAAGACAATTGGGAATGGACCCAAATTGTATATACTCTGTCAAACATGAAGATCATTTGTTAAGAATTTTAATGAACCACGCAGACAAACATACAACCATCTTAATCAAAACATCGATGAGGAACTCATTCAGAGGATTATTAAGTAAGCTAAAGGGATAAAAAACAGAGGACTGTATGATTTTAGTCCTCTGTTTTCAAAACATCATTAAATTGATATGTTTTTTTGATCTAACAAATAACGTGCATAATCAATTGGAGTAGAAAAAACTGATTCCCATTCTTCTTGTAGAAGTCTTTGTTGATGAATAAGCCCTCCAACATAATCTGAAATAAAATTGCATTCTATAAAGTAAGGAGCTCCTTTATTTGTTAAACAAATATCAAATCCCAAATCAGCAAGATGCGGGAAATGTTTGTCTAATTTATTTGCGATCATTAAAGACATGGTGCAAATATCCCGCTTAAGTTTCTCATAAGACATGGAAGGGAATGAGATCGGACAAATATCTTCAAGTCTACACGTTTTTCCACCTTGCGAGCCGTTTGTTAGAAAGCTCTTGTCTTTAGCCACTTTACACATAATACCCGTAACTTTAAACATACCAGTACCGTCCTTTTGTAAAGCAACACGCATATCAAAGGGATTTCCTTTGAAAGTAGCCAATGGAATTCTTTCTTGAATCACATAATCTTTCTTTTCAATATGTTCGAGAACGACGCTTGGTATCTCCGCTGTAAAGTTCACTTTTTCAAAAACATGACTGTTTAGCGGTTTATACGTAAGTGTACAATGCTTGATACCCTTATCAATTTTCATTGCTCCAATTCCACGTTCACCATAATTCTTTTTTAAAATAACACTTTTATACAATGATAGCATCTTTATGAAGCTTTGCTCTGTAAGGAGTTCGGTATGTGGTAAGTACTTTTGTATGTTTTTATCACGGTTTAGAAGTTGATGGATGGTAAATTTTTCAATGTCATAGTTAGGTACATTAAAAATTGTAACTCCTGCTCGGTAAAGGTCATAAATTCTTTTCCTTATAACAGGATGTCGATCAAGTATTCTGGAATAATTAACTTTCGGCCGAGGTATCCTCATTAATTTGTAACCTTCAGATGTAAGAACATACGCAACAACACTTTTTTTGTCAGGGTGGAGATGACGTAACCGAATAAAACAAGGAATTAGATTATTCCTTGCAGCAGCACGTTCAAAAAGCATAAACATCGTTTTATGGTTTCCGTTTAGATTAGGAATTTGTCTATAAATCGTTCGAGGTACTATGATTCCTACACCTTCCATAGACTGTATCCTCTCCTTAAATTACTTTCAAACTCCTATTAGTTTATTCTTGTAAAATTTTGATGTATGGATATGTAACTATGTTAGATGCAATTAGGGCGATCCTAATCACATTTAGTAAGAACTTGGAGGTATAAATATGAAGTGTAAAATAATCCTAAATAAAAGGAAAGACAAAACAATTTATGTGAATAGTAAACTTTTTCATTTGCTTCAACTAGACAAGTACTCATCTATTAATCTTCACTTTGGGACTGGCAAAGAAAGTTGTCGTATTGAAATAGATCCTTCAATAAAAAATAGTGAAATTAAGATACCTGCAAAAGTAAATGATTTTATCATTCCGTCTGTTTTTCAGTACGAAGCTAAGTTCAATCAAGACACACTAGTGGTTGGACCGTTTGTTGGAATTATGGGATGCAGGGACAAGAAATATTTGACCAAAAATGTATTATCAAAGCTTAGATATAGGTTAAAAGATTCCTGGAAACTAAATGGTTTGTTTTTTGTCTTTGCAGAGAATGATGTGAATCCCTTGAAAAAGGAAGTAGAGGGGTATTATTTTCATCCCCGTAAACAAGCTTGGGTAGCTGCGAGATTACCATTACCAAATGCGGTAATAATTAGTAAAAACTCAATGAGTAGAAGAGGGTATACTTATTTTACGAATATCATAGGTCAAAAGGTTTTTTACAGTGATCATCTTTCCAAATGGTATCAGTATAAGAAACTATCAGAGCATCCATCTCTTTCAAGCTTTGTTCCTAAAACAAAAAAATTAGTGAACAGACATTCTTTTTTGGAAATGATTAATGAGTTTGGTGCAGTTTATTTAAAGCCAAATCAATCATACCAAGGGAAAGGGATTATAAAAATCGAAAAAAGCGGTGATACCTATAAGCTACAGAATATAAATGGTCATATTAAAATGATATTTCAGGAACATATTTTATTGAAATATGTAACCTATAAGATGAAACAAAAGTATTTAATACAACAAGCCATCCCTTATACTGTTGGGGAATCATTAATTGATTTTCGCTTATATTTACAAAAGGGTAAGGATAAGCAATGGAGTTCACCTGGTACGATGGCTAGAATTGGCAAAAAAAGAAGCATCATAACTAACGCAAATCATAGAATAGATGTTTTGCCAAGCCAATATGCATTTGCCAGATATTACGGGTTAACGAATAATCAAATTTTTACACTACAAAACGAAATGACAAATATATGCAAAAAAGCAGCCGAATACATCGAAGAATGCGGACACCATTTAGGTGATATTGCAATTGATTTAGTTGTAGATAATGAGTTAAAGATATGGATTCTGGAGTTTCAAGGTGGCTATGGTGCTGAAATAAAAGAGAGAAATATGCCAAACAAGTTGTATGAAAAGTTAATGATAACACCTTTGGAATATGCAAAGGTGTTGGGGGGGTTTTAAGGTTGTTAATTATACTAAAATAATAAATCGTGTATATTTCCGTTTATTTAAAGAGGTCTAATTTCCTTTTTTCTTAAAATAACTTGTTTGCATTTCACTCTTTAGCAGGTCATGACATATATTCTACATTAGAGATGAAGACCTTAAGTATTGAGTTGACAACAGGGAACTCGATAAAAAGAAGGAGTGAAAGAATATATGGCATTTAGCTTATGGAAATCGGAAAAAGAAGATCTGCAGGCGGAAAAAATTAAGCAACTTGAAGAAATGGTGTCAACGTTGGAACTGAAAATTAATGATTATGAAAGTGCATTAAGTAAAGTGCAAGTTCATAATAATGAAAATCATAATGATAGCCAAATAGCGGATATTTATACAAGAATACAAAATATATATGAAAATGATGAATCTAATATCAATAGGATACAACAGCTAGAAAGTGAAATATACAGTTATAAAGAAGTCCTTAATATGTATGAGATGAACATCAAAGAATTAACAAGCAAAGTACAAGAACTACAGTACAAACAACAAGAACAACAAATTAGTAATTTAGCTTACGATAGCAAAGTTGAGGAAGTACCGATGAAAGAACAAAAAAATATAAAGAGCAATGGAAAGAAAAAAAGAAACGTAGAGTTTTCCAACAAAAATCAATCATTATTTCTATACGGAAATACATTTGGAGAAACGATTCAACGTATTTCACCTCCTGAAAAATCAGCTAAAAAGAACGAAAAGAATCAAAGAGTTAAAAAAAAACAAAAAAATGAATTAGTATCAGGCTCGGAATATATAAATCGATTCTATCCAAAAGGTGAAACACCAAATCATGTTACATCCTTTAATCCAACAAAATATTCATAAATTAAGGGCAATTAAAAAAGGAACCAATAAGGTCACTCAAATTCATATATAAAATTAGTGACCTTCATATATGTTCATGTCTTCCTTTTATATTTTCTTTTATAGGACTCTATTGTATTATACATTGGTTTTAATGCTTCAATCTCAAGGAAACCTTTTGTTTGAGGGGCAGAGTTCGCTTCAATTATCCATATATTACCTTTAATGTCGATTCCTATATCACATCCCCATATTTTAATGCTTGGAAAATATGTATATAAACAATTTGAAATGGATAATGTAACGATTTCTAAAGTTTCCAAAAGTTCATCGAGGTTAAGGTGATTTATATTCGTATTCATTAAAGCCTCTTCAACTGTAAGAATACTAGATCCATATTCAAAATTCGTAACAGCATAACCATCTTTAGCAACTTTTGCATACTTCCCAGTAACAACCCATTCAGTATCGGTTCTTTGTACTATATATCTAAAATCTATTGATCTCGATGTGTAAGTGGCTAGAGGTATGTATTTTTGAACAATACTTTGAATAGAGTGGGTTTCTTGTCCTTTTAAAAATGTATAAAGGTTACTTTGTCCAACAATATTCTTAATTCTATTTAAAATAAATAATTCATATTTCTCTCTGCCAACTTCGGATACTATTATTATGCCCTTACCTAGAGACCCAATCGAAGGTTTTATCACGAATTTCTTATACTTATTTTGCATATTTAAAAGATTTTCTTTTGTAAGAAGCATTGTTTCCGGAAGATAATTCCTTAAATATGTGTCCTTCATAAAGATTTGATGTTTATGAAATTTATTATTCCTATTTATCTTCATAGTATTTCTCCCTAATGTTTGGATTAGATTCTTTTTTCTTGTTGAAAAGATTATATGAAGATGGAATATTCAAATATGATATAAAAATAATAATTTGCTTTTTTCCTATTCTTTGTTTATGCGTATCACTAAAAGGTAAGGTGAAGAACATGAGTCAGGAAACAGAGATGAATAAGACAGAAGGAATTTCCGTTATTACAGCTACCAACAGAGATGAGTGTATGGTAATGGTGTTCGCAAATTATAAAAGACAGCAGTGGCAGAATAAAGAACTCATCATTATATTAAACAACGATTTGATGGATTTAAACAAATGGAAAATGGAAGCTAGAAAGTACCAGCAAGTTACTGTATTTAAGCTTCCTGAGAATGATACATTAGGGAAGTGTTTAAATTTTGGAGTAGAAAAAGCGAAATATAAGTATATTGCCAAACTTGATGATGATGATTATTACGGACCAAAGTATTTAGACGAATCATTCGAAACCATGCATAATATGGATGCAGCAGTTGTAGGAAAAAGAACTTGTTTTATGTATTTAATAAAGAAAAAAGAAGTTCGACTTCGTTTTCCGGGAAAGGAGAATTGTGAGGTAAATATCCTTCAGGGAGCAACCATTTTTACTACAAAGAAGTTGTTACAGAAACTACCCTTTCCTAATAAAAATTTGGGAGAATGCCTTGATTTCCTTCAAAGATGTGAAAAGTACGGTTTTAAAATATGCGCTTCCAGTCGTTATAACTACGCCATTTTAAGAAAAAATTCAAAATTCCATACTTGGCGTCCTACAAAGGAGTACTTATACGTTACCTCTGAAAGAGTTGCATTTACTGAAGATTATAGAAAGTACGTCAATGAAATATAAAATGAACAAAAAGGTTACGATGTTGAAAAAACACGGATAGAAAGAAGGTGACGGACATAGAAGTTATATATCCTAATCAATCTAATACCGTTACCATTTCAAAAATAATTTCAGAAAAATACAGAGTTAGTGATTCGATAAAAATCATTAAGTTTGGTTCCTGGGAAAAAGAGATGGCTATCAGGATGGACGAAACATTAGTTGGAGAAATAATGTGCTTACCAGCTTACTTGCTCGATATTTGTGAGCTTCCGGCGGAATTGCCCTATGAACTTAAAGTTAATGATCATAAAATTGAAATTGGTCCAGTTATAGCGATGGTGGCATTTCGTGATAAAAGAGAAATGACATTTAAGTCGTTAGAAAAACTAAAACCCCGATTCTTACACTACCACCGAATTAACGGATTGGTATTCGTTTGTGCAGCAAATTGTATCATTCCAGGCGCTGACAAGATCGAAGGTTATTACTATAATCCGAGCCCAAAAACATTAAAAGATCGTTGGATATTTGGTGAATTTCCATTTCCAAATGTCGTATATAAAAGGGTACCCATTGATACCGACCGTTATAATTATCTAGCTTCTAAGGTGGAAAATCGGATTATCAATTCTATTTTCTTTTTAAAAGCTGATATTGCAGTAGAATGCGAAAAAGATAAAGATTTTGCTAGTTATTTTCCACACACAGAAATAATTAGAAATGGACAACAACTTAGAGATTTTATTACTCAATTTCAAACTGCTTATATTAAACCATCAAATGGATCACAGGGAGAAGGGATTTTTAAAATAACGTTTGATCAACATAAGAGATTAAAACTTACAGATCGAGATAAAAATATAACAATAATATCAAGTCCGAATAAACTCGGAAACTATTTGAAAGAATGGAGGAAAAAAGAATACGTTGTTCAAGAGGCCATTCATCCAACAAGCAAACAAGCTTTTGATTTTCGTGTGTATGTACAAAAAAATGGGTTAAAGAAGTGGGTTTGTCAGGGAATGATTGGGAGGATTGCTAAAATAGGAGCAATAATAACAAACCTAAAATATGTAGACAGAATACTTGAGGGTCATATAGCTATAAAAAAATATTTACATTTAGATGATCAAGAAGCATATAAACTTGAAAAAAGAATTCATGATCATTGCATAGGAGTCTGTAAGGAAATTGATAAAAGGTTTGGGACTTACGGTGATGTAGCAGTAGACGTAATCATTGACTCATCTCTACGTATTTGGATTTTAGAAATTAATAAAGTATATGGCTATAATAGTGTAAAAAAAATCAAAAATCAACAACTATTGAATACCCTTTATTCAACACCATTTGATTATGCAAAAGCGCTGACTGGTTTTTAGAATAATGGAAAGGAGGAAAAACATTTGACTCAAAAATATATTGGAATTCTTGTTTCTCCTGCCGTTTATAATGGCATTAAAGATGGCGAAACGATATACGAAGAATTACCTTTTTATGAAGAGGCAGCTAGAGAACTTCAAATGGTTATTTGTTATTTTCGTCTTAAAGATATTGATCCAAATGAAGCCCAACTACAGGCAATTATAAAACAAAATAATGGAAAGTATAAATTAAGGGAAGTTCCTAAGCCACAAGTTATACACAACAGAATTTTTACAAAGACTAATACTGCAAAAGAGAAAATTAAGCAATTACAAGAGGTAGGTATTTTCATATTTAATGAAAATAATCGTTACTCAAAATTAGAGATACATGACATCTTATTAAAGAATCAAGAGTTAATACAATATATGCCTGAAACACTTGTGTGTAATAGAGAAAATGTTATGTATATGATGGATAAATATCAAGAGTTAATAATAAAACCAAATAGCGGAAGTTTAGGGATGGGTATTATTAAATTAACTCAACTTACAGAGCAAAAATGGGAACTGAGTTATGTTCATGAACAATCAATGAAAAGAATGACGTTTACAGGAATATGGCCTAAGAAATTAAAACAAATAGTTTCAAATGCTAATTGGATCGTCCAAGAAAGAATACAATTAGCTTTAAGCAATGAAAGGCCTTTTGATATGAGGGTTTCGGTTCAGAAAAATGAGTCTGGTATATGGCAAGTGTCAGGTATTGTGGGGAAGGTAGCAGAAAAAGGAAGGTTTATCACAAATGTTGCACAAGGTGGTGCCTGCTATCCTCTAAATGAGCTACTGAAAGAATTACCTCATTTGGATAATGAAAAAATACATCATAAAGTTGAACTCTTTTCTATAAAAATAGCTCAACTTCTGGATAGGGAAATCCCAAACCTAGCCGATTTGGGTCTTGATATTGGAATAACAATGGAAGGAAAACCTATGTTTATCGAGTGCAATGGTCGAGATTTAAGAGTAACCTTTCGAAATGCAAATATGTTTGAGATTTGGAAAAGAACCCATACTACTCCGATAAGATATGCAGATTATTTATTTAGATCAGTATTACCAGATCAATGAATTTCATGAAAAATGTCCTTTATTAAAGAGTCAAATGATATAAGTTACTTGTTCACTAACTTAAAAAGGTAATTTCTAAGAGTTTTTCTATATTTCTTTTTTACAAATTTGGTTTCCAAGTTTATTTTTTTTGCCTGTAATTTTGTCCCCATTTTATCGTGATGTCGGTAAGAAACAAGTGGTTCATCAATATAAAAAAATTCATAGTTAAGTAACAAACGACACCACATATCATAATCATTGGCATATCGTAAAGATTCATCAAAATAACCTACTGCCGAAAAGACATCCATTCTTGTCATAACTGTACAGCCATTTACTGGACAATGTTTTAAGGCTGTTTTTATAAGTTCCTTTTTATTAGGATAAAATTTGTTTATCTGATTTATCACTTCTCCATTGGAATTAATAATATAGTATGGGGAATAAGATACTTTAGCACCAACTTCCGTCATAAGGTTTACTTGTTTCGAAATCTTTTCAGGGTTATATAGATCATCTGAGCTAAGCCAAGAAAAATATTCTCCAGTAGCATTTTTAATTCCCATATTTAAGGCACTTGCAGTACCACCATTCCCTTTTTTTATGTACTTTACTCTAGAAAAGTATGGTTGTATTTTTTCATCATACTTTGTGGAACCATCATCTATAACAATTATTTCGATATTCTTATAGGTTTGATTAAGAGCACTTTCAACCGCTTTATCGACATATTGGCAATTGTAAAAAGGTATTATGATTGAAACTTTTTCCATTAGGACCTCCATAACTGATTAAGGGATAAATATTAATACACTAATCATGTTATGTTTATGTATCTTAAATAATGTAAGAAAAAATCTAAAAGCATGTGTGGTAACCATGATTAAGGTTTGAATATAATATTTAATACTAATTATTTTTAATAATATTTTTCTAATTATCAGAATATAGGTCAGATGGAGCCGACAATAATAATATATTCATAAAATACAAAAAGGTAGGAGGTTACCATATTATGTTCCACAATGCTTTTCTTACTTTTAATGATAAGTCCTCTGTATCGATACCGGAACAAATATTTCTAAATGTTCAAAATACATTCACGATCGAATTTTGGGCAAAACCTAAAGGTGCTCATATCGTTGATCAACAAAGCAAAAAGGGCATTACAACAACGAATAATAAACAATTTGTAATTGTACCAATCTATGGTGCCATTGGAGATGGTAATTCTACACGTGCAGGTGTAGGAGTTTCTGTGGGAACTAACGGTGTCTCAATTTATGAGCATACATTAAACCATTTACCGGCTACATTAGTAGAAAATTTACCCATACATGATTGGACACATATTGCAATAGTCTACAACGATAAAACTCCCAACTTATTTATAAATGGAAACCTTGTTAAGAGGGGGTTATCTAGTACTAAAAGAATTGTAGTTCCTTCAGGAATCTTTGGGGGAATGGATAATTTTGGATCTTATATTGGTTCTCTAAGTGAAGTCCGAATTTGGGGTACAGCAAGGACAAAATCTGAAATAAAGCAAAATATGCGTCAGGAATTAACTGGAAATGAAAATGGCCTTTTTGGTTATTGGAAGTTAAATGAAGGTACTGGGACGATTCTATACGATTCAACTCAGAATAAAAAAAATGGTTTCATCCATGGAGCAAAATGGAACACATTACAGCAGACAGTACTTAATATAAAGAGTAATAAAGTTCTTTTTCAGTTCCTAGTTCCTAGTGGAGGAGTTGAAACACTAAATCGTCAACGCTTCTATGCATTAAAAAAGCAAGGAATTTACTGTCATTTTTTGTATGCCAAAGAAGGAACAGGATTACAAAATAAAATTGAGACCTCAATCTTTATTACAGATATAGATGCTGAAATAAAAGATATATTAAATAATGGAAATTATAGAGCAATTGTAGTTTTGGATAGCATTAAGCTAATTAAAAAAATACGAGATTTCGGATATAAGGGTCCGTTAATTTATGAGACTCAAGGTTTAGGTCATAATATTCAATATGCTGAACAATTTTTAAAAGAACAAGCTTATGATACTATTAATAACTATTGTGATGCAATTTTGTACCCTGTCACTCCTCACTTAATTAAAGCATTTAATTCTGTTTTTCCACATAAACCTAAGTACTGCTTTCAAAATTGTTTTGATTCGGAAGAATTTAAGTATGAAGTACATCCAACAAACAAAAGGCCAATCATAGGTTGGGTTGGTAGATTGGAACCAAATAAAAATTGGAAAGATTTCCTTTTAATTGGAGCAAAACTAATTAAAGAAGACCCTTCCATTCAACTATGGATGTTTGAGGATAATACATTGTCTGCAATGAAGGAAAGGGCAGCATTTGAACAAAAAATTGAAGAATTAAATTTAAAGAATCACCTCACAATCTATGCCAATCAACCACATCGTAAAATGGCTGAATATTACTCTATTATTGGCGATTCTGGAGGTTTTTTATGTTCAACATCAAAGGTTGAAGGATTCGGTTATGCAGTATTAGAGGCAATGATTTGCAGATGTCCTGTACTATCTACTGATTCTGAAGGAGTTAGGAGTTTCATAAAGCACAACAATACAGGTAAATTCTTTACTTTAGGTAATATAAATCAGGCAGTTCAAGAAGGAAGAGAATTAATGACAAATATGCATTTAAGAGAACAAATTAGATATAATGGTTTTAAGCATATTGAACTTCATTTTTCTCCAAAGGCCTATGCTGAAAATTTTATGAAAATGATTTCTGAAGTTGAGATCTTAAAATCATAATTTAGTAATTAGGTTCAACATTTAGATAGAATTTTTAATATCCATTTTCCCTCTATATTTTAGCCTATTGTGTAAAATCATTCTCATAAAAATAAATAAAACTGTCAAAAAGTGGAGAAGGGCAAATACTCAATCATTTAAACTTATTAAAGAATAGGATATAAAGTGAAGAAAGTAATACGCCATCATTCAAATGATTACTAAAGGAGGAATAACTTTATGGCAGTTTTTTCAACTGGACCTGTTTTAAATAATCCAGTTAATGGTGTTAGACAAACACAGCAGGTCACAATTAAAATGGAAAACAATGATTCTGTAAATTCAGCTGCTGTTTTAATATATGGATATCACCAATTAAATAACACTAAAACGCTATATGTACTTGAACAATTATCTTTAGCGCCCAAAGAGGTTATTACGAGAAATCATTTTGTTAACTTTGATGTGTTTGAATTTGTTTTTGCAACAGTCGGTCCAGCAGCAGAAAATACTCAAATTTCAGTTCTTGGAAAGAGTAGAGCAGGTGTTTCGTTAAACACACTTTCCCTTGTATCAAATGCGTAAATTGTGAAATTAGGCAAAAGTTCAAAAATCCTTAATCCATTTTACGTAGGATTAAGGATTCATAGTAATTAGCAAGTGTTTAATAATTTTCATTTTTTACTATTCTCAATATTAATTAAATTAATTAATTGATCCTCATATTTTTGATTAAGGGTTCTTACTTCTTTCATTATATCTTCATAATGTTTCTTTGTTCCCATATCATTATGAACTCTATATTTCAATAGTGGTTCATTTAAATAATAAAATTCATAATGTTGCACTGCACGTAACCAAAAGTCATAGTCCTGAGTGAATTTTAACCCCTCATTAAATACCCCTAATTTAGAAAATAACTCCATTTTCATCATTACTGTACAACCATTAATGCTATTTCCAGTTCGTAAATGTTGTAGGAAATCAATTCTATTTGGAAAGTAAACTCCAGCTGCACTTTTTGTAATTTGGCTATCTTTATTTATGAAAGAGTAATTTGTATAACTAAAAGAACCATTTCTTTCTTTCATAAAGTTTAGTTGCTTTGCAATTTTATCTTTGTAGAATATGTCATCTGAGCTTAACCAAGAAAAATAGTCTCCAGTAGCATTTTTTATTCCTAGATTAAGTGCACTAGCTGTCCCACCGTTTCCTTTTTCAATATAGCGAATACGATTTAAATAAGGAATGATTTTTTCGGTGAATCTAGTCGAGCCATCATTTACGACAATTACCTCTATATTGTCATATGTCTGGTTTATTGCACTATCAATAGCTTGGTCGACGTAAGAACAATTATAGAATGGAATAATAATTGAAACCTTCGTTATAATAATCACCTTCTTTATCATGTATTGAACTTTTGGGGAATTTTTAGTGGCTTATCACAATTATCTCACCTAGATTAATAAAAACAGAAATATACCTTTTAAAATATTGTATGAAAAATGTTTATATAAGTGAAGAATTTTACATGAAAATTCAGACCTCAACCAGTTAGGTGACACCTAGTATCAAAATCTTTTCTATTATCTAGTAATTTGTATGAAAAAAAAAATTCATTTTTTGTACTGAAATACAATCGGAAATTATTATCTTCTCATATAATATATTAATTCTAAAAGAAAGGGGGAAAATAATGGCGATTGAATTAGTAAACTATAATACTAGTGTACCTTCAAATTTTAATGATTCTATTAACGTAAACGTGACACCTATTCCAGTCACAGTAGCACTTTTTGGATTGAATATTCCTTCGAATAATACAAACGTGGTTTTAGTAGGTTCAGCAGGTCTCAGATCATTTTTAGGGTTTCCGGAAGTCTTGTTTAGGGTGGTACGAGATACAGCTGTTATTGGCAGTACTATTACTTCACCTTTAGTGATAGGAGAATTCCTTAACATTCCAATTAATTTTGTCGATCGAAACGTACCGCCAGGATTTCATACCTATAGGCTGACAGCAGAATTAACAACCAGTTCACTTACTACTAATGCCACAATTGTAGGACCAATGACTTTGTCAGGATTAGCAATTACAACAGTTTAATTCAAGAGGAGATGACTCAAAAGTTGATTTCTAAGCTCTAAAGTCATCTTCTTTTTTAATTTTAATTTAAACCTCTATTCAATTCGAATAATTTTTATGTTGTTGTACTTGTCCTTTTACAAAGGGGAGGAAGTAATGAGAGAAGTGTTGTGGCTTCTCAGCTTTGTATTCTTACATTTTAAAAAAGAAAGATAGTTTTTTTACAGCTCTTTTCTACCATTTATAATTTTTTTCATATCCTAATTCAATAAGAATGTTCCCTGCTACTTTTTTAAAGGCATCTTTTACTTCTTTATCAAATTCAGTTTTCCAGCTTCCAATTTTTCCAGAGCGGAATGTCAGTGAATATTTTTGATCCATTCTTTCTTCCATTTTTTCAATCATTATATTAATAGGAATTGGGGGAGTACGGTCATTCCAAAGGTAATCTGCAATTCTTCTCAATTGTAATTGTGTAGACTCCTTACTTCGAACTAAATCTTCAAAAGTAATATAAAGAGTATATGGATCCTTTATCCAGCCTTGGAATGGACGAAACCAATCTGCGATCGAAGGATATTTAAGCTTATCGTTTTGAACCCCATATATAAGGGCTAGATATCTTTGTTTCTGACTGATCGCTTCTTTAGTGAAATAATCATAGAGAGGATGGTAAGGGTATTTTTCTACAATAAAATAAACATATGAAACAACAACATCTCGCAGATCTCTACTAATAAAAATATGTTTCATATTCAACTGTTTAAGCATTTGGAGCCATTCAGGAGAATAGATTATATGTCCAGCTCCAAATTCGTTAGGATTCATTAAACTTAATTTACGGAAGTGATCATTTAATTGATAGAAATAGCCTTCATATAATTCATTTATAGGGTTATGAGTAACATTAGGGATTCCAAGTACAATGTTTTTTAGTAAATGAGTTCCACTTTTTGGAACTGAATTTATAAAAAAACTTGGAAGTGCATCCGCTTCTTTATTTTTCATATTTATTTTTTCTTCCTTTCTATTCATGATTAAGATTAAATCATTATATGTCTTATAAATTACTAATATTAAATCATCTATTATTAAACTGTTCATAACATTATATGAAGAAATGAAAGTAAAGTTTGTATGATTAACTAGTTCAATTTATAAAATCACGTGTAGTCGCAAGTATTGAGTCCTGTAGAGAATAAATTTATTAACCGGAAATTCCCAGATTTTCACAAGGGATTATTATAAAGTTTAGGAGACAGCATTTAAGCTGTCTCAAAGACATAGGGACTAAACTTAAGATTGCTCTTTTTTAATTACCTCACTTCTATATATTACGTATGGTTTTAATAATGGATTTTTATCAGTAGAGGATACTATTTTATCTATGTTATTGTAATGCACAAATGAATAATTAGGATTTTCATTTAATGTAGAAATTAACGGTTTTAGCATCGTTGGCTCAGAAAATAACAAGCTGCCATCACAAATCATAAAATAAGGAGTATCCAAATTAACTTTGGCTTTATTGAGCTCATTTATTGGACTGCTATTTACTCCATCTATATAAGAAACCCTCATGTCAAAGTATTTCGCATTAATTTGCTTTATATTATTTTTTGGAGAACAATTAACTAGTAATAGTTTGTAATTTGTCCAGTATTGATCGATTAACTTTCCATATCTATTTAGGATTTCCTCTGTGGCTTCATAAAGGAAGTATACAATCGTTAGTTCTGGTTTAATACCTCTTCGCTGTCTGGTCTCATAGTGTGCGAGATGAACCTCATTCCAACAAATTCTGTGATATTCAGGTTTAGTACTTATACTTGTTGACAGGCTAAAAGGGGAGTTTAATCTATAAGCCATTGTCTCTATTGGAATAAATTTAATTTTACAATAATCCATCATTCTTAAGAAATAATCATAATCTTGAATTAATGTGAACCTATAGGGTCCTATTCTTTTACAGTATTCGACTTTGTATATGAATGAAGGTCCGATTATACACCCTTGAAACATGTTTTCGATTGTATTCATCCATTTGCGAAGATAAGATTCTAAAAATTGAGGGGAATCTGCAGAAGTACCATTTTCAAAAATGGAGTTGTAACTAGTATATACAATTCCAATATCACTTGTTGTTTTTACTATACCTTCATATAGGGTTTGGAGAAAAAATGGATAATATATATTGTCATTTGAAACCCAAGTCATATATTTTATTGAGGGTATTTGATATAATGCCTCAAACCCTTTGTTCAATGCATAGGCTACACCTTGATTTTCTTTATAGGATATAATTTTAACCCTCTTATCTCCATCAATAATTTCATGAACAAGCGGGAGTAAATCAAGGGCACCGTCAATGACAATAAATAAAATAAAATTTGTATGGCTTTGATTGAGAATTGTACTGATTGCACTTCTTATATGCTCTTCTTTTTGGTAATATAGGGGCATAACAATCCCTAAGTCACTCAATAGTATCACCTCTATATAATGAATGTTGAGACTTATAACATGTATGGACACCCAAATATGTTATATCTCCTAAAGAAATAAAGTTAACAAGGTTTCATTTCTAATATTTATTCTGTAGTTTTAAAAGGATTATTTTTGTGGTTATCACGATAAAAGTTGAGGATATCTTTTAACGATTGTTTTAAAGGGATGGCTGGCTTCCACCCTAAGTCAATAAGATTTGAAGGCATAATTTTTATTGTTTGTTCAATTTGATGGAACTCCTGTGATTTCAATTCAAAATTAATAGTTGTTAACGTCTTAAAGCAATTGACAATTTTTTCAATTGATCTGCTTTTTCCTGAGGAAATATCATATATCTCTCCACTTTTTCCCTTCATTAAAAGAGTTTCATATGCAGTAACAGCATCTCTTACATCTAAATAATCCCGTTGTGCATGTAGATTATTTACTTCTAGAACTTTATCTAGTTTATTTTCTTCCATATCTACAATTTTCTTTGCGAGTATAGAACAAACACCATTTGAAAAGCCTGGCCCTATAAGATTGGAAGGTTTTGCGATGACAATGTGCATATTAAATAATTTGGCCCATGACTGTGCGATTATCACTTGTAAGGTTTTACTTAAACTATAAGGGTGGGGAAGGGTAGTAATATTCCCAGGATCAAATTGAAGAGCTGAGCCTACAACAACAACCTTGCTTAATGGACTTTCTTTCCGAAGTGATTCTAGTAGATTCACAGTACCCATAGTGTTTACTTCCAATGAAGTTACCGGATCAACCCATGACAGACCAACATGATTTTGTCCTGCTAAGTGAAGAAGATACTGAGGTTTAGTTTTTTTAATTAGGTTTTCTACATCAGCTTTGTTTGTAAGATTACAATATTCATTAGGAACATCATTAAGAGTAAATTTGCTCTTTCTTGATACAGCAGTAACATTAAAGCCGACATTTAAAAAATGCTTTACAGCGTGTTGTCCAGTAAACCCATTTGCACCAGTAATTAACAATTTAGGCTGTTGATTCAATGTGTACGCATCCATTCCTTTAATTCCTCGACCATTTCTTTATATGATGGAATTGTATATTGGAAGTCGGTTCTTGTACTTTTAATGGTACGATCAAGTACAATCTTACTATCTGGACTTATTACTACATCGTCTTTATTAAAAACTTCTTGTATTAATTTCAACAATGAAAACTTAGAAATCTTATTCTCTGATCCAAGGTGGAAAAGGCCCGTCACGTTATTCCTGATCATTTCTTCAGTTGCCTTTGCAAGTTCGAGTGTTGTTACCCCATTCCAAAAAACCCGTTCATATCCTTTAATTCTTCCAGTTTGTTTCATGAACCATAAAAATAAGCCAATTCCATCTTCTTTTAATTCAGGACCGATTATTGAAGTACGAATCGTTAAGTGCTTGTCGCTGAAAACTTCTCCCCAGCGTTTTGACATTGCATATAATGATGTTCCATCTGGAATATCATCTTCTGTATAACTGCCTTTTATTCCCGAAAAAACGCAGTCTGTACTAATGTGGATTAATTTCCCACCGTAACGCTCAGCTAATTTTGCTAATTGATGGGGAAGTATACTGTTTGTTTGTAAAGCCAATATAGGATTGTTACTTGCTTGTTCATTTAAGATGCCAATGCAATTAATAATAATATCGGGTTTAAGAGATTCAATTATTTCTTCAATACCTTTATTATCTGTTACATCTAGGTAGAGGCTGTTATTATCTTTAGAGTCTCGTGAAGTATAGAACACTTCATAATTGTTTTCTTGCATGAAATATTCTACCATTATATGTCCTGCCATTCCTTTTCCACCTAGGATTAATACTTTCATTAAATAAACCCGCCTTTCTTTAACATGTCTTTAATTTCCTCTTTACTTATCAATCCTGTACCAGAATGATATTTATCTAAATTTACAGCTTGATATTTAGAATAATGCTCCATTAATCCCGGGATGTGGATGGAGGGGAGGATTACAAAATATTCTTCATCATATGCGATTGTTGTTTTGCTTTCATAACTTGAGAGAAGTAATTCATGGATTTTTTCACCTGGGCGAATACCGAATGTTTCAATGTCTACATCCTCTATACCAGAAGCTTCTATTAAAACATGAGCAAGGTCTAAAATCTTAAATGCCGGCATTTTCATAACAAAGATTTCTCCTCCAACACTTTCAAAAGTTGCTTTGAATACTAATTTAATTGCGTCTTGGACAGTTAGGAAAAATCGTGTCATATTAAGGTCTGTAATACGAACTTTTTGTTTTTCTTTTATTTGCTTTTTAAATACATGAATGACACTTCCATTCGTTCCTAAAACATTTCCACCTCGAATGCAAACGAATTTAGTTTCTGTCTTAAGTGTATTGGCATGAATGATTAACCGCTCACCCATTGCCTTTGTTAAACCATAGAAATTAGCAGGGTTTGAGGCTTTATCCGTGGAGATATACACAACTCGTTTAACATTACAGAGTATTGCTGCATCGATCACATTTTGTGTACCAATAACATTTGTTTTTAATGCTTCGAGTGGCTGATCTTCACAAACAGGAACATGCTTTAAAGCGGCCAAATGGAAAATATAATCAACATCATGAGCTGCCTCAATTACCGCATCCTTTTCCTTAATATCTCCTATCAAAAAGTGCAATCTTGGATTATTATCAAATTCTTGTTTCATCGTAAATTGAACTGATTCGTTTCTTGAAAAAATACGAATTTCTTTTGGGTTATATGTTAGAAGCTGTCTGACTAACTCATGCCCCCATGATCCTGTACCACCTGTAACCAAAACAGTTTGATTTTTAAACAATTTTTATACCTCCTAATACAATTTTTACTATTTTCTCTGAAACATTTATGTGATCATAACCTTCCGGAAAGATCCATGTTTTTGGTTGATTTACCATTACATTAACAGAACTGACAATTTGTCTTGCGTCAATACCGGATAACATATTGCTTCCACATGCTATTGTTTCGGGTCTTTCAGTTGTTTTGCGAACTGTAATAGTAGGCACGTGGAACAAACAACATTCTTCCTGTACTGTACCGCTATCAGTTAAAACGCAATAAGCATTTTTCTCAAGTTTTACAAAATCCAAGAAACCAAACGGCTCATAAAATTCTACAAATGAATGAAGCTCAAAATTTTCAATTTTATCCAAACGTGATTTAGTACGTGGGTGAATACTACAAATCACCCTTTTTTGGTAGGTGTTTGCGACATTATTAATTCCCTTGAAAATTTCCATAAGACGATCTTCATGGTCTACATTCTCAGCGCGGTGGATGGTTACTAAAAAATAATCCTCTATGTTTAGATTTAAGGTCTTAAGGATCGTTCTATTGTCAATCTCCTTTTTATAGTGTTCTAACACTTCATAAATTGGGTTACCGGAAATGAAAATCCGATTTCGTGGAATTCCTTCTTTAACTAAATTTTCTTTACTTTGAGGAGTATAAGGTAGATTAATACTTGAAATTGTATCTATAATTCTCCGGTTTTTTTCCTCAGGTACTTCTAGATCAAAGCATCGGTTTCCCGCTTCCATATGAATGACTGGTACACCCATACGTTCTGCTAAAATTGCACTTAAACCACTATTTGTATCTCCTAATACTAAAACTTTATCTGGTTTCTCTTTTAAAAGAATAGATTCTAAATTTTTATACATTATAGATAACTGTTCTCCTAGAGAGTGTTGTTGATTAGAGAGTACATAGTCAGGCTTACGAATATTTAATTCTTCAAAGAAGATGTCACTTAACGAAGAAGTAAAATTTTGTCCAGTGTTGACTACTATATGTTTTTCAGCATATCGATCAAGTTTTTTAATAATAAGGCTTAAGCGGATAATTTCTGGCCTGGTTCCTAAAATCGTCATTACCTTCATCTTCATTACTCCTTACAATAAAATTTTGGAAATTGTACATATATGGCTTCATTTATACCTTATGCCATTATTGGTTATATGCTATAGGCAATTCTATTAACTTTGCATTTTTACTAGGTTTTTTTACTAAGAAGAATATAAATTTACTAGACTATAATCCTAAAGATTAAGGGATTTTTGATCTTACGCCAGGGGTGTTTATTGCAAAATAGAAGTGCAGACCTTTGCAACAGAAAAATGCAGAGTCCTGCACTTATTTTAATAAGGGCATAAAAAAAGACTTGCCAGTCACCCCAAGTCCCTCTAATGTAATGGTGT